>Ga0315283_10007100_pt1 | contig 10051 bp, 8 predicted proteins | sample YL17G09_0_MG_FD_204541 | JGI IMG/M metagenome (GOLD analysis project Ga0315283, IMG submission 204541) | Sediment microbial communities from Yellowstone Lake, YNP, Wyoming, USA - YL17G09_0 | ecosystem: Environmental > Aquatic > Freshwater > Lake > Sediment | place: USA: Wyoming | collected...
GGCGTCGAGCTCGAGCTCGTGCCGCTCCGCGACAACGACGTCACCCGGCAGGCCATCGCCGAGGCCCGGGTCGAGATGACCGACCGCGGCGCCGGGCACGAGATCGTGGTGCAACTGCAGAAGAAGGCAGGATTCTCGGTCGGCCGCGGCGCTAAGGTCGGCGTCCGCGTCCGCTGCCCTCACGGCAGCGATCTCGAGCTTCGCAGCGGATCCGCCGATCTCGACGCCACGGGCGTGCTCGGTGCGGTCGACGTCAAGACCGCGTCCGGCGACGTCTCGGTCGAGGACGTGGCCCGCCTTCAGGTCGATACGGCAAGCGGAGACCTACGCGTCCGCGACGTCGAGGGGACGCTCGGGTTCCGCACTGCGTCGGGCGATGTGACGATTCGTCGCTGTGCGGGAGCGTTGAATGCGCACCTCGTCTCCGGGGATCTCTCGGTTGGCGAGGCGGCAGCTGGTCTGGCAGTGACGACGGTGTCGGGCGACGTTCGCTGCCTCTCGGCCGGCGGCGGCGGAATGAGTGTCCAGTCCGTTTCGGGTGACGTTCACCTCGCGATCGCTCCGGGCGAGAGTCTCTACATCGATGCGAGCTCGGTGAGCGGCACCATGAGCTCGGAGCTGGATGTGGAGGACGCACCTACGACCGACCCGGGACGTGCGGTCAACGAGCTCCGCGTCCGCACCGTCAGCGGCGACCTGCAGATCGTGCGGGCGGCAGCCGTCTCCGCCTGATCGAGGTTCACTCGGATTTGGCGAGCGCCTCGGAGAGCAGGGCCATCGCGTAACACTGCCAGGCGAGACTCTCGTCTCCACCCAGCAGTTCCAGGGCGGCGGTGGTCGAGGGAAGGCCCTCGGCTGCAGGGCCGAGCGAGGCGAGACCCGCGGCGAGCTGTGCACGCAGCGTTGGATCGTCCAGGTCGTCTGCCAGCGCCGTGCCCGCGCGGCCGTAGAGCTCGAGCGGGCGGCGTGGGTCGCCGCCTGCTGCGAGCAGAAGCTCGGAGCGCCGGAGGGCGGCATTCAGCTCCAGCAAGTCCGGGGTGACGCCGCACCCGGCGAGAAAACAGAGAAGCACCAACCGCTCCTCCGGAGCGACGGTCTCGGCACGTCGGACAGCGCCGAGGAGAGCTTCGTCGGAGGCCATCACGTCATTCTGCCGCAGCGGCCTTGCGTTCGAGCCAGGCCGAGTAGCCGCCGTCCGACGCGCGGACGCTGCCGTCGACCTCGACGATGCGGTCGGCGACACGGTCGAGGAAGTAGCGGTCGTGCGAGATTGCAACGACCGTGCCGGTGAACTCCTCGATCGCCGTCTCGAGCGCCTCGACGGATTCGATGTCGAGATGGTTCGTCGGCTCGTCGAGCACGAGCAGGTTCGGCCGTGCCAGCATCAGGAGGAGCAGCTGAAGCCGCGTGCGCTCTCCACCGGAGAGCAGCCGGTTGGCCCGACGCACCTGTTCGTAGGGGAACAGGAACTTCATCAGCAGCGAGACGGCGTCTCCCTCGGACACGGGCACCGTCCGGCGGACGGTGTCGAGTGGGGTCGAGGCCGGGTCGAGCGTGTCCTGATCCTGGGCCAGGTACCCGATCGAGATCGACGGCCCGACCCAGACCTCCCCGGAGGTGGGCGCGATCTCGCCGACGAGGGTCTTCAGGAGCACCGACTTGCCGGCTCCGTTCCGCCCGACGACCCCGACCCTCTCGCCGTGCATGACCTCGAGGTCGACTTCGGTGAGGACGGCGTCGTCTCCGAACGTGACGCCGACCGAGCGCAGCTCGAAGACGCGCTGACCGCCGCGCGTCGTCGGTCGGAGCCGGAGAGCGATCTTGCGGCGCTCCAGTGCGGGCCGGTCAACGGTGTCCATGCGGTCGATCTGGCGTTGCTTGTTGTTGGCCTGGCGAATGTTTCGCTTGTCGGGCACCCAGGAAGCCCACAGTTTGAAGCGCGCGATCGCCGCCTCCAGCCGCTCGATCTCCTTCTGCTGGGTCACGAAGGCCTGCTGCTGACGCTGTAGCTCGAGCTCCCGCTCGAGGGTGTACGCGGAGTAGTTCCCCGCCCACAGCCGGATCTGCCCGCGGTCGAGCGACGCGATCTGGTCGACGATCTCGTCGAGGAGGTAGCGGTCGTGGGAGACGGCGACGATGGCACCCTCGAAGCGGCGTGCGAGTAGCTCGACGCGGGCACGACCATCATTGTCGAGGTGGGCCTCGGGCTCGTCGAGCAGGAGCACGTCCGGCTGCTGCTCTAGGCAGGCAGCGAGCGCGATCAGTTTCCGTTGGCCGCCGGAGAGGGTTCTCGTCGGCAGAGACAGCTCCTCGGCGGACAGCCCGACCTCGAGGAGGGAAGAGCGGGCGCGACCCTCGGCGCTCGGCCCGCCGGCTGCTTCGAACTGCTCGAGGACCTCTTCCTGGCGGGCGAGCACGCGTGCCATGCGGTCGAGGTCGGAGATCACCTCGTCGCTGCCGAGCTGAGCTGCAAGTGCCGCGAGCTCGCACTCGAGCTCGACGAGGTCGGGTCGTGCCGCGAGGACGGTCTCGAGCGCCGTGCGCCCGTCACCGGTGGGGTGCTGGTCGAGGTAGGCGATGCGGGCGCCGCGGCGGCGAGAGACCTCGCCGCTGTCGGGTGTCTCGAGTCCCGCGAGGATCTTGAGGAGCGTCGATTTGCCACCTCCGTTCGGGCCGACGACGCCGATACGCGCCCGTGGCTCAACGGCCAGATCGGCGCCGTCGAGGATGAGGCGCGACCCGAACGACTTCGTGATCATGCGGCCGGCGAGCAGTGTCACAGCGAGCGGAGACTACGCGTCGAACCGGCGGCCGTTGGATCCAGGCTTACGGGGCGCGGAGCTTGCGCTTCAGGTCGTTCCAGAGCGCTGGTGTGCCGGCGCCCTGGAACCCCGCAACGAAGCGGCCCTTCGCGTCGATCAGGAGGACGGCCGGCTGGTAGGTGGCCCCGAAGCGGCGTGCAAGTGTGCGCCCTGGGTCGCTGATCGACGGCCACGTCCAGCCGTACCGCTTGAGGAAGGCGCGGGCGCTCGGGTTCGTGTCAGCGGCGTCGAGGCCCAGAAAATGGTAGGCGTTGCCCTGCTGTTTCACCCAACGCGCGTAGGCACCCGCCTCGCCCTGACACGTGCTTCACCAGGACGACCAGACGTTGATGAACACCGGTTTCCCGCGGAGAGCAGCGAGCGAGGCCTTGCCGCCCGTCACCGTCGGGCCCGCTGTCGCGGGAGCTTGCGGCCGCGACGCCCCCGAGGCAGTCGTGACGGTTACGAGCGCGCACACGAAAATGGCCAGGGCGAGTCGGCGCGTCACTCCCGGCAGGTTAGCGATCCGACCTGCCCGAACGTCCAAGGTTTCCCGGACTGTTAAGAATTCAGGCCGTTTCGGCGGTGCTCGTCCACCCGGCCGAGCGCTCAAGGGGCCTCTCGAAGCGGCCGATACACGGGATATGAGGCGCATTCTGGCCCTCACCTCGATCATTCTCGTGGCGCTTGGCGCTGCAGGCACATCCACAGCGGCCCAGCCGGTCGTGTCGTCGGCTACCGCCCCCGCGGGCCCCCTCGCGCCGATCCAGGCCTCGTGGGCAGACGCTGAGATCCGGGCTGTCGCGGCGGCTGCGATTCTGGGGGTCGACCCGGCGACGTTCCGGCCATCCGATTCGCTGACGCGGGGCGAGCTGGCCGAGGCGCTTGCGGCGTGGGGCAAGTCCGTCGCCACCCCGGTTGACCCCACCCGCGTCGTCACGATGCGCGAGCTCGACGCCCAACTCGTCGGTGCACTGGGGCTCCTCCCGGCGGCCCGGCGAATCCGAATCGCGGCACGCGACGCCGGGCTCGCTCCTACCTCGATGCTCGGCACGGAAACCGTTGCACGCCTGCTTGGCCTCCGCCTCAATCACCCACTGGGCTCCGACGACCTCGAGCTGCTTCCGTCGCAGCCGGCGACGCGTGCCGAGGCGGCGTACTCGTTGGCCCGCGCGTTGAAGCTCACTGCGGGGCAGATCACGTGGCTCGATCAGCTCAGCCAGACGTTCTCGTTGCCGGAGCTCGGCGACTGGCAACGCGCGGTGCTCGGGCGAGCGCTTCGGTTCGTCGGCTACCCGTACGTCTGGGCCGGCACCTCCGAGGCAACGCAGAAACTCTGGAGCGCCACGGCGCCCGGCGGCTTGGTTACAGCACCCGGGGGCTTCGACTGTTCGGGATTCGTGTGGCGGGTCTACAAGACCAAGCCGTTCCCGGGGGCCCCGCTGCTCGGAGACATTCTCCAGGGCAGGACGACCTACGCGATGAGCGCCGAGGTGAAGAAGCCCGCCCGCATCGGCCTCGGCAATCTTCTGCCGGGGGACGTGATCTTCTTCGGCAACCGTGGCGCACTCTCCGTCCCGGCAGAGGTCGGTCACACGGGCATCTACGTCGGCAACGGCTGGTTCGTCCACTCGTCGAGAGCCGGTGTCACGCTGCAGCCGCTGCAGGGGTGGTACTCGACGACGTTCGCGTGGGCGAGGCGTCCACTCGCGGAAGCCGGGCTTACGGCCTAGGCCGAAGAGCGCCGTAGCGCCGCTTATGCGGCCACGGAGCACGGAGCACCGCTCGCTGGTCTTTGACGTTCCAGCAGCCAGCCGGGCGAGAACATCAAGACTCGACCGCCGCTTGGCGACCGATGAGCCGCCGGGTGGGGGCGCCACACTCTCGGTTCACATCCGGCACAGTCATGTCACATGATCGGCGGTACCGTTCGGTCAGGGGGCTTCGTCCCCCGGGGGATCCCTCCGCGCGGAGGGCTGTCGGTGGTTGGGCATGCAGGCGCCGCGGTGCTCGCCCTCCTGAGCCTCGGCGCCGTTCTTCTCCTCGCGCGTGACAGTGTCGCTGCGGAATCGACGTCGCGGCAGGTGCAGCAGGCGTCGAGCACGCAGAAGGCGCCGCTTGCAGCGATCTCCGCGGGCAGCGTGCTCGCTCTGACGCGCCAGGCCTCGCGACCCCCACGTCCGGTGCGCCGACGGTGCGCGAGCTCGTCGGCCAGCGCTTCGTCGTCGCGATCCGCGGATCGTCACCCTCGTCCACACTGCTCGCGCGGGTTCGCCGTGGAGAGATCGGCGGCGTGATCCTCTTCGCGGTCAACGTGGTGAGCCCGGCCCAGCTGCGCCGCCTCACGTCGACGCTACAACGGGCCGCGCGCGAAGCTCGGCGGCCACCGCTGCTGATCGCTGCAGACCAGGAAGGCGGCCGGGTGCGCCGCCTCCCGTGGTAGGTCCTACCCCATCGACCGTCGAGCTCGGCCGGTTGGGAACGTTGCGGATTCGTGCCGAGGCCTTCGCGTCCGGCAGGGCGCTCCGGCTGGCAGGCGTGAACGTCAACCCGGCACCCGTCGGAGACGTGCCTGCCCCGCGGTCGTTCATGGCGCTCGAGCAGCGGTCGTTCGCAACGAGTCCAACCTCGGTCGCCGAGGCGACGGTGGCGTTCGCGCGAGGGCTCGCAACGGCATGGGTCGCAGCCACCGTGAAGCACTTTCCGGGGATTGGCCGGGCGACCCGAAACACCGATCAGACAGCCGTCGAGATCGCCGCGATGCGGACGGAGCTCATTCGCCGCGACCTTGTGCCGTTTCGATCGGCGATCGCCGCCGGTGCTCCGATCGTGATGATCTCGAACGCGACCTACCCCGCTCTCGATGCGAAACCGGCACCCTGGTCGACAAGGATCCAGTTCTTGCTCCGGCACGACGTCGGCTTCGCGGGCGTTACGATCAGCGATGCACTGGACGGTGCCGGCGCGACGAGGGGTCGAACGCTGCCGTCCGTCGCTGCTCTCGTGGCGCAGGCGGGCGTCGACCTGCTCCTCCTGACCGGAAGCGAGGCGTCCAGTGCCGCCGCCTTCGAGCGCGTCGTCGGTACTGCGGAGCAGGGCCGCATCTCCCCTGTTGCGCTCGAGGCAAGCCACGCCCGGATCATGGAGCTGAAGCGCGCGTACGGGTGAGAGCGCGCTCGTGGCTCCCGCTCGCTACCCTCCGATCACATCTTCAGGAGGCTGACATGACGGAACTCGCACCGGCGCCCGGTGAGCGCGCCACGGACACAGATACACACGCCAACGCTGTTGCGCCCATCCACCACTGGATCGGTGGCGCCACGGTGGCCGGCACATCGGGCCGAACGAGCCCTGTGTACAACCCGTCGACGGGCCGACAGAGTGGTGCCGTCGACCTCGCGTCGGTGGAGGAGGTAGACCGGGCAGTGCAGGCCGCGAAGCACGCATTCGTGTCGTGGCGCACGGTCTCGCTGGCACGGAGGGCAGAGACGTTCTTCCGGATCCGCGAGCTCGTGCACCAGAACAAGGAGGCGATCGCGAAGCTCCTCGTCGCCGAGCACGGCAAGGTGCTGTCGGATGCGATGGGCGAGGTGACGCGGGGCCTCGAGGTGATCGAGTTCGCCTGCGGGATCCCGACCCTCCTCAAGGGGGAGTTCTCGGAGCAGGCCTCGACCGGGGTTGACGTGTACTCGATCCGTCAGCCTCTGGGAGTGGTGGCGGGCATCACGCCGTTCAACTTCCCGGCGATGGTCCCGATGTGGATGTGGGCGCCGGCGATCGCATGCGGCAACACGTTCGTGCTCAAGCCGTCGGAGAAGGATCCGTCCGCGTCGATGTTCACAGCCGAGTTGCTGAAGGAGGCGGGTGTCCCGGACGGCGTGTTCAACGTCGTTCAAGGCGACAAGGTTGCCGTCGACGCGCTGCTCGAGCATCCCGACGTGGCTGCCTTGAGCTTCGTCGGCTCGACGCCGATCGCCAGGTACATCTACGAGACGGGCACGAAGCAGGGGAAGCGGGTGCAGGCGCTCGGTGGCGCCAAGAACCACATGATCGTGCTGCCCGACGCCGATATCGCGATGGCGGCCGACGCGGCGGTTAGCGCCGCGTATGGCTCCGCGGGCGAAAGGTGCATGGCCGTGTCGGTCGTTGTTGCCGTCGGCGACGCCGCCGATCCGCTCGTCTCGGCTATCCAGGAGCGACTCCCGAAGATCACGGTCGGTGACGGGATGGACCCGGCGTCGGAGATGGGGCCGCTCGTCACCCAGGCGCACCGCGACAAGGTGGCCGGCTACCTCGAATCGGGCGCGGCCCAGGGTGCGAAGCTGCTCGCCGATGGGCGCGAGTCGGCGCCCGAGGGCGACGGCTTCTTCCTCGGCGTCTCCCTCCTCGACGACGTCACGACCGAAATGGACTGCTACCGCGACGAGATCTTCGGGCCGGTACTCGGCGTCATGCGCGTCGGCACCTATGACGAGGCGCTGAAGCTGATCAACGACAACCCATACGGGAACGGCACCGCAATCTTCACCCGCGATGGCGGAGTGGCCCGCCAGTTCCAGTTCGACGTCAACGTCGGCATGGTGGGCATCAACGTCCCCGTCCCCGTCCCCGTCGCCTACTACTCGTTCGGCGGCTGGAAGGCGTCCCTCTTCGGCGACAGCCACGTCTACGGTCCCGAAGGCATTCACTTCTACACTCGCGGCAAGGTCGTCACGAGCCGCTGGCCCGACCCCGCCACGAGCAAGGTCGATCTGGGATTCCCGCAGACCCGCTGATCTGGCCCGGACCGCGGGCTTGCCCAGCGCGCGACATCGTGATCGGGCGCAAGCGTCACCCGTCTCGACCCGTCGCACCGCCGCAACTGGGCCGCAAGCCGTTCGAGGGGATGATGGAGCTCACCGTGGGCGCTGACAGTCCCGTCGTGATGCGTGCCTACGTTCAGGAGTGCGTGGGCGAATCCTCGATGATCGCTGCGTGACCACTCTCATCGAGGGCTTTGGCCCCGACGCGATCGCGCTCGCCGGTCTGCTCGCCGGCGAAGGGCACGCCGTGCGCCTCGCGAGCCCCGCCGCCGCCCCCGCCGAAGCAGCAGCGCTCCTCGAGCTCGGGGTCCGCGTGGAGCCGCTCACCGACCTCGACACCAGCCCGGGCCCCGCCGAGATTGCCTACCTCGACGTGTGGACGGCCGAAACGGCCCCGCGCGTGCAGCGCCTCCGCGCCCAGGGAACCCTCATCTCATGCCTTGGCGAACTGCTGCTCGACCGCTGGCCCGGACCGAGTACTGGCATCACCGGCACCGCCGGCAAGACGACGGTCACCTCTCTCACAGCCGAGATCCTGCGTGCCGCGGGGATCGACATCGCGGTGAGCCGCGGAGCGCGCGCCGGGAACCTCTGGCCGACCGCCGACCTGCTCGACCGCCTGCACCCCGGGGACAATGCCACCAGACCGTTCCTCCTGCTCGAGCTGACGAGCTCGCACCTCGCGTTCATGCGCAGCAGCCCCACTATCGCCGCCGTGCTCTCGTTCTGGCCGGACCACCTCGAGCTGCACGGCGATCTGGCCCACTACCGGGCGGCCAAGGAAACGATCGTGCGTCACCAGCGCTCCGGCAACACCGTGGTCGTCAATGCCGACGACGCCTCGGCCTGCTTCGCCGCCGCCACCCCTGCCGACCCGATCGAGTTCTCGCTCCACCGCAGAGTCGAGCGCGGGGCGTACCTCGACCCGGCCCGCGGCGTCGTCCTCGTCGACCACACCGGCGAGACCGCGCTCGGCCCCATCCACGCGCGCGCGGCCCACCCAGGGAACGTCCTCGCCGCGGCCGCGATTGCCGCCGCTGCCGGCGCGAGCGCAGCCGCGATCGAGCAGGGCATCCGCAACGCGCAGCCCCTGCCATGGCGCGCGCAGCAACTGCCCGTTCAAGCCCAGGGCACCGTCGCGGGCATCCCGGTCGTCGACGACGGCATGGCCGCAACCCCCCTGAAGACGGCAGCCACGCTCGCCACCTACCCCGACCACAGCATCGTCCTCATCGCCGGCGGCATGAACGACGCCGGCGGCGGCCCCGTGCACGCAACCCCCGAGGAGCACGCGCTGCTCGAGCGCGCTTGCGACGAGATCGCCCGGACGGCGCGCGTCGTCTTCGTGTTCGGCGACGGGGGCGCGCGGTTGGCCGCGCTGCTCCGGCAGCGCCAGGTCGAGACGCAATCGGTAGCCAATCTGGCCGAAGCCGTCGTCGAAGCCGTCTCCGTCGCGGCGAGTCGTGCAGTCGGCGCCACAGCGATCGTGTTCTCGCCGCTCTTTCCGCTGCCGCTCGAGGAGCGCGCCCGTTTCGCCTCGTTGGTGCGCGACGTTGCACCTGTGAAGTAGAACCGGCATAAGACATAATCCCGGGCATGGAACCGGAGTCCCACCGGCTCGACCGCGAGGCCATGCTCGCCGACCGCCTGGCGGTTACCGAGCGCGTGCGGCGCGAGGTGGACGAGGCCGTCACCGCGGCGGCGCAGAAACGCCGCGCCCACTCCGACCGATTCGTCGAAGGCCTTCTCCTCGAGGTTCAGGCCCGGGTTCAGGCCCAGGCGCAGGAACCGGTGGCCGCTCCGGCAGCCCCGGACGGGGAGGCCGCAGGTCTGCTGGTCGCGGTGGCGCGTACCGCCGAGGAGGTGCGGGACGCGTCGCGCGCGCTGGCGGAGGCGCGCGAGCTCTCGGCCCTCGTGGAGGCGCAGACCGAGCGCGAGCAGGCGGCTCTCGCCGAGATACAGGAGCGCCGCGGGCTGGTCGAGCGCGAGCTGGACGAGATCCTCGCGCAGACGGAGCATGAGCGCACGGCGCTCGCCGAGATGCACGTGCGCCGGGGGCAGGTCGAGCGCGAGGCGGACGAGATCCTCGCGCACACGGAGCGTGAGCGTGCGGCCCGCGCCGACATACTCGTGCGTCGCGAGCAGGTCGCGACGGAGGTAGATCAGCAGACTCTGAGGGCCCGCCTCGAAGCCTACGGGACCGGCCTGCAGAACGGGATCTTCGCCCAGACGGAGCGTGAACGCGTAGCGCTCGCCGAGATCGAGGAGCGGCGCGAGCAGGTCGAGCCAAAGGCGGACGAGAACGACTCCTGGTAGGGGGAAATGGGGTCAGGTCTTCTTCGTTCCACGCGCGGCCGGCGCCGGCGGGCTCCCACGCTCGACGCCGCGGGCGTGGACGCGTCGGTGGATGGTCGTGACCGAGCAGCCGAGGTGGGTGGCGATCTCCCG
>Ga0315283_10007101_pt1 | contig 10050 bp, 10 predicted proteins | sample YL17G09_0_MG_FD_204541 | JGI IMG/M metagenome (GOLD analysis project Ga0315283, IMG submission 204541) | Sediment microbial communities from Yellowstone Lake, YNP, Wyoming, USA - YL17G09_0 | ecosystem: Environmental > Aquatic > Freshwater > Lake > Sediment | place: USA: Wyoming | collected...
AGACCACAAGCAGCACGTTCAGAGGATGTTCGGCCACTACGCCTGTGTCGCCACGATCGGCGAGCAGCTGCCGGACCTGCGTAATCGGGTGACCCTTGATCCGGTCCAGAAGGACCTGTATGGATTGCCGGCGCCGCGCCTCACCAACGAGGCACGCGAGAACGATCTCGCGATGATCGGCAAGATGTCGTCGAGCCTGAAGGAGCTCCTGGAGGCCTCCGGCGCTACCGAGATCTGGGGCAATGAGTACGACCCCGGATCTTCATCTCACTATCTGGGTACCTGCCGAATGGGGCACGATCCAACGAGTTCCGTCGTCAATCCCTGGGGCAGGACGCATGACGTGCCGAACCTGTTCATCGCCGATAGCAGCATCTTCGTGACCGGCGGGGCCGCGAATCCTGCGCTGACCGTCTCAGCGCTCGCGCTGCGCACATCCGAGGCGATCATCGCAGCGTTTCGTCGCAGCGAGCTCTAGTTCGGAGCTTCAGCGCGAGGCGAGACGCGCGAGCCGCCGCTTGGTGGTGACCACCCAGGGCAGCCTTTGCCTCACGAAGGGCCTGAGCCGTGTCTGGTAGGTCTTGCAGAGCTGGCAGCGCAATTGGTCGCGAGAGAAGACGCAGGCGTCGTCGTGCTGGCGCTGCCCGCTCGCGATCTCGGCCTTCCAGCGCGCCTCTCCCCCGAGAAAGTCGAACACCTGCAGTCCTTCCTCCGAGCAAGTCCGCAGGACGCGGTCGAAGAGGATGGCCCCAGGGGATACGTCGCGGTAGGAATCGTCGAACGAAGTCGCGAAGGCGTGGTACTCGTTGCCAAAGACGAAGCCGTAGACGTAGGCCACCGGTTTCGAGTCGAGGTGAAGGAAGTACGCGCGCAGCCACCCACGCTCGGCGCAACGCGGCGCGAGGTCCCTGAAGAATCGCTCCTGGACGGGCCGGAAGGCGAGCGAGCTGCCGAGAGGTTGCTTGAAGCTGTGGCGCTCGATGACGAGGATCTCGTCTACCACCCGCTCCGCCTCGGCCGGGCTGCTGGCAGTCACGCACGTCACGCTCCCCGCCGCCTCGATCCTGCGATTCTTCCTTCTGAGCTCGCTGCGGAGATGACCGGATCGCGATCCCGCGTACGACTGCCATCCGCCCTCGAAGCTCACGATGGGGGACGTCCACGATCGGCGCTGAAGCGTCTCGACGCGGTTGCGTGCCGCCGCCGGGGGCAGTGCCGCCAGGAGCGCGGAATCGGTGCGCATGTGCTTGAGGACCAGGCGCACTCCTCGGCGTGTCGCGCGGAGATGACGGACGACCGCGTCGAGCACTTCGCCCCGGTCACCCGTGCAGAGGAAGTCGCCCCGGATCGCGAAGTCGCCATCGGCCGGCAGTACGACGGAGCCCGGGCAGCAGAACTGGCCCTGCTTGTCCTCGAGCAGGGGGGCCAGGGCCTCCAGCCGCTGCCCGTCGCGAACAAACAGGAACGCGATTGGTCGGTCCTTCCAGAAGGAGTCGAGCCACGAGACCGACCACTCGTAGGTCTGGAACAGGAGCGGGCTGTCGGCACGAGACAGGAGATCGCCCCACTCGTCCCGATAGCGCGGTAGGTCCTGGGCGCGCTTGACCTCCTCGACATTGAGATGCCGATCGAGATCCGGCTGGAACTGCAAGCTGGAAGCGGCCATCGTCCCAATCGCAGAGGTCCCGTTTCCCGGGAGCGCGTGCCGGTACTGTACCTCCGAACCTGCCCTGCTACCCCGTGGCCGGGCAACCGTGGCCGGCACGCACGAGGGCGCGGCCCGTGTTGTCGAAGCGAGTCCGAGGCGAGGCCCGCGGTCGCCCGACTATGATGAAGGCTCCGAGCAGGAGCCTGGGTCCCGGGAGGTTCTGTGGTCGCATCGAGGCCGACGCTCACCGTCGGAGTGCCCGTCTTCAACGGGGCGACCTACGTTGAGGCCGCGGTCGAGTCTGTTCTCGCGCAGTCCTTCCGCGACTTCGAGCTGATCATCTCGGACAACGCCAGCACCGACGAGACCGAGACGATCGGCCGGGCTTTCGCAGCGCGCGACCCCCGCGTGACGTACCGGCGCAATGCCGAGAACATCGGACTCACCGCGAACTTCAACCTGCTCGTCCCGCTGGCCCGGGGGCGGCTGTTCAAGTGGGCCAGCGCCGACGACGTGCTCCGGCCTGGCTACCTGGAACGATGTGTCGCGACGATCGAGGCCGACCCGACGGTCGTCCTGGTGTACCCCCGGACCGACTTCGTGAACGGCGACGGCGCGCGCCTCGACCTCGAGGACCCAGGGTGGCATCTCGTGTCGGAGGACGCCTCCGAGAGGTTGAGCACCGCGATCCAGGCAGGCCATTTCGTAAACGCGGTCAATGGCGTCATTCGCACCGATGCCCTGCGGCGAACCCGCCTGTTGGCGCCATACCCGGGCAGTGACTACCGGTTGATGGCGGAGCTGGCCCTGCTCGGGAAGTTCGCGGAGATCCCCGAGCGGCTCTTCGTACGGCGCATCCACGGGGGATCGTCAGCGGGCAATGCCGGGGACGCGGCGTGGTTGCGCCGCCACATCGGCGGGTCGCGTCCGGGCATGCGGTGCGGCTACTGGCGCCTTTCGGGGGCCCATGCCCTGATCGTGATGCGCGCTCCGGTCCCGCTCTCGCGAAAGGCGGTCCTGCTCACCCAACTTGCGCGGACGACCGCCGGTCGGCGGCGGCTCCTGTTCCGTGAGCTGGTCGATGTGTTCGGGAGTTGACCAAGCCACCGCCCCCAGCCTCATGAGCGACCGTGACCTCGAGAGGCTCCAGGCGTTCTACGATCAACACGGAGGCGGGACGGCCGACGTTACGGCCCGCCGGCCGCGCTCGACAAGACCGGAGAGCACGATGACCGAGCCGCTGGACACCTCCATCTACCGTGACGTCATGAACGATCGAAGCCTGCGTGCGACCCGCCACGAGGGCGAACGGGGACCCGGACACACGCTGCCCCGCTTCGGGCATGTCGTGGCGCTGGCCGCAGCGGGGTGGGCCCCGTGGGCAGCCAGGGCGCCCAGATCATGAGCGCGCTCACGGAGCGGCTCGGATTGCCCCGGGAACGCGGCCCGCGGGTCATCGTCGTCGGAGCTCATCCCGACGACGCGGAGATCGGCGCCGGCGGGTCCATCGCCCGGCTCGTGGCGGAGCGACCTGACGCGGACGTCACCTGGCTCGTGCTGGCCGCGGCCGATCCTGCCCGCGCCGCCGAAGCCCGTGCGAGCGCCGAGAGCCTGCTCGCGGGAGCCGCCCGGGTGGCCATCGAGCTCCGGGACCTGCGCGACGGATACCTGCCGTACCAGGGCGCGACCGCCAAGGATGCGATCGCGGAGTTCGCGGCGCTGAGCCCGGACGTCGTGTTCACACCACGGCGGGACGATGCTCACCAGGACCATCGCCACCTGGCCGAGCTGGTTCCCCAGGTTTTCCGGCGGGCCATCGTGCTGGAGTACGAGCTGCCCAAGTGGGACGGCGACCTGGGAACCGCGAATCTCTACGTGCCGCTGACCGGCACTGAGGCATCCGCCAAGGTCGCCCACCTGGGAGCCGCGTTCCCGTCGCAACGAGACCGGGGCTGGTTCTCAGACGACACGTTCCGCGCGATCCTCCGGCTGCGTGGCATCGAGTGCCACGCACCGGACGGTTTCGCTGAGGCATTCGTCTGTCGCAAGCTCGTCGTCTGACGGGCAGCCGGCCCATAGCTGGAGGCACCGAGCGCATGCGTGTCCTCGTGACCGGTCATCGGGGCTACATCGGATCCGTCCTCGCACCTGTCTTTCTGGAGGCCGGCCACGAGGTCGTGGGGCTGGACAGCGACCTGTACCGCGGCTGCACGTTTGGCGATCCGGCCGCCCTGGCGGCGATCCCCGACCTCGGTGTCGACATCCGCGACGTCACAGCGAAGCAGCTCGACGGGATCGACGCCATCGTCCATCTCGCTGCCCTGTCGAACGACCCGTTGAGCGACTTGGACGCGACCTTGACGTATGACATCAACCATCTCGCGAGCGTCCGCCTTGCTCGCATCGGGCGCGAGGCCGGGGTGGGCCGGTTTCTCTTCTCCTCGTCGTGCAGCAACTACGGCGCCGCGGGGGGCGCCCTCCTCGACGAGGATTCGCCCCTCAGACCGGTTACCGCCTACGGTGAGTCAAAGGTGCGCGTTGAACGCGACATCGTGCCTTTGGACTGCCCGTCGTACACGGTCGTCTCCCTCCGCAATGCCACCGCCTACGGTGTCTCGCCTCGCCTGCGCTGCGACGTGGTCCTCAACAACCTCGCCGCCTGGGCGCACGCCACGAGAACGGTCCGCCTGAAGAGCGACGGGACGCCATGGCGCCCGATCGTCCATATTCGCGACATCGCGCAGGCGTTCCTGCTTGCGCTCGATGCGCCCCGGGAGGTCGTCGGCGGGAGGGCCTTCAACGTCGTCGCCACGGCCGAGAACTATCAGGTCCGCGACCTCGCCCGAATCGTGGCGGAATCCATTCCGGGTTGCACGGTTGAGCTGGCCGCCGACGCCTCGCCGGATATCCGCAACTATCGGGTCCGAGGCGACCGGTTCGCCGATGCCGTCGGGTTCGAGGCTGCGTGGGACGCCCGCCGGGGTGCAGCCGAGCTCGCGGCGGCATTTCGCGCCACGGACCTCACGCTCGACGAGGTCGAGGGACCGCGGTACCAGCGGATCGCCCGAATTCGCGAGCGGCTGGCCGACGGCTCACTGGGCACGGACCTCCGCTTCCGGCCCGGAACTGTCGCGGAGCCCTGAACGGGCCGAGCTCGCCCGGCCCAAATCACCCTGATCGCGTGCCGAGCCATACGGCCCACGGGGCGTCGCCGCGCTCGTACAGCGCGTCAAGGTCCTGCTTGTCCTTGAGAGTGTCCATCGGTGCCCAGAATCCGTCGTAGCGGAACGCCATGAGCCGCCCGTCCGCGATCAGGCGTCGGAACGGCTCTTCGACGAGCTCTTCACCCTCGCGGAGATAGTCGAAGATCTCGCGACGGAAGATGAAGTACCCGCCGTTGATGCGGGTCTCGGCCTCTCGGATGCTCTTGATTGCCGTCACGCTTCCGCCCGGGTCGGACTCGACGATGTGGACCGAGTACGTGGGCCGAACGGCGAGGAAGGCGGCGACGTTGTCGGTTCGCCGGAAAGCCTCGACGAGCTCGTGGAGGGGGGCATCGGTCAGCGTGTCGCCGTAGTTGGCCAGGAACATCTCCTCGCCGGCGACGTACGACCGTATCGCCCTGAGCCGCTGCCCGACGATCGTGTGCAGGCCCGTGTCGGCAAACGTGATCCGCCAATCCTCGATGTCGGTCTGGAGGAGCTCGAGGGAGCGCCCCCCATCCGTCATGACGAAGTCGTTGGACAGCGCCTCGCTGTAGTTGAGGAAGTACGACTTGACCACCTCCGCTCGGTACCCGAGGCAGAGAATGAAGTCCTTGTGCCCGAAATGGGCGTAGTACCGCATGACGTGCCACAGGATCGGTCGCACGCCGATCGGGATCATGGGTTTGGGGGTGACGTCCGAGTACTCACGCAGGCGCAGGCCGAGTCCGCCCGAGAACAGCACGACCTTCATGGCCCTTGACTCCCCTTCGCTCGCCGACAACTCGGCCTAGTGTTGCTCACGCGTGGATGCCGGGTCACGCGCGGTAGGTCTTCCTGTTGCGTGCAGGCACCGCCGTCCGATCGTAGCCCCGGCGCGGGGCGCCCGCCACCCGTGCCCGGACACTACCATTCGGTCACCGTCGGCCGGCCGGACTTCGGCCCAGGGGCGTGAGGCGGGTCTCGGCGGCGGGACGCCGTCGCGAGCAGGCTGGGGACATTGATGATCTTCACGGAGACGAAGCTCAGGGGTGCCTTCATCATCGACCTCGAGCGTCGAGGGGACGAACGGGGCTACTTTGCCCGCGCGTTCTGCCAGGACGAGTTCCGCGAGCACGACCTCGAACCCGTGATCGCCCAGGCCAACACTGCCTTCAACGGCCGGGCCGGGACGCTCCGCGGCATGCACTTCCAGTACCCGCCGGCAGCCGAGACCAAGCTGGTGAGGTGCACGCGAGGCGCGATCCTGGACGTGATGGTGGACTTGCGGCCGGAATCGCGGACCTACCTCGAACATGTCACGGTGGAGCTGAGCGCCGACAACGGGCGCTCGCTGTACATCCCCCGGCGCTTCGCGCACGGATACCAGGTCCTCGAAGACGTGACGGAAACCAGCTACATGGTGGGGGCGTTCTACGCGCCCGAACTGGAAGGGGGCCTGCGGTACAACGATGCCCGCCTCGGGATCGCGTGGCCGCTGCCCGTCCAGGAGATGTCGGAGAAGGACCGGGCGTGGGGGCCGCTCTCCGAGATCGAGCCTGGCCTTCGCAGGCGGATGGAGGTCGCGTGAGCCGATGATCATCGTCGACTCCGCACTCCGGGAGCTCGAGGCCTCCGGCTCGCCGATTCGGGTGGGCATGGTCGGCGCCGGCTTCATGGGCCAGGGGCTTGCCAACCAGATCGTGAACAGCGTGCCGGGGATGCGCCTTGTCGCCGTCGCCGGCCGACGACTCGAACGGGCAGCCGACGTCGTGCGCTACGCGGGCCGAGAGCCGCTGGCCGTGGACTCCGCGGGCGCGCTGGACGCCGCGATCGCGCGGGGCGAGACGGCGATAACCACGGACGCGCTCCTCCTTTGTCGCTCGAGCGGCGTCGACGTGGTCGTCGAGGCCACCGGCGCAGTCGAATACGCCACGCACGTCGTTCTGGAGGCATTTGTCCACGGCAAGGACGTCGTCCTCATGAATGCGGAGCTCGACGCGACGATCGGGCCGATCCTGCAGATCAGGGCGCGCGAGCACGGGGTCATGATGTCGGCCTGCGACGGAGACGAGCCCGGGGTCCAGTTGAACCTGGTTCGCTGGGTCCGGGGGCTGGGGCTGATCCCGCGCGTGGTCGGCAACGTCAAGGGCCTCCAGGACCCGTATCGCAACCCGACGACGCAACGGGGCTTTGCCGAGCGGTGGGGCCAGAACCCGGCGATGGTCACCAGCTTCGCCGACGGCACGAAGATCAGCTGCGAGCAGGCGATCGTCGCGAACGCGACCGGGTTCGGCGTGCTTCAGCGGGGTATGTCACGCGGGCTCGAGTTCCGCGAGTTGCCCGAGAAGCTGCCGGAACTCTACCTGCCGATTCTCGATGAGATCAGGGCGCTCGGTGGAGTGATCGACTACACCGTCGGCACCATCGGGACGAAGGTCTACGTGCTCGCCGAGCACTCCGACCCCAAGCAGCGTCACTACCTCGAGCTCTACAAGATGGGGCCCGGCCCGCTGTACGCTTTCTGGGTGCCCTACCACCTGGTCCACTTCGAGGTGCCGAACGCGATTGCCCGGGTCAGGCTGTTCCGCGATCCGCTCGCGCAGCCGCTGGGCGGGCCGGTTGTGGAGGTGTGCGCCGTTGCGAAGCGGGCCCTGCTTCGCGGTGAGACCCTCGACGGGTACGGCAACTACATGACGCACGGCGAGGCCGTCAACACCGACGAGATGCGGCAGGAGCGCTACCTTGCCGAGGGGCTCGTCGAGGGCTGCGTTCTGCGCCGCGACGTTCGCCGCGACGAGGTCATCCGCTATGACGACGTCACATTGCCGGCGGGACGCCTGGCCGACGAGCTGAGGGCCCAGCAGTACCGGCACTTCGCGGGCGCCGATCCGATCTGATCCAACAAGGCGCGAACAGCACGGTTGTTGCCTGCCGGCCGAGTGCGCACCATCTCACCGAGGCCTGGCCAAAGCCGCACAGATGGCAGCGCTACATTCCCCTCCAGCGCAGCGTGGAATCCACCTGGCCGGAAGCGAGTAGCTGTCTCAGATGCTCGACGCGCCTGAACCGCGGCCCCTCGAAATCGCCAAACGACAGCTCCGCTACCTGGTAGGCGGCGTGGAGTTGCTCCACGCCCTGTCGACCACTCCACTGAGGCTTGAACTCGGGGAGCAGGCGGTGGATCTTGGCGAAGTCCACCCTGTACGATCGGGGGTCCGGGGCGCCGTCCTTCGCATACTCCACGGTCGATCCGACGACGACCTCCCGGACGATGTCGGCAAGCTCACGGATACGGCAGTTCTCCTCCTTGCGGCCCACGTTGAGCGCCTGGTTGTGGACTGCCTGGCGGGGCGCCGCCAGGACGGCGAGGAATGCGCGTGAGATGTCCTCGACATGAACGATGGGCCGCCAGGGCGAGCCGTCGCTCTTGATGAAGATGCGGCCCGTGGCAAACGCCCAGGCCACGAGGTTGTTCAGCACGAGCTCGCAGTTGAGGCGGGGCGAGACGCCATAAGCCGTCGCGTTCCGGAGGAACGTGGGGCTGAACGCGTCGCTGGCCAGCATTGCCACGTCTTGTTCGACACGGACCTTTGAGATGTTGTAGGGCGTGACCGGGTCGGGTTCGGCCGTTTCGTCGACAAGGTCGTCGCCTGCCTTGCCGTAGATCGCGCAGGAAGAAGCGAAAAGGAAGCGCTGCACCCCCGCGTCTCTTGCGAGCTGAGCGAGGCGAACCGATGCAGCATGATTGATTTCCTGCGTGATCCCGGGGTTCAGGTTGCTCAGCGAGTCGTTTGAGAGCGCCGCGAGGTGGATGACCGCCTCGAACCCTTGCAGGTGTGCCGGCTCGATATCCCGGATGTCGAGCCGCAGTTCAGGAACGGGTCGAATACCCGGAGCGAAGGTGCACCCGCGAAAGAGGTCGCTGTCGAGCCCGACCACCTCGTGGCCGGCGTCGACCAGCATCGGCACCATCACGGCGCCGATGTACCCCAGGTGCCCGGTCACCAAAACCCGCATGGTGTCTCCTGCTCGGCGGCGGTGAGGGCCCAGGAGGAGGTGCGAACCCTCAGCTTTGCGTCTGCGGTCACAGTTTGCGTCGCATCGTGACGAGCTTGATCGGGCAGAAGTCGCCAATCACCGGTAGCCGCCCCGCGACCTGGTGGATTGGGTGCAGGTAGTCGGGCTCCTCTCCCATCAAGTGGCAGCCGGCGGAGTAGATCACGCGGGTGGCGAGGTAGTACGAGCTGAGGAAGTTGTCAATCACCACCGAATCGAAGGATCGCTGGGTCTCCGCCAGGAATCGCTCCTCATCGAAGAAGAGGTTGTGCCAGCGCACCGGGACCTCTGGAAGCCCCATGGCGACACGCAGACGGTTGAAGCTGTTCTGTCCCTGGATGAAGTTCTCGATGCAGAAGTAGTAGCCGCCGGGGACCAGGTGCTCCGCAATCTGCGTGATCGTGTCGTACTGTTGCTCGGACGTCGTCAGATTGATCAAGCTGCGCATCGTCAGGAACGCTTGGAATCGCTCGGACTCGAGGCTCGCAGACAGATCCCGCATGTCCCCGACGCGAAATGAGACTGTGTTGCGAAGTCCCGGCTGAGCCGAGAGCCTGTGCTCGGCAAGGGCCAGCATCTCTTCGCTCCAGTCGATACCGACAAACCGAATCGTCGGGAACGCGGAAGCGAGGCTTACCGTTGCATGACCGTCGCCGCAGCCCAGGTCGACCACGGTGGAGCCAGGCGGCAGGGAGATGGCGGTGATTCTCTCGCGGAGTGTGCGAATCTCATGCTCCCGAAGGAACACGTCGTAGGTCGTGGCCCGGGCCGAGTCGGGATCTGTGGCCCTCGCGCGGTCACCCCAGTACTGCTTGATCCTTTCCGACTGGTCGGGATCGCAAGAGCCCATACCTATCCCATCGCCCTTCTACCGCTCGAACGGGGGGTTGACTCCTAGATGGGCCTCCCGGCGTTGGGCGCGGCCGGATGCTTGGGTCGCCTGGCCAGTCGGGCGATCGTCGACGCTCTGCCGTGGCGTGCTTGGCACAGAGGATCCGGCGTTGAGCGCTCCCGGGTCAACCATGCAGCGTGCCCCCCGGCGCCCAATCGTGGACCTTCACCCCCCGCAGCCCCCGCACGTCCAGCTCGTCGCGGAGCGTGGCCGGCGTGCCGGCGAGGATCGGGAAGGTGCCCCAGTGGATGGGCGCCACCGCGTCGACG
>Ga0315283_10007102_pt1 | contig 10049 bp, 14 predicted proteins | sample YL17G09_0_MG_FD_204541 | JGI IMG/M metagenome (GOLD analysis project Ga0315283, IMG submission 204541) | Sediment microbial communities from Yellowstone Lake, YNP, Wyoming, USA - YL17G09_0 | ecosystem: Environmental > Aquatic > Freshwater > Lake > Sediment | place: USA: Wyoming | collected...
ACGCGAAAAGCACTGGAGAGACACCGTGAGTCAGAACGTACTTGCAGACGCACAGTTCACCGTGGCCTCCGTGCTACGTCCATTCGATGGTTTCGAGGCTCGCTACCAGGGGCACTCGACCTTCACGCCGATCGTGTTCCCCGGCACGCTCGACGACGACGCGGGCAAACCCGGGTTCTCGCCGTACCTGCTCAAGGGCCTCCCGGTGCCGATGGGAGCCAAGATGGCTCTCTGGTTCCCCGCAGTGGTCGGGTCAGCCGAAGGATTCCCGATATTCGACTACCGCTATCTGCTCATCTGGCGGCTGCGGAACGTTGGCGACTTCCAGCGTCGCCGCCTCCCTTACCACCTGTCGAAGGAAGCGTTCGGCGCGCCCGACTCGTACCTCGCTCCGTCGTCACCTGATCGCTTCGTGCTGCCGGCTGCGACCGAGACGGTGGTGTACCAGCAGCCCGAGCCAGCGCTGCCCAGTCCGCCCATTCCGGGCATCATCACCGCGCAGGGGCCTTCGCAGGGAAACCTGCGCACCGAACTCATCGACGTGCCGACCGACCTGTCAGAAGGACTGGTGACAGCGGGGCTGCCGCTGCTACCGCCGAACGCGGCACCGAATTTCGCCAGTACGTTTCCGATGCCGCCTACCACGCCGCCACCACCGAATGGGATCAATCCGCTCGGCGCGTTTCAGCAGGGCATCATCGATCCCGCGGTATCGAATCTCGCGCCCGGCTCCCTGTTTCGGCCGTACTACACGATCGCCAAGGGCGACGAATTGATGATCGCCTGCTACCGGAACAACACCCTGGCATCCGATCCCAGTTCCGAAAAATGGGATTTCGCGTCGTTCGACGCGCAGTTCAGCAACCTGTACGGCACCAACGCCTTCCCTCCGCCTGGCCAGAAAAGCCACAAGCCGTTCCCCGATCTGGGCATCTACGTGTTCGCCGGGTCCAACCCAAGCTGACGGGCATGACGATTTCCACTCATGTCTATCGAAGAAATGGGAAAGCTGCTCGGCGCAGCGGCGGCGGGAGTCGTGGCAAGCCTGGCGACGCTGCCGCAGCGGGTGAAGAAGGAAATCGCAGCGGACGAGAGCCTGGCGTTGCTGCGTCAGCGACTCGATGGCGTGCAGAAGGACGTGGCGGAAGTCCGCGACGCGGTGAAGCGCATGGAGGACCGCGTTGCTCGGTCCGTGTCGGACGAGGAATTCAGTTCGTACACCCAGCAGACCAGCGCAGCAGTCACTGCACTCACTGAGAAGGTCGGCCACGCGACAGGAGCGATAGAAGCATGGTATCGCAGTCAAGGGAGCCGGTGACGTTCACGCTGTCCGAGCCCCCCGCATCGACGCCGGTGCGGGGTATCTCGGGGACACCGATCAAGGCTGCCGTCATCCGAGCGATGGAGGCGCAGCTTCAGGCCGAACGCCGAGCGAGCGAAGCGCTCGACTCGATGATCGGAGTGCTACGCAGGCTGCGTAACACCCCGCCTCCCTGGCTGGGTGCGGGCCGCGCGAAAGCGGTCTAGAAGAAAGGCCGGCAGTGTCAGCGGTGGACAGCATCGCGGAAGCGATCGATGCGCTGGCCAAGGCCGAGAAGCTGATTGCCGGCCTAGATCGCTCTGGTTTGCTCACGAAGCTCGACGAGCTACGGGAATTCATCGAGGATTTGAGCCGGATGCAGCTTGACCTACGGATAGCGCGGCTGCGGCTCCAGGCGCTGACATCGGTGTCCGACCCGGACCGGACCCCGGTGCAAGGTATTTCCACAGCGACCCTTCGCAAGGTCAATCCTGAAAAGTAGCGTTCTGGCCAGGCGCTAGGCTATCCTCTGGCCGGGACGACGAAAGGAACATTTCATGGCGGACGAATTCAACGACATTGACCTTGCCCAGTTCGGTGCCGGCGCGCTCGGCGGAGCAGGGGCCGACGACCACTACGCCTCGCGGACGGGCTACCAGCCCGACGGCGTGCGTTTCGAGATTGTGTGCGACACCTGCGGGCAGCGGCAGCACGTCGTGGTGTCCTGGGACGAGTGCATCTTCGTGAGCCAGGGGCAGCCGCCGCCTGGAACGCCGCACAGCCCGCCGTGGGCCTACTCGCAGCGCCACGGGGCGCTTCACCCGAACGTGCCGTGCTGCCAGTGCCAGCGACGCGACACCCTCGTGATGCTCACGCCCGACGAGGCCGGGCGCCATCTGCGCGCTGGCACGCAGGCCGGTCACGTGCCCCCGGAGTACGTGGCGAACGCGGTGCGCCAGGTCCAGGCCGCGGCGCAGCAGTATCGGCGGTAGCGGGAGCCCAGAGGCGCGTGACTGAGTGCGCCGACACGACGACCAGCGTGACGCCCGAGGAGGCGTTGCTGATCCTAGAGCCCTACTTCCTGGTGATGCGCGAAGCGTTCATGGAAGCGGGGCTCGCCGCTGCCAAGCGCGTGCAGCTTTACGTCGCGCCGTCGATGCACGACTCCCCGCGGCACTTCGCGGGGACGCGCGACGACGGCATCGTGATCATGCTCGCGCCCGAGATGGTCGAGCTACCGGAGAACACGGTGGCGGCGATCGTGGCGCACGAATTCGGGCACGCGACCGACTTCCTGTACCCGGGCGAATTCGTGCTCGGCCCTGAGCGGGTCGCCGTGCGTCGCGATCGCTCCGCGTTCGACAACGACGACCACTGGGTGAAGTGGGTGGCGGAGTGGCACAAGCGCGACGACGACGTGATTGAATTCGTCGCCGACGCAATCGCAGAGCTAGTGACGGGCCGGCGCATCGGCTACACGGGGCCGTGCAAGCTGCAAGCGTTCGACCGCGGCAAGGCGCGGCCGCAAGGGCTGCGATGAAGCAGTGGAAGTGAACACCATGACCAAGAACCCGATGACAAGACTGCAAACGCTGGAAAAGTCGCTGGGCGGCCCGGAGGACGTGCCGCTGCTCGTGGGGCTCGACGAACCGGACAGCGAAATCGTGGAGGCGCTCGCGAGCCTGGACTCGGACAGCGAGTACCATTTGCGCCTGCGGGACTTCAGCGGATCGCCCACCCTGATCTTGACCGCGCGGAAGGCCACGCTCGCGGAGGTCGCAGAGCTAGAGAGGCTCTACGACGAAGATGCCTCGCCGGAGGAAGCCGACGACACGGATGCCGACCCCGACTCCGAGGCGGACGACGACGAGTGACATGCGCTACGCCGCCGGCATCCTGCTCGTCGCCCCCACAGGAAGCATCCTGCTGCTCCGTCGGAGCGACGACGGCACTTGGGCGCTCCCAGGCGGCATGGTCGAGCCGACCGACGCCGCGCCCCCGTACGCGGCGCTGCGCGAGCTTGCGGAGGAGACGGGCTACCGGGGCTCGGTGGACATGGAGCGCGCCACGCTCGACGTGACGCGGCGCCCGGACGGCCTGGTCTACTGGACGTTTGGGGGCCAGGTGCCGCGGGAGTTTCGGCTCCGCCTGAACGCGGAGCACACCGCGGCGGGCTGGTTCCCGGTCGGAAGCCTGCCGGCCCCGCTGCACCCGGGCGTCACCCGCCTTCTCGGGCGACTCGGACTCTGACGACCGAATTTTTGCCTTGGCTTGGGCCCCCATGTAGCCTGCGGGCGCATGGGCTCACCCCTCGGCGTCCTGGTCTGGTCTGCTATCGGAGGCTTTGCGGCCTACCGGGCGCTAGTCCGACCCGTTCGCGCGGTGTTCGACCAGGGCGAGGTCACGGATTGTCCGGGCGGCACGGGTTGCGCCCGGACGCTGGGCATCCGCAGTACCGTCGGCCTCGCGCCGGTGTACGCCCTGGTGAGCGGGACGGCCACGCGCGTCGGGCCCGATCGCGTCGAGGTGACGAGCCGACACGAGCCGGTCATTGTCACCTACTTCGGCACGCTCGCTTCCTCGCTCTCCCCCGGCCAGGTCGTGCGCGCCGGTGAGGTCATCGGTCACGCCGACAGCGTGAGCCTCGCGGTGTCGCAGATCCAGCGCCTCGCGGGTGGCGCGCTGGCCACGGCCGCCATCGAACCGGCAAGCTGGCTTGCCACGCGCGGCCTGCGCGCCGCTACCAAGCTCACGCCGGGCACGCTGTGGTGCCAGGGCGGCCGCAGCCTCGCGGTCCCGCAGGACGTTGCGCGCTGCGGGATGCGCTTGCCCGATCCGTCAGGCTTTTCGCTGCTTCCGGTCAACGTACGGCTCACCTGAAAGAAGAACCACCATGGCACTCATCGACGCAGGTTACTCAGACACGCCCCCCTCTTTCGACATCCAGGCCGTTCAGGCTGGAGACGCGGCCGAAATGGTCACGCGGCTGACCGCCGCCATCGCGGCTTCGCCGCAGTCGATCGCTGACTTGCAGATGGCCGGCGCGGGCGCCGGACCGCTTTGGGAAGCGTGGCTGGTCCGCGCCGATACCGATGTATCGATCACGGTGGATCCGGCCGCCGCCCGCGTGGTCGCCGCCGTGGCAGGCAACCCGACCGAGGCGCGGCTGTTGCTATCCCAGCGCCTCGCTGCGCTCAATGCCGTCACGGTTATTGCGCAGGTGAATAAGGTGGTCGTCGCTGGCGGTGGCGTGGGACCAACGTACATGGCCATCGCCCTGGTCAGTCTGCCCATCTGATGACCCCTATCGCTGCTTTCATGCTTGGTGCATGTGGAACCATCGGGTTCTACGTCATCGGCTCGGCAGCGATCGATCACAAGCGCGCCATCCAGGCCGGCGAGCCACCAACACACATCCCCGATGACTACGAATCGAGCACCGCCGAGGATCTGGTCGCGTTCACCATTTCCATGGTCGCGCTTGGCGTTGTGTTCGACCAGACCCCCGCGATGATCACTGAAGTCGAGGCCATCTTCCAATGAATTTCCAGAACTACGCCCCCGCCGACCTGCTGCTGTCACCTCGATTGACCGTCACCGGCGGCGATCCGGGTAGCTCGCTGGAGGGCGTGAACACCAGCAAGCTCGCCGACGGGTCGCTCTGCGTCGTGCAGGGCACACCGAACACCGTCTACCAGCTTCAGAAGGCGCTCAGCGTTGGCGGCATCGCTCCCAAGGCGGGCCCGGGTCGCTGGTTCCTGCTGGCCGGCGCGGGCGGCATGACAGGGCCGACTGGCTCGACGGGCGCGACCGGGGCCACTGGCAGCACCGGCGCGATGGGCGCGGCGGCCAACACCGGTGCGACGGGGCCCACGGGCAGCACCGGGTCGTCTGGCGCCGCAAGCGTCGTGACGGGGCCGACGGGGAACACCGGGCCGACAGGGCCGACGGGGGACACCGGACCGACCGGCGCCGCAAGCGTCGTGACGGGTCCGACGGGGAACACTGGTCCGACAGGCACCGCACCGCCCGTGTCCGACTGGACAGCCACAGGCGATTGGACGCCACCGTTCGTGTGCTGGCCCTTCACTAGCTACACCTCTGGCGGCGGGAACACATCGACAGGGACGGTGAATGCGTTCGGCACGCCGGTCAGCACAACGCCTGCCACCTACGGTGTCGTCATCACGACGGGCGGCATCGAGGGCACTGCGATCTTCTCACTCACCAGCACCATCGCCGCCACCATCACCGGCATCACGGTCCCGGCAGGAGCGGGGGTCTACGTCGTGCCGGGTACTGGGATATCTATCCTATTTGGCGCGGGCACCTATGTTGTGACCGACACCTGGGGATGGGACACCGTGTTCGCCGATCTAGCTGACGGCACATTTTTCGGTAACTACCGCATCGTCGGAGACTCGGCTGATGTGCGGTTGTACTTCACGCCAGGTGCTCTCACCGATTACGGCGGCGGTGTCGGGACGCCGACATCGTTCGGAATTGTGTGGCCATTCCCGCCCGGCTTTCAATTGAACCCCGTGAAAGTTCCCATCACTGTCTCGCCGCCACCACCGGGGCTCGCTGGCCTCGGCCAGTTCATGTTTCACTTGTATACGAGCATCGCCCCAGTCGCCACCTTCCCTGTCCTGGTGGGCGATTACGGCGCCTTCCATATAGCAACCGTGAATAACTCTCTGCTTGGAGCACTGGCCGGGTCGTCCGCCGCTCTCGAAACCCTCAGTTTGCCGCAGAAGCCCCTAGTCTGATTTCTTGTAGGTAAAACATCATGTCCAACTTCCAGAACTACGCCCCCGCCGACCTGCTGCTGTCACCCCGATTGACCGTCACCGGCGGCGATCCGGGTAGCTCGCTGGAGGGTGTGAACACCAGCAAGCTCGCCGACGGGTCGCTCTGCGTCGTGCAGGGCACGCCGAACACCGTCTACCAGCTTCAGAAGGCGCTCACGGCGGGAGGCATCGCTCCGAAGGCAGGACCGGGGCGTTGGTTCCTGCTGGCCGGCGCGGGCGGCATGACAGGGCCGACTGGACCCACGGGTGCGACAGGAAGCACCGGCGCGCCGGGCGCGTCATCAAACACCGGAGCGACAGGGCCGACGGGAGCCGCAAGCGTGGTCACGGGTCCGACAGGGCCGACGGGAGCCGCGAGCGTGGTCACGGGCCCCACAGGTAGCGCTGGCACAACTGGACCGACTGGTACGGCCGTCGGCGGCGTCCCGTTCGTAGAAAATGTTCCGCTTCTAGATTTAGGAGTCGGCACCGGCGCGCTCACTTCCTTGGGTATAGGCACGAACAACACCGCTCTCGGCAACACCGCTCTCAATGCCTGTACTTCGGGCGTTCAAAACGTAGCAGTCGGAGCACAGGCTCTCGCGTCGTGTACTACTGGGGGAGATAACCTCGCGATAGGAGCCAGCGCGCTTACTGCGTGCTTGAACGGGTTCGGTAACAGCGGTATCGGAACTAGCGCTCTAATCAGTCTCACGAGCGGAGTGCTCAACACTGCGGTCGGACACACCTCTCTCTTTAGCTGCATCACAGGTAGCAACAACGTGGCGGTTGGCGACGCGGCTCTTTACGCCTGCACCGTCAGCGAGATGACGGCCGTTGGGTCAGGGGCTCTCACATCCAACGTGACAGGAGCGCGTTGCGTCGCCGTTGGGTTCAACGCTCTGAACGCAACGGATGCTACTGACAACACGGCGGTCGGGTACAAAGCAGGCCAGGCTAACACGACGGGGAACAATAACACCGCAGTTGGTAGCTTGGCCCTGACGGCAAATGTGGGTGGCGCCTTCAACACAGCAGTCGGATACCGTGCGCTGTTCTCGAATGTGTCCGGCATAAACAACGTTGCGGTTGGAGATGATGCACTGAAACTGAGTACAGGAAGTCAGAACACCGCTGTAGGTCATAGTTCTCTGTCTGCGAACACGTCTGGAGGTCAGAACACTGCGCTCGGTGATGGAGCGGGTTCCAGCATTACGACAGGCGGTGGAAACACTTGCTTGGGCGAGGGTGCTGGAGCGAACATAAGCACCGGTCAGGTCAACCTAGCCGTTGGTGGGAATGCGGGTGGGACTCTCACGACTGGCAACAGCAACATCCTGATCGGCGCTGACGTACCCACGGCTGGCACATCGGACTACCTCGGCATCGGCAACGGCACGATCACGGGCGACCTGGCGGCCAAGCAGATCACGTTCCGCCTCATCACCACGGCAGGCATCACGGCGAGTAACCCGCCTTTGCAGGGGAGCGGCGCGCTGACCAGCAACGTGAATCAGGTATCCACCGTCGCCAACCCCAACGACAACGTGACCCTCCCGCCCGCTCTCGCTGGCCTGGAGGTCATCGTCATCAACAGCGATCCGGTGAATACGTTGCAAGTATTCCCCGCGCTTGGGGACGACCTCGGCGCAGGCGTGAACATTTCCACGACGCAAGCCGCGGGTGTCACGAACCGATACGTCGCGTACGATACGACCAACTGGGTGAAGCTCTAGCTTCATTTTTCTCAGGTAAAACATCATGTCCAACTTCCAGAACTACGCCCCCGCCGACCTGCTGCTGTCACCTCGATTGACCGTCACCGGCGGCGATCCGGGTAGCTCGCTGGAGGGCGTGAACACCAGCAAGCTCGCCGACGGGTCGCTCTGCGTCGTGCAGGGCACACCGAACACCGTCTACCAGCTTCAGAAGGCGCTCAGCGTTGGCGGCATCGCTCCCAAGGCGGGCCCGGGTCGCTGGTTCCTGCTGGCCGGCGCGGGCGGCATGACAGGGCCGACTGGCTCGACGGGCGCGACCGGGGCCACTGGCAGCACCGGCGCGATGGGCGCGGCGGCCAACACCGGTGCGACGGGGCCTACGGGCGCCGCGAGCGTCGTCACGGGGCCAACAGGCAGCACCGGCGCGACTGGCGCGACAGGTAGCGCTGGTGCGACAGGCCCGACGGGCGACACCGGCCCGACGGGCGCCGCGAGCACCGTCACCGGCCCCACCGGAAACACGGGCCCAACGGGACCGTTTGGGACCGTCACAACCGGTCTATTGACCTATCCGCCAGACATCATTCCTGACGATGCTTTGTTCCATGCTTTGTCGGCGGGGCTCTCGCATACGTCGCTCACTGGCAAAGTTGCGGTATGGTTGACTCTCGTTGGCGGTTGGGCCCTGCCGTTCACGGCGAGCCGGGTCGGGTATCTCCAGTTTCGGCTTACGATTGCTGGATCACCTGCGCCAGGCACGCGCGCCACGTGTCCGTTCGTTACCAACGTTGCTGGTACCGTGGTGGAGCCGGTGCGGTTTGCAACGGTGCTTGCGGCTTTCGCGACGGTGCCACCTGGCGCGTTCACATATAGCGCGGACGTGTTGGTGGAATCGGAGGCAGCGCCGTCCGCTCTTGCTTTCGCCGCAACGAACCTGTCGCTGATCATTCAGGACATTCTGCCGTAAGTGACGGAACCACCATGACGCAGCCCTACCAGGACTTTCCGCCGAGCCTGCTCACGCTCAGCCCGCGCCTCACGCGCGTGGGCGACCCCGGCGCCATCGTGCAGGGGATCAACACGACGCCGCCGCTGCCCGTTCCGTCGCCGCCTGCTTCGGGCTGGGTGCCTTCCGAATACGAGCTTCAACTCGTGCCGCTGGCTGGGCCCATCAACAGCCGCCGAGTGGTGTTTAAGGTCTCGTCCGAGGGCGAGACGCAGACGCTGCGCGGCGCGCGGGCGGGCGCCCCTGCGACGGTGCCAACGAACCTTACGACCGGCGCGCTCTGGTCATCGGGGATTGGCGATCCGAACGGAGCCGTCACGGGCAACAAGGGCGATTTGTGGTCGCGTCAGGATGGAGGCGCGGCGACGTGCTTCTACGTGAAGGAAACCAACGGCGGAAATCTCGGCTGGGTCGCGAAGTAACGCAGCCGACCGAAAACTTGCGCCAGGCCGCGGCCCGGCCGTACCCTGAAGTGGCATGATCAAGCCTGCCCCGTCGCTCTGGCGTGACCTGAAACGCGGCCTCGCCGGCCAGGATGTGGCGGCGTGGCAGGCGGTGCTCCGCACGATGCCGCGCCCCGGCGGGTGGACCGATCGTTGGCCCGTCGGGGTGGACGGGCAATTCGGCCCGATGACAGAGCGGGCCACATCTGCCTTCGAGGCGAAGCACGGCCTTCCCGCGAACGGCGTGGTCGATGCGACGACGCGCACTGTGCTCGACCCCATGCTGTTCATCGTGCCGGCCCCCGCACCTGTGGCACCGGACGGCCTGCCGCCGATCGCGTTCAGGTCGTCGCGCGACTTCGGCTGGGGCGACCGGACGACCATCGACGTGATCGTGCTGCACTCGGCCGAGGTCGGCGAGTTTCATTCAAGCGCCGAAGCGGTCGCGGCTTACTTCAAGGCGCCGGTGAAGCCTGCCAGCGCGCACTACGTGGTGGACGACGACAGCATCGTGCAGTGCGTGCTCGACAAGGACATCGCGTTCCACGCGCCAGGCGTGAACAAACGGAGCCTCGGAATCGAGCAGGCGGGCTACGCGAAGCAGACGCGCGACGAGTGGCTCGACCCGTACGGCCAGCGGATGCTGCGGCTCGTGGCAAAGCTCGTCGCCGCGAAGTGCAAGCAGTACGACATACCGATGGTGTGGCTCACCGTCGCGGAGCTTGTCGCGGGCGGCCGTGGCCTCTGCCAGCACCGCGACGTGACCGCTGCGTTTCCGAAGTCGAGCCACGG
>Ga0315283_10007103_pt1 | contig 10048 bp, 6 predicted proteins | sample YL17G09_0_MG_FD_204541 | JGI IMG/M metagenome (GOLD analysis project Ga0315283, IMG submission 204541) | Sediment microbial communities from Yellowstone Lake, YNP, Wyoming, USA - YL17G09_0 | ecosystem: Environmental > Aquatic > Freshwater > Lake > Sediment | place: USA: Wyoming | collected...
CCCGATTCCAAGACCTTTCTCCTTTGTTGTTCTGAACGGCTTAAAAATGTGATTCCTTAGAAAGTCATCCGAAATGCCGTAACCATTGTCCCTGACTCTCACGCAGACAGTCTTGTCACTGATATCCGTCTCAATTGACACGCTACCTTTGTCACCAACGGCATCCAGAGCATTCATGACAAGGTTCAATATCACTTTCCTTATCTCTTCTCTGTTTACCATGGAAAAAAAAGGCGAGCCATGATAATGGATATTCGCTTCAGGTCTGGTTTTCATTATATCTTTGACCACCTCCTGAACCAGGAGGCTCAAATCTGACAGTTCGGTATTCAGAGAATCTCTTTCCGGCGTCGACTTTAATTTTTGGATAAGAATTTTCATATTGGAAACGTTATTTCTTAAGGTCGCGATCATGTCACTCTGGAATTCCGGATTATCAATGAAGTTCTCGGCATTATCCAGCAACAGAGAAAGGGAATAAGTCAAATTCTTGATGTCATGGATAACAAACGAAGACATCTTTGCCATGGCGGCCATTTCCATTGTCACGACAAGTTCTTCAGCGAGCCTGTAGCTCACAATAGACTGAGCTGCCTGTTTTGCAAGGGTCTTCATAAGATCGTAGTCCTCATAGTTAAATTCCTCTTCGACCAGATGTTTCTTAAAAAACATCAGGCCTTCAACCTTTTTGTCAAATATGAGAGGTATTATTAATCGTGCATCCGCCTGACGAATACATTCAAACTCTCCAATGCAAGGAGTATATTCATTATCATAAGGATTCAGTACCCTGTCTTTTTCTGAGAAATAGGAAAGCAGTTCTCTCGAAGGAGAAAACTCGGGGGGGGCTTCAGGCATTGAAAGATGGGTTGTGCGGATATATGATTTTTGCCTTTTATCAAAAAGATACAGAGCTGAACCTGTCAACCCAAAAGTCCCAATAAAATGAGTCAGTATGGCAATGTAGACATCATTTTGAGATTTGCATTTTGAAAGCATGTGGGTAAATTTAAGCCATTCTTCCCTGTAGTCGTGTTTGTGCTTATAAAGGTGCTTATTGATGAATACCTTCACCTTCCTCCTCAGTCGTTCGGAAAAGAGTAAAATAAGGAGGATGATGCCGGAGGCAAATGTAAAAAAAACCGTAAGGTCACTACTAAAGGGAATTCTCAAATATCTCATTCCTTCCCCTATTAATCCGAGAGTAATAAGATAAAAACCTACTATAAGGAGAGTCAACGACCTGTAAAGTACATATCGCGATACCAGTACCTTGACATCATTGCCCCTAAATACTTTTGAATACCCTATTAACAGAGTTGCAATAATGAAGATGCCCGACCGTATCGGCATGAGATTCATATTGACAATCCTGTACAGCAGGCCCTGGCTGTAATAGAAGATTAAAACAGCAAGAATGCTCACAATCCCGATGAACTCGAATTTCATCCTCCACCTGGCTGAACCAGTTGTCGCAGAAAATGTGGCTTCGAGGTTAACCAGCGCCAGTACGCAATAAATCATAAGCCCAATATAAAACCAATATCCCGGTTCACCGAGAAACAGCAATCTTTCCGTCTGAAGATCAGGGGAAAACATAATGTTGTTCATCGATACAACCAATAAGCAGGCAGGAAGAATAAGAGCTGAGGCAGTGACCATCAACCAAAAAGGGGATGTCGCTTTGATAGGAATTTGACGGCCATACGTAATGCTGAGGGATAACAATATTACAGGGATAAACGACTCAAGGATGATTGAAATATGTTTCCAGAAAAGCGGATAACCTGAATGGTATAAAGCATATTGGTCCGTAAAATCAATCGCAGCCAGGAACAGGGTGAGAATGGAGAAGATAATATTTGAACTTGTTCTTTTATTCAGGAGCACATAACAGGCGAGCACAAATAAAAATAATGATGCTATGCTTGATATAGTCACGCTCAGCATAGACACCCGCTTTTTATGAAATATTTCTTTATAAGAAGGAGGAGAATTTTTTTATGGAACATTATGAGATCCATGTTTGCTGAACAATATTATATATATGCTTCCTATTTTTGCAATTTTGCGAGCAACTGTTTTGACTCGGACAATTCCGGAAAATCACCGAATTTGATCGCTTTTTGAAGGCTCTCCATGGCCTTCTGCTTGTCACCGGTATCTTTATATGCAAGCGCCAAATGGTAAAGAATTGAAGGATTGTTCGGTATGAGCTCTGCAGCTTTTTTTAATGCGGTCAACCCCTCTCGCATCTTTCCATTTTTCAATAAGACAAATCCGAGAGTATCCTGAACCATACCGTCTGTTGGTGCGAATGTATATGCTCTTGAGGCAAGCTGAAGGGCCATGGCCGCGTCTTTTTTGTCATCTGCGTACAGATATGCAAGATTATTTAATGTCGGCACATGGTTCTGCGACAATCTGAGAATCTTTTGGTACTGGGCAATCGCATCCTTTTTTCTACCCGTTGCTTGAAATATGGAACCTTGCTGAAAAATGGCAGGTATATACCCCGGTCTAACTGCATCGACCTTTCGATAGTATCCCATTGCTGATTGATAGTCTTTTTTCAGGAAGTACACATTGCCGAGCATCATGGAAATATTTATGTCCTTCAGCGTTGACCCTTTCCGGAGGACTTCGATAGCCTTATCGAATTCCTTGTCATCCTGATGTATCATGGCAAGAGTCATATAGCCGACCGGTGATTCAGGTCTGCTCTGAATGATTTTTTGAGCGGTTTCCACGGCATCCCTTTGCTTGCCCATTACTTTATATATCCTCGAAAGCTCAGCTATAAGTTCAAGATCATCAGGCCGCTTTTTTATTTCCTTGAGGACCTTATCCAATGACTTTTCAGGCTTTCCCAGAGAAATATAAGCATTCACGATATAGGAACGCCCCAGTTTCAGATTGATTTTTTCGACCTCTTCAAAGGGTTTAATAGCATCTTCAGACTTTCTCAGTGCGAGGAGAGATTTTCCTTTCAATTCATACGGCGCTGTTTCCTTCGGATATTTCTTTGAAGCCTCATCGATCACACTGAAAGCTTTATCAACTTCTTTTTTTCTGAGATGGTATTTTGCCAATTCGAGATAGCCCTGAATTTTACCGCTATCTTTCGCCGATAAATAATATTTCAGGGCTTCGTCAGTCTTACCCGACATCTCAAGAATAGAGGCAACAGCCAGAGAAGCTTCCAGATTGTTAGGCGATATTTTCAGAATGGACTTGAGCTCCTGCAGTCCCTTCTCCCTCTCGCCCTTCTGAAAGTATATGGAGGCAAGGTTGAAATATGAGTTGAAGTATTCCTGATTTGCCTCTTTGGATTTCTGCAAATACTTCACAGCCTCGGCAACCCTGTTCTGCCGCAGCATAACTTCAGCCATGAGATTGAAGAAAACCGCATCGTTTTTCCCTCCCTTAAGCCCTTCCTGCAGTACTTTGAACGCCTTTGCATACTCATTCTGCTTAATGTATGTATAGGCAAGCAACACTCTTGAATAGAGCAACTCGGGATTAACGCTTACGGCAGTTTTCAGTTCCGTCTCAGCTTCTTTGACCCTTCCCTTGCTGAGTTCAAAAACGCCTTTCTTAATATAGACGTCAATGAGTTTTGGGTCATTTACAATGGCCCTGTTCAATTCTTCAAGTCCGTCAGTATAAAGTCCCTTCGCCATGAGAGCGCTACCGAGTATATTGTGCGCGATTGCGTTCTTTTCGTTTGTGTACAATACCTTCCTGATCTCCAGGATCGCATCATCAACCCTGTTTTTCTTCAGGTGAATTAATGCGGTCAGTACTCTGGCCTGATCAAACGACTGGTTGATATCAAGAGCCTTTTGCAGTTGACTCATAGCCTGTTCGAGTTCGTTCTTGTAATAGTGGCACAAGCCCAGGAAATAATAGGAAGCGATATGCGGTTGTATGGATATGGATCTCTGCAAAGCAATCGTTGCGTCATTAAACTTGTTACCGTAGAAAAGAACGATGCCCTTGAGTCGGTCACCCTCCGGCCTTTTCGGAAAGGCAGAGAGAAGCTTGTTCGCCACCAAGAGCGCTTCTTCATTCTTGCCCTTTTCCAGATATAAGATGCCTTTCTTGAAATATGCATCGAGTTCGCCGGGATTATACTTGATGATTTGATCATACGTACCTATCGCCGAATCTTTATCATTTTGGGCTATATTAATTTCTGCAAGGGTGTAGAGTCCTGCTACATTTGAAGGTTCACTCCTGAGTATTTCCGAGATCCAGGATTTTGCTTGCTCAGCCTTTCCGCTTTTGACAAGCACTTTGGCAAGTGAAATCCGCGATGATTGTCCGTCTTTCCCCACGGACACGGCTTTTTCGAGAAGATTAATAGCTATATCGTTCTCACCTTTCAAGGCGTGAGCCAAACCGGCGATTTCCAAAGCATCTGCGTTATTGCTGACATCACCGATGAAGGTCGACAGTTCCTTGAGGGCATCATCAGGGTTACCTTTCTGCAAATAGACTCTCGCAAATTCAAGATGGATATCCTTTGAATCAGGACTCTGCCTGACTAACTTTTGCAGTTCTTTCTCTGCCGAATCCGCCTTCCCCACCCGTATATAAGCCTTGGCCAGTTGAAAACGCGCCTCAAAGTAGTTCTGGTTTTTTTCAAGCGCCTTCTTGAAAAAAATGATGGCACTGTTAGTGTCATTCGCGGTCATTGATTTTTGACCTTCTGCGAACAACTCTTCCTTCGTCTTGTAACTGTCCGAACATCCGGAATTAAAAAGGAAACACATTGTGAAACAAAGAACTATGATTCTAAACAATTGAAAATCCTTTTTTTGCAGCAGAATAACCGTTCATTATCTCTGTTACTAATTCTCTGAACTTCTGATAATCTATCGGTTTGATCATACAATAAGAGTTGGTTAACCCCTTAAGTATGCTCATCAATTTCTTGTCGATACTGTCTGAAAGGACTATAAATGGGATTCTGCTCTTTTTGATCTTGTGCAGCATAAAATGACTGTAAGGATAACTCGTTATGATGAGACCGATCTTATTATGGTCGAGCCTTGACAACGGGTTTTTGCTGCTCGTCATCGTATATGTGCATGTTTCCATGCTGAAACCGACGACCTTTAGGAGCGCGGAACAGATGCGGCAAAATCCCCTGTCATCAATGATTAAGATTTTTTTTCTACTTGCAGGCATTACAAAATATGATTAGCAAATTTAATGCCTGCGATGAACTAATTGATAGTAAAGGATAAAACTCTCGTGTCTCTTTTTACAAAAGTGCGTCCTGTTTCCAAAGGAAACATAATTTTAGCAACTCGGACCGGAACTTGATGAATCATCAGAGAGGGAAAGGAGTGAAAACCTGTATCTGAAAGACACAGCTTTATACCCGCTTGAATTTAAAGACTTTTATTAAATTTACTGTCTCTTTTTGACACACTTTACATGAGTTCATGCTCTCTGAGTCTATTGTAAAATGCCTTCCTTGATATGCCGAGTATTCTGCAGGCCTCTGATTTGTTTCCGTCGCATTGCAAAAGAACATTCCTTATTGCATCAAGCTCTATTTCCTTTAGGGTAAGCTGGGAATTATTGATTTCTTTCAGTCTCCTGGCACTGCTATATTCTACAGGGAGATCCTTCAGTACAATCTTGTCTCCTTTTGCAAGAAGAACAGCCCTCTCCACCACGTTCTTAAGCTGTCTGATATTGCCGGGCCAATGGTACTTCTGAAAAACATCCATTACTTCGTCCGATGCCGTGAGCATCTTATTTTCCCTGACGCACATTTCTTTTATGAAATTTACAGCGAAAAGCGGGATATCCTCTCTCCTGTCCCTGAGAGGAGGCAAACTAATATGCACGACGTTTATCCTGTAAAACAGGTCTTCCCTGAATCTGCCGGCTTTGATCTCTTTTTTCAAATCCCTGTTAGTCGAGGATATCAGCCTGAACTTCAAATCAATCTTCTTATTGCTTCCGAGACGCTCAAGCTCTCTTTCCTGCAGTACCCTAAGCAGTTTTACCTGCAGATTTATCTCAAGCTCGGCAATTTCATCGAGAAAGAGTGTGCCACCCGCAGCAGCTTCAAATTTACCGAGTTTTAATGAAAGAGCACCGGTAAAAGCCCCTTTTTCGAAACCGAAGAGCTCTGCCTCAAGCAGTTCCCGTGGAATAGCAGCGCAGCTCATCGCCACAAACGGATTATTCTTTATCGAGCTGCTGTAATGCAGAGAGCGTGCAATCAGCTCTTTGCCGGTACCGGTTTCACCGGTAATTAGTATGCTGCTCTCCGAATCTTTGACTGTCTTTATGGTTTCCTTCACTTTTAAAATTGCGGGTGAATTGCCGATTATGACGGGCCCGCTATTTTTCTCAGTTACCATTTCTCTCAATGAAGCGAGTTCCTTCTTTAGATGCCGCTGTTCCATGGCTTTTGAAATAATTGTCCTGAGTTTCGAGTAATCCGGCGGCTTGATGAAGTAATAGAAAGAACCCATGATTAAAGCATCAACAGCATCCTCGACAGTTCCGTAGGCGGTGAGGAAAATGATAGGGATATCGGGATGGGTTTTATTCATATATTCAAATAACTGCATGCCGTTGATTCCCGGCATTTTTATGTCAGTTATGACCAGATCGATATCTTTGTGAGAGACTGTCCGGATAGCACTTTTCCCATCCGTTGCTTCAGAGACATCATAGCCGTCATTTACAAGGATTGCAGACAGGACTTTTACGGCATTCGGCTCATCATCGACAACGAGAATTCTTCCGGCACTGTTCATCGGTTCATTCCAGGGAAGAGTAGTTTCACGGTTGTACCTGACCCTTTTTCACTTGTTATTTCGAGATGACCGCCATTGGACTGTAATATTTCACGAGTAATGAACAACCCCAGGCCCCTTCCATTTTTCCCGGATGATACAGGCATTTTAGCAGGTTTCTTGCGTTTCATGCCGCACCCCGTGTCTGAGATCTCGATTGCAACAAAGTTTTTCCCTGAAACGCTTTTCATGTATGTTTTTGCAGAGAGTGTGCCGCCCAGAGGCATGGCTTCCATGGCATTATCAATAACATTGAGAATCGCATGCTCCAGATGAAAGGAACTCAGCATTACCGGGGCGATATGTCCATAGGCAAATATAGTTTGGCAATTACGTGACTGGGCCTGAAGGGATATAAGGACGGCGATTTTTTTAAGGACCTTATTTATGTTTACTCCGGTCAAAACTTTATCGGAAATGGATGTACTTAAGAAATTAGATATGAAATGGTCAAGACGAGATATCTCTTCTTCCATTATCTTTGAAAACTCAACAAGTTCCTTCTCATTATCATAATTCTCTCTGATATAGATTACGCATCCCTTTATTGCATTCAGGGGACTCCTCACTCCATGGGCAAGGGTTGCAGCAACTTTTCCGATGTTTAAAAATCTTTCAGACTGTTTGAGGCGGGTCAGTGTTTTAGAATCAGAAGATGACATTGTGACGTTGACATGCTTAACTTCTCCGTTACTATCTTTTTGAGGAATAATTTTTACAATAGCCCTTTTTCTTCCGCAGAAACAGATAACCTGCCGTCCCCTGAGTGTAAACGGTTTGCCGCTCTCAAACACATTCAGAATCTGATCTTTGGCATTCCTGTATATAAAAGGCATTACTTTGCTCAGGTGCATGCCTTTGATCTCATGGCCGGAATTACCGCAGGCGGATTCCAATTCGTTGCACCATGAAGTGATTCTCAGCCTTTTGTCTACCGCGAAAACAAGGCTTTTTTTGTCTGATTCCATTGTATCCATTATTTATAAAAGCATTACCGTAAAATGCTCATATCTGCATAATCCCAACTGCATCTCAAAAAACAATGCAAATTACGGATTATTTTTCAGAAATAACTATAGGAATCCGATATAAACAATAGTCGTCTTTTCCGGATTGATTTTACATCACGTCTTATTTCATAAAAAGCACGTAACATAAAGATTTTAATAGCAGCCTTTTCCCCTGGAGCTTCAACAACAAACTAATATACCTCTTATTTATAAAGAAATGTTAACACTTATCAATCATTCATGTCAATTTTTACATCACTCTCAACCCTGTAAGATGAGTGATATCTAACTTGCAAAATCTTTTAACTATTTTTATCTAAAATTAATGGGTCATTTTCCGGAAATGATATATCCTCTGGGCTACGGTTATATGCGTAAGGACCAGCATCAGCCATAGTATGGGTATGATCCATCCGGTTATTGTTGCAAATATCAGAAGGATAAGCCTCTCCGGTCTTTCCATGATACCTGTGTGGCAGGATTCTCCGAGGCCTTCCGCCCTTGCCCGGGCATAACTTATCAGGAAAGCTCCGACGAGTGTTCCGAGACTGAGGAATGAGCCGGTGTGGTTGCCGTTTGCGGCAAGGTAGTATGAAAGAGAGAGAAAGAGAAATGCGTCGGAATACCTGTCGAGGACCGAATCGAGAAAGGCGCCGAACTTTGTTGTTTTCCCGCTTGTCCTTGCGACGATGCCGTCGAGCATATCGAAAATTCCGCCGATCATGATGAATATGCCGCCAAGTCTTATATTGTAGGGGATAACAAACGCTGCTATGACTGTGATAACAAATCCGGTTACGGTTAGCGTATTAGGGCTGAAATGGATACGTTTTGCTATGAAACTGAGCGGGACATCGAGGAAATGACCGAGGCGTGCACTAAGCATTTACCTCTCTTTTTTGCCTTTAATAAATTCTTCGACCATATCTCTCGCTGTTTCGTCAGGAAACTGAATCATGGGGTGTTTCATGAAATATGCAGAAGAAGAGACTAACACCCCGCCTACCCCCCTGTCACGGGCAATCTTGCAGCAGCGGATTGCATCTACAACAACCCCTGCGCTGTTCGGAGAGTCTTCAACAGAAAGCCTCATCTCAAGATGTATCGGTATGTTCCCAAACCCCCTGCCCTCAATCCTGAGGAAACATATCTTATTGTCCATGAGCCATGGTATATAATCAGCGGGGCCTATATGGATATTATCATTATCCAGCGGGGTCTGAAGCTGGGATTGCACAGCCTCTGTCTTTGAAATCTTCTTGGATGCCAAACGGGTCCTGTTGAGCATATTCAGGAAATCCGTATTTCCACCGACATTCAGCTGATACGTATTGTCCATCTTTACTCCCCGATCCTCAAACAGTTTCGTCAGAGTCCTGTGGATTATCGTTGCCCCCATCTGGCTTTTTATGTCATCACCAATGATCGGGATATTTCTCTTCTCAAAACGGTTGGCCCATTCCTTATTGGATGCGATAAATACCGGGACGCAGTTGATCAGACTGACACCGGTTTTCAGGCAGGCCTCTGCGTAAAAAGCAGTCGCTTTCTCTGATCCTACAGGCAGATAACTGATGAGCATATCAGCACCGGTCTGCTTTAAAACATTGCCAACATCGCATGGTTTTTTTCTTGCGACAAGAAAGGTCCGATTTTCTGAATAGTCCTGCATGTGAGAAGAGAGACCATCAAGGACGTTACCCATCAGAACAGTTACAGGAATATCAGGAATATTTCTATTGAATACCTTTGTGCAGTTTGGATGAGCAAAAATAGCTTCTTTCAGCGGCATACCCACTTTTCTTTTATCTATATCAAACGCAGCCACAAATTCAATGTCATCGGGTTTGTATCCGCCAAGATTAAAATGCATCAGTCCAAGTGATCTTTCCGGATGGTTTTTATCCAATGCTTTGTAATACTCAATGCCCTGAATCAATGAACTGGCACAATTTCCCACCCCTGCGATTGCTACCCGTATCTTACCCATGTTTCAATTTACCCTTCTGAATTCTTTTATTCAAAGCGCAAGTAAGCTATTGATTGATATTAATCCCCAGCTTTTTGTAAAGCATTGAAAAATCTACATTGTCTGCTACAAGGCTCATGCCGCGTTCAACTTTAGACTTATCTCTCAGCCGTAACCTTACAGAGAGCTTTTCCAGCTTTTTTGCAATGCTGAACGTATCTTCTCTCACTACTATCATC
>Ga0315283_10007105_pt1 | contig 10047 bp, 16 predicted proteins | sample YL17G09_0_MG_FD_204541 | JGI IMG/M metagenome (GOLD analysis project Ga0315283, IMG submission 204541) | Sediment microbial communities from Yellowstone Lake, YNP, Wyoming, USA - YL17G09_0 | ecosystem: Environmental > Aquatic > Freshwater > Lake > Sediment | place: USA: Wyoming | collected...
TGACTGCGCTTCGCCTCCGTAAGATTGAATTGACTGGAAGCTAGATTCTGTATAATCAGATAGTGAGACTCTATCAACTTAGTACGCAAAAAAGACATCGTAGGAAATCGAATGTAGATGGATAACTGCATAATCATTGACCTGAGCCTTCTCACGCCAACTCTCATTCTATCGGAAGCACTGCTATCTGCGAAGCAGAGCCAAGTCGTCATGTCAATACTGGACCATACAGCAAAAAACCCTCAGACTCTTGGTAAACCGATAATTGAGCTTCTACGTGAAGACAAGAAGGCTTTTGGAAAACTGATAGGAGTCCTCAAGGAGACGCCTTTAGGTAATCCCGCATGGGGTCTTTTCTCAAATGGCGCGTCAGAGAGTCTCATGTCCGATCTGGAAACCTTCATAGCAAAACAAGGTAAACCACGCTCCCTGCAAAATGCCATGAAGCAGTTCATAAACGAATATCCCGCTTATGGCAGTGCTGAAGATGCTTCGAAAATTGGAGGGATGACGAGAGCTGAGCTAGGGCGGAGCTGGTCGGAGAAGTGGGTCAACTTCCCAACTGGCCGTGAGGAAGTGTCACGGACAAGCTGGACGAAGGACCGAATACTTCATGTTAGCCGCCTTGCAGAGGTGGCCTCCCTTCTCATGCTACTACAGTATGCCTGTATCCCGGCATCGAAGCGTCAGCTTGTCACCAAAGCAATCATGTTAGATCCCGAGGCGAAGCCTTCAGACTTTGAAGCTATTAAAAGTCCTGTTTACAGGCCAGATGCTCCATACTATGCTCTAGCCCTTCGCCAGCTCCTACTCAGTTCCTTAAAAGTCAGCAGAGATATCTGGGATGAAATGGTGGAAATGCATCAGAGACCTACTCTGACTAATTTTCTTCCCTTCGCTCCTTTGCTCCTGCAGACGTTCTCCTATTCCGACATGAATCTTCCCCTGCCATCGATCAACACTCTCGCTTCCATGATGGGAGCCTTCGCGGGCTTGAACGGAACATTCATGGGCGGCATTAAAAATAAACCGGTATGGGAAAAGCAGGGGCTGACCCTTGGAAAGCTGTGCCAGGTGGTTGATGACCCCCTGGAAGAGCTTTCGAGTGCAGATGAAAGCAAGTATGAGCTTGAAGTCCTTAGTCTCACAGGGACTTCAAGGTTGAGAATCAAAGAGAAGATGGATGATGTGTCGGCTGAGCCGACGTTCGGTGAGGACAAGGGGTGGGTCCTGATTAAAGAGGACCTACTAGGAAAAGATGGTGTGAAGCTGACGGAGATCAAGGAATCTCCGAGATCAGATAACATAATATTCAATAACTTCCCGAAGAAGGATGAGTCGATCGTCTTTAAATCCGGCACAGACCTGATGCGACTTGATAGCTGGAGAAAAAGACGATTAAGGAGACCTATGGTTCTGCTACTGTTCGGTGAGAAGGGGGAATGGCATAACACCCTTCCGACCTTACGCGGAACAGTCAACCCATACAATATCCTACCTGTACTTACTGGCATACTGCGTAATGAGCGAAGGAGCGGGAAAGCCGAGAACTCCTTGGCTGCTCAAAAGGATGGTCGGCCCACATACCGCCAAGAGTCCATCGCAGGTCAGTCCTTCGGAGAACACCAGGTGATTAATGAAAATGACTCCGGTCTATCGAGGCAGAGACCTCTTCAGGTTGCAGAGTCTACCTTCATAAAATCTGATGGGGAATTCTTTATTGCTGAGTCGCCCAAGGAGGATAAATGTAAGAAGCTGCGCGTTCTGGAACTTAGACGCGAAAAAAGAAAAGAACTGAGAGAGAACGAGGAACTGGAGAGACAAGAAGCCGGGCTGAGCGAGAGGGATGCCTTAATCGCAAGGGTGGAACACTGGAGTCTTGAACGCCTTCACATGACCTATCTGACGAGAAGAGAGCAGGCCAGGATAGTGGGCAAGCACGATGATGCGCTCGCCCGCTTGATGAAGCATGATCTTGGTATCGAGTTCAACTTCCTTTATGGTCTGAGGCCAGATAGGGAAGTCATTGAGCAGCAGAAGGTCGAGAAGGAGAAAAAGGCGAAGGATAAGCAGTATGTCATCCGAAAGCCTTATCACTTCAAGACGAGGTTAGGAGATGAAGAGCTTACAGCTGTGAACTCCTGGCTCAACGCGATTGATGTTGAGATGACGGACTTAAGTAGTGATGCTGTTGTACCTAAGACGAAAGCCGCCCATCGCATATGGGTGGCCATGAGTCTTCTGGCATCATTGGTGGATTCGAACAACTCATCCTCCGATATCTTCCCCATCACACCTTACCTTGAGACTTTGGTCATGAGCCTTCTGGGGCATCTATACTGGATATACTTCCTTAAAAGGGAAGATCACTTCAGGGTCCGGATGCCAGACGAGAATGCTGGCTTTCTTCCCACAGTGAGGGTAAACAGGTGCCAGCACGACTTCGGGGCTATAGATGCCGAAGAAGTTGTGAAGGAACGGGAACCATGGGAGATCGAAGGTATCAAGGTATCAAGGCTGAGTCTCATCAATGCTGAGGCTTGGAGTCTGGAAGGAATATTCAAGAACTTCTGCGACTTTTTCGGACTGGGGCGCGACTGCCTCAAGAAGAAACATCCGCTCGAGACTCTTGCCTTCAGGCGCTATCTCGACCTCGGAGTGAAGGTCCTAGCCGCAAGGCTATCGAACGTCAACCTCGCGGGTTATCTCTCATTCGTATCTGGCAGCCCATCCTCAGAGCATGATGCTTACAGGGAGCTGTTCAAGGAAAAGAAAAGAGAACTTGATGAATGGTACAAAGGCATACTCACTGAATTCAACTCATCATGGGTGAAGATAGGTGAAGACTGGATGAGCTTCCGAGAAGAGGAAGTTGTCTAGTCAAATGCTGAAAGTCCGTTCATTTTTTTTTTTTTTTTTCGCATTTAGGTGGTTTTGATCCGACTTAACAATGTACTAGGGTTTAAGAGTTCAATGACTATGGGTTTAAAATTAAGAGCAAAGGCTAGTGAACAAGTTCGAACTTTACTTAGGTTAAAGTTATCGATCCCAACACTAACTGAAAGGAAAGGTCATCAAAAATAGAATTAAGTACATTCCTCGAAGGCATGAAGGGGCGCGTAGCGTCCCTGTGATGGGCGCTTGCGCCCATCACAATGCCGAAGGGGAATTTTAATTCTTTTGATGAACTGCTTGGCGATGGACTATGGGGCGCGGAGCGCACCATAGGGAAGAGACAGGCCTTTAAAGCATAAAAGTTCAAACCCAAAGAAAATAGCTTGAAAAGTAGGTTAAGCAGGTAAAAATTAGACTAGAACAAGTAAAAGCCGAAGAAACTAAAGGACCCTACGCCCATTCCAAAGAATTCTAACCGGAGTTTTTTAAATAGACGTAGGGTGAAGATAGCCAAAGCAGCGGAGAACATCTGGCACGAAGCCGGAGCGGTCTTCCTTTGCCTTAAGATTAAATATACATATACGACGTAGGGAAATCCACATTAATATGAAGTGACTTTCATATATGTTCGACTGCTAAGGAGAAGCGATGGCTCTTGTAAACTTGGTAACTTCAAAGTACCAGCTCATAGTTTCCGAAAAGACTCTAGGCTACATGTCCAAAAAGGAACTTGAGGATAAGGTGCCCGAGTTGTTTAAGGCTTATATGCGGGCTTATGACAAGGACCGTCCGGATATCAAGGTCGTCACTGCAGAGCAGTTCTCCTTTCCAGCGGAACAGTTCGGGTATAAAGGAACCTGGCACATAGTGTTTGCCTATCACAAGGGGCAGGTGCAAAAAATACCGGTAGAAAACTATTTCGGGAAGAGCCAGTCCCTCCTACCGGACTCGATGTTTTTAGACTGTATTACAGGCGGGTTTAATTCCTGTTACCTTTATGTCCATCCACAAAATGCCACGCCGCTTCTTGAGGGCAGCGTCGAGTTGACGGATGAAGAGGGCATCGTACTTTATAACATGATTCACCTGAAGCCCTTTGCGAGGAAAAAGGAGTTCTACGAGACTAAGTACAAGGAGTGGAAAGCGCGAAGCGCCGCCGAGGAGTCTGGTGAGTATGAGAAGGTCATCAAGTCCCTGGCCGATAAAAGTCTCGTCAAGTTAAGTTCCTCTGGAGCTGGTGCCATCACCCTCAAGGGAAAAAATCAGTCTGTTCACCTAGGTGAAATCAAGAAGAAATATCGCATGTTTTAAACGAAAGGACGAACCCGTGAAAAAGAAAAGCTATATTAGTAGAGTAGAAGCCATGAGCGAACCCATCAAGCAGGCATTTGATAAAACGGTATCTCTGGTAACTTCCCTCGACCTAAACGCGGTTAAACGCCTCAATGCGTTGCCCCTAGAGGAGATGGGCGAGCTTCAGCAGCAGTTGTACTCGGACCACGACTTTCAAAAGAAGATAGGGGTGCTGAGGGATTTTGCTAGAATCATGTCGAAGCCCACCGCTGGAAGGTACTGATATTGGGTTTGACTTATCGCATGGCTTTGGTTATTTTTATTCAGATGGGTCGATAGCATCAGGTTAACGGTAATCTGCGGGTCGGCGGTTCGAGACCGTCCCTTCTGACATGTCAGAAGGTAGCTCAGTTGGTTAGAGCGGCAGAAAAAATATCTGAAGCTGCCTTTATTATCCATCATATTTGATTTCCAAAAATCGTATGTTATGAAAAGCTGTACTTCAAGTATGGCTTTTTTTTTGGGAGATTCAGTAATCTTGAATGATTTTTTTGAAAAGTATGACCTTAAGAATATTAGAGAGACGTGGGTCGATGGTGATCCCGATAGTCTAACCTCTGTACAGGCTGAAGGTATTAGGCTATATAAGAGACAGACTACATTTAGACAGCTTGCTAGGGACTTGCTCGGTCAAGAGTTCCAAATGCTGGGAACTTGGCTTTCCAGGGACGCTGCGCGGAAGCTCCTAGGCAAATCACTGGAGGAGCTGTTTGAAATGGATTATGATGAGAATGACCCAATCCATAGGGAACATTCCCATGTCATAGGCTCATTTTTTTGGTGGACTTGATGGGGAGTATTTAATGGAGTTAGTATTAGCAACCCAATCTGTTAAAGTCTTTAATAATGCCAAGCTGGATAGGGCTGAGCGCATTGAAGGCTGAGGAGGTTTGCTTTGGAAGAGGAGAAGGTTCAGAAGAGAATAGAGGAAGAGGATAGGGAGTTCTTAGAGCAGCTGGATGAAGCTCTTGCCGTTCCCGAGCAGAAGACTCTCGGTGATGCTGTGCGTGAAGTTCTCCGAATGTCTGAGAAGTGTGCTACGGTTCCTTCTCAGGTAATTTATGCCATAGCTGGAGTCTGCTTCATCTGCAGGGCTAAGATACCGCTACCAGAGCCTCCCAACAAGAAGTTGATCTTTACTGATGTCTTGTGCGAGGCTTGCAACAAGTCAGTTTGGTGAATTGAAGGAGCATAGATGGAAAAGGAAGAATGGAAAGAGCACTTTAAAGAACGTGGAGAGCATCATCTTAAGCTTGATGCACTGGCTGATCAGTATGTAAAAATAAGGGACAGCCTTCCCGAAGTCATAACCAGGGATGCCTTTCTAGAGATGGAAGGCATTAGGTTAGAGATGGAGCAGGGCTATCGCGCCCTTCATAACCTAGAGATGCTGGGTGTTATCAACCTCATAGAAAACCTCGCAGAGCAGCTTGAGAACTATTTGGAGACGAAATGAGTAACAGTGGCCGCATAGGTGGGAAGAGAAAGTCTTCGACCAAGAAGATGACTATATCGAAGGCGCAGGTTGGCTTGGATGGAAGTACCGATAGGACACACCGAAGGGCTTATGCCGCTATGGCGCGTAAGAACAAGGAGCTTCTCGTGGAAGCCAGCATCATGGCCGTGAGGTTTCATGATGGTGACAAGGAGAAGGCCAAAGACTGGCTGTATCTGGAGAAGGATGGTCTCTCGCCGCTTGAGAGGATACTAGCGGGCGAGGGGAAAGAAGTCATCGCGCAGCTGACTGAGATGCAGGAGGGCAAGCTCGCCAAGGAAGCAGCGCAGTGGGACAATAGGGAGATAGATCCAAAAACATGGGATGATATCCCAAAGGATTTCTGATGCAGAGATGGGAAGTAGAAGATATAGGCGTACATGCGAATATCAGGGTCTCAGGAACAGAAAATGATATGATAGGAATGGGCTTTCCCTTGCGCCTGGCTGAGATTATCGTTCGTCGGCACAATGATGCCATTGAAGAGGCTTATATGGAAGGCAAGTTCGGCGGTAGCATAGGAAGCATCGGGTTCCACCCTTTACATGGAGGCACAATATGACAGTATGCCCAAAGTGCGGCGATGAGTTCCAGGATGGTGAGATGCCTCTTAAGGTATCGGTATCGGGTTCCACCCTTTACAAGGCTGTGGTCGCTTATCTTAAGAATGATGAGACACTTCAGCAGGCGATCAGGGATAAGGTGGATATTGCCTTAGACTCCGAAGCGATGAAGAAGGCGATAGAGAAGCGCCTTGAGCGGGCACTTGTCAGCTGGAGCATCAAGGATGACATGGTCAAAGCTCTACAGGACCTCACCACTAAGCAGGTGAAAACTTTTCTCACAGATGATAAGGTTTCTGAGATTGTGAAGAAGGTTTTTTCCAAAATGATTGTGAAGTGAGGTTGTTACATATGTTTGATTTGAATCCTGTGAAGGAATCTGTTTTGATCGATCACATGAAGGCCGTAGGTGGAGTCACCGCTTTTCTTATGACCTCCCATATGCAACACTATGTCCATCTGTCGAAAGCTAGGGAGATCATGCTTGAAGCTCTCCTTACTCTAGGTATTGAGGGCGAAGTGACGCGGGCTGAGATTCAGGATGCCCTACAGATATATGATGAGCTTGATGGCCGCGTGGCGGCGCAGGAAGTTAAGATGCTTCAGTTCAAGGAGCGTTATGGTGCCCTTCCTGTCTTTGATAAGGATGAGTAGCATGGAGTTCACTCCCGTCACAAAAGATGAAGTAATTAGGAACGGAGTGTTGGGGTCTATTTTTGGCTCCCTGCAGATCAGCCGTTGGGTTATACTGCGTAAGTTGACATGGAAGGAAAGGTTAAAGGCCCTTCTTTTCGGGAGGCTCACAGTAATGGAGACTTATTCATCTGATCAGCCTGAAATTCGCTCCTATAATGCCCGCATAGGTTAGTTTTTTTTTGGGAGTACAAGATGTCTGGTGGTCACTACAACTATACCTACTTTAGAATAATGGAGCTGGCAGAGGATATCCAAAGGGATGTCGAGGACGAGGACCAGAACCTCTCTGAAGAAATGAGGGCCAAGATGCTTGAGATGGCGGCGGAGCTTACACGCACCGCGGCGAAGGCTAAAGCCCTTGAATGGTATATGTCGGGCGATACCTTAGCGGAAGACTTCTTGGAATTCTGCCGGCGTTAATACCTTGCCCCATTGTCAAACAATATCAGTGATATCTTTAATATTTTCCTCATGGTTTTGACAAGGCTCAGCTCCTGCTGATATACTCACCTTCCATAAAAATTTTTTCAATTATATTCGGAGTTGAGATGAAGATGCAGGTGAAGCTTTATGCTGATGATGGGAAACGATTGTGGGTCAATGAGTATGCTGTCGGCCTTGATGTCGATGCGGCAATACGAGTCATTGACGATGAGTTGAATAGTAGGCTAGGATCGGCCCTTAGCAATAGCACATATAAAAATCTTATGGAGATACGAAACCAACAGCGTACCGTCCAGCTTAAAAGCGGGAAAACAGTTACCGTGGAGCGGAAGGCGATACGCACCCTGTGAGGAGGCACATCATGACGGTTCAGCAATTAGACATAAATTTTCTTCGTGGTCTTGACTATAGGGAGGCCAACCTCAGGAATGTGGAAGTGGAAGTTACTTCCGATGGTGAGGATGGCTGTGGTATTGCTCTGAAGGATGGGAAGGATACCTTCCAATTCACAGAGCAGTCCCTCAAGCACCTCTGCAAGTACATCGACCTTCCTTATGCGTTCTCGAAGACGCTCAGAAGCAAGGGGCGAGCGCATGTGATCTCCTATCTTCAGAAGCAGCTAGCCCAGACCGTGAGCGGTGAAGTCACGCTTGTCTGTGGGAATGGTAGCGAGGAAGGGGTGAAGGTCATCCATAGTGTCACGGATGCGGAGAAGCTCCACTATCGAGGCCTGGAGGCTGAGAAGCTGGACACGAGGCTGATGGAGTCGCTGAGCCGTCCAGATTCACCGCTTGAGCTGTCTTCCCGGATGTTCAGCATGGACGGAAGCATAAGGTACGGCCTTCTGTTCAAGGAACCTAAGAAGGTCGATGAAGACATTGGAGATGCAGACAAGGAAAAGGATCTCGCCGGTCTTTGGAAGTTCGGCTTCACGCTGAAGCACTCAGTAACTGGACTTTCGGAGCCGAGCATAAGCATGGAGCTTCTCCGCCTTATATGCGCTAACATGTCCTATATGCCCGAGAAGCACTACACGCATGCCCTAGGCCAGAACCCCGAATTCGAAGGGAGATGGGCCGATATCGAAAAGTTCCTTCAGGATCCGCCTATGGTGAATGTCTCCGATCTAATCGCGCGAGCGACGAAGACTTTTGCTTCGATGGCAGAGCTACGTGATGCTCGTAACAGGCTGATGCGCCTTAAGGTTGATGCCGAAGACACGGAGACTGCTGAGCGCATAAACCAGGCTCTTCAGTGGAAGCGTATTCAAAAGGCCTATGCAATTAGGGATATGGACGACAAGCCAAGCCCTGGATGGTACAAGAGGGCTACTACGCCGATTAAGTTATTCACCCTTCAATGCTTTCTTACTCAGGAGGCTACCCATGCTCCTAACACCACGCCATGGGATGTGAGGCAGGGGCTTCTAATCCATGGGGGCAAGCTCCTTTGTGGCAAGCCTGATCTTATCGATGTTCCACCAGTCGTCGATTGGTCAATGAACTAATGGAGGAAGAGGCGATGTCCTGGCTTGACTATGTTCCTTGGTGGTTTCTGGCTCTCTCTGCTCTTGGTTTTTGTGGATGTCTGTTCTTCGGTTATCTTTTATTCAAGGTGGTACGCGGCATCATAAGAAGCATAGGTGGACACTTATGATTGATAACTGGCCGGAAGTGTTCATATGGCCTCCTTCTGATCAGACTATAGAAGGACTAGCAGATCGTAATGGGCTAGGGCATAAGAAGGAGTATCTGCCGAAGGAGCCGGAGAAGATCCATCTTCTTCCCTTCTTACGGGGTAGGCTCCGAACTAAGAGGCTGAGGAAGAAATTCCTGAAGGACCCTCATTATTACAAGCTGCTTGTGATATGCGAGGTATGGGATGAATGGGAAATAAAGAGATGGTGGAAGGTGGGTAAGATATCCGCTGATTACATCCTCGATACTTTGGCGAGAACGGGATTTGCGAGACGCCTGTTCACTGTGGAGGTTCCTGATGAAACTTGATGATCTTATGAGAACCCTGGCTGCCGTGAAGGAGTCGCGAGGCTTGGCCCCCGACCTCGACGTGCATATCATAACTGAAGTCGATGGCATTCAGCACGAGCAGTTGCTGGGAGACGTAGTAGTCGCCGTTCGTTACCTTGAAGGTGAAGAGACAGGTACTCCCGTCAAGCTCATGCTGGTTCCCGAGGGGTTTGATGAATGACCGTCTTCCTTTTCAATTACGATATCAAGTCTGAGGTCAATGGAAGCATTCGGCTATGCCCTGGGAAGTCCATCGCACCTCTCCAGCTCATTGAGATGAGCGAGAGTGAGTGGGAGCAGTCTGGGATAGACGAGTCGAAGCTCCCCGAGGGTATCAGGATAGAGAGGGTCAGCCATGATCACCCTGCCCTGAATGAGGGGACAACCAACCTTAAGCTCCTCACCCTCGTTGTGCGGCACAGGTTCGAGGCTCTCCAGCGGGAGTGCAGGGCGCTGAAGAGGGATGTGCAGCTCGCCTCTGCGACGGCAGCCCGCCTAGATCGTCTGGAGGCTGAGTGGAATGAGGCCGGCGAAGAGGATGATGGTATTGACCTTATAAGAAAGTCGGCATGGG
>Ga0315283_10007108_pt1 | contig 10046 bp, 8 predicted proteins | sample YL17G09_0_MG_FD_204541 | JGI IMG/M metagenome (GOLD analysis project Ga0315283, IMG submission 204541) | Sediment microbial communities from Yellowstone Lake, YNP, Wyoming, USA - YL17G09_0 | ecosystem: Environmental > Aquatic > Freshwater > Lake > Sediment | place: USA: Wyoming | collected...
GCCGCCCCGTGCGACGGGATAAAAAAAAGAGCAGCGCTCGCAAGAACAAAAAGAAAACAGCAAACCGAAAGACAGAATGATGGATGAAATGAAAACAAAAGGAAATCATTTTCTTTGCGTCTCCTGGTTCCCTTCCTCTCCCTCTCTCTCTCTCTCTCTCTTTCCCTCTCTCTCTCTCTCCACCGCCACCAAAACCTCTCCTCCTTCCCTCTGTCGCTCTCTTCCCCTCCCTCTACTTGAACTTGATCGACACCAGCGGTACGTCCAGGTCCTCCCCCTCCTCGTCCTCGCAGGCCACCACGACGTCAAAGTGGGACCTCCCCCTCCCGGCCTCCAGCGTCAGGCCCTCGACCTTCGCGACCTCCGAGGCCAGCTCGCGCATCTTGCGCGGGAGCCTGTCCTTGTGGCGCGGGAAGACCGAGTTGTACAACAGTGACTGGCCGCACGAGATCGAGTAGGCGTCGAGCCCCTTTGCCGAGAACCAGTCGAGGACCTGCTGGAGCGTCAGGTCTCCCTCCAGCGTCCACCGGTCCCACAGCGTCCACGTGAGCTGCTCCTGCCCGTCCTCCCCTTCTTTTCCCCCGTGCTTGAACGCCTTGGGAGGCACGGGCTCGGCCATCGCGAACAGCGGCAGGGCCAGGTTCGCGAACGTGTTGCGGTAGGCTTCGACGGGCTTGTCTCCGGCCACGACCTTGTAGAGCTCGAGCGCCACGAGCCCCGTCGCGGCGGCCGTCGCCGTCGCGATGGCAGGCACAATCTTGCCCGCGATCAGCTTCGCTTTCAGGCGGTCGACCTCCGCGATGCCGTAGTTGCGCGCCCTGGCGTTGGCGAGGCCCGCGACCAGGGCCATGTGGAAGTTGGCATCGTCGTCCTTCTCGAACGCGACGGGGTGCAAGCGGGTTCCCGGGGGCGCGGCCGACGCGACGCGCACGACCTTGTCGATGGCGGCGTCGAGGTCGCCGTCGCCGGTCGACATGGCGTTGCCTCCCTCGGCCTTGGGGTCGGTCTCGATCTTGACGCCTTCTTTCGGCACGAACGCGGGCACCTCGACGCGCGCCGCCTGCTGCGCGACAAAGGCCGCGCCGGCGGAGCTTAAATCGAGAGCCTGCGCGGGGACGTCGGCGATGCCGTAGGCCTGCGCCTTCAAGACTGCAGCGGCCTGCACGAGCGACGCGTGCGCCGGGTCCCCTGCCGCGAACGCCAGAGGCGTCGGGAACCTCTTGGGAGCCGACCAGAAGCGCGCACCCGTCGAGGTGACCGCGTCCTCCGGGAACGTGTGGACCAGCTGCGCCACGCGGTCGTGGAACAGCTCCTGGAAGCGTAGGCGCGCCCAGCGCACGCAGCCCGCCCAGTCGGCGACGGCGTCGTCGCCCAGCGCGGCGGCGACGGCCAGGGCCTGCTCGCGCGCGGCGGCGTCGCCCGCGGCGCGGGCGGCGGAGGCCCAGGCGGCAGGGTCCTGCAGGGCCGCGTTCGCTTCGGAGGGGCCGCGCTCCTGTTGGTGGTGGCGGTTTTTTTTTGAGTGTGGAAAAAAAGGGAAGCGAAGAGAGAGAACGAAAGGAAAAGGTGAGTTTTTTTCAACCTTTTCTTTTTTTTTGCCGTCGTCATCGGGGGGGGGGGACTCCTCCCTCTTCTCTCTCTCTCTCTTCTCTCACCAGGCACCCCTCGAACTCCGACCTCGCCCACGTCAGGCAGTGGTCGATCGTGTGAGGGAACGAGTGCACGGTGCACATCGGCGCCTGCCGCTCCGGCGGGTCCCTCGAGGCGCCGTAGTTCTCCGTCAGGCCCGGGATCACGGCCTGCGTGTTGCACTTGGGCCCCAGCGTCCCCGACTCGAGCAGGGGCCTGCGGAAGTAGACGCAGCGGGCGTCGACGTAGAGGCGGGCGGTGACGTTGTCGAGCGCGTTGACGACCAGGGACAGGTTGCCCCAGAAGTCGTCGTCGAAGACGGCCTCCGTGTCGGGAGAGACGCGGTTCTGCAGGGCGCGCACGCGGAGCGCCGGGTTGATCTTCAGCGCCTCGCGCGCCGCCGCGGTGGACTTGGCCTGGCCGATGTCCCAGTCGCGGAAGAGGAACTGGCGCGAGAGGTTGGACTTCTCGATGGTGTCGTCGTCGGTGACGGTGACGAGACCCTTCGAGGAGGAGGAGCTCGAGGGGGGGTCGTCGTCCTGGACGGTGCCGCCGACGGCGGGAGCGGACGGATCCCCATCGGCCGTGCCAATCCCCATGAGAGCGAACGCCTTGAGGAACTCGCACCCCAGGGCCCCCGCCCCGACCAGGAACACGCGCTGCCTCGCCAGCTTGCGCTGGAACTCGGCACCGAACACGGCGACCTGCGACTCGTAGCGCGCCAGCGACGGGTCGGCCTTGGCGTCGACGGTGGCCGGCCTCGACGGCGGCAGCACCTCCATCGCGTCGAAGTAGAAGAACTGGTGGATCGGGTGGAACTTGCCCGACGCGGCCTTGACGACCTCCTGGCCCACGACGCCGCCGAAGACCGCGGCGAGCGGGGAGAGCTCCGCGGCAGCCGTGAAAGAGAGCGCGGAGAGGACCCTGCGGGCCTCGGAGTCGGCGGACGCGAGGTCGAGGTCGGCGACCTTGCGCGACGCCTCCGAGGCCGGCGCGGCGTCGTTGAGCGCGCCCGCGAGCTCGAGCAGCTTCGCGGCGTCCGCCTCGTCCCAGGCCCTGGGCAGCCTCCCGGTCTCGACCTGGAAGGCGTCGAGGGCCGCGAAGCCCAGGTGCAGCAGCGGCGGGCGGTCGAACTTGGAGAAATCCGAAACCAAAAAGCCCCCCGTCCCCGTCGCAGCTGTGTCCAAAGGCTCCTCGGCCGCGACCGACAAGGGAGCGAACGCGAGCGTCTTCGGCTGCTTCACCTGCACGACCACGCCGCCGCGCTCGTAGGGGGTCTCGAAGCTGGTGCAGTCGACGCCGACGAGCTCGAACGAGGTCGGCTTGCAGTTGGCGATCAGGAACGACGCCGAGGAAGAGGGAGACGACGGGTCAGGGAGCAGCTCTCGGGCGCCGACGAGCTCGGAGAACGTGACCCTCATACCGTCCTCGAGCTCGAGCCGCTCGTCGTCGACGCACGAGACGAGCGTGCGCTTGTTCCCTTCCTTGTCGTCCTCGGCCGGGGTGACTCCGGCGACTGGGGGAGTTTTATTTATTTTATTTCATTCAAGAGAGGGGGAAAAGAAAAGGTGGGTTTTTTTTTCGAGGTTTTTCACGTTTTTTTCCTTCCTCGTTCGACGCTCTCTTCGAGCCCCCGCCCCCCCCCCCCCCCCCCCCCCCCCCCACCCAAAAACCCCCCCCCCCCCACGAAAAGAACAAAAAAGGAAGGGAGGAGAAGGAAAAGGGAGTCCAAGCAAAAAAACCCAAGCTCCTCACCGATGCCCGTCGCGGGCTCCTCGCCGTCGACGTCGTCGACCACGAACGAGTCGCCGAAATCCGTAAAGACCGAAGCGAAGACGCCGCGCGCGTCGGCGCGGATGAACGCGATCGGAGAAGGATTTTCTCCAACCTTTCTGGAGCGGCACGCGTCGTCGAGGCGGACGGCGTCGGCCGTCGCAGCCTCCGTCAGCACCAGCACATCGCAGTCTTCGAGCGCCAAGAGCTGCTCGGGCGCCAGGGGGCCCTCGGTGGCCAGCGCCGAAACGTGCACAGCGACGTTGAGCTCGGCCAGCCTCGCGCGACACGCCTCGGCCCTGTTGCGGCCAGCCTCGGCGTCGCCCGGAGCCAGGTAGAAGTTGGCTCCCAGGTCGCGGTGGGTCGCGGGGCGGTGGTCGTGGAGGACGACAGCCTTGACGCCGGCGAGGATGACGTTTTTGGCTGAGGAGTGTTTGATGGTGGTTCCGTGGTGATGATGAGGTTCGAGAGGGTGTCTTTCGATTTTTCTCCGTTCCGCTGTCGCTGCTGGTCGCGAAAGCATCATTCGCGTTCTCTCTTCCCTCTCCTTCTTCTTCCTTTCTCTCTCCTCTCTTCTTCTCTTTTCTTTCCCGTCGCGCCCTCAGCCTACTCCTCCTCCTCTGCGTCTCCGAGAGACGACAATAAAAAGAGGGGCGAAGGAACAGAGCGAAGAGGAAGCGAACAGCGAGGCTCAAAAAAACAAGGCAACAACAAAGCATCAGAACAATCGATCGCCTTCCATCGCTTTCTTCCATTGCCTCCTTTCTCCTTCTCTTTCTCATCTCTCACCTGTCTCCGCCCCGAGTCCCCCCAGTCCCGAGATCAGCACGGTCGTGCCGGCCATACGCCTCATGCTCTCGCGGCCGTAGACCGCCAGCTGCCTCGAGTGCAGGTCCTCGTCGATGACATGGTGGGCGTTGTTCCTGGCGCCATTGTCCGTCGCCGCCGCCGTCGTTGTCGTCGTCGCTCCCATCACACCTCCTCCTCCGGAGCTCGTGGTGCGGGCTCGCTTGGGCTTGTTAAGATCCTCCTCTGTCGCAGAGACGAGAGTAGGGGCGGGCAGAAGGGGCTCGTTGTTCTCTTGTTGCTGTTGCTGACTGCGCGCGCGAGCAGGGCCCTCTCCCGAGGGCATAGAGAGAGCCGAAGGAGCAAACGAAAAAAAAGGGGGAGGGAGAAAAAAAGAAAGTGAGACCACAGAGAGGTGGCGCGCCCTTTTTTTGCTCTTTTGTCTCTCCTTGCTCCTGTCTCTCTCCCTCTCTTCTCACTTTCTCTCTGAGCAACCTTCCAACATCCCGTTTCCGCTGCGCGCCCTCTCTCGATTCCGCATTATTTTTTTGCTGAAGTGCATGCGAAATTGCAAAAAGAGAGAGAGAAACCAAAACCAGGAAAAAACAAAAAAGAGAAAAAGTCGTTTCTCTCGTCCTCTCTCTCTCAGGCCCGGCCCTCTCCTCAGCGCCTCGCCGCGGCCCGCCTCGCCGCGGGCGCCCGCGCCTTGGCCGCGACGACCTCCTCGTCGCTCCCCTCGTCCTCCTCCTCGTAGAGATCCCGCTCCCTGATGCCGCCATCCTGCTCCCCGCGAGGGTCGGCGGGCGGCCCCCGCTCGGGCCCGCCGGGGCCGCCGCCGCCGCCGCCGCCACCGCCTCCGCCGCCTCCGCCGCCTGTTTCGGTTGGTTTCAGTCAGTCGTGTTTCAAGAGAGAGGGAGAAAGTGTTGAGCTAGGGGGAGGAAACGGAGCAATCGAAAGGGGAGGGGGGGGGCTCGAAAACGAAAACGTACCTCCTCCGTCGCCGCCACCGCCGCCGCCGAAAAATCCGCCGCCGCCGCCGCTCTCGAGGAAGAAGTAGAGGCCCAGCAGCCCGACGTTGAAGCCGACGTTGCGGGCCATCTTGCCCCATCCCCCTCCGCCGCCTCCGCCGCCGCCACCGTCCTGTTGAGGAGAAGAGAGAGAGAGCGAGAGAGAGAGAAGAAAGAGAGGGTGATGAGAACGAAAAGGGGGCTTTCATAAATCTTCTTTTCCTCCTCCTGTCGCGTGCTGCTGCCGCTCGCTCGTTTCCTTCCCCTCACTCTCTCACTCGCTCTCTCTCTCTAACCGCTACCACTGGCACTCTCACTCACGTTGTTGTTGATCGGCGGCAAGCCGGGCCCGCCGGAGTCCAGCTTGCGCTTGGTCGCCGTGTTGCCTCGCTGCTCCTCCGCGGCGCGGGGAGCGAAGGAGGTCGAGGAGCGTCGCTGTCGCTGGAGAAGATTTGACGACGACGAGAACTTCAAAGCCTGTTGATTGCTCTTGTTTTGGTCGTTTATGTATGTGAATTTGTGCGCCTTTAGTCGGCGAGAGGGCACCTAGGCGAAGGCGAGAGAGAGAGAGAGCGAGAAAACAGGGAAGCCAACGCGGACGAGGGCCGGGAAAGAAGGAGAGAGATAGGAGACAGCACCGCCGCCGTCGTCGCTGCTTCTAGCCATCCTCGAGACCGCGCATGCGCCTTCCCTGTACTTTTGAATCGAAAGTGCCTACACTACTAAGCATTCCGAAAGAAGATATCAACCTACCGTCAGCGAGGCGTCAGAAGAGCGGAGAAGCGTCGCGGCGGAGGCGGCAGAGGCCGCGACGGGGCTCCTGCGGCGGCGTGCTGCTGTTTTCGCCGTCGCCGCCGCCGACGACGTCGATGGAATCAGCGACGGCGTCCTTGGTGCTCCTCCTCGTGTCGTCCAAGCGCTGCTTGGAGGCGAGAAGGAGACGGAAGAGGACGAGCAGGACGCCGCAGTGCCGCGAGAGGCACGACAGGGGAGAGAGGCCATCTCGGGTTTTAAACAGCAGATTCGATTCGACCGACAGAGCCTTCCAAGGACACCCCCTTCCGAAAGGAAAAAAGAAAGAAAAAGTGGAAAAAGGGTGCAACCAGAATTTTGCCTCGAGCTCGAGAGGGTCGATAACTACTTTGCCCTCACTGAGCGCGCTCGCTCTCTTCTCTCTCTCGCTCTCCCCTCTCCGTCCCAAATGACCGAAAGCCCATCAATCCTTGCGGGAGGCGCCATCGACACCGCCGCCGCAAAGGCGACGACCAGCGGCAGCGGCGGCGAGGAGGCGTCGCCCCGCTCCCCACTCGACGTCGAAGATGTCCCATCGTCTTCGACTCGATCTCACGAGGACTCCACCTCGGTCGCCCGCGGCCCTCCGCCTCCGAAGTCCACCCAGACGGCTGCTAACCATGCGAGCGGCTCCGCCACCGCAGGTGGAGAGGCATCCGTAGGCGCCGCGGAAGGGATCTACGCCTCGCTGACGAGGACTGCTGTGCCCTCCCCTCGGAGGGCGCAGAGATCCCGGTCGCTCTTCCAGCCTCCGAACTACTCGTCGTCTCCCGTCGCGGTTCCGCCTCTTTCTGCTCCTCCCGAAGCAGAGGCGTATTATTCGTATGGTGTGACCGTTGGAGGAGCATCGCAGGAGTACTACCAGCAGCCGTATCAGCAGCAGCAGCAGCAGCAGCACCAGCAGCACCAGCAATTCCCGGTGACGACGATGATAGGAGCTTCGAGCTCGAGCGCGCCGCAGCTCATCGACGGATCTGGCTTCTATCACCACCCTCAGGCCTCCTACGCGATTCCTCATTCTCCTCCCGCGTGGATGGGCGCGTACGACGCGGGCGCTATCCCGGGCGGGGTCGCTCAGGCGGCGGCGGCAGGTGAGCAAGGGGGGGAGAGAGCAAGCGAGAGAGAGAGGAGAGGAAACATTCGGCGACGAGGTTTTTTCTTTCCCGCTACTGCTTTTCTATGCTTCTTCGCTCAACCCCGACCTCCCTCTCTCCCTTCTCCTCCTCGCTCTCGAATCCCTTTCAACGACAACGCCCCAGGAGGAGGCTACATCTACCAGCCGTCCCCAAGCGAGTTCTATGCGTGGCAGCAGCAGCAAGCGCAGCAGCAGCAGCAGCAGCAGCAGCAGAGCCCGCAGCAGTTCTTCTTCGGCTCCCCGCCGGCGTCGCAGCCTGTCATCGCTCCTCAGTTCTTCGCCGCTCCTTCTTCGCCGCTCCAGGAGCAGCAGCAGCAATTCCAGCAGCAGCAGCAGCAGCACTTCCAGAAGCAGCAGCAGGAGCAGCAGCAGCAGTATTATGCGCAGGTGCAAGCTGCGGCTGCCGCGGCAGCGGCCGCGGCAGCAGCGCAGCAGCAGGAACTCGTCCGCGTCGAGCACTTCCAGCAGCGGCAGCAGCAACTCCAGCAGCGGCAGCCCCGGTCGCCGCAACGCTCTCCGCGGCGGCACCCAGCAGCAGCCCAGCAGCAGCAGCAGCAGCAGCTGCAGCAGCAGCCGTTCTTCGCGGCTCCTTGCAGCCCGACCTTTGGTTTCGGCACCGGAGGAGGAGGAGGGGGGGGAGGCGGGTGGGGGGGGGGAGCAGGAGGTGGGGGGGGCTCCTTTTTCGCTCCTTGCTCGAGCCCGCGCGGGAAGAGCAGCGGCAGCCAGCGGCAGCAGCAGCAGCAGCAGCAGCAGCGCCCTCCCCCGACGCCGCTGTCGCCCTCGCTCTCGCTCGGCTCCCCCCGCGCTTCTCCTTGTTCCGCCCCGCGGACGACGCTGATGCTCAAAAACGTCCCAAACCGCCTTTCGCAGCGGGCGCTGCTTGACGCCCTGCAGGCGACGCCCGGGGTCTCGGGGAGGTTCGACTTCCTCTACCTCCCCGTCGACTTCCGGAACAGCGCCGGCGGCGGCGGCGGCGGCGGCGGCGGAGGAGGAGGAGGAGGAGGCGGAGGAAGCAACGGGGGGAGCTTTCCGCCGCCGCCGTCGCAGTCTCCGTCGTCGACCTCGACCTTGTTTCCTTCCTCTTGTTCTCCGGCGGCTCCTCCCCTTTCCTCCTCTTCCCCTCCCGCAGTCCTCCGCTCCAATCTGGGATACGCCTTCGTCAACTGCGTCGACGCCACGGCGGCCTCGGCGCTGGTCGCGGCGCTGCACGGGAGGGCCTGGGGCGCGTTCCGCAGCCGCAAAGTGTGCGAGGTGAGATTTTTTTTGTTCTTTTTTTTCTTCTCTTCGGCGTTTCTTTTTCGCTTTTTTCCCCCTCGACTTACAAAAGAAAACTCGCAAAATCGAAAAACAAAAACACTTTCCTCAGGTCGCTTACGCCCGCATCCAGGGCCTCGCCGGCCTCGTCGAGCACTTTCGCAACGCCAGGTTCCCGAGCAGGGATCCGGCGTGCCTCCCACTGAGCGTGGAGCTCGGGGCCGAGGTGGAGAAGAAGAGGGAGGGAAGCGAGGAGGAGGAGGGCGAGGAGAGAGAAAGCGGCAGCAGGGAGAGGGAGGTGCTCCGAGTCGTCCCGCTCTTCGCCTTCCCGTGCTCTTCCTCGAATTCTTCTTGTTCTCCTCCTCCTTCGGGCCCTTATAACCAGCAGCGGCAGCAGGGCTCCTACGACTGCTTCCAGAGTTTCCAGCAGAGTCACGTGCCGCCGCCCCCTTCCCCTCCCCGCGCGCAGCAGAAGCAGCAGCAGCAGCATCGGCAGGCCTCTCCCTCGTCCTCCTCGGGCCCTGCGTCTTCATCCCCGGCGGCTAGGGCCGCCGTGGCGGCCGCGGCGAGCGCGATGGCTGCAATGCGGGTGCAGGAAGCGCGGCAGCAGCAGATGCGGGAGGAGGCAGAGGCAGAAGAAGAGGAAGCGAGAGCGGCGGAAGCGGCGGCGGCGAAAGCGACGACGGTGACGATGACGACGACAGCGGAGGCGGAAGAGGCAACAAAAGCAGCAGTGAGCACCAGCGACGACGCCGCCGACGACGACGACGACGACGACAGCGAGGAAGGAGACGAGGAGGAAGAGGAGGGACGCGCCGTGAGGCCCTCGACCCCCGCGGCGGAGGCCGGAGGAGGCGAGACGCCGCGCTCTCCTCCCCCTCCTTCCTCGGCGGCGACGACGGAAACGGCGACGGCAGCGGGAACGGCGACGGACGGGGCAGGAGAAAGCGACCAGGAGGCGCCCGTTGCTGCCGCTGCTGCTGTTTCCGCCCCCAGCGCCCCCGAGGCATGATATACAAAAAATACCAATCAAAGGAAAGACACGGAAAAGTTACAAAAAGAACTCTTGTCTCCTTTGTTTTGTGTTCGAGCGAGTGCCGCCTCAAGCAAACAAGGGAAAATGAAGTCAGAGGGGGAAGGAGAGAAAGGGAGAGGGAAGACCGTTCCGCGCCTTGCCGTCAGCCTTTTTGTGTTTTGTAAAAAACCGAGGGAAGAGGAAGAAAGAAGATAGAAAATCAGAATGTCAGCTCTCTCCCTTTGTCTCTCTCTCTTTCTCCCTCTCTCTCTTTCTCTTCTTCCCCTCGGTTCTTTCTCTATTTTTACTACCACGAATTTACATTATTTTTTCTTTTTCTTTCCTTTTCTTGCGGGTCGCGCAAAGGACCGGGGGGAGGGGGGGAGACAAGAAGAAGAAGAAGAAGAAGAAGAAGAAGAAGAAGAAGAAGAAGAAGAAGAAGAAGAAGAAGAGCTAGCCAGCGGGGGGCAGCCCTCCTCCCGCTCTCATCAACCCACAAAGTCGCAAGCCTCTCCTCAAGAAGAAGCAGGAGGACGAGGAGGCGGGGTCGGCGGCAGCCTCCTCGAGCTGCGGCACCGCTCCGCGTCCACGATCGCCCCCAGCGCCCCCACCGTCCCCTCGACGTCCCCCTCGGCGTTCACGACGACGAAGTCGAACT
>Ga0315283_10007110_pt1 | contig 10044 bp, 10 predicted proteins | sample YL17G09_0_MG_FD_204541 | JGI IMG/M metagenome (GOLD analysis project Ga0315283, IMG submission 204541) | Sediment microbial communities from Yellowstone Lake, YNP, Wyoming, USA - YL17G09_0 | ecosystem: Environmental > Aquatic > Freshwater > Lake > Sediment | place: USA: Wyoming | collected...
CAGCTGCGGCGGCAGCGGCAGCAGGGGGGGGAGGAGGAGGAGGAGCAGCGCGCGCTGCTGCCGACGAGGGAGGGTCGGCGGCGGCAGGACAGTGGGAGGAAGGCCCGGCAGCGGCAGCAGCGGCAGAAGCAGCAGTCGAGGCATCGGCAGCGGCGGCAGCGGCAGCGGCAGCGGCAGCGGCAGCACTCGCTGCCGCCCTCAGCTTCGCGGCGGCCACCTCCGCGGCCAGGGCCGCCATCGACCGCAACGTGAACACCTGCGGGCCCCCCACCGGGATCTCCCGCACGACCTCCTCGGCAGCGGACGGAGGGGAGGAGCTCGAGCCCGGGCTCGAGCTCGGAGCGACGGCGGCTTCGATCTCCTCGCGGATGAGCCTCGCGACGTCGCGGCCGTCGACCGGGTTGATCTTGGTGCCGCCGTCCCCCGTCAGCACGACGTCCCTTTTGTTCCCCGCGAGCAGGGGCTCAAGGAGCCAAGAGCTCATGTCCCGGAAAAAGGCCGTGGGGCGCAGGATGCGCACCTTGAGGGTGGAGGTTCGGGGCGCTCCGCTCCCCCCGCTCGAGGAGACCGCGGCGGCCGACGCCGCCTTTGCCGCTTCGGCCTTTGCGGCAGATATCACTCTGTCCACTGCTTCTTCCTTCGCCTCCGAGATGGCCTCCGCGCGCCTCGACTCCCTCCCTTCGAAGGTGGCCACCATGACGAAGACGCGGAGGGGCGGCGGGGCAGGAGGAAGGAGCGACGAGGAGGAAGCAGAGGAAGGGGGAGAGGAGGTCGAGGAAGCGAGCCTCGCCTGCTCGAAGAAGGCGAGCGTGCCGTCGCGATCGACGCTCCTAGGGAGGGGGGGGGGGAGGGTCGGGAGGAGAAGAGAGAAGGGTGAGTTGTTTTTTTCGGAGGAGGATAAAAAAAAGCAAAAAACATTTTTCTTACCAAACGGAGCCGTCCTTCCTGTCGAAGCTCCGGACGCCCAGGGCCGACACTGCGGCGGTAGCTCCGTCGCAGCACCCGGCAATCGTGGCGGGCTCGGTGACGTCGCCGTGCCAGATCTCGGCGCCGAGCTTCGAGAGGCGGGCCGCGACGGCCGAGGAGGAAGAGGTCGGGGCGGAAGAAGAAGAAGAGGTCGCCGCCGCATTCGCTGACGACTTTGCCTCCTTCCTCGGCCTCACGATCGCCCTCACGCGAAACTTCCCGCTCTTGACGAGCTCCTTCACGACCTGGCTGCCGATGTGGCCCGTCGCGCCCGCGACCACGACGAGCGGGAGGTGACTCTTCGAAGAATCATTGTTTTTCGTCGATGGCATCGATGGCAATCGATCAAGAGGAACAGACGTTTTTTTGCCTTTCTCTTCTTCTTCTCTGTCGAGGACAGCAGCTGAATCGCCTCTGACGAGCTCTCGAACAGCGAGCGGGGAACGGGGGCTCCGGATCTCCTCGTTGGCGCAGACGGAGAGGAACGGCGACGGAACGCCGCGCGCAACAGGGTGAAGTGTGGAGCCGTTCAACGAAAAGAAGAGGTAGCGAAACTGCTAATGAAGTCGAACAAACAGCTCCACTTTTCACTGGATGGAAAGGAAAGGCAATGCTCCCTTGTTCCTCGTTCTCCTGGCGGCCCCGCTGCCCGTCTCCTGCCTTCTCCGCCGATGCAGAGCGACGCTCGACATCCACCGGGATGGTCTCGATCGCAGCGTCACAGAGGCTTATCCACGGAAGGAAACTGTCGCTGCAGAGAAGAGAGCGCGGGCTGCCGCTGCTCTGTCCCCGCAACCTCGACCGCCGTTCCTCGTCGTCCTCGCCGTCCCTCGCTCCGGCGCCGCCTCAAAGCCTCGGGAGCTTTGACCCCTCCGAGGGACTTGCAGACGCCGCTGAGGACCTTCTCAGGGCCCTGAGGGCCGAGCCGGAGAGCGGAAGCGGAAGCGGGATCAGGAGCGGCGGCGGCGGTGGCACCCCGAGCGACACCTCCGTCGGAACCGAAGACGAAGAGAGCCGCCTGAAACGGGGCAGCAGCCGCGGAGGCCGCGCCGCGCGGAGGGCCGACGAGCTCGCCTCCGACGGCATGTGGCCTCTCTACCAGGCCCTGGGCGACTTCTCCGACCTGCTGGACCTGGCGGGCAGGGGTGTCGGCGGGGGAGGCGAAAGCGACGACAGCGAGCACGGCGCCGGCGCCCCCGGCGGGGCCAGCGCCGACGCCGAGGCCCTCTCCCTCCTCCGCTCCCACCCTTCGCTGCTGCTGCTCCCGCGCTCGGAGCTCGCGAGGCGCCTCGTGCTGCTGAAAACGGCCGCGGGCCCCGGGGCCGACGCCGCGGCGCTCGCGAGGAGGCTGCCCTGGCTGCTCGGCCACGGCGACCCGGGCGAGGTCGTGCGCCGGGCGATGCGGCAGATGCTGGCGCTGATGCCGGGGGCGGGCGGCCCGCGCGAGCTCGGCGCGCGGCTGTTCGGGGGCGGCGGCGGCGGGACCGGCGGGAGGAGGCGGAGCCCGGACGGGAGGGCGAGCCAGAGCTGGCTGACGTTTGCCGACATCGCGAGGGGCGAGTCGAGGAAGCTCCGGGTCGAGGAGAGGGCGGCGAGGGACGGCGGGGGGAGCTAGGGCTTTGAACACAACGCCCACGGAAGGAGCCCGGAATCCGAAGACGAATCAACTCTCGACGCTCCCGTTCGCCCTTCCTCCGCGCCTCTCTCCACTCCTCGGGCCGCTCTCAAGCGCAGAAGCGAGGACGCTCCGGGCACTCGCGCGTGGACAGAAAGCGTCGCCCCACGAAGGACCAGAAGAGAACACAAGGACAAAAACACCCAGATCAAGGCGTCGCAATGCCTCGCAGCTCCTCTTCGTCGACGACCTCTTCTGTCGCTCCTCTCGTCCGCAAGGCCCTCCTCGTCGAGACCCTCGGAACGAGCTTCGTCCAGGGCCAGCAGTGCCTCGGGGGCCCGCGCCGGGACACGGCGCTGTTCAAGGAGGAGCAGCTGCGGAGGCTCTCTGCCGCGAGGTCGCTGCTCTCCTCCTCGCCGCGCGCCGTTCGCCCCTCGCTGCTGACGCCGCCGGCCTCGGCGGCGGCCTTCGCCCTCGGGGCCGTCGCGGCCCTCGCCGCCTCCGCCCTGAACGCCGCGACCGGAGGAGGAGCAGGAGGAGGCGCTTTTGTTTCTAGGGCGAGGGGCGCAGTCTCTCGGGCTCTGGAGGGGGCGGCGAGCGACTCTTACAATGACTCTCTCTCCGCTCTGTACCAGGCGAAAACGAAAGCAGCAGGAGCAGGAACAGCAGCCGACAACGAGCAGCTCCGGGCTGTGCTGCGCGAGCTTCGGGACGCCAAGCGCGCCCCGGACTACGGCGGCGGGTTCGCGGCCTCGTCGCCTTCCTCTTCTGCTTCGAGCTGCGAGGAAGGCGACGCGGGAGGGGACAACTCTGAGGCGAACGCCTCTTTTTCTTCGTCCCTCGAAAGAAACGTCGACGCCGCGGTCTCCGCCGCCGAGGCAGCGATCCGCGCAGCTGCCGGGCTCGTCTTCCGCGCCGGGGAGAAGCTCTGAGGGACATTTCGTGGAGCGCGTGTGTATACCTTAAGTAAGAGAAACAACGACGACTGCAATTTGTTTTAGTGTAACAACAGGAAGAAAAAAAAAGAGTCGAGTGATCCAGTGTCCTCTCTTTCCCCATTTTCCCCCCTCGTCGCCCCCCTCCCCCTCTTACTCTCTCGGGAAGTTGAGCTCGCCCTCAGGCACCCCGCAGTCCCTCGCGATGAAGTCGTACGCCCTCGCGGCCTCGTCCGACGACTCGAACTCGCCGACGACGCTGCCCCGGAACTCGCAGACCCAGACCCTGTTGACCGCCGACCAGCGCGTGCCGCGGTGCCGCTTCGAGTCGCCGCGCACGCGGCGAGCCGCGGAGAGGTCGGTGGGCGCGTAGCGCTGGCCGGCCTCGCGCTCCTCGCGGGTGGGGGCAGGGGCGTGGTAGTGGGGGTGGGAGGAGGGAGGTCCTCCTCCCGCTCCTCCGCCGTTGGCCGCCGCCGCCGCCGCAGCATCAGCCGAGGAGGGGGGAGGGTTGCCGCTGCCTCCTCCGTGCGCCACGGAAATGACGAAGCCCGTCGGCGGGGGACGGACGGCAGCAGCAGCGGCGGCGCGAGAGGCGGCGGGAGGAGGAGCCGCCGCGGCAGCCCGAGATGGCATCGTCGTCGAATCCGGCTCCTCGGGAGGAGGGCCGCCGCCGCCGTCGCGCCCGCTGTCCCGCCGCGCCCTCTTCGCGCCGCCGCCCCTTTGGCTCTCGCCGCCGCCGCCGCCGCCGCCGCTGCTGTCGCCGTCGTCCCTCCCGTCCATGAGATCCCTCTCGGGAGACAGAGAGGCGCTGTAGTCCCTCGCTCTGCTCTTCTTCTTCTTCTGCTGCTGCCTCCACTTCTGCTGCTGCTGCTGCTTCGAGCCCGAGCCCCCCTTGCCTCCCGCGCTCTGCTGGAAGAGCTTCCCTTCGCTCCCCACGAGGATGGGCGGGGGCCGGGCGACGGCGGTGACACCCCCACCCGAGGTAACAGCGGGCGCGCGCTGGTAGCCCGCCGGCGTGGGCGGGGGAGCGAAGCCGACGAGGGAGGGGGCGAGGCCGACAAAGAGGGTCGAGGAGCTGGGGCCGGTCGCCGTCGCGTTGGCTTCGTCTTCTTCGTCTTCTTCTCCTTCTTCCTCCTCTTCTTCTCCCTCCTTTCCGGCTTCCACCATCGTCGCCACCACGCCCCGCAGGGCGTCCGCGACTGCCTTGAGCGCGACGTCCGGCAGGTTTCCTCCCAGCGGGATCTGCGCCGCGGGAACGGGCTCGGCCTTGCTCGGGTCCTCGCCTCTGGGTCCTTCTTCTTCGCCGTCGTCGCCTTCGACGGCGTCGTCGACTTGCTCATCTTCCTCCTCTTCTTCGGACGAGGAATCGTCGTCATCGCCGCCGTTTCCCGCCGAGCCTCCTCCGTCCCCGGAGCCGCCCGCGGAGCTGCGCTTGCGGGCGACGGCGGCGGCGAGCGCGGCCTTGAGCGTCGGGGCGAGGGGCTTGGCTGCGGCAGCATTGGCTGCGGCGGCAGCATCGTTGCCGTCGCCGCCCCCGTTGGCTCCGACCTCGTCCCTGCCCGCAACTCCGTCCAGAGGGAGGTCGCCTGTCTCAGCCATCTCGAGAGAGAGGGGAGAGAGAGAGAGAGAGAGAGAGAGAGAGAGAGAAGGGAGCGAAGAGAGCAGGAGTGAGAAGAGCAAGAGAGTGGACTCCTCCTTTTTTGAAGGCGAGGCAAAAAGTGATCGGATTTTTGTCGATTCGAAGCACCTCACTTCTCTTCGAGCCCCATTCCTAGTAATTCAAAACGCCCCTCCACGTTCTCGAGAGCCGTGCCGATTTCTGTTCGGATGCTCCGCGGATCGCCGCTCGTGCGAAGATCCTTCCGTGCCTCTGCTGCTGTCGGAGCTTTCCTGCAAACACCCGCCCCCGTCTGTCCTCGGCGCGGGAGAAGCACCGTCGGCGTCGCCGCCGCCCATTCTCCCCGCCGCAGCCGACCCGGCGTCGTCTTCTCGACCTCCTCCTCGTCGCCGGCCTCCTCGTCGTCGTCGCCGGCCTCTTCGTCGGAACTCAGCGGAGACGACCCTTCCTGGCTCCGCAGGGACCTGGCCATCGTCCTCGTCCATCCGCAGGTAAACAAAGGAGGGTCGGAAGAAGGGGAGGGGAGAGAAGAGCGCCACTTGCTTTCTTTGCCTCTTCCTCTTCTCCTCACGCCCTTGTCATCTCTCCTCTTTTCGTCCAAAAAAATAATGATGATCAGATCCCGCAAAACACAGGCTCCGCGGCCCGCACCGCCGCAGCCACCCGTCTCCCCTTGCACCTCGTCGGGCCCCTCGGCTTCGACGTAGAAGACAAGAAGCTGAAGAGGGCGGGGCTCGACTACTGGGACTCTGTCGTTCTGAGGATCTGGCCCGACTGGAGCTCTTTTTTTGAGGGCGTCTCGAAGAGCTCGGCCTCGTCCTCCTCTCGTCCCTCCCCTCGCTTCGTGGCCTTCTCTAAGAGGGGCAGCGTCCACTTTGCGACCCCGGGAGTCTACGGCGAGCCCACCGCAGAGCGACCTACCTACCTGCTCTTCGGGGCAGAGACCACGGGCCTGCCCGAGGAGGCCCACGCCGCCGCCGCCGCCGTCGTCCGGCTGCCGATAGAGCAGCGGCACGTGAGGTCTCTGAACCTGGCCGTGAGCGTTGGGGTCGGGGCGTACGAGGCGCTGCGGCAGATTGACGGGGTCTCGGAGCTTCCCGACATCGGGGAGTAGCAGAGAGAGAGAGAGAGAGAGAGCCAGAGAGTCAGAAATTGAGCGAGCAAGTGAAAAAGGTTCAAAAAAAGATGCTCCGCGGCGTTGACGCGACTCCGCCGCCGGCGGCCCTCCGCGCCTCGTTCGCCCCCGCGCCCGAGCCCTCCCTGCGCGAGTCCGAGATCAGCGGGAGTCCCCAGGAGACGGCGCTGCTGATCATCGACGCCCAGAACTACAATTGCACCCGCGCCGGCGCCCTGTGGAACGCTCCCAACTCGACGACGAGGAGCGCCGCCGAGGACCTGCGCTCCTTTTTCTCGAGGCTCCAGGGGCGCGGGGGCCGCAGCGACAGCCCCGGGGTCATCCGGAACTGGGTGGCCCTCGCTGCCGCGGCGCGCTCCGCCGGGGCCCGGGTCATCTTCACAGGTGGGAGGAGGAGCTGTTTCGGAGACGAGAGAGGGAGGGTTTAGGTTTAGGTTTAGGTTCAGGGTTAGGGAGGGGGGGAGAGAAAGAAAGAGAGAGAGAGAGAGAGAAAAGGAAAGGAAAAGAAAGGGGAAAAACTTACGCAGTCATTTCCCCCCCCCTTTTCGCACAAAAAACAAAAAAGTGATGAGCGACGCCACGGGCGAGGCCAGCCACGCGGAGCGGGTCACGAGTATCGACTACCGCCTCAGCGGCTTCCGGATCCCGCCGCGGTCGTGGGACGCGCAACTGATAGACGAACTGCTGCTCGACGGAGACGCAGACGCGGGCTCCGGAGACCCCCCGAGCCCGAACTCCAGCAGCGCCCTCTTCCTCCCGAAGACGAGCTGCAACGTCTTCCTGAGCACGGCCCTCGACTTCCACCTCCGGTCGATGGGCACCAAGCGGCTCGTGGTCGCCGGTGTCGTCACCGACCAGTGCGTCGCGACGGCCGTGCAGACCGCCGCCGACCTGGGGTACTTGGTCACGCTCGCCGAGGACGCCTGCGCGGCGACGAGCCCTGAGAGGCACGAAGCGGCGCTGAGGACCCTGCGCGGGTTCGCGCGGGTGCGGTCGACGGGGGAGGTCGTGGCGGAGCTGGGGCGGGCGGGGACAAAGAAGGTCGCTTCCGAAATGAGATGAGTTTGTTTTCTTTTCTGTGGGAAGCTATGGTCTTTTCTTTCATTCTCGTCCCTTTTTTTCCCCTCCGCTTCTCGTTTCTCTGTCTCGTTTTTCGCCCTCTCTTCATCTCCGAGGCTCTTTTCTTCGATAGAGCATCAGTTTGCCATGGATCCGAAGGTACGTTCAAGTCTCCGACCCCTCGACATGGAAAAGAGAGAGAGAGAAAGAGAAGAGAGAGCCAAGAGCGACGTCAGCGACGACGGTGGCGAGCGCTCTCTCGCCCACGAAAAAGAAAAAACTTCGACTCGCAAAACAAACTCGCCAACAGCAGCCCGTGGACCAGTCCCGCGGCGGCCGCGCCGTCGAGCAGCACGTCGAAGCCACGCGCAAGAAGCGCCCAGAAGCACCGACAGGAGGAGGAAGGCAGCCGACGCCCCCCCGCGCCGCCCCGCCCGAGCGCGCCGACCAGCCGCTCCCCGCCGCCGCCTCGGGGGGCCGCCCCCCCCCTCCCTGGGGCGGCGACGAGGGCCCCGCGACGCCGGCCCCCTCGAAGGCCCCCTCCGAGGCGCTGGACTCGCCCACCATCCGGTCCGCCGCCCTCGCGCCGGGCCGCGGTCTCGGAGGAGGAGGGGGAGGAGGGGGGGCAGGGGGAGGGGTCAGCCCCGAGGCTCTCGCCGCCGGCCTCTCCCGCGCCGCGGCGGCGCTCGGCGGCCGGCAGCGTCCGCCTGCGGCTCCCTCCTCCTCCCAGCGCAGGGCCCCGCCCTCTCCCGCCAAAGAGGTGCGCTTCGTGGGAGAAGAACAGACCATGGGGGGCTCGGAGGAGAGAGGAGGAGGGCGCGCGGCGGCGGCGGCGGCGGAGGGGCCGGGGGGAAAGAGAGCCCCCCTCCCCGCCCCCTCGCCTCCCTCCCCTTCCCGTCCGCCTCCCTCCCCTTCCCCTCCTCCCCCTTCCGTCCTCGCAGACGCCCTGCAGCCCCTCGTCTCCGCCGCCGGCGAGGCCCTCCCTCGCACCGCGGGGGAGGTCCCAGTGCGCCTCGCGCGCGGCGCGATGGGCCTCGCGCGAGACCTCCTGCCCCCGCCCTCGCTGCTGCCCTTCCGCGTCCCCTCCGCTTGGAGCGGCGCCTCGCCGACGGCGCCTCAGCAGGGCTTCGTCGCCCGCGCCCGCGCGGAGGGGATGCGCGGCCTCGCCGCGGACGCGCGCTCGGCCGCGGCGCAGGGGTCGATCCGAGCCGTCGCGCTGGCGCAGCCGTGGCTCGAGGGGGGCGCCGCGCTGGCCGCCGCGGCGTGGCGCGCGGCGGAGGACGCATTTGCCGCCGCCGTCGGCGGCGTCGGCGAGGAGGACGACGACTCCGAGGTAGAGGGGCAAACGCAGCAGAAGCGCACGCAGCCTCGCCCGTCTGCCGCTGCTTCTGCTGCTCCCGCTGCCGCTCCGCAGCGGCAGCAGCAGCGAGAGCGCGAGGGGCGAGAGGAGCACGAGCGGCGCCTCCCCTCCCTCCCCTCGCTGGAGAGGGTCGCCGGCCTCGCCTTCGGCCTCTCGCTGCTCTGGCTCGTCCTCGGGGTCCCCCCCGCGGCCCTCCTCGGCGTCCTCGCGGCCGCGGTGGCCCACTCGCTGGCCCGCGAGGGAGTCAGGGCCGCGAGGCTGCGCTCAGGGGGGGGGTGGGCCGGGGGGCGCATGCGCAGGGTGGCGCGCAGGATCCGCCGCGAGAGGTCTCGCGCCGCCGCGGCGCTGATGGACGAGCAGCAGCAGGAGCAGCAGCAGCAGCAGCAGCAGCGAGCGGGGGGACGAGGGGAGAAGCGCGGTGGTGCTTCTTCTTCTTCTTCGGCGGCGGCGGCGAAGGAGGAGTGAACGAGGTTTGAGGTCGTTTGCGTTCTGAGATCGTTTTTTGCTTTTCGCGCAATTTCAATTTTGAGAAAGGGAGAAAGCCTCCATGATTTGAACACGACGAGAGCGAGCGAGCGAGAGATAAAGAGAGAGAGATCGCTTGGGAGAGAGAGAGGAGCCAATGAGAGAGAGAGACAAGCAAGAGCAAAAAAAGGTAAACGGAAAAGAGTCATGTTGCCGACTGAATGAAATTGCAATGCTGCTGTATGTTCGTCTCCTTTCTCTCACTCTCTCGCTCTCTACCTCTCTCAGGCGCGAGAGAGGAAGAAAGAAGCTGTTGCTGGACAAAGAAAATAAAGTAGATAAAAGAATTCTGTTTCTTTCAAAAAATATATGCACTCAAAAGGGCAAAAGAAAAATGTTTTCTTTTTTTCATCCGACCTTGGACACTACCGCTGCCGTCGCGGCCCCGAGCCCGACGAGGGTTGCAACAAGGAAAATGATTCCGGGAGGGGCGCTGACGGCGTCGTCCTCGTCGGATACGTAGCCCTTGTCCACGTAGTTACCTTTGACATCGACCCAACCCTTCCAGTAGTCCTTGGCCGTCCCTCCGACCTTCCTCCTCAGGGCCTGGGCCTGTTCCGGGCTCATTTTCTGCCCCGTCCGCATGCCCCTCGCCTTGGCGAGCAGGATCGCGTCCTCGTCCGAGCGCGCGGCCGAGAAGTCAAAGGCCTCCAGGAAGGACTGCTTCTTGATGACGAGGGGCTCGTCGTTCTTCTTGGAGAACTTGGAGCTGTGTTGCGTTTTTTTTTTGGGGGGGGTTCGTTTCGGGAGAACAAGAAGGGAAGGGAGGAAGGGAGTGAGGAAGGAAGCAGGAGAAGGGTCGACGGAGAGAGAGAGAGAGAGGGAGAGAGA
>Ga0315283_10007111_pt1 | contig 10042 bp, 8 predicted proteins | sample YL17G09_0_MG_FD_204541 | JGI IMG/M metagenome (GOLD analysis project Ga0315283, IMG submission 204541) | Sediment microbial communities from Yellowstone Lake, YNP, Wyoming, USA - YL17G09_0 | ecosystem: Environmental > Aquatic > Freshwater > Lake > Sediment | place: USA: Wyoming | collected...
GGGACAATCAGGAATTCAACCTCGATATTGTCGTGTGTCGAATTGAACTTATCTTGGAGGACCATCTGTGCGTCAATTTGGTCTGGGTCGGTACCGGTTCCCATACCAACAAAGATGGTCACTTTTACTTTACCTGTAGCAGGAGCCTCGGTGACAATCGGCACAGTAGGGGCAGCAATTTCTTCTGTGGAAGCAGCGGGTTCTGGACTTGTCACTTCTGTTGTAGATGTACCACAAGCTCCAATTAGTAATGATCCGATTAATATTAAATTGATGAGCAGAATCAGTCGTTTCATCTTCTTTTCTCCTTTTTTTTTGAAAACCATAAATTTTCTTATTTGTTGACCAAATTCATCAGTCGTACCTGAATAAGAGGAATTATGGACGTAATTTGGTCTTAGAATTCTTCACCTCCTTATTTCATAATCCTGCACATCCACAAGACTGACGGATAATTAATGTTGTGGGCAATAATACCAACGGATCGACGGGTTCCTGGTGGATGAGGCGGATCAATTGCTGCGCGGCTGTATAACCAGCTTGTTCTATAGGTGCGCGAATGGTTGTCAATGGGGGAGAGAAGTATTGCGAAATATAAATATCATCAAATCCCACCACTGCTATATCTTCAGGAACGCGTTTGCCTGCCTGACGGATCGCTGTGATTGCTCCTGTGGCAGCATCATCATCACCTGCAAAGATGGCATCAAATTTGAAGCCTAAATTCAGCCATTGTTCAACAGAATATCGAGCATGTTCTGCGTTGAAACCGCCGAAGGCAATCAGGTCGGGGTTAACCATAAGCCCATGGGAAGATAAAGATTCCCGGTAACCCATTTCGCGCCAATAAGAGTCCTCATGCTCAGGTGGACCAGACAGAAAGCCGATATTTTGGGCTCCATGGCAATCGATAAGATGATTAACTAATTTACATGCCCCGGCTTTATTTTCAATCGTCACACATGGGATATCGATATCATTTGGGGGAGTTTGGTGGAGCAGAACCATAGGAAATTCCAGGTCATGTAACCTTAAAATCTCTTGATCATTGAAACTGGCAGCAAAGATAAGTAATCCATCTGTGTTATGTTCTCCTAATTTTATGGGTAGTAACCCACCACTCTCCTGACGAAATACTGCTGAGTGTACTAGGAGATCGTAATCATTACCTCGTATACCCTCTTCGATACCCCGAAGTAAAGGCGAGAAATAGAAACCGCTAATCTCGGGTAAAACCAGACCGATAGTATTTGTTTTCTGCGTGGCAAGGACGCGGGCAGCAGAGCGAGGATAATAATTTAGCGCAGAAATAGCGTTCTGGACTTTGGTGGTCGTGACTTCTGAAACAAGGGTTGTGCCGTTTATTACACGGCTCACAGTGGCAATTGAAACACCTGCCAGCGATGCAACATCATTGATCGTTGCTGGCTGGCGATGGCTTTTAATCAAGCTGTTTTATCCAATGTGATCATTGCTTGAAAGCGCTTTCATAGAGTATATTGAAATTCCGATGAAAAGTCAAGATTCTTATATATTAATATACCCAATACCAGAAAACTGGTTGGATTATATCGAAAATTATTTTAAAGGCTAATTATGGGGTGGTTTGATTTTAGGCGATTTCTCGGCGATAGATCATGGAATTCACAGAGATTAATCCTGCAATTACCCAGAGGTAAGGCATGGCGAATGAGTCAATGCTAAAACCTTCTCCAATAAAAGCTATCAAGGAAAGCAAACCAGCAAGGGCGATTATTTTTGCTATATTATCCTTACTATGTTGCAGTAATCGGGCTGATTTTCCAAGCACATAATACCATCCGAGAAAAACATAAAAACCGAGGATGCCCGTTTCTGCCAACAGGCGCATCCAGAATCCCTTAATATTTGGTACGTTGGTAATCACATTAATAACATTCCGTATTTCATAAGATAACCAACCTTCAGCAGGGACTTTTTGGACGAAAAAGTAACCAACATTTCCCAAACCAACACCTAAAAATGGATAATCGTTGAAAACATGCCAACCGGTTAACCAATAAACGACCCGTTCCAGAAAAGCCAAGCGGGCACCATAGATTATGATCATAGATTCATCCAGCTTGAGCAGGTTACGGACTTCCAACCAAGAAAACTTGCTACTGAAAAGGAGAGCAAGGCGCCAGTCCCGCTGACTCATCAAATAGGCGGCAATAAAAGCCAAACCAATGTAAACTATGGTGAGTATTAGAACTGTCACTGCTGTGATACTCACCCGTATAACTAGACTTGTGGGTTGATTTGAATGACGCTGACTCACGATTAGTTGAGTGATCTTATGTACCATACTCAGGTTAAAACGAATGAAAAGGAATAGGAATATCAAGAAAAGTGAAATCAGCGCAATACGTGGAGAACTAAGTAAAAATTCAAAGAGACCAATTGGTAATAATATATTTTCCAATGTAAATCCCTGAAAATTTTTAGTCCTCAGAATCCTGAAATTGAAGGCTGACTTATGCTCAAAAGTAGCAGCCAGCCATAATGGAATATAAAGCATGACCAACTGGTGGGCAAACCAGGAAGCTTCATACGCTAATCCGGAAGTACGATTGCCCCGGAAGAAAAAATATTCTGGTTTAATCGCCAGATATTTTTGGATATCCAATACCCACTGGGGGTAGCTCGTTGCATTCGTTAGAATGTAATTCACCTGGGTCAATGTCCATAAAAGCATTAGGATTCCCCCAATATTGATCCATTGGAGTGACCTTTGAAGCTTCTTGGAATCACTTGGCCATGAGGCACACACTAAGTAGAAAGCCAGACCGATTGCCAGGGTGGAGAAAGAACGGAGTTCTTGATATAAAGGCGTACTATTTTTAAAGGTTGGAATTTGAATGAAGGGAGCAATCACGGAACTGAGCAGCACTACGAGAACGAATAAAAATATAGGCCAAACTTCGATAGGCAGGCTAGCTTTGCTTCGTTTTATAACCAGGACTGGAAGCAACCACAGAAGAAAGATCAATAAAATTGGTAAACCAGAAAATGGTGCGACGATTGCTCCTGTTAGACTGGTGAACAAAGGGAAGGTCGTCAGGGGCAGCCCTATAAGCGCTAATGCCCATAAGATATCCAGGGAGATGAAATAAATCCTTGTAAAACGCGCCATGAGTATCAGGGTTGTTTTGGGAGAGTTGGACGACCAGAGATTAACTCAACCAATAATAAACTAACAAACCAACCGATCAGGCTACCTGCGAAAACTAGTCTGTTAGTCTTAAAATATATAGGATTAATGGGTTCGCCAGAAAGAGTTGGGGGTGAGTAAATCACATAAGCAGGGGATTTTCCCGCTGCTTGCCAATCCATCATTACCTGGTACCCTTTCGTTGCCCATGAGTTTACTAAAGTTTGGGCAAAGATCGGGTCTCCACTTCTGAAACGCAATATCCAAAATGCATGCCGGCGTTCAATCGAAGAATTAGCAAGCAATTGGGTGATATCCATTGGATAACCCAATCTCGCTGCTTCTGCGAGCATAGCAGATGTTACTTCGGGAGAAAAGAGAACTGATTGAGTCGTAGCTAAGGCAAGGTCTTCATCATGTAACTCAAGTGGTTTTTGGGGTACCTTGTCCAAGTCAATATTAACACTGAAAGTTGCATTTGCTTCGTATATGGGTAGATGGTTTCGGGAAAAGTAATACCCAATTAATCCACCTACGAGAGCGGCTGCCAATAAGACCCACCAGAGGCGTAGAAATCGATAGAAATGTTCAATTGGAGCAAATTCTTGCATGATCTCTTTCCTATGCACCAACACCTTTTATTACTACCCAACCGGTCTTAAGCAGTATATATATATCAAGCCAGAGGGACCAATTACTCAAGTAGTATTCGTCCAATTGTAAGCGCTGTTGAAATGTTGTTGTTTGGCGACCCATCACTTGCCACCAACCAGTCATTCCAGGTTGAACCTGTAGGATAAGATTTTGATAATCACCCATATCCGGACACTCGCTAAACATGTAGGCGCGTGGACCAACCAGGCTCAAATCACCCGATATCACATGGAATAGTTGGGGTAGTTCATCCAGGCTGAATTTACGGAGGACGTTTCCGATCCGTGTGATGCGTGGATCCTGGGTAAGCTTATGATAAGTTTCGTACTCTTCCCGTGCCTGAGGATTCCTGGCTAGTAGCTCATCGAGGCGTTGCTCTGCATTGATCTGCATGGTGCGAAACTTCAGATACTTAATCGGTTTGCCATTTCGTCCAATCCGTTCCTGGGTATATATAATGGATCCGCGTGAGTCAAGCTTAATCAACAGGGCAATCAAGAGAAAAAGTGGGATACAAATCATGGTAAAAGATACACCTAAGATCAGGTCGAATGCACGTTTGAGGATTATAGCCTGTTTGTTCAGCAAATGATAACTTGCTTGCAGTGTTAAACGACCTTCCAGATCCACCGTACGGACCCAAAGGGAGCCTAGATCAGAGCTTGCCAGTACAACCAGTACGGTTGGGAAGAATTTGCTTAACCAACGTAAATCGAGCCGGTTTGGAATAGTCTCATTATAGCTATCGGATTCAATACTATTAATTTCTTGAGACCCGATAGAGTGAGGTGATCTCAGTGTAAGCGAATCCGTACCAGGTTCAATAAAAACTGCATAATTAATTTTATGCCTAGAAGCAATTTCTATCATATGCAGGCGTGAGTTGATGACGGGAACACCTTGTATGGTCGATGACCAAGAATGAGTTTCTTCTCCCGAAGAATTTATTGTGGCTGCTGTGGAATAATTAGCAGATTCATCCAAGAGCAGCACTGGTTTCAAACCCAGCCGCCTACTTCGTAAAAGGCGTTGGATCACGTCATGTGATTCGACTGAGCTTCCAATAATAATTACTGGTACTCCCCACCAAGAAAGCAAGGATGCACGGTTGCGAATGACTATCCGTACAGTAAGATTAATAAGGAAAGCAAATGCCCAACCCATCACGAATATTGAACGTGAAAAATTTGGGGAAACTTTCTGTAAGTAGAATGCTAAGCCTAAGACACCATAGCCAAGTAACAAAGAATAGAAAATCTGGCGCATTTCTTCCACAGCTGTTCGGCCAAAACCCGGGTATAAACCGGTCAGGGTATAGATGATCAGGAGGCTAATTAGGTTGGTATATAACAACGGCAGGAAAACTTGCCAATTAATCGCGCCACCAATCACAGGGATAAAAGCAAAACGGATGGAAGTTGCCAAGATGAAGGCAATTAGAAAGCTGAGGGTATCGCCAATTAACAAGACCAGAATGACCAGAGGAGTCCTGGCAGCCATTGTCTTGATCTCGGGAAGTACAGCTTGACCGGCCGATTGGGGCATAATTTGTATTATACCCGTAGGGATTCGAGTTGCATCATGAAGTTATTCAGAACAAGTTTCTTATCCCAATGGTCTTGAGCAAATCGGCGGCCCTTAGATCCAAGTTCATCACACAAAGCAGGCTGATCTACTAATGTTCGCAGGGCAGTACAAAGGCTCTTCAGATTATCTGGAGGTACTAATAGACCAACTTGCTCGATCACCTGGGCGAGTTCAGTGCCCGGGTCAGCCGTGGCGATGACGGGTTTACCACTTGCAAGTATACCTGTGAGCTTAGATGGCATAACCCTATCTGCTACAACAGGCCGTTGGAGAAGGACATGGATATCAGCCGCATTGAGCAATTCGTTCAACCTTTCTGCCGGCTGCAGTGGGGAAAAGATCACATTTTTCAAACCGATCGCTTGTTTTTCAAGCTCCTGATGAGCAGTGCCTTCACCACAGAGTACGAAGACCAGCCTCTTATCAGGGCTATCACTGGTCGCATTTTGCATGATTTGAGCGGCTTGTAGCAAAAGCTCCAAACCTTGTTTTTGACCCATGCTACCGGCATATAAAACCAATATTTGGTCCGGTTTCAAACCCCATTCTGCACGGTATGGACTGGAAGAAGTTAATGGGAAAATAACCTGGCAGTCAACCCAGTTAGGAAGCAAACTGGTTTTGACTGCAGGGATGCCCTTTTGTAACAAGTGATCAAGCATCCGCTGGGAGATTGATGAGAGCCGGTCAAAGCGGTTGAGTAACCAGATTTCTAGGAATTGTAAAATTCCGGTAAGAAAATGGAAGGACTTTGATTGTTTACTCCCAGGCAACATATCCAGATTGATGGCCGCATCCAGCTCAAAATCTTGGATATGCAACCAGGCCGGGCAACCAGCAAGGCGTGCAGTTAGCCACGCGAATGGCGCGCCTGCTATGGCTGGAGCAATACTCATCACCAGGTTTGGCTTCCAGGCTGCCTGGGCGAACATAAGAGGGGCGCTTGTAATTGCAAATGAGGCCAGGTGGAAAATGCGTTTCAACCCGGATGGCTTATTGGAAACAAAAATAGGACAACGGTAGATGTATACTCCCTCTAAAGATTCCTGATGGTATTTCCATGGAGAGTACCCTGGTTGCACACGCCAGTCTGGATAATATGGCAGAGCAGTAACGACACGCACCTGGTGACCATGTTCGACAAGGAAGCTTGCCATTTCTCCAGTGTATTTCCCAATACCGACCAGCTCGGGGCTGTAATTGATTCCGTGAACTAAAATTCGCATGGGTGGTATTACTTTTCCTGGATTTATTCCTGGGATTTTGTATCTGGGGGGTTCTTAGAATCGATAATTGCATCAGGTTGCTGGTTACGCGGCCGAATCGCTTTGGCTGGATTGCCCAAGCAAAACATACCAGCTGGAAGATCCTGGAAGACGGAACTGCGTGCCCCCACCACAGCACCTTCGCCGATTGATACCCCTGGCCCGATAAACACATCTGCCGCCACCCAGACCTGGTCGGCGATGTGGATCTGTGGAGCTGATATATCGAAGGTAGGCTGGGTATAATCATGTGTTCCAGCGCACAGATACGAGCGCTGCGATATAACCGTATGTGAGCCGATCACAATATGACCCAATGAATACAGCACAACCTCATCCCCGATCCAGGAATAATCCCCAATTGAGACTTTCCAGGGGTATGTAATCCAGGCCGTTTGTCGGACTAGCACTTGTTTTCCGACTTGTGCACCGAACAAGTGCAGCAAGAAGCGTCGGAAGCCATAAAACGCCTGCGGTGAAGGTCGAAATAAGAACCATTGGACCAACCACCAACATTGGACATATATGGCAGAATGACCTCGAAAACCAGACGGCATACGGAACCTGGAAAGGTCCTGGTATTGGATGTCTGACTTCATATTGTGGCTCCAAGTCGTTCATAGATGTTCTTCCAACTGCTTGTTGTGGCATTCCAACTATAATCACTTTCAATTAGTTTACGTAAAGAGTTGCCGCGTTCGATGCGTTCAGCGATACTCCATTGCATTGCCTGCACCAAAGCCTGCTCTAAAGCCGAGGATTCTGGCTCGATTAATATTCCGCCATTTTCCATCCAACTTTCTCCCAGGCCTGTGGCATGTGTGGTAATAACAGGGGTGCGGCACGCTGCTGCCTCCAGGTTAACCAACCCAATGACCTCGGAGTAGGAAGGCAGGCAGAAAACCCAGGCATTTCGAAAAAGTTCCCATTTTTGATTTCCCTGAACAGCTCCTAAAAATTCCACTCGCTCATCAAGCCCAGCTTCATTGACAAGCTGCTGCAAGTGAACCCGGTAGGTGGCTTCACGCGGCTCAGTGAAGCCTGCAATCTTCAACTTTACATGCGGGAGATTCAAGTGGGCAAACGCATTGATCAACAAATCGATGCCCTTAACGGGGTGAAGCCGACCCAGGAATAAGATATATGGATCATGATCGTTTGAACTCGTATTACGAAGGAGCTTAGGGTTACCGGGTTGGAAATTTGAGTCACTTTCTAATAATTCACGGTCAATTGTATCGAGATCGAGGCTGTGTGGGATTACCTCGATCTTCGGTTCACCTGCGCGGTTACCTGTATCACTGAAATAATTCCTCAATGTATCCGCTTCAATCGTGCTGATAGCGTGGATCAGGCTGGCATTGCGGAATGCTGGATATGCTATCAAGCGCCAGTACAGATTCTTTTTTAGCTGGTGGGACCAGCTTTGCCGATGCCAGATCCAAGGTTCAAGCATACCATGCACAGAAAGCACGAAAGGCTTACCTTGATGACAGGCAGCCCTGGCAGCTGCCCATTGAACCCACATCCAGACGCCATGTAAGTGGATCACATCTGCTTGCTGAACTGCCTGGAGTAAGCTGCTGTAACCTCCCGGCACATAACGCCAAGATCGACCTAACCTTGATGGATGCAAGGATATTGCTGAGATACCTTCGGGAAGGGGAATGGTTTCATCCCCAGAGCTGATCAAGGATTGCTGAATAGTGTTTGGCAAGCATGCCATCTGGCACATCAACGCATCAATGGTGTTGGTGATGCCGGTGTTTTGGACAGAATGATTCTCAGTGACTTGCAGTATATGGGTCATGCAATAGATTTTTCGAGTGCTTGGGTCGCAGACATACCTGTAAGGAGGGCTAAAGCTAACCAGACGTGAGGCGTTACGATGGGGTATGCACCCATTAGGGCTATTATGCTGACTAGAAAAATAGCCCGACAATGGGGCATTTGGATGAAGCGCCAGACTTGATAGAAGAATCCAAACAGGACAAGCATCCCTACGATACCCAGGTCTACACCAATGCCAAAGATAACCGACCACGGACGACCATATTCAGGAGAAGCTAAGGATCGGATTATTTCACCAGAAGGATCAATCGCCTGAGGATTAAAATGGCGTAGATAAATATTCTTCCAGAATTGGCCGTATTGCCCAATCCCTAATCCAAACCCGTGGGTATCAACGATCGTATATAAAAGGTTCTTAAAATAACTGCCGCGAATAGACGAAGATACTCCAAGTAAATAAATGCGCTCTATTTTTAAGGTTACAGATAATCTTCTCAAAAAATCGAGGTTTAAACGGAATTGCGTAAAAAAGGAATACCAAATCCCTACGATGAATGCAATCAGACCACTCGCGGCTAGCAGAATGATGCGGGTAGATGCCTTAAAATTGAAGAAAATCAGGAAGGCAATATATGCGAAAACCTCAATGAGTACGGTCGCACTTTTTGTGAAGACTACGGCAAGCAAAATAATGAGTATATTGGTCAAGCGTAACGCCCGACTTTGTAAATATGGTGTCACTGCCATTAATAATACGAGCTGGAAACCAACAAAAGAAGGCTCAGTGGTAAAAAATGTTACTCGATAACCCCAAGAGAAATTGACTACGATCCAGGCCCGCATGAAATATACAATTTGGACAGCCCAGTTTACGCCCCTCGTAGCAATTGCTTCGATAACACCATAGAACAGCACAGGCAAATAACCCAGACTGATCAAGGTGGCGATTTTTTTCATTCCAAAAAGTTTACAAGCAAATAATCCGCAGAATAATGTGGCAAAAATGATCCCATATCCAAGCAAACGGTTTAAAGCCTGGAGGAAGTTCCCATAAAAGGGTGTAAAGGCAGCTGAAATGATCCCCATTAAAATTAAAACTATCCAGGGAACAATTATTTGCCAGCCAGGCATAGTCTGCAGTTGGGCCTGGACATATCTTAAACTGAAAAGGGTTGTCATGCGAAAGCCACTTTTATGGATGGTTATAAGGAAATGATTGATTACAATCAATCCCAGACTGAAAACGAACAATATACTGGACAATGGGCGGGTGGTGCCGAGATTTGGTAGCCAGCGCAGGTGACTGAATGGAAGCAAGATCAACCCAGCAATTAAGGAGATACGAATCGGTAGACATAGATCAATTATTCTATGCTGAGGACATGCAAGAGTGTGGGTAGAACGCGTCATATTAGTTCGCATCAAATTTTATCATACGACAAAATTGGCGGTGTCTTTATTCGAATTTCACGGGAAACGTGGGAATGTATTGATTTATTACTAAAATGGATGTTGAATATTTTTCTTATACTTTATGTCAACATTTTCCGCATAACAAGCAGGAAATAAAATA
>Ga0315283_10007114_pt1 | contig 10041 bp, 7 predicted proteins | sample YL17G09_0_MG_FD_204541 | JGI IMG/M metagenome (GOLD analysis project Ga0315283, IMG submission 204541) | Sediment microbial communities from Yellowstone Lake, YNP, Wyoming, USA - YL17G09_0 | ecosystem: Environmental > Aquatic > Freshwater > Lake > Sediment | place: USA: Wyoming | collected...
CCCATCGGGCGCCGTGACGTCTGCGCCCTCATCCTGAGCCTTCGCGATCGCGGGTGCACGGTGTTCTTCAGTTCACACATCCTGTCGGATGCCGAGACGCTCTGCAGCCGCGTGGGCATTCTGGCCGGCGGGAAACTGGTGGCGACAGGCCTCCTGTCGGAGATGCTCGCGTTCAAGGTCTCGGGGTGGGAACTGGTGGTGGCCGGCATCGATCCGGCCGCACTCGGCATGCTGGGCGCAGTGGTCCGCGGCGTCGCGCCGATGGCCGATGGCCGATGCACCGTCGATCTCGCGCCCGATTGCGAGCCCGAGCGCGTCATCGCCGCGGTTCACGATCGGGGCGGCCGTCTCGTCTCGCTCAATCCGATGCGCTTGACGCTCGAGGACGTCTTTGTCGCGCAGGTCAAGGCCAGCCAGGCCGCGGCGCCTGCCGGGCGATTCATGCCGGAGGGCTGATGGCGCGCGTCATCTTGCTTGTCGCCTACCACGTGTTCAAGGAATCGGTGCGGGACAAGGTGCTGTACAACCTGGTCCTGTTCGCGACGCTGATGATCTCGGCGTCGTACCTGGTCGGGCAGTTGACGGCGGGGCAGGACATCAAGATCATCAAGGATCTCGGCCTGGCTGCCAGCGCCGTATTTGGACTGTTCATTGCCGTCTTTATCGGCGTCGGCCTGGTCTGGAAGGAAGTCGATCGGCGCAGCGTCTACAACGTCCTGGTCAAGCCGCTCCGGCGCCACCACTTCATCGTCGGCAAGTTCATCGGCCTCGCGCTGACGCTGCTGGTCAATCTCGCGGTGATGGCGACCGCCGTCTACCTGGTGCTGGCCGTCATGGCCTGGACGGAGCCGGGGTTGGCCAACGCCGCCATCGTCGATGCGCCGGTGGTCGATCCGAACCTGCTCAAGGCGTTCCTGCTGATCTATGTGCAGTTGCTCGTCGTCACGGCGCTGGCCCTGTTCTTCTCGACCTTCTCGAGCCCGATGCTGTCGGCGGCTCTGACGTTTGGTCTGTACGTTGTCGGACACTTCAACGCCGATCTGGCGCATTTCGAGAACGTCGTCAAGTCGAGGGCCGCGGCGCGGCTGGCCGGCGCCCTCTACTACCTGTTGCCGAATCTCGCGCCGTTTGATGTGAAGGCGGCGGTCGTGCACGGCCAGGCGGTTCCGGCTGGCTATGTGCTGCTGACCTGCGGGTACGGCCTGCTCTACGCTGCCGCCGTCCTCGGACTGGCCATGCTGGTGTTTGCCAGGCGCGATTTCAAATGAGCGCCGACGCCGAAAGGCTCTCGGACCGGCCCGATCGGCGGCAGATAGGGGTGGCTCTGGTGGCCTCGGCGTTGCTCGTGGCCGCGGCACTCGGGGTGCAGGCCGTGCGCGAGACGCACTATCGCATCAAATCGGTTGATGCCACGCTGCTGTACGTCACGTCCGGCGCCTCTCTGAACCGCCTGGCGCTGTCGTATCACGCACTGCTCGCCGACGTGTACTGGATCCGGGCGATTCAGCACTACGGCGACACGCGCCTGTCGACCAGCCAGACCAAGCAGTACTCGGCGCTCTACCCGCTGCTGGACCTGGCGACAAGCCTCGATCCGCGATTTACACTCGCGTACCGCTTTGGCGCGATGTTTCTGGCCGAGCCATTTCCCGCGGGTGCCGGTCGCGTGGACCTGGCGATCGCCTTGCTGAACAAAGGGCTCGCGGCAGAACCCGCGAAGTGGCAGTACGCGCAGGATGCCGGCTTCGTGTACTACTGGTGGCTGCAGGACTACAAGCAGGCGGCGATGTGGTTCGACAAGGCGAGCCGGATCGAGGGCGCGCCCTGGTGGCTGCGCTCGCTGGCCGCTACAACCCTGGTGCAAGGCGGCGATCGCCGGTCGTCCAAGGTGCTGTGGATGCAGCTGTATGAGACCGCAGAGAGCGACTGGGTCAGGACCAACGCCCGGCTCAGACTGGCGCAACTCGACGCGCTCGACGAGATCGATCAACTGGCGGGCCAGGTGGCCAGATATCAGCAGATCGTCGGTCGATTCCCAACGGACTGGGAGGCCCTGCGCACGGCGGGCCTGCTCAACGCGATTCCATCAGATCCGTCGGGGGCGCCGTACCTGCTCGATGCGACGCAGCCTGGCGGCGTGACGATCGCTCGATCGTCGAAGCTCTACCCCCTGCCGCCTCAATTCGTGCGGAAGGCAGGTCCGCCGTCGTGATGACCTTGTGGCTGCTGACGCTGGCAGGCCTGCTGGGCTTGTGCGTGGGCAGTTTCCTCAACGTGTGCATCTACCGGCTGCCGCTCGAAAAATCGCTCTTGTGGCCGGCCTCGCAGTGCCCCATCTGCGCGCAGCCGCTGAACTGGTTCGACAACGTTCCGGTCGTCGCGTGGCTGGCGCTTGGCGGACGATGCCGTTCGTGCAAGACACGCATTTCGGGCGTCTACCCGTTCGTCGAGGCGTTGACCGGCGTGATGTTCGTCTGGGCGACCTGGCAGTACGGCGTCGATTGGCTGCTCGCCTCGCGGCTGCTCTTCGGGTGTGCGCTGGTCGTCCTCTTCTTCATCGACCTCGAGCATCGCATCCTGCCGAATGTGATCACGATTCCCGGCACCGTCATCGGCTTCCTGTTCAGCTTCGTGACGCCGCCAGGCTGGGTGTCGTCGCTCGTCGGGCTGGTGGTTGGAGGCTTGATTCCGCTGGCCGTCGCCGAGATCTACTACCGGGTGCGCCGCATCGAGGGACTTGGCATGGGTGATGTCAAGATGCTCGCCCTTATCGGCGCCTTTCTAGGCTGGCGGCATGTGCTGCTGACGCTGATGGTGGCCTCGCTGCTCGGTTCGCTCGTCGGCCTGCCGCTGGCGATTCGAAAGCGCGACATGAAGGCGTCGATGCCATTCGGCACCTTCCTCGCGATTGCCGCAGTGGTCGCCGCGACGGCGGGCGACACGATGATCGCCTGGTACCTCAGCTTCTACCGCTGGCCGTGAATGCAGGAGAGCCGCACCAGGCACGATCGGGGTCAGATCCTACTGGTTCGGCCGCAGCAACTGCCTGAACGTCAACGTGTTGACATCGCGGAACATCGGTGTCCGCGGCGGAAGCAGGGCAGGGGTCAGGAAGTCCGTGTCAAACCGGTAGCCACGGGTCGGCGGCGAGTAGACCACGTCGCAGCACTTGTAGGTTCCCACCGCCTGCCGATTGGTGTAGAAGCTGACGATCGATCCCCGGTAATTGAGGTTCTGGCCGCCCCAGTTCTCGATATAGCGCAGGAAGTTGTGCGCCCCGCCGTCGGTGCCGAAGTCGGTGTGGTCCTGCGCATTGGACAGCGGCTTCGGAAAATTGAGCCCTTTGCCCGAGATCACCGCCACGCGGTACCACGTGGTCGATGCCCCCCGGTCGGAACCGACGCTGTGCGGCGACCTGAACGACCCGATGTCGTTGAAGTTGTTGGACAGCAGGGTCACGGCGTCGGCGATCACGGCGGCGGACACGTGGTCGGTGCCAGGCGTCGTGCCAAAGGCGGTACCGGCCGCGTTGGGTGCGTTGTAGTTGCCTTGCACGTAGAGCGGGTTCTCGGCCACGATCGAGAGTCCCTGCGTCCCATTGGCCGGGAGCCGGAGCGTGCCGTTGTACCCACCGTTGACCACCTTGAGCGCGCGGCGGAAGAACACCGGCGGATTAACCCGTGCTTCGCTCACCGGGACCGCCGTGGTGAGCGTGGTCGCGGAACCTTCCGCCCAGAGGCCGGTCGCGCAGGTTGCGCCGGCGACGCAGGTCGCGGCAGTCGCGGTGGCCGGGTTCAGCCACGGGTACGCGGTGACGACCGCCGGGAACAGGCGCGGGACGCCGCCGTACACGTCCAGCACCCCGTTGCCGTTGATGTCCTCGCCCGTGTTGAGCACGCCGTTGGCCACACTCTGCGCAGAAGCGGGGTTGATGATGTCCTCGAACCCCAACTCACCCGTCTCGAGATCGTCGATACCGAAGTCGTCCGCGGTGTAGAGAATGCCGTCTGCGCCGGCGCGCGCCGTCGCCGCATTGTCAGTGCCGAGGTTCTTGTTGCCGCGGCGGTCCGAGAGATACACGACGAAGCCCGTCGTGTCCATTGTGTCGGGGTGGGTCAATAGCCACAGCCGCAGGTTGTTCACGTCGAGTTCGACGTAGTGCATCACGCCGCCCAACAGCGGCACAGTGCCTGCGCCGGCAGCGTCGTCGCGCCGGGCACCCTCGCGCGCATCGTAGAGCGCCAGCGGGATGAAGTTGGTCGCGGTCGTGGACCACACGCCGGCGGTGCCCGCAGCGTTGGTGTGGCCGCAGGCGCCGCTATTGCCAGCTCCCGTCGCCGACGTGATGGCGGGGACCATCAAGGGATTGTCACGCACCCGCTGGAGGCGGATGACCGCAGTGGGGCTCGGATCATCGTTCACGGAGGTCGCGCATTTCGTGTCGACAGTGTTCCAGTTGAACCCGTTGCCAAGATTGCGCCCGGTGAACCCGTGATTGAGAATCTCGACCGTCACATCCGACCAGGCTCCATCGCGCGTCTGTCGCTCGATCTTCAAGAACCCGCTGGCGAGGGGAGTACCCGGGGGTACGCTGTACCCTGTGCCGTTGAGGGCGGCGCTGGCAGTGTTGCGGACGCCCGTCGCCACCACCAGGGGGTAGACCCCGGCCCACGCCAGCGGAACGCCGTTCACCCAGACGACGCCCAGCCCGGCCTGGTAGGCCGGGTCGCGCGCGAGTCGAGCGAGGTCGATCGGCGGAGCAGCGGTGACGGTCTGCAGGCCGGTAATATCGTTCGAGCGGTCCGAAAGCAGTATCCGCAGGCTCGCCATCTTGAAGTATCGCTGGTCGAGCACGGCCTGGGCGTCTGGCGTCGTGAGGGACGGCCGGCGAACCAGATCGACCGGCAACGCGCCATCGCTGACCAGGGGCAGATCGAGCCGCCTCGCACCGGTCAGGCCGTTGCGGACCCGGTTCGAGTAGAGGCCGGTGGACACGCTCGTCCACATAGGCTCGTTCGAGGTGCTGCCACCTGCCAGGACCATCGTGGGACGACCGTTCACCGTCTGCAACGTGCTCGGCGGCACGATCGCCACCGTGACGCTGCCTTCCTGGGTGCCGCCGCCGCAGTTGCCGCCCTGGCTGCCGCAACTCAGGCGGCGAAACACCGGGGCGCTTCCGCCGGTGGTCGCCAGACTGACGTAGCCCCGGTGGCCGCTGGTGGAAATCGGGAGCCCGTTGGCGAGGTGCGTCCTGACGACTTCGCCCACCGCCGTGACGACGTCGCGCAAGGTGAGTGTGGCCGCCCCGTCCTGGGCCAGGTAGATGTTCTGGTTGGAGTGGACCCTGCCGCCGAAGTCGAAGTCCGGCCCGGCGAAGAAGCTCAGGTCGTTTTCGGAGTAGACGCCGAACTGGAACACGGGCACGGCCACTGTCTGTATCTCGCGACGCATCCGCACCTCGGCGGCTCCGCCGAGCATCCCTCCGCTGGACCGCGCCGTGACGTTGAGGACGTAAGGCGTGATCAGCCCCTGCATGCCCTGGAACGGCCCGTTGGGAATCGTGGTGGCGGCCACCGCACCCGGCGTGATCGTGTACCCGGAGCCGCCAGCCGGCGCCAGGAACTGAAAACCAGGTAACGTCGGCGGCGCAGCCGTCAGCGCGCTGATTTGGGCGGCCGTGGGGCTGTAGTTGCCGCCGACGAACATTCCGCCGAGGTCTGCCGTGAGATTCTCCAGCCCGGCATGGGCGGCGGCGTACGCCTGCGTCTGATCACGAGTCACGCCGGTCGCCTCCTGGTCGGCCACGATCAACGCGAAGAAGCCGACCAGCAGGGCAGACAGCAGCATCATGATCAGCAGCGCGGATACCAACGCCATGCCCGATTCGCGATTGTGCCTCATCGTCGTGCCTTTCCACGCACCGCCCGCGGCCGTGCGAACGCGCCAGTCCGAGACCGTCAGGGCCGCCTACCGGTACCGATCCACCAACGCCAGGCTGCGCAGACTCACCTGCGTGTTCAACGTGCCACGGAAGAACCGTCTGGTCGCCGAGAACGGCTGCGCGGAGCGCCCGGCGATGAACACGTTCATCTTGCGAATCTGGTTCGGCGAGCACGCGGTCGTCAGGCCGCACGCGCCCCCGGCCACCAGATCGGCGTCCACCATGCGAACGTTGGACGGATTGGTCACCCCGTCCAGCATGTCGTAGGTGAACTGCAGGTTCTCGATGGCGAAGGCCACCGTCTGCCCGCGCAGGTTCACCGCCGCGGTCGGGTCGCCCCAGTTCATGTGACGAATCAGTCGTGGCGTCGTCGGGTCGAGGGTGTTGTCCAGGTAGTACGTGATCATCCGGACCCGGGACACAGTGGACGAGTTGGCCGTGACGGGCGCCGTCGTCGCGAGGTCGTCCAACGTGCCGTTCAAAGCCGCGTCGAACTGGTTGAGGTTCATCGGGTCGCCGGTGCCGAACGTAATCGTCTGAACGCCGTCGACGGCCGTCACGTACACCAGGGCGCTCCCGCTGCCCTTGGTGAACATCATCAGGTCGCCCACACGCACGTCGTCGGAGCCCCCGGCGCTGATGTCTCTCCCGGCGGCGGCGGACTGCGCCGCCGTCGCGACGGTGGCGGTGTGGCCAGCCAGGTCGAAGCTCCAGATGGGAACGCCCTCCAGCGCCGAGTCGACGGCGAGCGTGGTCACCGCGTCGGTGGGCGCGCCGTTAATCGCCGGCCCGCATCCGGGGCCCGGCGTGACGGCCGGGATCACGGTCGTTCCCGCCGGCCACTGGATACACCGGTCCAGCACGATGCCCTGCGGATGGGGCCGCTGAATCAGCAACGCGCCAGCGCCGTTCGGTACCTGAACCGTGCGCCCGGTCGGCATGCCCTGCCCGACCTGGATGAGGTCACGGACGACCAGGTCCACGCCGATGCGCAGGTTGTTGTTGAGGCCGATGATGCTGCTCGCGCTCTCAACCGCCCGGTATCCGTCGTTCAGGGCCGCCAAGGTCCCGCCCATGACGACGAGCAGGATCGCCATGGCGATCAGCAGTTCGACCAGGGTAAAGCCAGCGTCGCCGGCTGTCAGGTGTCTGGTGATGCGCATCGCCCGCCTCTACGAAAACGCTGAGATGAACGTGCGCAGCCTGTACGTGCGCTGTTGTGGCCCGACCGTGTAGGTGATGGTGACAATCAGTTCACGCACGTCGAGGTTCGGCATGTCGCGTATCTCGATTTGACGCCGGAACGCGGTCAGCGGAATCAGCACGTCGTCGGCGTCGCCGAGGACGCCATTGACTCCCGGGTCCCGCTGCGTCTCCAGGCCGGCCGCCTGGTCGTCGGCGGTATTGACGAGACCGTCGCCGCCGGCGTTGTACAGGATCTGCGCACCGACGAGGAAGACGCCGCCGGCCCCGCCGCCCGCGCCCACGTTGCGGATCTGTGCCCAGGTGATGATGCGTGTGTCGCGCGCGGTGTGGACGCTCTCAACGGCCTCGCGCGCCTTTTCGCGGGCGATGAGATTGGCCGACGACGTGGACATGTGCCGCATGCCCACATAGAACGCCTGCGCCAGGCCGAGCATGCCGACGGTGAGAATGACCATGGCAATGAGGGCCTCGATCAGCGTGAAGCCCGCATCACGGCGCGCGGTGGTCTTTAGTGGGTCCATTGGCTTCCGCTCCAGCGCCACTCGCGGATCAGCGCGGTGGGCCCGAAGATAGAGACAGCGCGGGCGCTCAGCGGCAGGTTGGGCTTGCCGAGGAATGCCGTGCCGTTCACGGGGTCGCCGTTCTGATCCACCAGCCAGCCCTCGCTTGTAAACGCGATCGTGTTCGCGAGGCCGAAGGCGCTCGCCGAGGCGTTGCCGAAGGCATCCGGTGTATCGGGAATCCCGGGGAACAACCGGAACTCCATGCCGCCCTCGAGCATCACGGAGCGAATCACGGTAGTGGCAGGCCCGGGCTCCGCGTTCGCCTTTACGCGCTCGACGAGGATCTGGTTCGGGGGGGTGAACGTCACCCGCACGTTCCGGCGCTGCCCAATGGCCTGTTCACGCGCAGTACGCAGGACAGACACGACGCGGGCCGCGCCGCTGTCGGCCTTGGCCGACACGATCGCCCCGGGCAGCATCATGACGCTGATGCCAGCCAGGACGCCGATGAGCCCCACCACGACCAGCAATTCAACCAGCGTGAAGCCCGCCTCCGGCCGCGAACTGCTCTTCATCAAGCTCCCAGCCTCCCTAGGAGGAACCGGCGCGATCTCCACGTCGTGTGGACCAAGACACAATTCCCCGGCAAGATCCCCGCGAGACATGTCGGCCGATCGTGTCGGCAGGATGGCCGGGAACGCCGTGGTCAACCCCTGGCAACACGTCCGGAGCATGGACGTACCAGAGCGGGAGCCGGGCACACTGCCAAGTACAAGGGATTGCGCGATTCTCGATCTTCGGATGCAAGGTCCAGACCGCACCCCACGAGCACGGCTGGCAGCCTCGTTCGACACGGAATGTTCCAGAAAGCGGCCGTCCCGGCTGTGCCGCCTGCCCCCTCGAGCCCGGCGCACCCCTGGGCGAGCTGACAGTCCTGCGACCTTGGCTACAAGTTTCGTGAGACCTTGCGGACGTATTTCGCGGGATTGAGTCCTGGATCCCAGTCGACCGAAACCCGTCCCTGGTCAGTTTCGACTGGCATCGATGGCGCGAGGTCCTGGTCGAACGGCCTCAGAACCGCCGCCAGGTGAACGAGTCCATCATCCACGGGCCGACCGTCATGACCTTGTTGGCGAGCTGCCGATCGTAGTGGATGGTGGCGTGCCCGGCATCGGTCACCTTCCTGGCGATAACCGCACCGAACCACTCGGCGTTGGCGCTGTTGTTCTTGACCGTGGCATTGGGCGCGTAGAGGAGCCCCGCGGACTTCGAGCCGCCGGCCATCTTGATCTCCCCTGTGCCGGCATACGTGATCTGGAACATGGACGGGTCCAGGTTGGCATTGGTGATCAGCGACCCGCCTGTCAGGTCGAATGGAATGGCCATCAGCCCGCTGGCGGCGTCCCCCGCCGTCGCGTATCCCGCGATGTTCAACACGACCGGGCCGGAGTCGATGACCAGGCTCGCTCCCGCGCCCATCGTCAGGCTGTTGATGTTGTACGTCCCGGCGGTCAGGTGGAGGGTCCCCTTGAGATCGATGTTCCCATAGGAGCCCGGTGCCTTGACGATGTTGTTGCCGGCGCCGTTTTTGGGAACGGCGAAGTTGCCGGTCGGCGGAGGAGACGGCACATCAGGCGTCGGGTAGGTGACCGGCTGCGGCAGTTCGACCAGGCCTTCCACGGGCGGCGACGACCCGGAGAGCGTCAGCGCCGTGACCGCCCCGGTGGCGCACGCGCCAACGCCGCTTCGCGGCGTCGAGAGGCTGCCGTTGATGACGGTCGGCCCGCCATTCTGGTCGAGATTGCCGTTGGTGCCGACGTTGCCGTCGTAGTTGGCGAACGTGGCCACGCCCGCGACGACCTGGCTCGAGTCGTAGCTGTCGGTGGCCCCGCCCCCAGACCACGAAAGGGCGCCGCACCCGCTGTCGGTTGCAAACGCCGCGTAGCTGAACACCGGCTGAATCAGGCGCTCGATGATGGCCGATACATCGACCCGCGCCGGTTTCGCGCCGGCGATCGCCCCCTCCCCCACGACTTGCCATGTCTGGACGGTCATCGGTGTCGTCGAGCCGTAGACCACCACCTGGCGCATGGACACCAGCGTGGCGCGCGCGTCGTATGTCACCAGATGTCCGCCCGTCAGCGTCCCGTGCGCGCCGGCCACGAACGCGTCGATGACGGCCTGGACCGGGTAGTTGGAGGCGCCGTTGGATCGCAACTGGACGTCTTGCCCGTTGTATCGAACATGCGCTCCCGTGATGTCGTAGTTGCTCATCGGGTCGGCGGTGGTGCCGGGCGGGGAGTAGCTGTAGAGAAGGTAGTTCGCCGCCTTGTGAACCCCGGATTCGGCGCCGAACCGCGTCTCGGACATGAGGCGATAGTTCTGGCTCGA
>Ga0315283_10007115_pt1 | contig 10040 bp, 9 predicted proteins | sample YL17G09_0_MG_FD_204541 | JGI IMG/M metagenome (GOLD analysis project Ga0315283, IMG submission 204541) | Sediment microbial communities from Yellowstone Lake, YNP, Wyoming, USA - YL17G09_0 | ecosystem: Environmental > Aquatic > Freshwater > Lake > Sediment | place: USA: Wyoming | collected...
CCCGGTGCAAATCCTGCTGGCCGCGCTACAGCTCGAACTGCCCGACCTCAACGCGGCCTACATCATGCGCACTGCACGTTATCCATATGATGCGACCAAGAACCAGCCTGCGCCGGGCGAGGCGGTCACCTTTCACGCCAAGATCGCCAACCGTGGTGGCCAGGCCAGTGGCCCCTTTGCCTACACTTGGTTTGTTGACGATGTGCCGGTAAACACGGGCTCTTATCCTGGCCTCGCACCAACCGTTGCTACCACACTCACCCTAGACTGGGCGTGGCAGGATGAAATCCACAAGGTGGCCCTCGTCCTCGACCCGGCTAACCTGATCACCGAGGTTTCCGAACAAAACAACAGGGTTGAAGACCGGACTAATGGGCTGGCAGTCGGTTTCTGGGTCGAGCAGAGCGTGTACGATTGGATGAACCTGCACCAGGTCGAGCTGGGATTGGGCAGCGTTTCGTGGGAGGACTGGGCCCAACGGCAATTGCGCGTCTGGAACCAGATGCTTGCCACAGCGATCCACCCACTTACCCCAGAGGGCGCCATCGATCGCCTCCGGCTGGACAAAGTCATCATCGTGCCAGATAATTCCCTGCCCCGCCCCTATCCGGGCAACTACCCAGACACGAGCGACAAGACTGTTGATCTCATGTGGGGGTTCGCCTACGAGCTTGTGCTTCCCCCAAATGGGTGGTATCTGAACGACCCCACGCCACTCAATGTCGAATACTCCTTGCTTCACGAACTAAGCCACGCCCGGTACTTGATGGATCTGTACGGGCTAAACGTAGTAATCGGCGCGCTGCATTTGCAGGCGGCAGTTGACTCGACCGTAACGACCCTGTCGGTACCGAACGCAGGCGGCGTGTCTCTCCCCGCGTACCTCGCCATCGACAGGGAGATGGTGGTGTGCTCGGCGTACGCCGCCCCTGCCTTCTCAGGCTGCGAGCGTGGGGCGGGCGGCACAACCGCGCGGTCGCACGCCGCGAATGCCCTTGTGAACCTGGCCGTCGTTCGACTTCAAGATGGCCAAGGCAACTTGGTCCAGGGCGGACCTGATCTGCCCATTGTGAGCATTTTCAACGACCACATCTACTACAACATCAACGTTGTGGACCTTTATAACCTCGACGGCGAAGACCTGATGAACGGCGGCCACATGTATGTGCAGCACTCGGCGTACGCCTGGAACAGAATTGCTGGCCGGCGCCCTGTTTGCGGTAACTATAACGCGCCGTGCAATCTGGGAGAGTACGCAAACGATCTTCCCATGCTCAACGTAGTGGAATTGCGTGGGGAAGACGAGCAGCCCCTGGCCGGCGCGCAAGTGGAGCTCTACCGGCGTCGAGAGGCCCCGGGATTGTATGGAAAGCTGTTCGACGCTCCCCCCGATATGATAGGCGTTACGGATGGGCAGGGACAGGTGGACTTCGGCCATGACATGTTCAGCACAGGGCGGATTTGGACACCCGAGGGGGTTTGCCTGATCAAGATCCTCGCCGGCGGTAAGGCATACTACCGCTTTCTCGAGGTCACCGTTCCTAACGAAAGCTACTGGAGCGGTAAGCGTGACAGGGCGGAGTACCTGGTCAAGTTGGGGCTGACCATCGCGAACAAAGCACCGGCCGTGACCATGCCGATGGAGCCAATCACCTACACGCTGACGGTCAGGAACACCGGCAAGGTTGTAGCGACAAATGTGGTAGTCACCAGCACCATCCCCTCCGGCGCAACCTACGTCTCAGGCGGAACGCACATCGGCAACATGGTTCAGTGGACACTGGGCAGCCTCGCCCCCCAAGAGTCGACAGCGGTGCAATTCGTGGTTGAGGCAAGCCAGACTATTACGAACGCCGACTATGGTGCGCGCGCCGACGGTGGTATGATAGCGCGCGGCCATCGGCCGGTGGTTACAGTCGTCATGTCCATTGGGTGCTACACGCTGACCAAGACAGCCAACCCGGCGGCGGCCGGTACCGTGAATGCCAGTGCGGCGTGGAAGTGCAATGGTGGCATGGGGTACACGTCGGGGGCAGTGGTGCAGTTGACGGCGGTAGCGAAGGCGGGCTATACCTTCCGTAACTGGAGTGGGGATGCTGCTGGGAACGGGAACCCCACGACAGTGACCATGACCGGCAACAAGACCGTAGTCGCCAACTTCGTTTCACAGGTCTATTTGCCTCTTCTCCTGCGGTGAGTACGGCAGCCTTGGCGATGAAAGCATGATTGCCAGGGTGATTTCATAGTGCGGGTACGCCCAGTAATTGCAGAGCGCGTTGCGCATGGGGCCGTATAACAGCGCGTGGCGGCGGCAATGCTGCTCCAGCCGTGGAAGTGCAACAGGGTCAAGAGGGCGTTTCGGATGACAGGCAACGCTTGTGCGGCGGCGCCGACATGGACCTAACAGCCCTCTTCACGCAACGTTTCATCCCCCATATAGTGCAAGCGGTTTTCGATGTTCCAGTAGCCGCGCCAGATGCGCTCTAGATGGGCTGGGCCGGCCAACGTACTGGGGAGGTTCGTCAAGCCATACGTGACTTCGCTTTCGACTGTGCCGCTACGTTCATGGATACGGCGGCAGATGCGGCGCATGACTTGTGCGACGCCGGGTCACTTCAGGTACTCATCCAGGGGCGTGGTCGTGACCAGCGTACGGCGCTCCCAGTGGCCATGCGCCTGGTCAGTCGTGCGGCGGGTCTGCGTCTCACGGGGCTGGCACGGATGTGGCGGTTCAGCGAAGACCAATTGGGCGGCGCCGTAGAGCGTCGGCTGGTTGGATTTGATGATCATCAGATAGTGGCCGCCCAGATCCAAGAGTTGCACCTTCGTGTCCGGCCTGCAACATGACTTCGCCCTGATACATGGGGCTGAGATTCTTCTTCTCCCTCCTCTTGTGCTATACTCGGTGCATCGATCCTTATCACTGGAATTGTGACCCCGCAGCAGCCTCAGGCGCGATGCCGCACTGCTCACGACCGCCGCGGCGCACTGGAAGGACCCTCCATGCGGACTCTGAAGTTTCTCTTGCCCTACGCTCGCCGATATCTTGTCCCGCTGACTTTGACTGTGGTCAGCATGTTCGTCCTGGTGGGCGTGCAATTGTTGGTGCCCTGGATCATCCGGGCATTGATCGGGGCTGTGACGACCGAGATCGGCTGGAACGAGCAGACGATGGCCTTTGTGACGCGGCTGGCGCTGCTGCTGCTGGCGCTGTACGCGTTGCGCGCGGTGCTGCAATTCGTGCGCTCCTACATGGCGCATGTGGCGGGTTGGGGCGTCGTGGCGGAGGCCCGCCAACACATCTACGAGCATCTGCAGCGGCTCTCGCTGCGCTTCTACGAGGACAAACAGACCGGACAGCTCATGTCGCGCATGGTCAACGACTCCGACATGTTCGAGCGGCTGATTGCGCATGCGATCCCGGACGTGTTGGTCAATGTGATCACCCTGGTCGGCGTCAGCATCATACTGTTTGCCATGAGCTGGCAATTGGCCTTGTTGACCCTGGTGCCCATCCCGTTCATCGTCTTGGCGATGCGCAGCTTTGCCAAAAAGGTTCGCCCGGCTTTCCGCGAGCGGCAGCATGAGCTGGGCCAACTCAACGCCACGCTGAACGATAATCTCTCGGGCATCCGCGAGATCAAAGCGTTCACACAAGAGGAGCGGGAGGCGCTGCGGATCGGCAAGCAGATCCACCACTATCGCGATTCGCTGCTGCATGCACTGCGGCTGATGGCGACCTTCCAGCCGTTTGTCGACTTCGCCTCATCGCTCGGCACCGTGGTCGTGATCTACTTCGGCGGCCGGCTGGCCTTCCAGCAAACGCTGCCCGTCCAGGATCTCGTCGCGTACTTCCTCTACCTGGAGCTGTTCTATCAGCCGGTGCGGGCGCTGAGTGGCGCCTGGGAGAGCATTCAGGAGGCGCTGGCCGGCGGCGATCGCATCGCGGAGCTTCTGGACGTAGAGCCGGAGGTTGAGGAGACGGCGACCGCTATCCAACTGACGGGACGCGCGAACGGCGCGTTGGCCTTCCAGGATGTGACTTTTTGGTACAACACGGGTGAAACAGTCCTGGAGCATATCAACCTGGATGTTCCGGCGCACTCGGTGGTCGCGCTCGTCGGCCCGACCGGCGTCGGCAAGACCACCCTCGCCAGCCTGATCCCGCGCTTCTACGACGCGTCGGACGGCGCGATCGCGTTAGACGGCCACGATGTCCGCGATATTAAGCTCAGCAGCTTGCGCCAGCAGATCAGCATCGTGCTGCAAGACGTCTTCCTGTTCCACGGCACGGTGCGTGATAACATCATCTTCGGCAATCCCGAGGCGACCGAGGAGGAGATGGTGCGTGCAGCGCAGATCGCCAACGCGGAGGAGTTCATCGTCCGGCTGCCGAACGGCTACGATACCATGATCGGCGAACGGGGCGTCAAGCTGTCGGGCGGGCAGAAGCAGCGCCTGGCGATCGCGCGCGCCGTGCTCAGGGACGCACCGATCCTGATCCTGGACGAGGCGACCTCATCGGTGGATACCGAGACGGAGATGCTCATCCAGCAGGCGTTGGAGCGGCTGATGGCCGGCCGCACCACGCTGATCATCGCGCACCGGCTGTCGACGATCCGCAACGCCGACAAGATCGTGGTGTTGGAAGGCAAGCGGATCGTCGAGCAGGGGACGCACGCCGAGCTGATGGCGCGCCACGGTCTCTACCGCCATCTGAACGAAGTGCAGACCAAAGTCGAGCGCCAGTGGGCGACGGTCAATGCGCGGCCGGCGATGGGCGTGAACTGATGCGGCGAGGCGTGAGTGATGCGGGATTTGGTGACGTTTCCGATGACGAATTCCATTCGGTTGGCTTCGCAACGTCTGGACCCGTCGCCCAGTACAGCTAACCGCCTGCTCTATCTCAGCACCAGCGGCAGATACACTTGCGGCGTGCAGGTTGCGCCGGGGAACACGACCGTTGAGGGTGCACTCCAATCGCTGGGATAACGATGGTTCGGTGAGGCGCCGCCGGTTTCGAACTGCTCAGCGCGAGCGCGCACGCGGAATTCCACGGTCTGCTTGGAACCGCAGGCGTTGGCCGTGAATGTAGCCTCCCCCTCGGATCTGTCCATCTGCCAATCCTGCCATCCGGTCTGATCCGACCGGCGATACTGCACGTCGTAGCGGAGCTCGTACTTGCCGCCAGGGATCGCCGGGATGTCAGGGCCAAAACTGCCCGTCCATCGCACAGTCACCTGCGGGCCGTTGGCGATGACTGGCAGTGGCGGGTCGAAGGACGCGGTCGGGCTGCGCATGATGCTGAGCGCGTCGACGAACGCGTGGGCGCCGTGCCAAAGGAACGGACTGTTGATCCGCGCGAAGACGGTCATCGTGGCGCTCTGCGCCGTCGCGCCGAGCCGCAGATTGGCCCAGCGACTTTCATCAAAATTGCGGCGATCTTCGACCCAGATCACGCTGGACGCTGCAGGATTCGTGCCGCCGGTCGGGTCGATGCCCAGCATTTTGGCCATGTAGTAGCCCGCCGGGCAACTGCTGGGCTGCGCACTGCCGCCGCACAAGCTCACCATCCACCCGCTCAGGCTGTAGCTGGCGCCCGGCGTCACAGCGGTTTGCTGGTAAACCACCGCATCGAAAGGCTTGCCGGGTTCAGGGTTCGTCTCGATATCCTCCGAGATGAAAGCCATGCTATCGTATCTTTCGATTTTCTCGAAGTAGCTCCGGATGCACAGGTGATCGTCTCTCCACTCCATGGTTGTGCTGTTCAGACGCGGATTGCCGTTCAAGAGCACGGCCGTCCACCCTATCGGCACCTGGCCGTTGATCCCTGGCTGCGATGTATAACCGTAGTCTGGCGGATCGCACTCGAAGCCCGCATTTATCAAGACCGGCGGCGCGTCGGGTGCGGCCTCTGCGCCTGGCAGCAACCCTTGCTGCGCGGCCAACACGCTCAGCAAACAGAGCAGAATCCCCGTCGATAGCGCGGCCCACGGCCGCCTTTTCCATTGTTGCATCGGATGATCCTCCATTACGTGGAATGGCTGCTGGGGGAAGGTCCATCACCGCAGCCGAGCAGAAAGCAAGGACCTGCGACATGCCCCCCAGGCAGAAAACCGGGATGGCAGCGGCCTGCGGAGCACAGCCAGATCGCCGCAACCGATCTGACGAGGTCATCGTAGCACGTGAAGGCCGGTTGCGCCGGGAGCGGTTGAGAGTTCAGGTTGAAAGGTTGAAGGTAAGAGGTGGAAGGTCGGAACCCTCTTACCTTCAACCGCCCCCGCAATCTCGCTCCACCAGCTCGATCAGCACGCCATGTGCGCCCTTGGGGTGGATGAAGGCGATTTTGCCGTACGCGCCGCGGCGGGGCGTCTCGTCGATCAGTTGCGCGCCTTTGGCCTTCAGCTCCGCCAGCGTGGCCTCGATGTCGTCCACTTCCAGGCAGATGTGATGCATCCCCTCCCCGCGTTTCGCCAGGTACTTGGCGATGCCCGAATCCGGGTGAATCGGCTCCAGGATCTCGATCTCCGAGTCGCCGGTGGGCAGGAACGCCATCTTCACATCCTGCTCCGGCATTTCCTTGATCGCCGTCACCGTCATACCGAGCGCATCCCGATAAACTTCCAGCGCCTTCTCCAGGTTCTCAACCACGATCGCGATGTGATCGATGCGTTTGATGGTCACAGTAGACTCCCGATGGTTTATTCGTGCAGCTTCTCGGTGAATTGGTAAACTGGTAGATTGGTAGGGTGGGGTTGCTCGTGAAATCTAAGGCCGCTGACAGTTCTCCTCTTCCCCCACTCCCCCTTTCTCCCACTCTCAATCCGGTCTCACGTACCACTCTTCGCCCACCGGATCGAAGCCGCCGAGCGTCACCATGTCCAGTTTGACGTAGCGGCCATGGCCTTCGACTGCGACGGCGCCGTCCGGCAGCAGCAGCTCGCCGGCGCCCTCGAAAACGCGCGACTTTTCCTCGATGATGCGGCCGGTCACCCGCAGCTCCACGCCGACGGGCGCCGGGCGCAGGAACTTGAAGCTGAGCTCGGCCGTGACCCCCCAGATCGTATCCGCGTAGGGGATCATGATGGCGCGGCCCATCGCCTCATCCATCACGGCGGCGATGGCGGCAGTGTGCAGGTTCCCATCATCATCAGCATGGTGCTCACGTGGTGTGAAGTAGGCGAGGATGCCGTGGTCGTCGGTTTCGTAGAAGCGGACGTTCAAGCCCGCGCTGTTGCTCGCGCCGCAGACGAAACATCTGCGGCTGTTCGGTTGCTTTTTCAATCTGTCCTAACCGCCCACTTCTCGCGCTGCGGATCGAAATCGCCGATCTGATCCATGTCCAGCTTGCGATATTTCGCGTGCGCCTCGGCCGCCACCGAGCCGTCGGCCAGGCGCAGCTCGCCCGTGCCCTCGAAGATGCGCTCGTCTTCCGCGGTGATCCGGCCCACCGCGGTCAGCTCGACGTCCAGCGGCGCCGGCTGGCGATAGCGCACGCGTATCTCCTTGGTGACGCCCCAAATCCGCAGCGTGCCGCGCGCCATGATCGCCCGGCCGATCGTTTCATCCAGGATCGCGGCGATCACCCCGCCATGCATGCGGTTGGGGTAGCCCTGGTGATGATCCTGACCGGTGAAGCGGGCCAGCACCGAGCCGTCCTCCTGCTCATAGTAGCGCACGTGCACGCCGGCAGGGTTGTCCTCGCCGCAGGTGAAACACATACGGCTGTTCGGCTGCTTTTTCATGCCTCCTCAATCTGTGAAGTGGCCATCGCCGCGCAGCGCCGGCCAACCAGGGTTACTTTGGTTGCGAAGCAGCCCCCAGTACGAGGCCATCGGGTTGCTGGCTGAGCCAGGTAGTGGCCGCGGCTGCCGCCCGGTTCATTGCGTCGCCAAGCTGTGGCGTGGCGAGGAAGACGTTCTCCTCGCCGATGAGCTTGAGCACCCCGGTCTTAGCGAGCTGATCGCGCGCGTCTGCATCCACGCCGACCAACATCAGCTTGCTGTCACGGGCCTGCAGGGCCTGGGCATAGCGCTGCAACACGGTCATGAACGTGCTGCCGATCTCACCTTGGCCGCGCAGACTGATCGCTACCACGGCGTGGCGGGCGTCGGTGACATCTGGCAGCATTTCCTCGACGCTCTTGGCCGCGGCGAAGAATAGGCTGCCGTAGATGTGTAAGAGAGTGAGCTGGTTGCTGGGTACCTGCTTTGGGGCCGGCTGTTCCAGCGGGAACCCTTGCGGCTGCAACACCCACTGGGTGACCACAACTTTGTTCGATTGGCGGAACACGTGGAGCACAATGCTGAGCACCATTCCCACCAAGACCGCGAATTGCAGAGGAACGATCAACGTGGCCACGAATGTCATGATCATCACAGCCGCCGTCACCTTGCCGGTGTTCCACACTGTGATTGCTTGCGGGATCCGTAAGCCCTGGAAACCGGCGACGATCAGCAACGCGGCCAAAGCCGGCATGGGAACCAGCTCGACCAACGGCGCGGCGACCAACACGACCACGGCGACGAACACCCCCGCGAAGATATTGGTCCAGCGCGATTGGGCGCCGGCGCCCATGATCAGCGCAGTGCCGGAGATCGAGCCGCCGCCCGGGATCCCGCCGACGAGACTGACGCCAATGTTGGCGACGCCCTGCCCCAGGAAATCCCGAGAGACGTTGGGGTACTTGCCGTCGGGATTCGGGTAAGCCTGGCTTACGCCTGCGCCCTGGATCAGGCCGATGATGGCGATGGAAAAGGCAGGAAGCAGCATCTTGAAGAGCAGCGCCGGCTCAGGAAACATCAACGAGGGTAGCGCGCGGGGAATAGCAGAGATGTCGCCCACCGTTTGCACAGCGCCAAAGGAAGACTCTGTCCCCAGCGCTGGAAGGGACAACACGGCCAGCAGCAGGGTGGATGCAACAATGGCGATCAGGAAGGCGAACTTGCGCAGCGGCGTAGCCAGCAGCAGCACCATCAACCCCAGGGTCAGTAGCCCGATGATCGTCGTCGGCAGGTTGATGTGAGTGGGACGCAGCATGAGTTCAAAGGTTTGGAGCACCCGGTTGGAGAACGAGCTACTGAAACCGGTCAGATCGCCCAACTGGCCCAGGATAATCAACACGGCAACGCCGTTGAGGAAGCCGGTCATGACCGAATTGGAAACGAAGCGGATGAGGAACCCAAGGCGAAACAGCCCGGCCAGCAGTTGGATTACGCCCACCATCATCACCAGCGCGACGAGCGCCTGCGCTCTCTGGCCGGCGCCGACCACCTCCAGCGCGGCTGCGGCGGCTACGGCCAACGCGCCGGTAGTGGACACGTTCATGAAGACTGAGCTGGCGAAGATGGCGCCGAGCGGCGCCGCCACCATCAACGTGTAGATGCCCAGCACCGGATTGACCGTCGCCAGCAGCGCGTGCGCCATCGCCTGCGGCACGTTGACCACGGCAAAGGTGAGTCCGGCGATCAGATCGGCTGTAAGGTGACGGCGCTCAGGCTTGAAGTTCCGCGTCGCCGCTGAAAGCTTCTCCATACATTTCTCCTTCTTCAATCCCCTTGCGGTCGATGGCGGCGCCGGTGTCTTGGGGGCGAATCAACCGGGGAAGACCTTGCGCCATTCGCGCTGCATGCTGATGGTTGTCCAGCCGTGCGTCTGCGCCGCGCTTATGGCCTTCTCTGCACCAGCGATGTACTCGAACTCACGCTCCGCATCGTCGTGCACGACCAAGAGACGCAGCGCCGGCGCCGAGAGTCCACCGGCAAACGTCAGCATCTGCAGGTCGCCGTTGGAATTGCCAGCCGCCAGGATGGGGCGGCGTCCGGTAACACTCCAAATCTGCACTGCCTTTTCCGGGCCGTCGTTGACCACATCCAGGTCGGCGCACTGCACAATGGCGCCCTTCCACGAGTTACCTCTACTCGTGCCGGAAGATGGCATTCCAGTCCTGCTTCATGTCCACAACGAGCCAGCCGCGCTTGGGGGCCTCCTTGAGGGCTTCGACAAGCTTGCCGGTGCTCTTCGTCTCGGCGTCATAGGCA
>Ga0315283_10007116_pt1 | contig 10040 bp, 7 predicted proteins | sample YL17G09_0_MG_FD_204541 | JGI IMG/M metagenome (GOLD analysis project Ga0315283, IMG submission 204541) | Sediment microbial communities from Yellowstone Lake, YNP, Wyoming, USA - YL17G09_0 | ecosystem: Environmental > Aquatic > Freshwater > Lake > Sediment | place: USA: Wyoming | collected...
CCATCGTCGGCGCGCCGGCCGCCGTGCTGTCGCGCGGGGAGGTGATCGTGGAAAACGGCGCCTTCACCGGACGGCCCGGTCGCGGGCAGTTCATCAAGCGGACACCGGGCCCGCCGCTGGTGGTGTAAACGGACAGTCGGCGCCGGCCAACGGCTTCGCGAACCTCTGGCCCTCGCGCATCACGTTCGCCCGGGGCGGCCTCATCACCGGCGTCCCCGACCGCGGGGCATTCAGGCCTCAAGGAGCCTCATGATGACGGGTGACGAGATTGTCGAGTTGTGCAGGCGCCACACCATGTTCGAGTGGTCGGCGCAGGCGAAGGTCGATCCGATTCCGGTGGCCAGGGCCGAAGGCGTGTACTTCTGGACGCCCGAGGGGAAGCGGTTTCTCGACTTCAACAGCCAGCTCATGTGCACCAACGTCGGGCACTCCCACCCGCGGGTGGTGCGGGCGATTCAGGAACAGGCCGCCACGCTCGCCTACGCCAACCCGTTCATGGCCACCGAGGCGCGCGGACGCCTGGGCGCGAGACTTGCGGCGCTCACGCCGGGCGACATTGACACGTTCTTCTTCACCAACGGCGGCGCCGAGGCGAACGAGAACGCCATCCGCATCGCCCGGGTCGTGACCGGTCGCCACAAGATCCTCGCGCGGTACCGCTCCTATCACGGCGGCACGGCAGGGGCGATTGCCCTCACGGGCGATCCGCGGCGCTGGGCCGCCGAGCCAAGCATCCCTGGCGTCGTCCGGGCGCCGGATTTCCACCGGTGGGGACGTCGGGATCCGGAACCCGTCGAGGCGTGCCTGTACGATCTCGAGGACGTCATCCGCTTCGAAGGTGGGCACACCATCGCCGGCTTCGTAATGGAGCCGGTCGTCGGCACCAACGGCATCCTGATTCCGCCCGACGGCTACATGCAGGGCGTGCGGGAGATCTGCGACCGGCACGGCATCCTGCTCATCGCCGATGAAGTCATGTCGGGGTTCGGACGCACGGGGAAGTGGTTCGCTGTCGACCACTGGGGCGTCGTGCCCGATCTGATGACGATGGCCAAGGGGCTCACGTCGGCGTACGTGCCGCTGGGCGCCGTCGGCATGCGCCCCGCGATTGCGAAGGTCTTCCAGGATCGCGCGTTCCCCGGCGGCCTGACGTACAACAGTCATCCGCTCGCGTGCGCGACAGCGCTGGCCACGCTGGCCGTCTACGAGGACGAGGACCTCATCGCCCGCGCCGCCGCGATGGGCGCGTATCTGAAGGCCCGCGCCGCCGAGATCGCGAACCGTCACCCGTCGGTAGGCGCCACGCGATCGATCGGCCTCTTCGGCCTCTTCGAGCTGGTGCGCAATCGGCAGACCTACGAGCCCATGGCGCCCTACAATGGCACGTCCGACGAAATGGTCGCGCTCGGGCGGTTCTTCCGGTCGCGCGGGCTCTACACCTTCGTGCGCTTCAACACCTTCTTCACGAACCCGCCGCTCGTCGTGTCCGAAGCGCAGATAGACGAGGGGCTTGCGATCATCGACGAGGGACTGGCGATCACCGATCGCGCCGCCGTGGATTAGCGCGACCGGCCCCAGAAAACCTCCCCCGGAGTGGTTTCCTGGAAATCACTCCGGGAGTCGTTTGTCGGAAGTTGTTCGTGTGACGTGGTATTGACATGACGACGATTACGCACTGGATCGGCGGCAAGGCGTGGGACGGCTCGCCCGCGCGCGCCGGCGAGGTCTTCAATCCGGCGACCGGCGCCGTCACGGCACGCGTGGCCTTCGCGGACGCGGCGGTGGTGGATGCGGCCGTCGCATCAGCGACAACCGCGGCCCAGGCGTGGGGCCGCTCCTCGCTGGCCGCACGCGTCCGCGTGCTCTTCGCGTTCCGGAACCTGGTCGAGCGCCGCAAGCACGACGTGGCGGCGCTGCTCACCGCGGAGCACGGCAAGGTGCCGTTCGACGCTCTGGGCGAGGTAAACCGCGGCCTCGAGGTCGTCGAGTTCGCGTGCGGCCTGCCGCAGCTTCTCAAGGGCGAGTTCTCGGAAGGTGTGTCGACCGACGTGGACAGCTACTCGATCCGCCAGCCGCTCGGCGTGGTCGCTGGCATCACGCCGTTCAACTTCCCGGCGATGGTGCCGATGTGGATGTTCCCGGTCGCCATCGCCTGCGGCAATGCGTTCATCCTGAAGCCGTCCGAGAAGGACCCGTCGGCGTCGATGCTGCTGGCGGCGCTCTGGGCCGAGGCTGGACTGCCCGACGGCGTCTTCAGCGTCGTCCACGGGGATCGCGAAGCCGTGGACCTGATCCTGGCGCATCCCGGCATCCAGGCCGTCAGTTTTGTCGGATCGACCCCGGTGGCGCGGCACATCTACGAGCGCGGCACGCAGGCCGGCAAGCGCGTCCAGGCCCTGGGCGGCGCGAAGAACCACATGGTGGTGCTGCCGGACGCGGATCTCGACCTGGCCGCTGACGCGGCGGTCAGCGCCGCCTTCGGCTCGGCCGGACAGCGGTGCATGGCCATCTCCGTGCTCGTCGCCGTCGGGGGCGTGGCCGATCGGCTCACGCCCAGGATCCGCGAGCGCATCCGCACCCTGCGCGTGGGGCCCGGCAGCGACCCCTCCTCCGAGATGGGTCCGCTCATCACCCGCGAGCACTGCGACCGTGTGCGCGCCTGCGTGGCGCGAGGCGGCGCCGAGGGCGCCACGCTCCTCGACGACGGGCGCGATGTGCGCGTCGCGGGCCACGAGCACGGCTTCTTCCTCGGGCCGTGCCTGTTCGACCACGTCACGCCCGACATGTCGATCTACACCGACGAGATCTTCGGCCCGGTCCTGTGCATTGTCCGGACGGCGACGTACGAGACGGCGATGGAGATCGTCGACGCCAACCCGTACGCGAATGGCGTCGCCATCTTCACGAACGACGGCGGCGCCGCCCGCCGCTTCCAGCACGAGGTCCAGGTCGGCATGGTCGGCATCAACGTGCCCATTCCCGTGCCGATGGCGTACTACTCGTTCGGGGGGTGGAAGCAGTCGCTGTTCGGCGACGCGCACATGCACGGTCGCGACGGTGTGCACTTCTACACGCGCGGCAAGGTCGTCACGTCGCGTTGGCCCGACCCGAAACACCGCGGTGTCAACCTCGGCTTCCCGCAGATGACGTAACCTTGGCGGCGCACGCATCGCATACAATCGGCTTTTCAATCGGACCACGTCACGCAAAGGACCCGGCCATGACTGCTCAGGATCCCCTCTTCGCGCCCATTCCCGGCGCCGAACACCACGACATCGGCGGCGCCATCTGCGACATCGTGCCGGCGGGCGACGCCCGTGTGAAGCGCACGATCTACCACTCTGGCTTCCGGTGGAAGTCCGAAATGCAGGAAGCCGTGCACACCCCGTTGTGCATGCACGCGCACATCGGCTTCCTGGCGCATGGGCACATCAAGGTCGAGTTCCCGGACGGCTGCAAGCGCGAGTACGTCGCCCCGGCCGTGGTCGTGCTCGAGGCCGGCCACCACGGGTGGGTCATCGGCAGCGAGTCGGCCGTGCTGATCGAAGTCGACTTCAAGGACGACACCGCGAGGCGGTTCGGCCTGCCGGCGGAGCACAAGCACGACTGAACCGGATCGTCGGTCGGATTTTGCGATGACCTACTCAAGACGCCATCTGTTCCTGCTGAGCGCAATCGCCTGGCTGGCCATGCTTGGCTTCGACTTCCTGCTGCACGCCGGTCTCCTGGCCGGGCTGTACCTCCAGCCAAGTCCGTTCCTGCTGCCCCTTCGACGGGCCTTTCAGTTGATCCCGGTTGGCTATCTCTCGTTCATGCTGCTGGCTGTTCTGCTGGTCTGGCTGATGGCACGCCTGAAGCTGGCAGGCTGGCGCGCAGGGGCAGTGTTCGGGCTGAAGCTGGGTGGCCTGACCTGGGGTTCCTTCGTGCTGGGATTGCTCTCCATCTCCACGGCCAGTGTCTCATTGCTCGTGGGGTGGTTCGTCGGGCAGACACTCGAAATGGCGCTCGCGGGTGCCGTGGTGGGAAGTGGCCTGGCGGGGGTGCGTCTGCGCCGGCTGTTTGGAGTCGTGGCCGTGTTCGTGCTGCTGTCCGTCATCACGATAGGCATTCTGCAGTCGTCTGGCGTGGTGCCCATCGTCCGCATGGAGTGAGCCCGCCCGAGATGGCGCGGCGCCCGAGGGAGTGTCACCGTGAATCGTCGACTCGTCGGACTCGTCGCCATCGTGACCGCCTGCGGCTGCGCCGCCGCGCTGCTGGCGCAGTCCGCGCAGCCGGCTCCGCCGGCCCAGCCCGCTCGCTACGACGTCATCATCCGCCACGGTCGCGTCCTGGACGGGACGGGTAACCCGTGGATCCTCGCGGATGTCGCTATCGCGGGCGATCGCATCGCGGTGGTGGGCGTGCTGGGCGCGGCCACCGCCGCGCGCGAGATCGACGCGACCGGCCTCTACGTCGCGCCCGGCTTCATCGACACTCATACGCACGCCGGGCCAGGGATGGCGACGGCCGCGCTGGCCCCCGCGGAGCCGCTGCTGCGACAGGGCATCACCACCATCTTCATCAATCCCGACGGCGGCGGCGCGATCGACATCGCGGCGCAACGCGCGGCGCTTCTCAAGAACGGCCTGGGAGTCAACGTCGGCCAGATGGTGCCGCACGGCTCCGCCCGCGAGCGGGTGATGGGGATGGCCGACCGTCACGCCGAGCCGCACGAGCTCGAGCGGATGCGCGAACTGGTCCGTGCCGGCATGCGCGAGGGCGCGTGGGGCCTCTCGGCCGGGCCGTTCTACGTGCCGGGCACGTACGCCGAGCCGCGCGAGTACGTCGAGGTGGCGCGAGCCGCCGCCGAGTTCGGCGGCGTCTTCCAGAGCCACATCCGCGACGAGTCGGACTATGCGGGAGGCGTGCTCGCGTCGGTCGACGAACTGATCACCGTCGCGCGCGAGGCAAAGCTGCCGGCGATCGTCACGCACATCAAGGTGCTCGGGCCCGGCGTCTGGGGATTCTCGACGCCGATGATCCGGCGCGTCGAGCAGGCCCGCGCCGAAGGGCTCGAGGTGTGGGCCGATCAGTACCCGTACGAGGCAAGCGCCACGGGCCTGGTGGCCGCGCTGATGCCCGCGTGGGCGCAGGCGGGCGGCCGGGCTGAACTGCGCAAGCGGCTCGCCGATCCCGCGACGCGCGCGAAAATCCGCGCCGAGATGGCCGAGAACCTGCGCCGCCGCGCCGGCGCCGACCGCATCCAGTTCCGTCGCGTGGTCGAGGATCCGTCGATCGAGGGGAAGACGCTGGCCAGGGTCGCCCGCGACCGGAATGCCGACCCGGTGGATGTCGCTATCGCGCTCATCGAGACGGGCAGCCCCGCCATCGTGTCGTTCGGCATGCTCGAAGAGGATGTCCGGGCGTTCATGAAGCAGCCGTGGACGATGACCGCGTCGGACGGGGATCTGGTGCCGAGGGGGGAGGGTGTGCCACATCCGCGCGTGTACGGCACCTTTGCGCGCAAGATCCGCCACTACGTCGTCGACGAGCAGGTGGTGCGGCTGGAGGACGCGATTCGAAGCATGACGAGTCTTCCGGCGCAGGTCTTCCGTATGAAGGACCGGGGCGTGCTGCGGGCGGGCGCCTGGGCCGACATCGCCGTGTTCGATCTTGCCCGCGTGCGCGACACGGCGACCTACGACAAGCCCCACCAGCTCGCCGAAGGCATGATCCACGTCTTCGTCGACGGCAAAGCCGCAGTCGCGGATGGCGTCGTGACGCCTGAGCGCGCCGGCCGGGTTCTGCGCCGCGACCGGCAGTAGCCATGCCGGATCAGCAGACGGGTCGGTCCGGCGCGTTGACGAGTTCCGGCACGCCAATCGGCTTGGTGTGGCTCGGGGCGATCGCGGTCGCGATCGTCATCGCCGTCGCGCTCATGTACGCCCCGGCGGTGGGCGGGTACTTCTTCAACGACGACTTCCAGTGGCTCGAGAGCGCCTACCGGTTCGACTCCGCGCGATTCGTCCACCTCGAACGCTACGATCACTTCTACCGCCCGGTCATCGAGACCTACTTCTACCTGGGCTATCGGCTGTTCGGGTGCGACCCCAGAGGGTTCCACCTCCTGAGCATCGGCATCCATCTGCTCGTGGTCTGGCTGGTCTACCTGCTGGGCCGGTCGCTGACGCGGAGCCGGGCGTTCGGCGCGCTGGCCGCGGTGTTCTTCGCCGTGCTCCCGGGGTTCGCGGACGCGATCGCGTGGATCAGCGCCATCGCGGACGAGTTGCCCGGGCTGTGGTACGTGCTCACGCTGTGGCTGTTCCTGCTGTATCTGCGGGGGCGCGGGCTGTGGTGCTATCTGCTCGCGCTGGTCACGTGCGTCTCGTGTCTGCTGACGCACGAAACTTCCGCGACGCTGCCGGTGATGATGGTGGCCCTCGAGGTCACCGTGCTGTGGGAGCAGCGGAGGTGGCCGCCCGCCCGTGACCTCGCCCGCCGCGCCGCCCGCTACCTTCCGTTTGCGTTGCTGACGGTGGCGTACCTGGCGATCGAGTACGTGGTGAACAGCCGCAGCTACGTGGTGAACGAAGGCCACTACCGGCTCGGGTGGCACGCCGTCCCGAACACGCTCGACTACATCGTCTGGCTGTATGTCGGCAAGCGCACGCTGCTGTCGCACATCGGCATCGTGAGCCTCGGCCTCGCCCTGCTGATCGTCGGCACGCCGCGCGTGCGGTTCTTCGTAGTCTGGATCGTCGTGAACATCGCGCCGGTGGCGTTCTTCACCTGGGGCAACGCCGGCCGCTACCTCTACCTGCCCGCCGTGGGCTTCGTGATGCTGCTCGCCGACGCCGTGCTGGCGGGGCACGCGCTGCTCGAGCGGCGCGTCTCGAGGCGCGCCGCCCTCGCGGTCACGCTGGCGGTCGTGCTCGGGCTTTCCGCGCGCTTCGGCACGTTCACGTTCAAGAGCGCGGCCAGATTCGCGGAGCGCACGCAGCCTTACCGTGCCTACGTCGAGGAGATTCGCGCAACACGTCCGAACCCGAAGCCGTTCGACACCGTAGAGGTCAGTGAGGCCACGGCCCGCCCCATCCCGGCGCTGTATCGGGAGGTCGCCGCCCGGGCCGCGTTCTGCATGGACAATCTCAGCGTGACGATCCGCTGAGCCTGGGGACTTGCGTGCGGGCGCCTGCGTCGCGGATGGCCCGGCCTGCGGGATCGCCGCGCACATTCCCTTGATTCGGCGGGCGTTCATCGTGAGAATCAGGGCCGCCCCGCCGGAAGAACCTGTGAGGTGCTCAGTGCCGCGACGCATGGTCTGCACGTGTCTGCTGCTGTTCGTCCTTGTCGGCTTCCCGACCGCGCACGCCGCGCCGCAGGCACCGGCGGTGGCGCCCTCGCTCAGCCTCGTGCCCGTCAACGTCTACGTGCTGGATCGCGCCGGCAAGCCGGTGGCCGACCTGAAACAGTCGGACTTCACCGTGCTCGAGGATGGCCTCCCGCAACCGATCCAGAGCTTCGCCGCGCAGGCGCTCGCGGCCGACGCGTCCTCGCCCGATGCGACGCCGAGCGTGCGTAAGGGCCTGACGCTGTCACCCCAGCGCGGCCGCCTGTTCGTCATCGCGCTCGGCCTCGGCCGGCTCGAGGGTCCGTCGGGACACGTGAGCGCCCTGATCAACTTCGTGAAGACCCGGCTTCTGCCGCAGGACCAGGTGGCGCTGTTCGCCTACGACCGCGCGATGCCGTTTACGACCGATCATCAGAAGGTCGCCGCGGCGCTCGAGCGATTCAAGAAGTCCCACGAGGATGTGGACTTCGCCCTCGGCCAGCAACTGGGCGACATGGGGATGGCGCCGCTCTACGGTAAGCGAGTGCTCCCCGGCAAGCTGCAGACGAGGATCGACGAGCTGATTCAGGGCCCTGGCGCCAAACCGGCGGCGCCGTTTGCGGCGGACGTGATCCCGATCGACGCGTTCGGCACACTGTCCCTCGACGACTTCATGGCGTCGTGCGCCACCACGCTCCAGGACCAGGGGAACGTGATGGCGCTGGTGGAGTATCTCCGGCGGTACGACGGCGAGAAGCACGTGCTCTTCGTGACCGACAAGGGGTTCCCGTGGCCGAGCGATGAGAACGATCGGTCGCTCGCGTTGGTCGCCAACGACGCCCGGGCATCGATCCACACGTTCCAGGCCGGCGGGGTACTCGTGGCCGAGGCGAACAAGGAACTGAACGCCACGGTGCAGCAGGCACGGTCGCTCAGGAGCCTGCGGGCGATCGCGGAACTGACCGGCGGCATGGCGGGGATCCTCGAGAAGGGACAGACCGCGCTCGATCGGCTGGACGAGGTCACCAGGCACGGCTACGTGATTGGCTACCAGGCCATGGTCGCGGCGTGGGACGGCCGCTACCGGAGCATCACCGTGAAGGTGAACCGTCCGGACGTCACGGTGCTCTACCGTCACGGGTACGTCCGGGAGCCCGAGATCGGCGGTTTCAGTCGCCGCGGCTACATCACCAACGATCGGCTGTCACAGGCCGCGAACTTTCGGCGTGCGGTGAACGACCTCAAGGTGAAGGCGTCGGCGTCGCAGCGGGGGAGCGACACCATCGTGGTCAAGGGCCAGATCAACCTCGCGAAGGTCACACTCGCGGCGGTCAATGGATCGCGCGAAGGTCTGCTCGACGTGGCGCTCTTCGGATTCGACAACGGGTCCAATCCGATGGGGGCCGCCGTGCAGCAGTTGCCGTTGAAGTTGAGCGAGGAGGAGTACGCGCGCTACCAGAAGGACGGGTTCCCCTTCACCATACAGTTCACCGGCGTGCGCGGCGCGCAGAACATCCGGTTCATCGTGTACGACTTCGGGTCCGACCTGATCGGCCGCGTGGATACGCCGTTGTTCTAACGGGCCGCTGCGCGACGAGCCGCCGCTCGACTAGCCCTTGCCGTCGACGATTCTGAGGAGCAGTTCCTGCGCGCGTTCGTAGGTGGGAGCGATCTCGAGCGCGGCGAGGACTTCCCTCTTCGCATCCGCGCGCTGGGCGTTCATCAGCAGCGCCTCGGCCAGATCGCAATGGGCCGGCGCGGGGTCGGCAGGCCCGGCCGCCAGCGCCGCGCGGAACTCGCGCAACGCGAGCGCGGCGTCCTTCCGCTCGACGGCGATGCGGCCCAGCGCGGTGTGCGCGGCCGCGTCGAACGGGTCGATGACGACGATGCGGTTCCAGGCGAGGGCGGCGGCCTGGGCATCGCCGAGCCGGCGCGCCAGTTGCGCGAGCTTGCGCGCCGCGTCGATGTTGGTGTGATCGTCAGCGACCAGAGACGACAACTCGCGCAGCGCGCGCCGCAGATCGCCGCCGCGCTCGGCGAGATCCGCCAGCCTGGCTCGCGGGCTCTCGGCACCAGTGGCGAACGGGACCAGCGACGCGGCCTTTTCGTAGGCGGCGATCGCCACCTCGCGGGCGTTCGCCGACGCCAGGGCCTGGCCGGCGGCGATCTGCACCGGGTAGCTGCCGAAGTGCTTCGCCGCCAGCGCCGTCCAGGACTCGACCGTCCCGCCGCGCGGCAACTCCACGCCGTCAGGCACGCGCAGCGCCTTGCCGACCGCGCCGTATCTCTGCTCCAGCTTCGCGTCGAACGCTTTCTGCAAATCCGCGAGGCTCGCCTTCGTGGCCTTCAGCAGCGCCGTCTCGACATCCGCGCCGTCGGCAAACGCGCGTACCATGACGCGCAGCGCCTCGAAGCCGTACCGCTCCACGATGAGCGACACCACGAGCGACGACTGGAAGTAGGCGAGCGAAATCATGTCGGGGCGCGAGAAGCCGGCGTTCAGATTCGCCAGCGTCAGCACCTTGCCCTGCCCGTACAGGTGTGCGAACCCCAGCTCTGAGTCGCCCGACCACGACGGATCGGCGAGGCCTTCCTCGTAGACCGAAATGCCCTCTGTCACCCACCGCGGCACGCGCTGGTTCGACAACTGCAGCGTGAACACGTGCGCCATCTCGTGCCACATCGTCGCCTGCCAGTTGAACGAGCCCGGCGGGCGCGCACGCGGCGAGTC
>Ga0315283_10007119_pt1 | contig 10039 bp, 6 predicted proteins | sample YL17G09_0_MG_FD_204541 | JGI IMG/M metagenome (GOLD analysis project Ga0315283, IMG submission 204541) | Sediment microbial communities from Yellowstone Lake, YNP, Wyoming, USA - YL17G09_0 | ecosystem: Environmental > Aquatic > Freshwater > Lake > Sediment | place: USA: Wyoming | collected...
GCATGCTCGTTCGCCGGTCGCTGCTCACGATCGCGATCGTCGCCGCGGTGGTCGTCGGGGCCGGCCTCCTGGGGCGCATGCTTCCGGCCGGGTTCATCCCGGACGAGGACCAGGGGATCTTCGGCGTTGCCGTCCAGCTCCCGCCCGGCGCCTCGCTCGAACGGACCAGCGTGGTGCTGAAGAAGGTGGAGGACATCCTCGCCAAGACCGAGGGGCTCGTGTCGTACCAGACCGTCGGAGGCTACGGGGCGGTGACCAGCACGTATCAGCCGAACTACGGCACGATCTTCGTGCGGCTGAAGCCGTGGGAGGAGCGCAAGGGCGAGGCCCTGCACGTGAAGGGCATCATGGCGGGGGTGCAGCGGCAGTTCGCCGCCATTCCCGAGGCGATCATCTTCCCGTTCAACGTCCCGACGCTGTCCGGATTCGGAGCCTCGTCCGGGTTCAATTTCCTGCTGCAGGACCGCGGCGGCTCGATGACCATCGAAGCGCTCGGCGCCGAGACGCGGAAGTTCCTGGCGGCCGCAAGGCAGCGGCCGGAGCTCGGCACGGTGTTCACGTCGTTCGACCCGAACTACCCGCAGATCAGGGTGGAGCTCGACCGCGAGAAGGCGCGCACGCTGGGCGTCCCGGTGAACGAGGTGTTCCAGGCGATGTCCACGGCGATGGGAGGCAGCTACGTCAACGACTTCAACCGGTTCGGGCGGCTTTACCGCGTCTACGCGCAGGCCGAGGCGGAAGCGCGGCTCAAGAAGGATGACATCGGCAAGATCTACGTGCGCTCGAAGACGACCAACGAGATGGTCCCGCTGGCCACGCTGGTCACCATCAGCGAGATCGCGGGGAGCGAGCTGACGACCCGGTTCAACCTGCAGCGCTCCGTCGAGATCCAGGGAGCGCCCGCGCTCGGCTACACCTCCGGGCAGTCGCTCGCCGCGCTGGAAGAGGTATTCGCCGAGACGATGCCGAAGGAGATGGGCTTCGCGTACTCGTCACTGTCCTACCAGGAGAAGATCGCGCCGGCGCCGACGCCGACGTTCATCATGGCCATCGTGTGCGTATTCCTGCTGCTGGCCGCGCTGTACGAGAGCTGGCGGCTGCCCTGGGCGGTGCTCCTGGGATCTCCGCTCGTCGCCCTTGGCGCCTTCTTCGGCACCTGGCTGATGGGCTACGACAACAACGTCTACGTGCAGATCGGCCTCGTGATGCTGATCGGCCTTGCCGCCAAAAATGCGATCCTGATCGTGGAATTCGCCAAGGCGAAGCACGACGAAGGCATGTCGCTCGAGGAGGCGGCGCTGGAGTCGGCGCGGCTGCGCTTCCGGCCGATCCTGATGACGGCGTTCGCGTTCATCCTCGGGGTGGTGCCGCTGATGCTTGCGTCCGGCGCCGGCGCCGGCGCACAGAACGTGATGGGCACCGGCGTGTTCTGGGGCATGCTGGTCGCCACCGTGCTGGGCGTGTTCATCATTCCGGGCAACTACACCTTTGTCGAGGGGCTGGGTCGCCGGAAGGCTGCGAAGGCGGCACCGGTCGAGCCTAGCGAGGAAGGAGCGCACTGAGATGACCGACCGGCGGATTCTCCTTGTCTGCGTCGTTGGGCTCATCTCCGCCGGCTGCACCGTCGGTCCCGACTACCGGCGGCCAGACGTCTCGGTTCCTCAGGTGTATCGCGGGGCCGATGCCGCGCCGCCGACCGCCGGCACCGCGTCGTTCGGCGCGCTCGCGTGGTGGAGCGTCTTTCCGGATCCTGACCTCCAGGCGTTGATTCGCACGGCCCTCGCACAGAACTACGATCTGCGCGTCGCCGCGACGCGCATCCTGCAGGCGCAGAGTCAGGTCACGATCGCCCGGTCACAGGAATTTCCGACGGTGGACGGCAGCGTCATCGCCCCGTACGCCGGATACACGGGCTCAGACCGCCCGGCCACCTTTCCCGACAACAGCTTCCAGCCGCAGGCCGGGCTCGGCGTGGCGTGGGAGCTGGATTTCTGGGGCAAGTACCGGCGCAACACCGAGGCCGCGCGGGCCGATCTGCTCGCCACCGAGGAGGGCCGCTACGTCGTCACGGCGACGCTGGTCACCCAGGTCGGCGAAGCCTACCTGACGCTCCGTGCCTTGGACCTCACGCTGGAAATCTCCAGGCGCACCGTGGGGTCGCGGTCGAAGTCCCTCGACCTCGTGCAGGCCCGGCTGGACGGCGGCGTGGCAGGGGTGCTCGACCTGCGGCAGGCCGAGACGCTCTACTACGGCGCAACGAAGACGATCCCCGAAATCCAGCGCCAGATCGAGCAGACCGAGAACTTCATCAGCATCCTGCTCGGACAGAATCCCGGGCCGATCAAGCGCGGGCGCCCCCTCGACCAGCAGATCGCGGCCCCGGCGCTGCCGCCGGGCCTGCCGACGGACCTCCTGACGCGGCGGCCGGACATCCGCCGGGCGGAGCAGCAGTTGATCGCCGCGAATGCGCAGATCGGGGTGGCCACGGCGCAGCTCTATCCGACGGTCACGATTTCCGGGTTTGCCGGAGCGGGCGGCGCGACGATCGGTGGCTCCAATTACGGGCCGTTCGGGATATTCAGCGCGCTGCCGGCAATCACGCTGCCCATCTTCAACATGGGCCGGCTGCAGGCCAACGTCGACTACAACGAGGCGAGCGCGCAGGAAGCGGGCCTGCGCTACCAGCAGACGCTGCAGCAGGCGTTGCGCGAAGTGTCGGACGCCCTGGTCGGCGTCCGGAAACGGCAGGAGTTCCGGCAGCAGCAGGAGCTGCTCGTCAACGCGTTGGCGGATGCGAGCCAGGTTGCGACGCTGCGCTACGAGGGCGGGGTGTCCAGTTACCTGGAGGTCCTGGATACGGAGCGACAGTACTTCGACGCGGAAGTCCAGCTGGTCCAGGCGAAGCGGGACGAATCGGTGAGCGTGATCCAGCTCTACAAGGCGCTTGGGGGTGGATGGCAGACCGACAACCCGGCCATCGCTGCGGCGCGCACCGCGCGGTAGGCGCGGACCGCGCCGATCAGGAAGCGTGCCTCAGCTCCTGCCGTAGGGTGGCGCTCATCGACGGTGTTTCGCACGGCGCACGGGATGAACGATTCGAAGCAATGATCCGATGGAGACGAAGATGGCAAAGAAGACCGACGGCAAGAAGGGCGAGCGCAAGGGCAAGGCGAAGAAGGGCAGCGGTGATGCCGCCACGACAGGCGCGGACGCGAGCGGCGGTGCGGAGCCCGGCAAGGCGCTGTCGAACAAGGACTACGACCGCGAGCTCAAGAGGCTGCACGTCGAGCTGGTCAAGCTGCAGCAATGGGTGGTGGCCAAGGGCCTCAAGGTCTGCATCGTGTTCGAGGGGCGCGACGGCGCCGGCAAGGGCGGCACCATCAAGGCGATCACCGAGCGCGTGAGCCCGCGGGTGTTTCGCGTGATTGCGCTTCCCGCGCCGTCCGACCGCGAGAAAACGCAGATGTACGGGCAGCGCTACCTGCCGCACCTCCCGGCCGCGGGCGAGGTGGTGATCTTCGACCGCAGCTGGTACAACCGCGCGGGCGTCGAGCGCGTGATGGGTTTCTGCCCCGAAGAAACGGCGCAGCGTTTCCTGAAGACGGTGCCGAACTTCGAGCAGCTGATGATCAGCTCCGGCATCATCCTGCTCAAGTACTGGCTGGAGGTGAGCCCCGAGGAGCAGACGCGGCGGCTCAAGGCGCGCATCGGCGACGGCCGCAAGACCTGGAAGCTCTCGCCGATGGACGTGAAGTCCTACGATCGCTGGGACGACTACACCAGGGCGCGCGACGAGATGTTTGCCGCCACCGATAGCTCCTGGGCGCCGTGGTTCGTCGCGCGTTCGGAAGACAAGAAGCGGGTGCGCCTGAACGTGATCAGCCACATCCTGAAGCACGTCCCCTATGAGGCGCTTCCCGCCGCGAAGGTGAAGCTGCCCAAGCGCAAGGTCGGCCGTTACACGGCCGTCGACTTTCCGTTCAAGTACGTGCCGGAAATCTTCTGATGGCCGCGCGGGAGGCTGAGTGGTGTTGCATGGAAGGGCGGTGCCGGTCCGCCTGATCGCGACCACCGTTGAACCTGGCCGATGAGCGAACCGAGTCCCGGGGCCGAAGCGGCGCGCGAGCCGGTGCTGAGTCCGGTGGACCGCGTATCGGAGCTGCTCTTCGGCCTGTTCATGGCGCTCACCTTCGTGGGCGCCGTGTCCGTGACGGACGGGGGGCAGGCGCAGATCCGGACGATGTTCGTCGCTGCCCTGGGCTGCAATCTCGCGTGGGGCCTCGTCGACGCGGTGATGTACCTGGTGCGCACGGTCACCGATCGCGGCCGTTCGCTCACGCTGGTCCGTTCCGTGCAGGCCGCGCCGGACGCGCAATCCGGGCGAAGGCTCATCGAGCGGGCCCTGTCGCGGGACGCCGCCGGCCTCGTTTCGACGACGGAGATCGAGGCGATGCGCGGGCGCATCGTCGCGCTGACCTCCCTGCCGGCGCGACCGAGGCTCAACCTGCAGGACTTCCTCGCTTCGTTGGCGATTTTCCTGATCGTCGTCGCGTCGACCTTTCCGGTCGTGCTGCCCTTCGTGTTCATCCAGGACGTCGGAATGGCGAAGAACGTGTCCCGCGCCATTGCGCTCGCCATGCTGTTCTTCGGCGGGCTGGCTCTCGGGCGTTACGCGGGGTACGGCAGCTGGAAGGTCGGCTTGATGATGGCGGGGCTGGGCACGGCGCTCGTGGTCGCGATCAACGCGCTCGGCGGATGAAGGCCGCGGCAAGCGCCGTCGCCGTGCTCGCGGCCGTCATCGCCACGACGGCGTTCGCCGGTGACGACGAGCGCAGCGGCCGCCGCGCTTCCCCGGCCGCGGAACCCTCGTGGGAGTTCGTGCTCAGCGCGTATCCGACGGTCGTTCGCGGCGGCGAGAACTACACATCGGCCATTGCGGCCGCCGATCGCGGCCCGCTGCACCTCGAGGCCCGGTACAACTACGAGTCGATCGGCGCCCGCTCGGCTTTCGCCGGCTGGACGTTTTCCGGCGGAGAGACCGTTACGTGGGAGTTGACGCCGCTCGTTGGCGGCGCCTGGGGAACGACGCAGGCGTTCGTGCCCGGACTGGAAGCGACCGTTGCCTGGGGTCCGCTCGACTTCTACGTCGAGGCCGAGTACGTGCGCGACAGCAACGAGCGAACCGACAGCTACACCTACGCCTGGAGCGAGTTGGGATTTCGGCCGGCCGAGTGGCTTCGCCTGGGGATTGCCGGCCAGCGCACCCGGCTTTATGGCGGCGACCGCGACATTCAGCGCGGGCCGTTCGCGCAGGTGACCTGGCACCGCGTCACGATCGGCGGCTACTGGTTCAACCCGGGCGCGAGCGACCAGATCTTCGTCGGTCTGATCAGTGCCGCGTTCTGAGAGGCTGAGAGTCTTTCGATCATGCCCGCTCATCACGCCAGAAGACGCCCGCTCGTCGTTGCCAATGCTCGCCATAGCCCGAGCTATGGCTGCGCTTTGCGCCTCGATCGGCCGCCTTCTGGCGCGCTGCTCGGGCACGCTCGAATAACTCTCAGCCTCTGAGCACCATCGACGCCCACAACCGGAAAAATCGCATGAATCAGGTCCCGACGGCAACGAAGGCAAGCGCGCGGGGCATGGCGACGTTGCGCTTCGACATCGTCGCCGGTCTGACGGCCGCAGCAGTTGTCCTGCCCAAGGCCATGGCCTACGCGACGGTCGCCGGATTGCCCGTCGCCGTAGGTCTTTATACCGCCTTCGTCCCGATGATGATCTACGCGCTGCTCGGCTCGTCGCGCGTGCTGAGTGTCAGCTCCACGGCCACGCTGGCGATCCTGGCCGGCACCCAGCTCGGGCTGGCGGTGCCGGACGGCGACCCGGCGAAGCTGGTCACGGCGACGGCCACGCTGGCCGCGCTGGTCGGCGCGATGCTGGTGCTGGCGCGGCTGATGAAGCTGGGGTTCGTCGCCAACTTCATTTCCACGCCGGTGCTGACGGGCTTCAAGGCGGGGATCGGCCTGGTGATCGTGCTGGACCAGGTGCCGAAACTCCTGGGCATCCACGTCACCAAGCAAGGGTTCTTTGCCGATCTGCTCAGCGTCGTGCATCACGTCCCCGACACGTCGCTGCTGACGCTGGCGGTGGCCGCAGCGACGTTCGCGGTGCTGATCGGCATGGAGCGGCTGTGGCCGCATTCCCCGGCCCCCCTGGTCGCCGTGGGGGGCGGCATTGCGGCGTCGTGGTTCTTCGGCCTGCAGGCAGCGGGGGTGTCGACGGTCGGCCTCATTCCGCAGGGATTCCCGTCGCTCACACTGCCGGATCTTGCGCTGATCGAGCAGCTGGTGCCGGGCGCGCTCGGGATCGCGCTGATGAGCTTCACCGAAACGATTGCGGCGGGGCGCGCCTTTGCCCGCCCGGGCGATCCGCCCATCAATGCCAACCGCGAGCTGGTCGCCACCGGTGCCGCCAATCTCGGCGGCGCACTGTTCGGTGCCATGCCGGCGGGCGGCGGCACGTCGCAGACGGCAGTGGTGCGCACCGTGGGCGGGCGGTCGCAGAAGGCATCGCTGGTCACTGCAGGCACCGCAGTGGCAACGATGCTGCTGCTCGCCCCCTTGCTGGGCCTGATGCCGCACGCGACGCTGGCCGCGGTCGTCATCGTCTACTCGGTCGGGCTGATCGCGCCTGCGGAGTTCCGTGCCATCCGCAGCGTGCGCTTGATGGAGTTTCGCTGGGCGCTGATTGCCTGTCTCGGGGTGCTGGTGTTCGGCACGCTCAAGGGCATCGTGGTGGCGATCATCGTGTCGATGATCGGCCTGGCGAGCCAGACCGCCCACCCGCGCGTGTCCGTCATCGGCAGGAAGCGCGGGACCCAGGTGCTGCGACCGCTGTCGCCCGAACACCCCGACGACGAGACCTTCGACGGCCTGCTGATCGTGCGGCCGGAGGGACGCCTCTACTTCGTCAACGCGCAGTACGTGGCGGAGCGGATCGACGCGCTGGTCGCGCAGCACAAGCCGCGCGTGCTGGCGTTGGACATGAGCCGGGTGCCCGACATCGAATACTCGGCCTTGCAGGCGCTGATGGAGGGCGAGCGCAGCGCGACCGAGCGCGGCGCCGTCGTGTGGCTGGCGGGGTTGAATCCCGGTGTCCTCGAGGTCGTTCGACATGCCGGCCTGGACCAGCGGCTCGGCCGCGAGCGGATGCTGTTCAACGCGCGCGAGGCGATCGAACGCTACCAGGCGCTGCCCGCAACTTCGGATGGCGGCGTGCGACCTGCCGTGCCTTGACCGTAACACGCGAAGCTGCGCCCGGCAGCTGGCTGACGGAGGACTGCACCATGCGCTGGAATCTGAAGTACGCCATCAGGAGCTACATCAGCGGCTCCATGTGGCTCGTGCCGCTTTTCGCCCTGCTGTTCTACATCGTGTTCGCCGAGATCACTACTGCCATCGAAGCCTGGCTCCTGCGCTCCGGACGGATCGACCAGGCGACGGCGTACCTGGGCCTGTCCATGGCGGGAGCGCGGTCCCTGCTCGAGACGGCGGTCACGCTGAACCTCTCGTTCCTCGTCTTCACGTTCGGCTCGCTGCTCGTCGCGATCCAGGTCGCGGGCGGGCAGTACACGCCGCGGATCATCGCGACGACGCTGCTGCGCGACAACGTGATCCGGTTCACCGTCGGCTGCTTCGTCTTCACCCTCGTTTTCGCCCTGCGCGTGTTGACGCGATTGGACGAGATGGTCGATCAATTCAACACCTTCCTTGGAGCGATGCTCGGGTGGCTCTCGATCCTGACGTTTCTTTATCTCATCGACTACGCAGCACGATTCCTGCGCCCCGTCAGCATCGTGGAGAAGGTAGGGCAGGTCGGAGTCGAGGTCATCCAGAACGTCTATCCGGAGCGAACCCTGCGCCCGCGCCCCGTCCAGCCGCCCACCAGACTCGGGTCCCCGGACCGCATCGTCGTCAATGTGGGCACGCCGGGGGTGGTGCTCGCCGTGGACCTGGCCGGGCTGGTCAATCACGCCCAGCGGGCCAACGGGATCATCGAATTCGTCCCGCACGTGGGGGACTTCCTGGCAGTCGACGAACCGCTGTTCCGCTTGTACGGCGGCGCCAGCGCCATCGACGAGCGTCGGTTGCGGGAGGCCGTCGTGCTCGGCACCGAGCGCACCATGGAGCAGGATCCGACCTTCGCCCTCCGCATCCTGGTCGACATTGCGATCAAGGCGTTGTCGGCGGCCATCAACGATCCGACGACGGGCGTGCTTGCCATCGACCAGCTGCACCGCCTGCTGCGGGTGGTCGGGCTGCGGGACCTGCGCGGCGAGGAGGTCCGCGACGCGGCCGGCGAACTGCGGCTTGTCTTCCGCACGCCGAACTGGGAGGACTACGTGCACCTTGCGTGCACCGAAATCCGGCATTGCGGCGCGGGCAGCATCCAGATCATGCGGCGGATGCGCTCGATGCTGGAAAACCTGACGCGGACCCTGCCGCCGCATCGCCATGCCGAGCTGCGCCAGCAGCTCGCGCTTCTGGAGCGCACGGTCGACGGGCACTACGAGTTCCCCGAGGACCGCGCGCTTGCGCGCATCGCCGATCCGCAGGGGCTGGGCGGGGCGCTGGGGGTGCAGCCCATGGTCGAGGCGCCGACCGCTGAAGAAGCAAGTCGCAACGACTGAGCGTGCTCCGCACTCCGCGAACTCGTCACCGGCATCGTGCGCGCGTTGCCTGCAATGCGGCGCAACGGCGGCCGGGAATGCGGCCGTCGAGCGTCCACTTTGGATCGACGCGCCCGTCCGCGAAGGATAGGCATTCCAAGTGCGAGCCTGAGTGTGGCGGGGTCGGTGGCACGGGTCAAGCGTCGATTTTCGGCGGTAACCGGCTGCTCCGCACGCTTGTCGTGGCACTTCCGGGCGGGCGCGGACGCGAGAGTGGCTGCGCGCGGGCAGACGGGCGGGGGCAGGCACGAGTCCGCCCGGCGGCGCACACGGCTGAGCGGCGACGGTGGTGGCTACCAGGCGATGCGCAGGTCGACTCGAAGGCCGGGACGGACTGGAGCAGCGGATCAGCGGCGGGATCGTACTCAGAGCCGGCGGTCGCCCACAGTGGCGGGCCGCGGGCGGGTGCGATGCGGGGAGGTGCGGTCGGCTCACCCAGAGGGGCGAGGATGCCGCGGTCGAGGTAGCGGCGAAACTCCCGCTCCACATGTTCCGGCACCGACCATGCGTCATCGTGGCCCTCGCGGCAGTGGGCGAGCCAGGTCTCGAGGTGTTGCTGGACGCAGCGATCGAGCACGCTCTGCTGCGGACGACGTCTTCAGCAAGTAGACGAACGCGAGGTTCCGCCCCCGCGGCGTTTCGGGCTTCGGCTGCGCGAGCAGCGCGCAATCGCGCGATGTCCTCGCCACCGCGTTTCGTAACCCCCGGTGTAAGCCCGGCGCTCGGGGCGCCGTCACACGCGCCGAGTGTGCGATGCGCGCAACACAGCCGAACAGGCTCATCGAACGTTCAGCTAGTTTGATCGAAGTCAAAGTTCGACCCGGCGCCAAGGCGCGTAATGACACCGAATGGTCACACGTTCACAGCAGGCGACAGGCGGCACCAGGCGCGACACCGAAGTCGACGACGTTGCCTGCGTTCCGGAAGCCGCCTTTCCGAGTCCCGCATCAAACAAACGTCAGCGGTGGTCAATGCGAGTCGTAATCGAGAGATTCGCCAAGCCCATGCTGCAGTGGATCCTGTCGCGCTAACCCGAATCCGTGAAGGGTTGAAACCATGTTCAAACAAATTCCCAAGGGCGCGCTGCTGTCGCTGGTGATGGCGGCGATGTGCCTTGTGGCCGGACCAGCCGTTGCCGCGGACGCGAAGGATCTCGTGCTCAACGGAGATGCGAAGTGCACGGCCTGCCACGATGCAGCGAGCGCGCCCCAGCTCCTGGGCATCGGCCGGACGAAACACGGGACGCGGGCCGACAGCCGCACGCCGACCTGCACGAGCTGCCACGGCGACAGCAAGGGCCACGCCGAACCT
>Ga0315283_10007120_pt1 | contig 10039 bp, 8 predicted proteins | sample YL17G09_0_MG_FD_204541 | JGI IMG/M metagenome (GOLD analysis project Ga0315283, IMG submission 204541) | Sediment microbial communities from Yellowstone Lake, YNP, Wyoming, USA - YL17G09_0 | ecosystem: Environmental > Aquatic > Freshwater > Lake > Sediment | place: USA: Wyoming | collected...
GCCCGCCCTCACCCTCGCCCCCGCCATCGACCGGACCGCGTCGGCCCGCGTCCTGAGCGGGGGCGGTGGGAGCGGTGGGAGGAGCGCCGCCCTCCTCGCGCTCCTTGGCGGAGGCCGCCCGGCCGCCGCGGCAGCGGGGGGCCTCCTCCACCCCCTCCTGCTCCCGCCCGCCCCGCCCCGCCCGCCGGGCGGTGGTGAGGCGGGCGGCGGCGCCGCCCCGCCGCCGCCACCGCCGCCGCGCCCGCCGGCCTTGGTGGCCGCCCCGCGCAATGCCAGCCCCGCGGCACGGGCTCCAGCGGCTCCAGCGGCGGCCGCCGCGCCCCCTCCCCCCCCCCCTCCCCTCATCTGCGGCCTCCGCCACGCCGTCCTCGCCGCCGCCGCGGCCGCCGCCCGGGCGGGCGGCCACACGGCAGTCGCTCGCTTCCACCGCCTGTTCGACGCGTACGCGGGGCTGGCGGTGTGGCGGGCGCAGGCGCTGCTGGTAGGGGGGGAGGGCGGGGGCGGGGGCGGGGGCGGGGGCGGGGGCGGAGGGGGGGAAGGGCGGCTGATGCTGCTGCTGGCCCTGGCACCCCCCGGCGCGCCGCCGTTGCCGGTGGGGCCCCGCCTGGCGGCTGCGTCCGCGGCGGCCCTGGGTGCGGACGCGTTCAGTGGCGCGGGCGCGGGCGCGGCGGCGGGCGGTGGTGCGGCAGCAGCACCAGCCGCGGGTGTGGCCGCCGCCACGGCCACCGCCGCCGCTGCCGCCGCCGCCGCTGCCACCTTCACGAGCGGCCCGCCGACCTTCCTCGCCTTCCTCGACCCCGCTACAGGGCGGGTGGCCTGGTTCGGGCGGGCGGACGACCCGGGCCTGGTCCGCGCGTACGCGGGCGCGCCCGCGTCCTTCTTCGGGTGGGAGGGCGCGGGTGGGGGCGGGGGCGGCTTTTTGGCGGGCGCGCCGCCGGGCGCCGCCTCCGCCCTGCCCGGCGCGGCGGCCGCCTTCCGCGCCGCCCCCGCCTGGCCCCGCTTCGCCCCGCCGCCCGTGGGGCCGTGGGGGGGCGGCGGGGGCGGCCCGCCCCACCCCGCCCCGACCCTCCCGCCCCCGCCGCCGCTCCCCCTGCCCGCCCCCCCGCACGCCCTCCACCCGGCCTCCCCCTTCCTGGACGGGCGCCTCTTCACGGCGGACGCGCGCGGGGCGGGGGCCCTGACCCGGGCCCGCCCCGCCCCCGCGGACGCGCCAGCGAGGCTGGCACCCAGGCGGAGTGCGGCGGCGGCGGTGGTGCGGGCGCGGCTGGTGGTGCCGGCGCCGCCGGCGCCGCGGCCACCGCCCGCGCGCGCGCCCGCGGCCGGAGCAGGCGGCGGCCCGGCCCTGCCGCCCCCGCCACCGCCCCCACCGCCCAAGGAGGCGGTCGTTTACCTGGTCCATCCCTGGCTGCCCCTGGTCCTGGGCGTGATTGCCAGCCCGGGCGCGGGCGTGATGGGAGGGGGAGGAGGGCCGCCCCTGCCCCGCCTGTGCGTGTTGCAGCGGTGGGCTTGAAGACGGAGGGAGGATGAGACGTAGTTGTTGTTGCTTGTGTGTGTGGGTGTGTGTGTAAGTGCTCTGTGTGTTAAAAAATGCTGTTGCCGTGTTACAAACTGTTCCAAGAAAGGGATAGGCCCTGCAGCAGGGCGGGAGTTGAAAGAAAGAAAGGGGAAGGAAAAAGACAAGGAAGGTTGGAGGAGAGGAGCGGGCCGAAGTTTTTTCCCCCGTCTCCCACGCCCCTCTCTTTTTTCGCCCTCCCTTCACGAAACTCTCCCCTCCCCTCCCTCCTCCCCTTCACTTGACCTCCCGGTGCAGCGTGTGGCGCTTGAGGTACTTGTTGTACTTCATCAGCTCCAGCCGCTCGGGCGTATTCTTGCGGTTCTTCTGCGTCGTGTAGCGGGTCGGGGTGAGGCCTTCCGGGCGGGCCTCGGTGCATTCCACGGTTACGATGCAGCGGATGCCTGAGGGGTAGCGGGGAGGGAGGGATGAGGAGTGTGAGGACGTGCTGAGACGTGCGCGCGCGCGCGCGAGAAAGGGGGCGGGAAGGTTGGGGAGGGCGTGGGTGTTTTTTCTTTTTCTTTTAGCCGCCGCCGGCGACGGGGCCGCAGTGTTTTTTAAGCTGCCCCGCGCCCACAGAGGGTCCCTTCCATTTTGTCCTCGCTCACGGGCCTGGCAGTGCCAACTGGCCACTTTGCGCCCTGGCGTGAGACCCCGGTTGAAAAAAAGCGAGAGGGCGCGGGCCCCCCAGCAGAGAGAGGAGGCGACGTGGCCTCTAGCCGCCGGCGCCGGCGTTTGCTTCGAGGGCCCGCCCTTTGCGACACGCCCACGCCTGCCTGCCTCCCATTTCACCACACATGATGCGAGTGCCAGCCAGCAAGCACGCATCGAGCAGGTGAACCGAGGCAACCCCGGGCCTCGAGGGCGCGCGCAACAACAGAGCCACCCCCTCTGAAATCGCTCCTCTCTTTCGCTCCTCACCTTTCTTCTTGGCCATGCAAGTCACCGACCGGGACGGCGGGGCCAGAGCCGGGGCAGCCAGGCGGGCCAGGCCGGTCTTGCCAAGGAAGGATGTGGAGATGGGGGGCATGGTGCTGCGATGCGCGACGTAGTCTGGAAGCGCGAGAGGAGTTTGTGAGGCTTGGGGCGCGAGCGGTGAGCACGCTGCACACTTCTTTGTCTGAAAAGAAGGCCATGCGGCTCCGCGTCCGCCGCCGGGACGCCCCGGCCGGCACGGCCACGGCCGCCCACGTCGACGCCTCTACCCTGGGCGACTTACTACAGGTTTACGGAGCCGTGGGTCTCAACCGGCAGGTGAGACTAAGAGAGCGAGAGAGTTGGGGTCGCTTTTGCGCTGTCCCTTTTTTTTTTCTTCTCCCTTGACCTCCACCTTGACACCTCATCACACGCACACGCACACGCACAGACCGCCCTGACCGGCCCGGCCGACACACCCCTCGCCGCCCTGGGCGTCCGCCCGGGCGACCTTCTGTACTGCGATGTGGTGCCTGAGAGCGGAGGAACACGGGCACTCCCTCCTCCCCCCCTCGCCAAGGGCCTGTCCCCGGGCGCGGCCGCCCTCCTGGTGGCCGCCGCCACCGGCGTCCCGCCCACCCTACGGGCCGCCCTGGAATCAGCAGCACCAGGCCTTTCCCTGGCGGAAGCCATTGCGGCGGCCGCGCACGCCTGCCTGGTGATGGCGGCCTTCCAACCCGCCTGGGATGATGGGAGGGAGGGCAGCAGGACCCCAGAGGGCATCTCCTCCCCCCTCCTCCCGCCGTCGTGGGCGCCCACGCTCTCCGCCCCCGCCCTGCCCTACACGTTCGGCGCTGGCGGTACGTCCCTGGAGGTGCGGGTGTACGGTCTGGGCGACTTTACGGTCCTGGCGGGCGGTTTGGTGGGCGGGGGCGGGCGCGGCGGCGGAGGGGGCGCGCACGCGTGTGGTGGCCTCGGCCACCGCTCTGCTTTCCAGCTCTCCATTCGCACAGCCGCCCACGCCGCCGCGCCTGCGGGCGCGTCCGCCGCCGCCGACACCTGTGCCCCCCTGGCCCGCATCCGCGAGCTCACGCGCCTCCTGGGCGACGCCTTTGCCCGCCCGCTCGCCCTGGCGGCGGCCGCGGCGGCGGCAGGCGGCGCGCACACCCGCCCCCACCCACCCCCGCCCACCTCCCTCCTCGACCTGCCGCCCGACCTCCTAGCGGTCGAGGTCCTGGCCCGCCTAGGCGGCACCGACCTGGCCGCCTTAGCCTGCACCTGCCTGGCGCTGGGCGGCCTGGTCGAGGAGGACGGCCTGTGGGGCGGCGCGCTCCGCCGGGAGTTTGGCGACACCCGCCCGCCCGCCCCACACGGCGGCGCCCCTCACCGCGCGCGCGCCGCCTTTGCGGCCGCATGGGCGGACCGCCAGGCGGGCCGGCGCATGCGGTCAGGCGTCGGCCTCCGCCGCTTCCACCCCCAGCCCTTTCCGTTTTGGCCGGGGCCGGGTGGTGGGGCGGCATGGGTGCCCCGCGGAGGCGGCGGCAGTGGTGGCGGCGCGCGCCGCCCGGGCGGGGTCATCGGCGGAGACTTCGACCGCCTTCCCTTTTTTGTGGGCGGCCCGTTTGGGGCCGTCGGGCCTGGGACGCGGGGCCCCGCATTCGGCGGGGGTGGCGCGCGGTGGCACCCACCGCCGCGCGGTTAGACGAGAAGAGAAGAGAGAGGGGGTGGTTGAGAAAGATGGGGCGGGCGTCTTTTTACATTTAGTTTTAGTTTGAGTTAGTGTCTACCCCTCCCTTGTCGCACATGCCGGCCGGCCCTGGTGCCTTCCCTGGTGTCTCACTCACCCGGCCGACCATGGCAGGCGCAGCGCCGGCGGCGGCGCGGGCGTTCACCAGGGGTGCAAACCGCGTCCGCATGCGGCTGCAGCCGGGCTGTGCTGCAGCCGCGCCGCCCTCACCACCAGCGCCGCTCTTGCCTCCCTCTCACCCTGGTGGTGGCAGGCTAACCGCCTGGAGCACGCGTGCCTGGGACCGGAGGAGGTATCGGGCAGGCGCCTCCCCCGCTCCCAACGACGCACCTCCCCCACCCGACCCGGGAGCCGCCCTCCTTGCCTGGCTCGCCTCTGTCGGCGGGTCCGCGCCCGGTGTCACCATCGCCCCGTCTCCCCTGGGCGGGGCGGGCCTGGTCGCGGCCTCTCCCGCGTCGCCGGGCGCCCTACTCGTGACCGTGCCGCGGGCCGCCCTGCTCTCCGACGGCGGGCTGCCGCCGAACCCGACGCCCGAGGACGCAGCTGCCCTGCCCTTCTCGCCCGCCGCCGTGGCGGCCCTGGCGGAGCAGGTGCCGCCCGAACTGTGGGGTGCCCGCCTGGCCCTGGGCCTGCTGGCCCACCGGGCGGCGGGGTCGGCCTCCCCACTCGCGCCGTACGTCGCCGCCCTGCCCTCCACGTTCTCAACCCCCCTCTTTTTCTCGCCGGCCGCCGTCGCCGCCTTGCAATACGCGCCTTTGGTGGCCCAAGTCAACAAGCGCGCCCGCTGGGTGGGGCGCTTTGCGCAGGAACACCTCGACAAGGACACCGCGCTCCTGCCCTTCAGCGGGGTGGGCGTGGACGCGGGCGGCCTTGCCTGGGCGCTCTCGGCCGTCACGTCGCGCGCGTTTCGCTTGGGCGGCCCGGCCTCCCTGCCGTCCCTGGTCCCGGTCATCGACATGTGCAACCACGAGGCGGGCAGCCCGGGCGCGCGGGTCGTCCCCGGCCTGGGCGGCGGGGCGAGCCTGGTGGCGGCGCGGGAGCTGGCCGCCGGAGAGGCGGTGACCATCAGTTATGGGGACGGGTTGACGAACGATGCCTTTCTGAATGACTACGGCTTCCTGCCGTCGCCCACCAACCCGGCCGACGCGGTCGCCGTCCGCCTGACCGGTGCCCTCCTCAGCGCGTCCGCCGCGCTGGCGGGGTTGGAGCCCCGCGCCGACGCTGGCGCGGCGTGGCGGAGGGCGGCCGCGGTGGGCGCCGGGGCCGGGCCTGCTTTCTCGGGTGAGGAGGGCGGCGGCGGCGGGGTGGAAGCCAAGATCACGGGCTCCCCACCCCACGCCGGCCCGCGCCTGCTGGCGGCCGCCCGCATCACGGCCGCGACAAGGCCGGGCGACTTGGGCGCGGGAGCGAGCGACCCGGCCTTGTTGGGCGACCCGGCGACGCCCCTCACCTCGCCCCCCGCTGAGGCAGCCGCCTGGCGCCTGGTGGCGGCGCTGTGCATCGGCTCCCTGGCCTCTTTCCCCACAGCCGCGACGGAGGACAGGGAGGTGTTGAAGCGGGGCGACCTACCGCCAGACGTGCGGGCGGCGGCGGGCCTGGCGGCGGAGAAAAAGGAGTTGCTTGCAGGCGCGGGCCGGTGGGCTGGCGCGCGTGCGCAGGCGGCGGCCGCGGGTGGGGCTGGGAGCGGAGGCGGGGGCGCCACCGCGCCCAGGCCGAAGGGCCCGCCCCCCGCGGCGACGGTGAAAGGCTTTGGCAAGAAAACAGTGTGACGATGATTCTTCTTTTCGTGTGTGTGACACAACGCCACCGCGCCCAGGCCGAAGGGCCCGCCCCCCGCGGCGACGGTGAAAGGCTTTGGCAAGAAAACAGTGTGACGATGATTCTTCTTTTCGTGTGTGTGACACAACGCAGGCAGCAGCAGCCCCCTCCCCTCTCCTCATTTCTCCCCGTCTCACCCTCCCTCCACGCCCCCTCTCAAATGACCTCCGCCGCCGCCAGGTCCGCCGCCGACAGGCCACCCAGCTCCCCCCCACCAGGCGCCAGTAGCGCCGTCCCCTCCCCCTCCCCGCCCGCCAGGGGCTGGAAAAAGGCGTCGGCCGCAGCCGCGCGCGCGGCGCCGCCCGCGCGCGAGCCAGAAACGGCGTCCGCCACCCGCCCCGCCGTCGACGCGAGGAAGGAGGACGCGCTCTCAGCGAGGCCACCCGCGATGGCAGAGGCGGTCGAGAGAGCGGCAGGGCCGCCGCCCCCGCCGCCCCGCACCGCCGCCGCCGCCGCGGCCACCCCGGCCAAGGTGGCCACGCCCGCCACGGCCCAGGCGAGCCCCTTGAGCAGCCCGCCCGCCCGTCCCATCCCCCGCCCATGCCCGCGCCCGTCCGTGTCCGGGATGACGGACGAGACGCCGCTGCACGTGTCCCCATGCACCAGGCGGCGCTTGGTGGTGGAGGCGCGGTACGGGGCGTGGGAGGCCCCGCCAAAGCGGCCGCCCCCCAGCGCGGCGCACCGCCCGGCCGCGGCGCCCAGGTCAAAGCCGGCGATCGGCACGCAGTCCGCGCCCGCCCGCTCGTACCCGTACTCGCACTCCACGTCATTGAGCGTGCAGGGGCAGGGCGGGGCGGCGTCGGACGGGGAGGCCGCCCGCCCCGACTTGCCGGGGGCGGTGCCGTTGCTGCGCACGTACTCGCGCCCGTTGAAGCATTGGGCCGCGCCGACCCGCCGCTCGACCGTCACGTTGGCGCCCAGCAGGCACCCGCCCGCCGCGGCCGCGGGCGCCCACCGCTCGTAATCCCCGGCCCCGCACTCCCGCCAGTCCGGGCCCATCAGGGTGCGGACGTCCAGGACGTACATGCGGCCGGGCGGGGAGGAGGCCGCCCCCCCGCCGCCCGCCCCGCCGCCGGCCGCGTCCCACCCGCACGCCTGGTGGGTGGGCGACCGGCGGCAGGCCTTGCCGTGCACGATGAACACGTGGCTCGCCCCCCGGGGCTCGATGCGGATGTTCTGGACGTCGATCGCCTCGGCCAGGTGGACCTCGTGCCAGCAGGCGCCCTGGTCGGAGGAAAAGGAGATCGACTCGGCCGGGCCGTCGACCTCGTGGCGGGCCATGGCCAGCAGGCCGCCGTGGTCCCCAAACTCGTAGATGGAGGCGCGCGGGGCGACGTCGGACCAGGAGACCCCTCCGTCCCGGCTCATCCAGGTGCACAGCGCGTCGGCGGCCCGGTCCAGGTGGCGCCCCGCGTTGCCGACCGCCATGACGACGCCCGGCGCGTTGGCGTGCGAGTAGAACGAGGGCCGCCCGCCGGGGCCGTCGTGCCAGGAGGACGGGCCGTGCAGGTGCAGGGCGCAGGAGGCGCCGCCGTCGCCGTCGCCCGCGTCGGGCACGCACCGCCGGCAGGCCGCGTGGCGGGGGTCGGCCGGCGGGGCGAGGTCTTGCCAGCGGGCGCCCCCGTTGAAGGACACGCGCGTGCGGACGTACGACTCGAACGCGCGCCGCCCGGGCTTGCCCGCGCCGCCGCCGCCCGCGAAGGCGTCCCCGTCAATCTGGTTGGCCATGAACACGCCGGGCAGCCCCTCCACGCGCGCAAAGTCCGAGGCGGACGCGGTGCGGTAGGTGCGGGGGAGGGCGAGCGTGAAGATGGGGGCGCCCGTCTCGCCCGAGCCGGGGGAGTAGACGTTGCCCGCCGGCGCGGCCGCGGCGGCCGGGTCCTCCTCGTCGTGGTCGACCACCACCAGCGCGGACGCGGCGTCGTGCGTGCGAACGAGGGAGTAGCCAAGGTCCATCCACTTGACGGGCAGGCACGCCTGCAGCCAGGTGGCGCCCTCGTCGGCCGACGTGTACAGGACGACGTTGGACCCGCCGCCCGGGCCGCCGCCGCCGCCGCCGCCGCCCGCCGCCCGCTTCGGGCGCGCGCTGCCGTCCGGGTGGACGGGGCAGTCGGCGGGCATGGCCAGGTAGAGCGTGCGGCCGACGACCTCAAACTGGTTGCCGCACGACGCGACCTTCGCGTGCGCCGACCTGAAAAAGTCGTGCGAGGCCACAAAGTGCATGTCCTTGTCCCAGCCAGGGTACGGGCCCTTCATGTGGCGGGCCGACTCGTAGGCCGTCGCAAAGATGGTGGCGTCCTTGACGGCCGAGCCGGGGGCACGGCCCGCCTTCAGCAGGTTGGCGCCCCAATCGTAATCCCAAAAGGACGCGACCGCGCCGCCCGACGCGGCCGTCAGGTTGGTCCACGTCCCCGCAAAGTCTTGGGAGACAAACAGGTCGTACGCGCACCACTTGGAGCCCGCCGCCCCGCGCCGGTGGCACTCCGCCCGCCGCACCTTGGACAGGATCCAGGACGGCTGGGTCGGGTGGAGCTTGAAGTCCGCGAACCAGCCGGCCGTCCCTGCGGGCGCGGGCGCGGGCGTGAAGGTCCGCCCGCAGTCCGCCGTCGTCCAGTGCAGGGCGCCGGCGCCCTGCACCAGCAGGCGGCAGGGCGCGTCCGCGTGGGCAAAGACGTCCACCACGCCCCGCATGGCGGGCGGGAGGCCGGGGGAGGAGGCGAGGGCGCCCTCCAGGCGAGGGGTGGCGTCCTTCCACGAGGGGGCCGCCCCGAAATCGTCCGACCAGAATAGGCGCCCCCCCATCGCCCGCTCCCCCGCCTCCGTGACGGCGAAGACGAAGCGGTCGGTGTCATCGCCCGCGCCCGCCCACTTCAGGTCGACGACGGGGGTGGGGGTGCGGACCTAAAGGGTTGGACAGGGAGAGTTTTTTTTTTGTGAGGTTTCGTTTGGGTCGGGAGGGGGGCGGAGCGGGGGCGCCGCGCGCGCTGTCGGCTTTTTCTCCTCCTCTTTGCTGCAGGCCGCGCGCGCGTGTGTTTCGCGCACGCTCCACTTTATACCCTCCATCGCGTCTTCGCCCACCACCAAGCCCATCGCGGGGGGTGGGGAGGCTGGGTTTGTGGTTGCAAGGCTCGGCACGCGGGCTCTCTCTAACAGAGAGAGAGAGATGCCAGCCAAGCCCCGCGTGTCGGGGGCGCCCCTCCCTCTCTCTCTCTCTCCCCGCTTTCGCTTTCCCCCCGCCCCTTCCAACTTCCCACTCACCGGCTTGAGCCCCGACCCGTCCGATGGAAAGGCTCGTGTGTCACAGTCCTTGGAGGCGAGGGCCATGGCGGCGGAGGTCACCGCCAGCAGGGCGGCGAAGGCGAGGGGCGACCGCATGGCTAGAAACGAGCGCGCCGCTGTTTTTTTTTTAAAGGGGCGCCCGCCGCTTTTTTTTGTTTTGTCACGCGGGCCGCGATGTGTTGCTCCCGCTCAGAAAGCCGTCAGATCAGGAGAGGATGAAGGGCGCGCGTGAAGATATGGAGGGGGCAAGCGCCGCACGCCCGATGGAAACATTAGTGCAAAGAATGTCTCTCTTTTCTCACTCCCGGCTCTCGCGCTGGCATCTCTCTCCGAAAATGCTCCCGCTCGCCTCCCTCCCCCCCTCCGCCACCCCCACCCGCCCCCCTGCCGGCGGGCGAGGTGGCGCCCGCAAGCCTGCAGGCGGTGGTGGGCGCGGGCCCGGCTCCTCAAAACGCCTGCCCCCCACCAACCGGCGCCGCCCGCCGCCGCCGGCGCCGGTGGCTGGGCCGACGCTCGAAGCCACCCTGGCCGCACTCCTGGCGGCCGGCGGGGCCGCCCCCAAACGCGCCCTCGGCCAGAATTTCTTGGTGGATGATGCCTGCCTGGATGCCATTGCGGCCGCGCCCGGGCTGGGGCCGGGGGACGGGGTCCTGGAGATCGGGCCAGGTGAGAAATAAGGGAGAGAGAGCGAAAAAAAAAAGAGGGGGGGGGGGTGGGTTTTTTTTTTT
>Ga0315283_10007125_pt1 | contig 10036 bp, 8 predicted proteins | sample YL17G09_0_MG_FD_204541 | JGI IMG/M metagenome (GOLD analysis project Ga0315283, IMG submission 204541) | Sediment microbial communities from Yellowstone Lake, YNP, Wyoming, USA - YL17G09_0 | ecosystem: Environmental > Aquatic > Freshwater > Lake > Sediment | place: USA: Wyoming | collected...
CTCGCGGTCGACGCGGTCGCGGATGGGCTGCCGTTCCTCGGCAGCCGTTTGCGGCAGGCCTTGCGCGGCACGAAGCAGCGCGCAGACGCCCGATGCCCAGCCGCCATCGCCGACCGTGGCGAGCATCGGATCCTGATCGAGCTGCGCGCTCACCACCCGCGCAGCCCTTGCCGCGACCTCGGCTCGCTCGGCCGCGCGCCCCAGCCAGTACAGCGAGTCGGCAGCACGTTTGGGCACCGATGTACCGAAGTCGACCTGCGGCGGTGACGCAACGCGCAGCGGCAGACGTGCTGCAACGGATGGTCCCCCGACCACCCAGACGTCTTTGACGAGCTGGGTGGTGGGCAGCGACGGGTCGTCGTGGGTGGCCAGCACCAGGCCCGCCGCGCCCGGCATCACGCTGATCCCTTCCGGCGTGGCGACCAGCTGGAGCCGCAGCACGACCGCCGCCGGTGTGAGCTCACCGTGCGACCCTTGCGCGAACACCGGCGCGGAGGCCAGGGCGGCGCCGGGCGGCAACTGACCGAGCAACAGCGGTTCGCCGAGGAGCACTGCTGCCGCGTCGTCGAACAGCGCACGCAGCAGGTGATCTTCGCCGACGGCCGAGCCGTAGGCGTTGGCCAGTGACACGCCCCCGCGCCGAGCGCCCCACACCAGGCCCGGCACGCCGCAGCCGCCACCCTCGTGGTGCGGCTCGAGCGGATCGAGCGCAGCGTCCTCCATCCGGCGGTAGACGACGTCGATCGGCTCGAGCCCATCGAGCGCACGCAACCACAGGCGCCCCTGGCGCATCACCAGGTCGGCTCCCTCGGCAAGGTGATAGCCGAGTTGCGTCGCCAGATACGAGTGCTCGACATACGTGGGGTGCGCCGGCCCCGACGTGAGCACCACACACCGGGGACTGCGGCGCTGTGGGGGCGCGGCAGCCGTGAGCGCATGGCGCAGCACATCGGCGTGCTCGTGGATGGGCGCCGCACCTGCGATGCGCAACGACTCGGGGATCAGCCGGGCCAGCACCGCACGGTTGAGCAGCGTGTAGCCCATGCCACTGGGCGCGTCGACCTGATCCTGCACCACCCGCCAGAACCCGTCGGCATCGCGCACCACGTCGAGCGCATAGTGCACCAGCCAACGCCCGTGCTGCGTCGGCTCGTTCGGCGGCGACACGACCTGGCCGTCGCCGGGCGCGGCGTCGGCAACCGGGCGGAACCCGGGCAACGAGAACAGCGTGCTCGCCGGCACCACACCGGAGCGCACCAGCGAACGTCGTCCGCCGAGGTCGGCGAGCAGCAGTTCGAGGAACCGCATCCGTTGTGTTGCCGCGGCGGCCAACGTCGTGAACTCGTCGTGCGCCAACACGAACGGCACAGGGTCGAGCCGCCACGGCCGGCTCTGCGTCACGTCGGCGACGTCAACTACCTCGGTGCTGCGACGATCCGAAGGGCGATGCAAGGCCAGGTCGTGGACGAGGTGCCCTGCGCCTTCCGCGTCGAGCAACCGGTCGGCATGCCGTTGACGTTCGGCGAACACCCCGGGTGCCGGCGTGCCGAGCGCCCGGGCAAGGGTTGCCCACGGGTGGCGGATCTCGCCGTCGGCACCGATCGCTTCGTCGAAACGACCGGGCTCGTTGCGGTACGGCAGGACTTCGAGATTCATCGTGCCGGACTCAACCCGCGCCGCGGACGAAGGTGCCGGTGACTCGATCGTTGAGCGCGGCAAGTGCGGCCTGCACCCGATCCATGGCGGTATCGAGTGCTTCGCCATCCGTCGCATCGGCGGCGGCCAGTTCGTGCAGCAGCAGGTCGAGCGCGTCCACACCGGGCAGCGTATGCGACGCCTGCGGGAGCCGCTCGAGTGCCAGACGGATGCGGTTGACGCAGCTCGCGACCGAACGAGGGAACTGCTGGTCGAGCAACAGGAACCGCACTGCCGAGGCGCCTTCGATCGGCCCGCGCGTGGCCCGCTGGTACATCTGCAGTGCGCTGAGCGAGCGCAGCAGACCCATCCACTGCACCTCGTCGTGGTCGTCGCGCTCGGCCGGGAGTGCCAGCAGGGCCGCCGCACGCACCCCCACCACTCGAGTGGTCATGTCGGCGCGTTCGACGGCCTGCCCCAATCGCCACATCTCATAGGCCTCGTCACGGCTCATGCTGGCCGACATCACGCCGTCGAGGCGCTGGCAGTCGGCGACGACTCGACTGAGGAACCGCGCCCGGCTGCGCCGTTCCACTCCCGCCTCAGCGTTGCTGTTGGTGTAGAGGTACAGGTCGTTGACGGTCTGCCACGCATCGCGGGGCAGCACCTCGCGCGTGGTGCGCAGGTTCTCGCGGGCGCCGGCCACGCTGGCCACGACGCTGCCCCCGTTCTGCGGGTCGGCGATGAGGAAGCGGACCACGTCGGCTTCGCGAACCGCTGGGTGCGCAGCCTCGAACTCGGCCCTGCTGCCCGCGACCGCCAGCAGCGGCTCCCACGATGACGTGAGACCGACCGGCAGATCGATGATGACCTCGGTGAAGCTGCGCACCAGGCGGGCGGTGTCTTCGGCCCGTTCCAGATAGCGGGCGCCCCAGTACAGGTTGTCGGCCACCCGCGAGAGCAGCATCAGGTCTCCACGATCCAGGTGTCCTTGCTGCCGCCTCCCTGCGACGAGTTGACCACCAACGAGCCGCTGCGCAAGGCGACCCGGGTGAGGCCACCGGCGGAGACGTAGCTGGTTCGACCGCTGAGGATGAACGGACGCAGGTCCACGTGGCGGGGCTGGATCTCGCCGTCGCACAAGGTGGGAACCGTGCTGAGCGACAGGATCGGCTGCGCGACCCAGTTGCGCGGATCCGCCTCGATGAGCGCGATGTGCGCGTCGAGCTCGTCACGGGTGGCGCGGTCGCCGATCAGCAGTCCTGCACCTCCGCTCTCGTTGGCTGGCTTCACCACCAGTTCGGCGATGTGGTCGATGACGTACTGACGCTCGTCGGGGTAGACGCATCGATATGTCGGCACGTTCGGCAGCAGCGGTTCCTCGCGGAGGTAGTAGCGGATGATTTCGGGCACCCAGGCGTACACCACCTTGTCGTCGGCGACGCCCGCCCCCGGCGCGTTGGCGATCGCCACGTTGCCCGCCCTCCAGGCGCGCATCAGGCCCGCCACTCCCAACGTGCTGTCGGGGCGGAACACCTCGGGGTCGATGAACAGATCGTCGACGCGCCGGTAGATCACGTGCACCCGTTCGAGCCCGCCGATGGTGCGCATGTACACGCAGTCGTCGTCGCCCACCACCAGATCCGCGCCCTCCACCAGCGCCGCACCGGTGCGCTGGGCGAGGAACGAATGCTCGAAGTAGGCGCTGTTGAAGATGCCCGGCGTCAGCACGGCAATGGTGGGGTCGTCGATCCCATCGGGGGCCAACGATGCCAGCATGCGGTTCAGCTCGTCGGTGTACGCATCGACCGGAAGGATGCTCTGTCGGGCGAAGATGTCGGCGAACGCCCGCTTCGAGATCGCCCGGTTCTCCAACACGTAGCTCACGCCCGACGGCACGCGCAGGTTGTCCTCCAACACGTACATCGTGCCGTCGGCGTCGCGCACCAGATCGCTACCGCTGATGTGCGCCCACACTCCGAACTTCGGCGACACTCCCATGCACTCGCGCCGAAAGTTGACCGAGTGCTCCAGCAGCTCGGCCGGGAAGACGCCGTCGGCGATGATCCGTTGGTCGTGGTAGATGTCGTCGATGAAGCGGTTGATCGCGGTGAGACGTTGCACGAGGCCGCGTTCGATGCGGCGCCACTCGTCAGCGGCGATCACCCTGGGGAGGATGTCGAACGGCCACGCCCGGTCGATTCCCCGGCCGTCGGAGTACACGGTGAACGTGATGCCCATCGCCAGGATGTCGAGCTCGGCGAGATCCTGGCGCTCCTGCAGCTCCGCCAGTCCCAGCTCGCGGAGCTGTTGCACCAGCGTGGCAGCGGCCGGTCGGGGCTGTCCATCGGCATCGAGCAGTTCATCCCAGGCACCGGTCGCGGTGCGTAGTTCGGCCATCGTCATCCGCCCAGGTTGTCGAGGCCGTGTTTCTGACGCATGGCATGACTATGACACGTTCGTGAACTGGGCTGCGGCAGTAGCGTGAACCGAACCCACCACTGAACCCACCACTTTGGAGGCGGTCCCATGGCTTCCAGCCACTCCGATGTCGCAGACGCCAGACGAGCGCTCGGCCTGCTCGATCTCACCGAGCTCGGCGACTCGGCCACGCCGGACGATGTCGCCTCGCTGTGTGCCCGGGCCGTCGGGCCGGCCGGCAACGTCGCCGCCGTGTGCGTCTGGCCGCGCTTCGTCTCCCAGTCGGTGCAGGCGCTGGCCGGTACCGGTGTGCGGGTGGCCACGGTCGTCAACTTCCCCACCGGCGACGAACCGCTCGACGCGGTGATCGCGCAGACCCGCACCGCACTCGCCGACGGTGCCGACGAGATCGACCTCGTGCTGCCCTACCGCGCGCTGCTCGCCGGGCACGGCGACACCGCCTCGGCGATGGTCACTGCCGTACGTTCGGCGGTACCTGCCGACAACCGGCACCTGCTGAAGGTGATCCTCGAGACCGGCGAGCTCGTCGAGGTCGCGATCATCGACCGCGCCGCTCGCATGGCCATCCGCTGCGGCGCTGACTTCATCAAGACGTCCACCGGCAAGACGTCGGTCAGCGCCACCACCGAGGCCACCGAGGTGATGCTCGATGCCATCCGCGATCTCGATCCGCTGGTGGGGCTCAAGCCCAGCGGTGGCATCCGCACCCTTGCCGATGCGCAGATGTACCTCGCCCAGGCCGACCGCATCATGGGTCCCACATGGATATCGCCGGCCACATTCCGGTTCGGTGCCAGTGGGCTGTTGACCGCACTCGTCGCCACCGTCGAGGGTGGCGACGACGGTGCCTCCCCCGAAGTCGCAACGCAGGAGGCGTACTGATGCTGCCGCAAGAGATCATCCGCGCCAAGCGCGACGGCAAGGTACTCGGCGACGACGACATCGGCACGTTCGTCCGCGGGCTCACCGATGGTTCCGTCACCGAAGGACAGGCGGCGGCGTTCGCGATGGCCGTGTACTTCCGCGGGATGAACATCGACGAGCAGATCAGCCTCACCCGCGCCATGACCAACAGCGGCACGGTGCTGCACTGGGACCTGCCCGGCCCAGTGCTCGACAAGCACTCCACGGGAGGGGTGGGCGACACCGTCAGCCTGATGCTCGCGCCGATGATCGCAGCCTGCGGCGGGTTCACGCCGATGATCTCCGGCCGCGGGCTGGGCCACACCGGGGGCACGTACGACAAGTTCGAGTCGATCCCGGGCTACGTCGCCACGCCGCCGATGGCGAAGTTCCGCTCGGTCGTCGGCAAGGTCGGCTGTGCCGTCATCGGCCAGACCGCCGATCTCGCGCCTGCGGACAAACGCCTCTACTCCATCCGCGACGTCACCGCCACCGTGGAGAGCATCGGCCTCATCACCGCCTCGATCCTGTCGAAGAAGCTCGCCGCGGGCCTCGACGGCCTGGCCATGGACGTGAAGACCGGCAACGGCGCCTTCATGGCGAAACTCGCCGATTCCCGCGAGCTCGCCCTCAGCATCGCCACGGTGGCCACCGGCGCTGGTCTGCCCACCACCGCCTTCATCACCGACATGGATCGTCCCCTGGCCGACACTGCAGGCAACGCGCTCGAAGTCGCCTACGCCGTCGACTACCTCACCGGTACCCGCCGCGAGGCACGCATGCACGAGGTCGTGATCGCGCTGTGCACCGAGATGCTGCTGCTCGGCAGCCTCGCCCGCACGCCCGACGCGGCACGCAGGATGCTGCAACAGGTCCTCGACTCGGGCGCTGCGGCCGAGCGGTTCCAGCGCATGGTGGCCGCGCTCGGGGGTCCGAAGAAGTTCATCGACGATCCGTGGAGCCACATGGAACGAGCCTCGGTGGTGCTGCCTGTGCTGCCGACCCGCTCGGGCACGGTCAGCCGCATCGACACGCGGGGCGTGGGCCTCGCCGTCGTCAGCCTCGGTGGTGGACGCACCCGACCGCAGGATCCCGTCGACCACGCTGTGGGCCTCACCTCGTTGGCGACCGTCGGCGACGCGGTCGGCCCGGATCACCCACTGGCCCTCGTGCACGCGCGTACGCGCGCCGCCGCCGAGGCCGCCGCTGCGGCCGTGCGCGCCGCGTACCGCGTCGGCGGCAGACCGGTTGCCGCCGCCTCGCCGGTGCTCGAGCGCATCACCGCCTGAGCCTGCCGTGCCCGAGAAGGGGCGTGCTGTCTCGTGCCGTCTCAGGCCTGAAACTCTGGTGCACCCCTTCCGTATCGTTCGGGCATGGACGTCGACGCGGTGCGGTTGCTGATCTCGGGGACCGAGTTGCCCGACATCGCGGCATGCCGCGCCGAACTGATCGCCATCCGCAACGTGCGTGGTCTGGTCGACGCACGTGAGGTCGCCGTGGCGTCGAGGCTCGACGAGTTGGCCGACGAGCAGCCGACGACATCCCCCAGTTGGGCGAGGCGTTGTCCAACGGCGAGACGACGGGCGAGCGACTCTTCCACGACACGGTGCCCGACAACTGCCCGATCGAGCCGTTGGAGAAGCAGCAGTTCCTCGCTGCACAGGCGCTGCTCGCGCTCATGGAAGGACGCGGACAGGCGGGCGCCCCGGACGTGACGGTGCTGATCGACGAGCGCACCCTGCGCGAGGGTCGCTGGCACGATGAGTCGATCGTCGACGTCGGGCTCGGGCGGTTCGGGTTACCGATCCAGACGATCCGACGGTGGGCGTGCATCGGCTCCGTCACGCCGGTCATCGTCGGCGCCGATGGCACCCGACTGCTGCTCGGCCGCGAGACGAGACTGGCGAACCGGGCACAACGACGCGCCCTACGAAGCCTCTACCGCACGTGCGCATTGTGCGACGTGCCGTTCGAGCACACCGAGGTGCACCACGTGTCGTGGTTCAGACTCGGCGGGTTGACCGACATCGAGAACCTGATTCCCCTGTGCAAGCGCCACCACCATCTGGTGCACGAGGGCGGGTGGGCGTTGCAGCTCGCCCCCGATCGCACGCTCACCGTGTTCCGCCCAGGCGGCGCAGTCACCACGCACGGACCACCCAACGTGTGGGCGGCCTGAGCCGCTCAGGCGTCGACGATCTCCAGGCGAACCCGCTTGTTGCCTCTGCCCTTGTTCTCCAGCTTCAGCACGCGGATCCGGCCGACCTCGTTCGTGGAGTGCACGTGCGTGCCGCCGTCGGCCTGCTTGTCGAGGCCGACGATGTCGACCACGCGGATCTCGCGGACCGACTCGGGGATCATGTTCACCTTGGTGCGGATCAGATCGGCATCCCCGAGGGCGGTGTCGCGCGGCAGGAAGGTCACCTCGATGCGATGGTCCGCGGCCAGTGCAGCGTTCACCAGTTCCTCGATCCGCTGGGCGAATCCCTCGGGCAGGGGATCGAACTCGAAGTCCATGCGGGCCGACAAAGGCTCCATGTTCCCGCCGGTCACCGGCACGCGCCACTCGTTCCAGATCACTCCGCACAGCACGTGCAGCGCGGTGTGAGTGCGCATCAGCCGGTGCCGTCGCTCCCAATCGATCGATCCCTCGACCACCGCGCCCACCTCGGGCAGCCCACTCGCCGCACCCGGGTCGACGATGTGCCAGACCAGCTCGCCCTCCTTGCGCACGTCGATCACCGGCAGACCCGCGAGCGTTCCTGTGTCGTGCGGCTGCCCGCCACCCGTCGGGTAGAACGCAGTGCGTTCGAGCGCGATGGCATCGTCGCGCACGTCGATCACGGTCGCATCGAAGTGGCGCAGGTACGCATCGCGCAGGTACAACAGCTCGGTCACGGATGTCGAGGAACTCATCCGCCCAGTGTGGCACCAGCCGAATGCATCGGTTTCTGGGCGGCGCCACCGTCGGAAAGCGAATGCATTCCCGCCCAGAAACCGGTGGGCACCCGCCTGCGGCTGGGCGATCAGCCGGTGACTTGCGGCTCTTTGGGCAGGCCGAGTACCCGCTCGCCGACGATGTTGCGCTGGATCTGGCTGGTGCCGCCCCAGATCGTCTCGCTGCGGCTGAAGAAGAACGAGCTCATCATCGGGCTGACCGGATAGCCCTCGCGGCGCTTGTCGCGTGCGGCCCCGGGCCACGACCCGATGGCAGGCCCGGTGTCGACGAGCATCGACGACGCGCCGTGGATGTCGAGCGACAACTCCATTGCTTCCTGGTGCATCTCGCTCCAGAACATCTTGTTGCTGGCACCGAGCGCCGCGACGCCCAGATCTCGCGAACCAGACAGCGTGGCCGACAGCGAGCGCAGGCCGTTGATGCGCAGGATCTGGATCTTGGTGTAGTAGCGGGTGAGGCCCTGGCGCACGACCGGATCGTCGATGGCGCCGTTCTCGGTGGCAGCTTCGACCATCAGCTTGAACTCCTCCTCGAACCGCCGGTAGCCGGTGGTGGCACTCATCCCGCGCTCGAACGCGAGCGTGCTGTTGGCCACCTTCCAACCGTTGTTGACGCCACCCACCACGTTGTCCTTCGGGCAACGCGCATCGGTGAAGAACACCTCGCAGAACTCGGCGGTTCCGTCGGGCTGGGTGATGCCACGCACCTCGACACCCGGCTGGCGCATCGGCACCAGCAGGTAGCTGATGCCCTTGTGCTTCGGTGAGTCGGGGTCGGTGCGGGTGAGCAGGAAGCAGTAGTCGGCGTGATGGCCGCCGGTGGTCCACACCTTCTGGCCGTTGATCACCCACTCGTCGCCATCGAGCACCGCGGTGGTCTTCAACGAGGCGAGGTCGGAGCCCGAGTTGGGCTCGCTGAAGCCCTGGCACCAGCGCATCGTGCCGTTGAGGATGCGGGGAAGGAAGTCCTTCTTCTGCTCTTCGGTGCCCCACTGCAAGATGGTGGGGCCGACCAACGTGTCGCCGAAGAAATCGGCGCGCAGCGGCGCCTTCGCCGCGGCGAACTCCTCGCTCAGCACCACGCCCTGCATCGTGGTGAGACCCTTGCCGCCGTACTCCGTCGGCCACGTGGCACAGATCCAGCCTCCTTCGAACAGCTTCTTCGGCCAGTTCTCGTTGAACGACCGTCGCTCCTCGGGGCTCATCTCGAAGTCGTCGCCGCCCCACCCGGCGGGCAGGTTGGCCCGCAACCACGAGCGGATCTCGACGCGGAACGCTTCTGCTTCGGGGGAATAGCTCAAGTCCATGCCACAAGTATTGACCGGCGGGTCAAGTGCGCACCAGTTCTCGCGACGGCAACATCCGACCGACCCGCTTCACACGCCGTTCACACAAGCCGAACAAGCCCGAAATGCGGCCTGCCTAGCGTGGCGCCCAATGGCCGGCCTGTCTCCTGCTTCCCCCAGCATCGACGCTCGCCCCCTCGCGGGTCCCCCCGCGTGCAGAGGAGACCAGGAGCGGGCTGTGCTCGTCGCGCTCGTGACACATCGAGACCGGGTACTCGGTCGACGCGAGCTGGCGCGGCTCGCAGGTCTCGCCGAACTGAGCGAGCGGCGATGCGACAGCGTGCTCGTCGGCCTGCGGCGCACCCTCGGACCCGACTCGATCCTGACCGTGCGGAGTCGCGGCTGGCGATTGGCCGATGACGCGGTGCCCACCGCCCAGCGCGCGCTCGACCGGCTCGTGCTCGCGCAGGACAGGTAGGCGTGCTCGCCAGCGGAGGCGCGATCGACCTCGGACGGCTGCTCCTCGATCTGCTCATCGTGCTCGTTGCCGCCAAGCTGGCGGCGGAACTCGCCGAGCGGATACGGGTGCCCGCCGTGCTGGGCGAGATCTGCGCAGGCATCCTGATCGGCCCGTCGGTGCTGGGGCTCGTGGAGCTCGGTGGCGACCGTGGTGTCTCGATCACCGTGCTGGCCGAGATCGGCGTCCTCCTCCTGCTGCTGCAGGTCGGTATGGAGATGGATCTGGGAGAGCTCGGCAAGGTGGGCAGGGCATCGCTGCTGGTGGCCGTCATCGGTGTCGCTGCGCCGTTCGC
>Ga0315283_10007126_pt1 | contig 10036 bp, 12 predicted proteins | sample YL17G09_0_MG_FD_204541 | JGI IMG/M metagenome (GOLD analysis project Ga0315283, IMG submission 204541) | Sediment microbial communities from Yellowstone Lake, YNP, Wyoming, USA - YL17G09_0 | ecosystem: Environmental > Aquatic > Freshwater > Lake > Sediment | place: USA: Wyoming | collected...
CGCCGCCAGTTTTCAAATCAATTTGACCGGAAACCACGGTGCACCGCGGGACTGCAACTACGTGCGTCTCCACTGCTTTGTACGGCTTGCATGCTTGCCGATTCTGAGTATACTTTTAGCAAGACATGCGCGGCGGTTTCTCTTGGAAAAAATGATGGCCCAGCCATCTTCTCGGGTGCACCTGACGTGTGGGATTCTGCGGCATTTTCAAGCATTTTTCTGGCTTCGAGTTTTTCCTGCTCCCAAACAGAATCCACGCCCGCCCACACGCAGGTAACGCAAACCGTTGGGCGGCAGGATGCATGATTTTAAGTTAAAGGAGTAATATATGAAACAATTGCTTTTTACCAAAATTACTTTATTTACCCTTCCTTTACTTTTCCTGATAGCTTGTGGTAGCAAGACTTCATATGAGCCGACACTCACATTTCACGAGAATGGGTGTAGTTACAGCGGCCCAGCAACCGTCGCGTCAGAGTTCACTCTAACTTGGATCATTGAAGATTCTGGACACTCAGGGTTCGTCTATGCGCTTGTAACGCTTGATCTTGGCAAGTCCGTTCAAGATCTCGCCACGATTCCAGCTGAGGATCCGCCACCTTCATGGGTTACCAAATTGGATGCTGACTATCAAACAAACCCGGGGACTTATCCAGAATCGGTTGATTTGAGTGCGAACGCCAGATTCCATGAAGGCCCCCTCTATTTTGTGTGCTTCTTTACAGATGAAGATTTTGCTATGGGGGCAGTTGGACCAATTGATGTTAAAAAATAGCCGTTTGGTGTAGCCGCCCAACACCGCGTCCACCTGACTGGCGGGATTCTGCGAAATTTTCGGGCTTTTTCTACACCCGAACAGAAACTTGGTCTTGGAGTTTTATCTACTCCCGCCCACACGCAGGTAACCCAATCCGTTGGGCAGCCGTTGACGAGATCCACAACCAAAAATAGGAGATTGTCATGATAGATGCTTTTTCAACGCGAAGCAACAGAATCAAGACACTGATCCTCTTGGTTATCTGTTGCTTCTCAGCAATAGCTTCTACCATTGTGGGTATTAACGAAAATCCGCCTGGCATACTACTAGCCTTGCTCGCGGCAGTGACCTTTGTCCTTGCATTTTCCCACCCTTGGCGAACTGCAAGGAAGTTCATGTTCCTGTTAATGGCGGCTGTGTTTGGGTTTGTTCTTTTCATTATCATCAGTATCGTATCTGATTCTATTGTCCAGAACCCAGCAAGCTCGGATGCGCTCCAGAATTTGATCCAAAGTCCTGTAAATGAAGCTCTGAGTATAATTTTCGCAATGCTCTGTTCGGCGGCTTTCCTCGTTGGAGTTGTCGGCGCGGTTTTTATGTTCATTCGCAGCCGAATCCAGAAACCTTGAATCTGTGAAACGGCTGCCCAACATCGGCTCCACCGGACAGCGGCTCAGCACCCTTCAGGTGTGCTTCGCGAAGCCAAACCATAATGGCGGCCTTTGCTAAGGAGGGCAGCCCTCAGACCAAAGGAGGTCAGAATGAACTCTCAAGAATTAACTCAAGGTTTAATTGGCTTTGGTTTAGTTCTCTTACTCCTGGTAGGGTGTGGCGGCGCGCCTGTGGCATCCACATCGATTCCGTCAACACCGACGCCCTCCAAGCCTGAGCTACCCAAAGGACCAGGCTCCGAGTGGAATCTAGTAGTGGTCGGTGATTCGAGTTTGTGGGGACTTGGGGAGGCTCTTGCATCCCAGATTGAAAATGATGTTGGAGTCAAGGTTGTGCTCGATGATTTCGCAATAGCTACCCTGAGCGCTGGCCAAGTACTCCAGGTATTGCAAACCGGGGAAACACATGATTTCCAATTGCGAAAATTACCTGCTGCGCTGCAAGACGCTGAATTCATTGTGATATTTGTCAATCCATATGATTCTGTTGATCCAGAGAAACCATTGAATTTTGATGGATGTTTCAGTGCCAGTGCTCCGAGTTCTTGCAACCCCACCTCCCTCGAAAAATGGACAACAGATTTAAAAATGATTTGGGCTGAAGTCTTCAAACTGCGTAATGGTCTGCCTACTATCCTCCGAGCCACAGATATATACAATCCACTTGTCAGTTCTTGGAATCAGTATGATATTTTCGAAGCATGTACCGAGTGTTGGGAGAACTTTTCGATTGCTGCGCGCTTGGCTGCTGAAGCATACAATATCCCGTTTCTCAGCCGCTATGATGCATTCAATGGCATGGATCACATGGAAGATCCCAGAGAGAAGGGATATATACATGCTGACGGCGAACATCCATCCGACCTGATGAATCAGTTTACCGCTGAGCTACTCTCCAGGATGGGGTACGAACCGGTGTCACAACCATGAATTCATCATTGGACTGCAGAAATCCGCTCGGGAGCCTATCAATGGTATGAACTTTGTGCATTCCCTTCGATCCGCGTGCAGGTTATACAGACACTTAAGCATCGCAACTCATGCGAATATCAATGCGATAATTAAATTGAAGCATTGCGTCCATCGAAGCAATGACAGCTGAGCACCTATGCCGCCGAAACGCGGCTTCTGTGAGAGTTGTGGAGTCGAGATGTTGAATCTTGCGCTCACGAGCGATTTTCCTTCGACAGCCAATCAAGCGGTCATCGATCGAATGAGAGGCAGCGTTCCCAGCCCGCGAGTCGCTTGGATCCCACCGTTAACCGGGATGGGGCGTGAGCGCTTTCCGGCCGCCCAGAGGCTATTCGAGTCGTATGGATTTCCGGTATTACTCAACAACCCCTCCACGCGGACGGCGGTTCCGCCGCTAGCACGCACAAACGGTTTGCCAGAAATGGCGCGATAATGTGAAGAGTCTCGCCAGTCCCGCCGCTGCCGGTGTCCCCTGCGGGGACGCTTCGCAGTCAGCCATACCGTTAGGCCGCACTCTCCATGAAGGAGGTGAAATGATGTAAGTTGCCTGACACGTTACCCTTCTGTATTGTTTGAATAAATTTCTCTACCAACCCTAAAAGGAGACTATTCATGAATACACTATTTCTCGTTTCCATGGTCGTCGAAGCCATTTTTGGGATTGGCTTCATCCTTGCACCAGGCGTATTGCTTGGTCCAATGGGTGTCACACTCAACGAGACTGCAACCCCCTTCGCCCGCCTGTTTGGCTCGGCAGTCATCAGTTTCCCTGTCCTGCTTTGGTTCGTTCGCAAATCCGACAAGGCAGAGTTCAGGATGGGAGCAGTTTACACATTGTTTGTCTACTACATTGTGAGCACCATCTTGCTTCTCATGATCGAATTAAGTGGTCAAATGAACTCCATGGGCTGGAGCGTGGTTATCTTGCACGGAGTGCTCACAATCTGGTTTGGCTACTATCTGGTCAAGAAGACCACATCGTAGTTCAAATTGTGTAACCGTACAGGTGCAAAGATTGGATTAATATTTGGAATAGATAGCACGGTTTTGGGGTGGCGGCATAACAAAGCGTACCAGGAAAACCGCCTGGCACTTTACCGGGAAAACCACCCGGCATTTTGCAGTGGACTTGTGGGTACGGTGTGGCTGTTCGAGTAGTTTTCTGATTTCGGGTTCTTCTCTGCTCCCAAGCATTGTCCGCACCCACCCCCCCCGCTGCCGCTGAGCCATTCCGTTGGGCGTTTGGCTACAAAATACTCAGAAAGGAGATATAGTTAGCCTGAAGATCGAGAAGAGGCCCTATGACTGAAAAAAAGCTCACACCATTTGTTCGCTTGCTACTGCGTGCTGAAGACTTCATCATGACACGCTTAGTGCCAATGGATAATCCGGGACCAGTCTTCAAATGGCTGTTCAAAGTACCTATATTCTTTTACAAGATCGGCCTCCCGCTTTTCGGAAATTTTGTTCTTCTGCTAACCACCACAGGTAGAAAAAGTGGCAAGCCACGTCACACGCCACTTGAATATCGCCGCGAGCAAGACACGGGGCACGTTATTGTAATGGCGGGCTGGGGTGGTAACACGGACTGGCGGCGCAATCTTCAGGCCAATCCATGCGTCCGAGTGCAAATTGGTTGGCACAAATTCGAGGCACTTGCCGAACCTTTATCCGAGACGGAGGTTGCAATCTTCATGGCAGAGGCAATGCGGATCAATCCGATGAGCACCAGGATTTGGTCGCGCTGGTCTGGCGAATCCGTCAGTGTTGACGCGCCAGATAGTTTGGTCAGGGCAGCAAAGTTTTTTCCATCATTTCGCTTGAAGCCGCAGAATAAATTAGAACAAAAATGAGAACAAGGTTTCGTCAGTCAGCACAATAAAAATTCAAAAAAACGCCCACCGATATATGCAGTGATTAACGGAAATATCAAGCTCAAATTCAAAACCGTCTTGCAAAACCTGCCCAACACCGCGTGCACCGGACAAGTGCGGGCGCGGCCCGCACTTTCGGGATTTAGCCCCCAACGGCGGATTCGGCGTCTGGTGGTTTTTCCCGCCAATTCCCGCCCTTGCCGGTAACGCCTGCCGTTAACTTTGTTGAATAAAACAACGGGAAGGTGGTACATAGGCTAGTTCAAGCGTGAGAGTATGCCAGTTTCTTAATCTTGAGCATTAATTATTGACATTGATTTTATTGAGGACAGGCTTTCCGTCACAGATACGAATTCTTCTCCTGATTCTTTTATTTCGAATTTTCGCATACGCGTGCATATACCTCGAACACTCTTCATCGCTAGTCCATATATTTTTGCTATCTCGCGAATGGTTTTCTTCTCAAAAGTGTGCAGCCGGAAAATTTCCAGATCCCTCGGATTGACCGGCCTCGGTTTTCTTGGCGGAAGAGGTTTTTCCGCCAGGTGGGGGGCAAGTTGATAGATAGACTGGATACTTTTCTGGTCCATATCATGCAGCGAGCGCTCAATCGGCTCTGCATCCAGCATTTCTTTCTCATTTGCCCTTCCCAGCCCAGCTCCGAGCGGGTACCGGTACCGGATGCGTACTTCGTCATAGCCAAGCTCGACCTTGATAATGAACCGCTCGATCACGATCCTGGCCGCCTGGATATCCTGCCGGCCGAGCGTGTCGGTCATCTGCTCACGCCAGGCATGGAATACTTCCTCAAGAGCCTCCGGGGAGAGCTGAAGATGCCGGGCGTGCAGTTGACTCTCCAGGCTCTGGAGTTGACCAGCGAGAGTTGCTTTTTCGACTTCCCGCTGCCGCAGCCGGTCCACGGCTGATTGCGCCCCAAAGTTCTCCACCATATCCAGCAGATTCTGAATGGCGCGCTCGGTGTCCGCCAAGGACTTGCGGAGAAGCGCGATCCGGTTGTCGAAATCGGGATCGTTTTCCAGCCGAGTCTGTACCCGCGCCAACAACTGGTTGAAATAGGTTGGAGTTAGGATGCGGTTCAACAACGTATCCAGGACGACCACTTCGGCATGACGGGCATTTACCTGCCGGCCTGCGCAAGCATCGTAGCCTTGCAAGTATTTCTTGTTGCAGATATAGCAGCGCCAGGTGCCACTGTGGGTATATCGCTTGGACACCATCGCCGAGCCACAGTGGATGCAGACAACCAGACCTGTCAGCATGGCCACGGAAATCTGCCGGCGGGGATGATGGTTCCCGCCCGAGTTTCCACGACGTGGATGCACCTGCTGGATCTCCTGAACCTTATCCCAGGTTTCCCGGTCCACCATGACGGGGTGATGATCTGAGAATTCATCCTCCCCACACTTGCCGATCCCAAGGTAGGTTTTATTCTGGAAGAACGAGACCCAGCTTCCTTTCGATTTATATAAACGCCCGCCGGTGGCTTCCTGGATCTCTTGGTAGGATCTTCCTTGGGCGCGCATCTTCCAGGCTAGCTTGCCTGCCTCCCAGAGATCAGGATCCGGCAGCCAGCGGCTGACCTTGCGGGGGGAATTGTCGCGCTTCATGCCGATTACCACCGGCTCGGCCTTGTAACCGCGCGGGGGCAGGCCACCGCAGGAGAAACCTTGCCGGACCAGGGCGCGCAAAGCACGCTTGACATCCCGTGATGTCTGGCGGCTCTTGTTCTCGTTGGAATAGTCGATCATTGCCTCGTGCATACGCCCGAATTCCCCCTGGGCAACTTGATCCGTCATGGAATGAATGACGATTCGATTTCTGCGGATCAATCCCTTGAAGAAAGATGCGTCGTCCATCTCGCGGGCAAAGCGGGCGAAATTCCATAACAACAACCCATCCGGCCGGAGCTCGATATCCTCCACCATGTCGATCATGTCGTTGAAGGCATCCCGTCCCACCGTGGTCGTTCCGGTGCGGGCAACATCTGCAAAGATGTGTCGGATGATCAGCCCATATTGAGCAGCAAAACGCTCCGCCTCGTCCCGTTGCTGCTGGACGCTCAACTCCTGCGCTGACCCGCCAGAATCGCGCAAGTACACCCAGACTGTGGATCCGGGTATAAGTTCGGGAGGCGGAGACACGTAATCGGACATGGTGTTCTGCGATCTGCCTACTTGGTTCGGCGGGCCGGCACGATCCAGCCATTCTGGATGGCCAGGCGTCCATCCTGGAGCATCTGGCGGATGGTAGCTGTCAGCACATCGGCGAGCGGATCGGTCGCGGCCTGCTGCGCGCTGTCCAGCGACGAGAAAACATCACCGCCGATCTCCTCGAGACGGTAGGCTTTGGGGCCGCTCATACAGCACATCCCTGGTTGGTGAGCCAGAAGGTCAGCCAGTGGTGCAGATCCCCGCCGCTCTTGTAGAAGTCGGTCAGGTCTTTGTCCTTAGGCTGGAGTTGCGGGATGTTCGCCCGGATGGCATGGCGCAGGGTCAACAAACCTTGAATGCCGTTTTCAGATTTACCGTCCATGTCATAGGCGACCAGGAAGCGGCGGGCATGCAAGAGGTACCAGCCCCAGGCAGCAATATCGAGATGCTGGGCAGCGCTGCCGAACGTGGCAATGCCGGCCAGATTGCCGGCCTCCTGCGCCAGCAGCAGGGCATCGAACTCGCCTTCGCAGAACAGGATTGTCGCATGGGTAGCCAGATCGTTGGCCATGAAAAGCGCCGGATGGGAGCCGCGCACGTGCAGGTACTTGGGCTTGCCGCGCGGCCGGCGCACCTTGAGATACCAGCAGGTCTCACCGACCATGCCGGGGAGAGTAATTCCCTGGGAAAGGAAGAGCGGCTTGCCGGTCATTCCCCAATGCTGAGCGTCATCGCGGGAATTTCTCGGGATCCAGCCAAGTTGGAACTTCTGGATGGTTTCATCCTTTAGGCCGCGCCCCCTGAGCCAATCCAGTGGGGAGAGCTGGACGGCTTGCATGGTACCGGTTATGGCATCCGGCATCTCCCAGGAGATCGCCTGCGCGCCGGCAGGGCTCCAGAGCAGTTCCTGTGCCCGCAAGCCGATTTCGCTGGCACGCTTTTGCCATGCTTTGGAAGGTGGTGTACTTGTGCTCTCGGAAGATGGGGGGATTTGTACGGGTGCGGCCAGGAAACGGTTGCCTACCAGGCGCTGGACTGCCTCCCCGAATGGCAGCCTTTCCAGGCGCATGACGAGGGCAATTGCATCCTGCCATTTACCCTCCGTACAGTTGCGGCACAACCAGCGGTTCTGCCCGGGCTGGACGTGGAAACCATCCTTGTGGCAGCGGCAGCCGGGGATCGGGCATGGGCCGGCCCACTCGCCGCCGCCAGAACTGGCGACATGCTTCAAGCGGGTATAATGCCCGGCCAGCTGGAGCAGATCGGCGGCCTTTGCTTGATGGATAAGGTCATTGTTCAACATATATGCCTCGTTTACACGTTTACAATACTTACACCGAAAAACTGCCCTGCGAACTGGGTGTAACTGTTGTAACCATGTAACTATCATCCGTTGCAGGCAGGGCGTACAAGACTGCTTTGCCTTGCTTTGTGCGGGTCACTTTCCCCTCGTTGTAAAGTTCCGCAAGACGCGCCGATGTATGGGAAGTGTGCTGTCCCAGGACACTGGCGATCTGGCTGACGCTGGCCGGCCCGATATCCGCCAGAACATCGAGAAGTTGTGTCTTGCGGGTGGGGAACTGGTCACTGATCCCCCATTGAAACGGCTTGCTGTTGAATACGAGCGGCAGGGACTGCTGCTCCAGTTCGCGGCCAACCACCTCTAGGGTTGCAACCTGCTTGCCCTGCTCGCGGTAGACGCCCCAGATCACATCCGGGACACCGGCCTTGGCGGTCGAGCCGAGGATGTCATCGATTGGGGAGGGGGACAGGCCGGAAGGCTTACGATGATGGTCAACGAGCAGGATGCAGATCTCGCGCTGGATGGCAAACTCCTGCAGGGGACCCAGCGCCCAGGTGACCTCACCTTCATCGCGTTGATCGGCGCCCAGGGCACGGCTGAGGGTGTCCAGGATCACCAGGCGGTAGCTACGTTCCAGCAGAAGGCGTTTGAAGACCTCTATCCCGCCGCGATCGAGCAGGCCGACCTGTTCACGGAAATCGGTCCCGAACAGGAAATCCACCATTTTCCCGCTGACTGGCCAGAGCTGCTTTTGCATGCGGTCCTTCAGTCGGCGGGCTGAATCTTCCAGGGCAATATACAGAGAAGGCGAAGGGGTGACGTTCTGCCCCAGGAAAGAGTCCCCGGTCGTCATGGAACGCACGAGTTGCAAAGCCAGCCAGGATTTGCCGATCTTGGGGCGGCCGCTCAGAATACCAAGCCCAACCGGAAGCAAATTCTCGACGATGGTCAGCGGGGGTGGGTAATTCGTCTGAAGAATGATGTGCGCAGGCTGGACTGCCACCGGGGTGACCAGGGCAGCCAATCCCGGGCTGGACGTGAGCCGCTCGCGTAAAGTTTTCTGAATGGATTTTTGCATCATCGGACGATCTTCTGCAGGCAGAGACTCAACAAAAGCATGGTAATTCGCCTGCATGGCTTGCGGATTTTTTGTGCTATAATTTTGTTCAGATGTTTGGCTCTCTGAGCCTTCTGATGTGGGCGTCCTGGCAGGGACGCCTGCTTCTTTTTCTGACATGGTTGACCTCCGGGGGTTAGGGTTGTGGGGGAGTGATGTCGCGGGCCGACCCGCTTCCAAGCGCTGGATCGATGAAACCAGACTGGACCAGTTCTCGCCGGATCAGGAAGCGGATCTGGTCGCGAGGGGAACGCACGTCGCGGGTGGACAGTTGTGCCAGGCCAGTAGCCTCGACTTCGGACAGGGTGATCAGGATGCGGTAGACCATCGACATACCTCCAGAAAGAATTCTGGCCCCATCGTAGCCGGAAGATTTGGCGGGAAAAAGGCATTTTTCTTTTCTCTCCCAAGAAGTCATTAGCAGCGGGGTGTTCGTCCTTGTGATATTGTCTGACGCAATAAGTATATCAATAAAAAAAGGACCTGGCGAGGGATCAAAGCGACAATCTGGCCAGCCAGGTCTGAAACTGGTCCTGCGCTGCGGTCAGAAGAGGTTCGTCATTCTTCCATTCTGCGTCTTTCAAGCGCCGTATCCCATCCTTGATGTTGTTGATCGTGGTCAGGATATCAAGCTTTTCCCTGGCAAGCACCACCACTTCACCCCGTGTCATGCCGGCATCCTGCGATTTGAGGTGTTTCTCAAGCATTGCCAGGCTGATCCGCAAGGTGGCCTCTTCACGCGCCAGCTCTGGTTTGCCGGCCTGGTCGGCGGGAATCTGGCTGGCATCAGGTTGGATCGTCCCGCATGACGCCAGATCCCTGATCAAATGGCTGCACAGATCGTTCAGGAATACCTTGCGCATCGGTCGAATCTCGCTCTCGCCCGAAGCGTAAGCCAGGCGCGCAGATGTCCGGCTGGATGGAGCGTAAAAACGGAAAATTTCGTCTTCGCTGCAGGGATAGACTTCCAGCGAGAGGCGGATCTGCGCGGGGGATAAGAACTGGATCCGGATTTCTCCGCATGTTCCCAGGCAGCGTTTCCGGCGTTCATCGATCACCTGGTAGATGATCAGTTTCCCAGGGAGTTCTTCGGTGCGCTTATGACGGGTATCAAAGGTGTCACGGAAAACGAGCACCAGAGCAGCATCCACCGTGTCCAGGAGATAGGGTA
>Ga0315283_10007131_pt1 | contig 10032 bp, 7 predicted proteins | sample YL17G09_0_MG_FD_204541 | JGI IMG/M metagenome (GOLD analysis project Ga0315283, IMG submission 204541) | Sediment microbial communities from Yellowstone Lake, YNP, Wyoming, USA - YL17G09_0 | ecosystem: Environmental > Aquatic > Freshwater > Lake > Sediment | place: USA: Wyoming | collected...
TTTTAGTGGAAAAGCGTTTCCCTTCAAGGAATATTCCCTGTGAGCAGTTCAAGATCCAATTCGCCCGTATGGGTGAACCTTCCCTGAATATGGAAGTATTGGATGTGCTGAAAGAGCTTCCGAATCGATACCAGGCGCCTGGTTTGATGCCGTCGATCTCCACGGTTGCCCCTGCGGGAACTGAGCGGTTCTTTGATCAACTTCTGGATATTAAGCAAGAGTACTATTCGGGGGGGCACTTTCAATTCCAGATTTCGTTGCATACCACGGATCTCGCGCTGCGCGATCGCTTCATCCCTATGAAAAAATGGAGCTTTGCTCAGATAAGGGAATATGGCGAGCGTTACTATTCTGCTGGTGACCGTAAGATCACCTTGAATTTTGCGCTTGCCCAGGGGATGCCGGTTGCCCCTGTAGTATTGCTGAATTTCTTTGACCCAGACAAATATCTGATTAAAATTACACCACTGAATCCCACCTACCGTGCCCGTGAGAATGACCTGGTCTCCTATGTGAACCCACTCAGCGCAGGGGAAAAGTATGAAATCGTCCAGGCACTCCAGGATTCAGGCTACCAGGTCATCCTTAGCATTGGGGAGACGGAGGAAAATTATATCGGGAGCAATTGTGGGCAGTACTTGCGGCGGCATTTATTGGCGGAAGCGCCGATCGAAGATGGATATACCTATCCGGTAAATGAGGGCTAATATTTTTTAGCAGATTGTCGTAATAATTTTGTATTTTCCCTATGCATGAAGTTCGTGGTAAATAATTTCCCATGGCACTAAGCGCCCCAATAGCACTAGGCTTCACCGCAGAGATCTATGCCTGGAAGGATGGACAGGTGCTTAAACTGTTCAATCAGGGAATATCACGAAGCGCTGCGGAGACTGAGGCTAATTTGACACGCATTGTGCATGCCACCGGGCTACCCGTACCGGCAGTGGGGGAGATCGTTGAGATCAATGGTCGTTTTGGGCTGGAGTACGAGAGGGTGGATGGAGTGACCATGTTGCAGGCATTTATGAGGCAACCATGGAAATTACCGATTTTTGCACGACAGCTGGCAGAATTGCAGGCTGATATGCATACGCGTAGTGTGCCTGAGTTACCCTCACAACGCGAAAGGCTGGAGCGTAAGATCAAAAGAGCTGGGTTATTACCGGAGGACCTGCGCCAGGCAGCCCTGCATGCCCTGGAGCTGTTGCCAGAGGATGACAAACTTTGCCACGGTGACTTTCACCCCAATAATATCGTCCTTTCCTCCCACGGTCCGGTGATCATTGACTGGATCGATGCTTCACGTGGTAGCCCAATCATGGATGTAGCGCGTTCCACGCTCCTCATGGGAGGCGGTCCATTGCCACCAGAAACTCCAGCTGCATGGCTGGTGAGGCTACTACGAGGTTGGATCTACCAGATCTATTTGAGGCGCTATTTCCAGTTAAGTCCAGCGGATAAGCAACAGATCTCAACCTGGGTGCCAGTCGCTGCGGCCGCGCGGCTGGACGAGAATATCACTGTTGATGAAACCCGCTTGTTGTCGATTGCGCAAAACCTGCTACGGACAGGTTGAAACAAATTTCAAACTCATTGATGATATTTACTTCACAAAGGAAATGATGTCATGAAGTTAGCGACATTGTGTTACCTGAGGCGGGATGGGCAAACCCTGATGATCCATCGGGTCAAGAAAGCCAATGACATGCACCAGGGAAAGTGGAACGGGTTGGGAGGCAAGCTCAACCTGGGTGAGAGCCCTGAAGAATGTGCCGTGCGGGAGATATTTGAAGAGTCTGGGCTGAGGGTGCGTAATCCGCAGCTCAAGGGCTTTTTGACGTTTCCAGCCTTTTCTCAGGATGAGGACTGGTATGTCTTCGTCTACCTGGTGGAGGATTTCGAGGGGGAGCTGATTGATTCACCGGAAGGCATCCTGCGCTGGGTAGATAATGCGGATTTGACTACCCTGAATTTGTGGGAGGGTGACCCAATATTTCTACCCTGGCTGGATCGACCGGGCATCTTCTCAGGCAAGTTCATCTATAAGGATGGAAGACTGGTATCGTATGAGGTTGCGTTTTACGATTGAGCCCTGAGCAATGACCATCTACTCTCTATATGCAGTCAGGGCACTGGCACTCTATTCTCAAGGGCTGGTCAAAACGAATGCTGCCGACTCAAACCCAAGCCTGGAGACGATCCAGAAAACCGTAGAGCAGGTGAATTACGTCCAGATCGACACACTGAACCTGATCCAGCGCAGCCAATATATTGCCTTATGGAGCCGCCTGGGCAGCTACGCTCCGGCAGATTTTGACCGACTTGTCTATTCAGCGGAAGAGCGTATATTATTCGAAGGCGTGCGGAGTGTGGCAGCGATCATCCCGCTGAAAGACTACCGCTACCAACTACCCCAGATGGACCGAGGTCGGGAAAGGCTGCTGCGCTGGTATGACCACTGGTTGGAGCAGGGAGACAATCGTGAGATGGTCCCGGAGGTACTGGAACGCATCCGCCAGGAGGGAGGGCTGAGGACGTCGGATTTTGAGTACCATGGTCCCAAACGGGGCAGCTGGTGGGATTGGAAACCTGCCAAGATCGCACTGGAATACCTGTTCGCCAGGGGTGACCTAATGATCGCAAACCGGGTGAATTTCCAACGGGTGTATGACCTGGCGGAACGTATCCTGCCAGCCTGGGTGGAAACCAGCCCACCGACCCTGGAGGAGCGTGACCGATACTGGGTCGAGCAAGGTTTGATAGCGCTAGGGATATGCCTGCCCACTCAGATCGCTGAATATGGCTTTCATATGCAGCGGGCGTACCCCAAAGCCCTTGGAGCTGAGCTGTTGAAGCGCGGGGTGGTCGTGCCGGTCCAGGCAATCCTGGCGGATGGCGAAACCCATGAGCTGGTGGTGCACCGCGACCAGCTTGAAAATCTCCAAAAAGCGGCGGATGGGGTGATAAAAGGATCCCGAACCACATTCCTCAGTTTTTTTGACAGCCTGTTCTGGTGTCGGGGGCGGGATCTGCAGTTTTGGGGTTATCGAAACATGCTGGAAGCCTATGTGCCTGAGGTAAAAAGGCAGTATGGCTACTTCTGCCTGTCCATCCTGCACAAGGACAGGCTGGTGGGGCGATTCGATCCAAAATTGGAAAGAAAGGCCGGGGTTTTACGCATTAAAGATATATACCTGGAAGAGGGAGTCGAACCGGACGAAGAGCTGGTGAGTGGGGTCGCCAGCGCCATGCGCGATTTCATGAGTTTCCATCAGGCAAATGAGCTAGTGATTGAGAAAAGCAAGCCGGAAGAGTTTGGGGAGAAGCTACTGAAGGCTATCTAAAGAATAACCAGATATGATATTCTCAATTTCCTGCTCTAAGTTCAGGGTGGGGCGTTGAAAGCGGGTGTTGGGCACCTGCAGGTTATAATCGCGGATGCGCTGGTTGAGTGCCGGCAGCTTGTCCTTGAAGGCTTCGAGGGCGCGGACCCATTCAGCGGAGGCCTTCTCATCTGGCACGTCAGCTGACAAATATAGTATTCGCCACTTCCAGGCGCGGAGCAGTTCCTGGCGGTTTTTTTCAATGTCAATTTCAATTTCGCGGATGGTAACGATCCAGGGAAGTGAGAAACCACTCTCCTTGATCAGGTGGTAAGCTAATTCCCATTCAGGATCGGCGTTAGGATTTTCTTCAATGCGCAGAGGCTTGCCTTTACCAGGTAAATTGTCGAATTTTCCTTCCTCAATAGCCTTGCGCAAGTGTTCTTCAACATTCGGCATAAGACTGATCTCAATAGTGGCGTTTTAGCTCAGCCACAGGCAGGAACACCACTCCCTCGGAGGCATCGCCAAGGGCAGTGATTTGCTTTGGGTGGTTGGCTGCCTGCCAGGCGGTGTAAGCAGCCACCAGGGCATCCAGCTCACCCTGGCTGTATAGTTTATCCAACGGCCAATCACCTTCCAGCACACGTTGGGGAGTTATCCCTTTAAGCAAATCCATCGGATCCGTTATCCCTATTTTATGTTGATAGAGCACCAGTTGGCGTTGGATGCGTCCCTCGAGACTGTTCTTGGGGAGAGGTACCCGACCTAGTAGGGTGCAGTAGCTGGCATGTGGATAGACCTCCAGCCACTGAAGGGCTGACCCTTGAGAAGGGTAGGGCTGGTATCCCATGCGCTCGAGGCGATGGTATAGATTAAAACCCATTTTCATCCAATTGGGGCAGGCTTTCTCATCGGCGGGTGTTTTATAACAGCTGATGCGATGCTGGCGTAATAAGTATTCTGCCAGGCGGAAGTCCATGTAACGACCGGGGCGGGGAGGCGGGGCGAGACGGTCACGTAGCTCGGGAATTTTCATTAAGCCCTGGCTGGGGCGGCGAGGGGCGCACACTGCGACGATGGCCTGGGATTGACCCGCCATAAGAGCCACCACTTCATCCAGGTTAGCGCCTCCCAAAGCCGTCAGGTGCAGCTGGTTATCCAGGGCAGCGAAGGCGAATGGTTTTCGGCCGGCGGTTGGGTCAATTCCCAGGTAGGAGGATTCGGTGAAGAACATAGGTTTATTATACGCTAAACTAATTATTTGCTTTTTACTCTCAGATAACCCCAATTATCAGCTTTATCAGAATATGGGCATAACAAACAGGTGGACCATATTGCCTTGAATATTGTATGCACCCTTTGCGGATGTAGTCTTTTACGTGGATTTGATGATTGCATATGACCTTGCCATACAGATACAGCATGATACCGATATTATTGGAGGACCTTTCGAAAATTTTTAATCTAACTCCATTGGGGTATTGATATGAATTGGTTAATATAGTGTATACTGATATTAATATCTCGCCTTGTAATGCTAATAATAATGAAAACCAGAAGGCAGAAAATCTATCTTATTATTGGGTTATATATAATAGTGATTAGATATATCTGTTTTCCGACACCGCAATATACGCTTGATCCTCCAGATGTTCATATCCCGCTCTAGATAAGCTTCATTCCAATTTACCTCGTTACTTATCGAGCGAAGGGACTTGGCTAATTGCGGTACCGTAATACTCTAAATCAATAACGATTTTAGGAGGGTTGAATGAAGAAAATTATTGTGATCTGCCTTATATTCCTTCCAGCTCTTATATTTTTATGGGTTAATACGGATGTAGCTGCAAATACTCATGGGGCCTCACCGAAGAATCTAACTACATCAGATACAACACCAAGCCATATTGATAGTTTAGTATATACAGAGACAGCAAAAATAATCGCCTCGGATTATGAAGATGGGGATACGTTTGGTCAATCCTTTGATGTTGATGGTAATTACCTCGTTGTCGGTAACCCGACCGATGATGATTATGGCATAGAGTATGGAGCAGTTTACATATTTGAGCGTCTTGACGGGTTTAATGTATGGACAGAAACAAAAATAATAACACCAACTTTAGGTGAGGATCGGGAAAATTTTGGATGGTCTGTAGCTATAAGTGGCACGACAGTAGTTGTTGGTTCGCTACAGATTGGTACATATAGGGGAGAAGCATATGTGTATGAAAAAGATTATGGTGGTGTCGGGAATTGGGGATTAGTTAAACAATTGGCACCGTCCGACCTACCCGATTCATCCGGTTTTGGTCGTGCGGTAGATATTGATGGTGATACGATTGTGGTTGGAGCATATTACTATAGCTTAAGATGCGAGGGTTGTGGCTCTGCATTTGTATTCGAGCGGAATTTAGGTGGAGATAATAATTGGGGGTTATCAAAAGAACTTTACGACCCCGTTGGAAATGAAGATGAGAGGTATGGTCTTCATGTATCTTTATATCAAGATACTTTAATCGTAAGTGCATCACAACGTGTTCCTTCGGGGGCTGTATTCGTCCATTATCGTGACTATGGTGGAATTGATAATTGGGGTAATGTAAAGATACTTCAGTCACCAGCGTCTATCGAAACTTGTGATAAACCCATGAGGACAAATGGTGCTATCGCAGTCATCGGTACGCAGGAAAATAATATAAAGATTTATGGGAGGGATTTTGGTGGAACTGACAATTGGGGATTCCTAAGATCTTTAGGTGGAGGGTTAAGTTTTGGTATGGGTGTTGATATCTTCAATAATAATGTAATTGTTGGGGAACCGGATCATCCAGAATACGAGATTCATACTGGTGCTGCTTATATGTTCTCAACGTATGACGAGGATTTCAGTAATTGGAGTCAAGAAGGTCAAGTTCTGGCATCCGATGGTGGTGAAGGCGATGGATTTGGAAATCAAGTAAAAATCACAGCTGATGAATTATTCATATCAGCATACGGAGCAGACATTAATGGAATAAATGCAGGAGCAATTTACATATATCATTATGAAATTATCCACAATTCTGATCTCACAATTTCTAAGACAGACAATCCAGATCCAGTGATAATTGGGAGTGTTTTAACTTATACAATTTCTGTAAATAACCTAGGTCCAGATACTGCGCTTGATGTATCCGTTACAGATACTCTACCCGATGATGTGATTTTTAATAACGCGAGCCCTGGATGCACTGAGACTGATGGAAATGTTACATGCGATGTTGGTAATCTATCGCCTGATGCCTCGACAGATATTATGATTGAAGTAATTGCTCCTGGTGTAGAGGGGTCGATTATTAACACAGCAACTGTAACTGGGGAAGTTGTTGATCCTAATCCTGATAATAACACTGCCACTGAAGAAACAACAATAATACCCCCACCTACCGACCTATGGATCAGTATAGAAGATATCCCTGATCCTGTGCTGGTCAGCAGCCCATTGACATATACATTATTGGTCAACAATGGAGGTCCTAATGATGTTACAAGTGTTATGGTAGAAGATTACCTTCCATCAGGTGCACAATTTGAAAATGCGAGTCCCGGATGCACAGAATCGAGTAATGTAGTGACTTGCAACGTTGGGAATATATCAAATGGCGAAGTTTACACGATCACAATTGTTGTATCTGCACCGAATGTTACAGGAACAATCACTAATTATGCTAATGTTCAATACACAGGTTTCGATCCTTTACCTGGTAACAATCACGACGATGAATATACTATTGTGGTAGATACAATCGCCGATCTACAGATCACATCGATAATCGATGAACCTGATCCGGTGCTTACGGGCAACTATTTATCTTATACAATTCATATATATAACGCGGGTCCCGGTTTTGCACAGGATATATATTTATCCAACATACTATCTGATGGTGTGGTGTTTGTAAGCGGTCAAAATTGTGAATATGCTGGAGGTCCTGAATACGTAGTGATTTGCCATGCAGATAGCTTAATATCCCACGGTAATATTGATTTTAACTTTATTGTTATTACGCCGAGTGTGCAAGGTAATATTATCAGCTCTGCTTATGTAAATGGTTTTGTTTTCGATCCTGACCTTGAAAATAATACCGATATTGAATACACATCTGTTCTTTATGAATTAATATTCGAAAATCTAATGCCAATCGTATTTCGCTAATAGCACTAGCTTTATCTAGGATAACTAGCAGCAATTGATATCTCACAAAAAGTAGATTTCAGATCTCTAAATCATAATGGAATAAAACAAATAATGACTATAGCGTCTGATAAACCCATTAATGATCCTGCACAAGATAGATTTAACCGCTGGTCGTTTGCTCAGCGTATTGCCCAGACCATCGTTTCTAGAAAAGACCCAAGTAGTATAGTTATTGGAATATATGGGTCCTGGGGCGATGGGAAAACAACAGTTCTGAATTTTATTGAGAAAGAATTAAGCCAGCAACCGAATATTATTACATATAAGTTTAACCCTTGGCGATTCTCTGATGAAAATAAAATGCTAATCGGCTTTTTTCATAGCCTAGCAAACGCATTAGGGAAATCCGAAAAAAATGTAAAAGAGAAAATTGGAGATTGGATAGGTAAGTATGTATCAACTATTGCATCAGCATTTGGCAAAGCAGAAGCTGCAGAAAAACTTGGTAAACTGCTGTCATCAACCGAATTAGAGGAAACAAAAACTCGAGTAAATGGAATTCTAAAAGATGCAGGAAAAAGAATCATTGTCCTTATTGATGATATAGATAGGCTAGATAAGAACGAAATTCAGTTTCTATTTCGCTTAGTAAAACTAAATGCAGATTTTGTAAATACTGCTTATGTATTGGCATTTGATGATGATATGGTTACTGCGGCTTTGCAGGAGAAATATAGTGCGGCTGGATCTGAATCAGGCCGTGGTTTCTTGGAGAAAATAATCCAAGTACCTTTAGATCTTCCTGCCATTCCTCTTGCTCTCTTAAGAGATTTTTGTTTTTCGACAATTGACCAAGCTATAAAAGAAGCGGGGATAAATCTCTCTGAAGAAGATGTAAATGCCTTTGTGAGAGGTTATATTGATGGTTTAGAAATACGGGTAAAAACACCTCGTATGGCCACTCGTTATAGCAATATTCTCGCTTTTTCGCTCCCCATTTTAAAAGGTGAAGTATATCCAGTCGATTTAATGTTAGTTGAAGGAATCCGTCTTTTTTACCCTAGACTTTATGAAACAGTCAAAAGAAATCCCGACATATTTTTAGGAAGTACCATTTATCTTACTGCTTCCTATGATGACCAACAGATAAAAAAAATAAAGGAAGTAATTGAATCAGGAATAAAAGATCTTATTACAGATGAAAAACAGGCGGCTTTAAAACTATTACAGTATATTTTCCCAAAATTACAAAGAATATACAGTAATGTCTATTATGGTAGGGATTCCATAAAAGCTTTGTCACAGTTGAAGAGGATTGCATCTGAGGACTATTTTCCACGATATTTTTCTTATTCGATCATCGAATCTGATGTTTCAGATGTAGTTCTTGAACAATTATTATCATCATTAACCGAAAAGTCCAATAGTGAGGTAACCAATACTTTCAACGATCTATTTGAGACAAAAGATAACGACAAGCTTATTTCAAAATTACGACAAAAAGCCGATAAGTTGTCAGATAAGTCTGCTTTAAAATTAGCTTTTTTAGTCGCTGCAAATGGAGGTAGGTTTCCAAACCCTGATCAATTATTTTCGTTTCGAGGACCTTTTTCTCAGGCAGCAATGCTAGTCGGGGAGCTACTTGAAAAAATTCAGAATAAAGAAGATAGGTTAAATTATGCTAAGCAATTAATAGCTATTGCTGACCCAATTTCTTTTGCTATAGAAATTACTCGCTGGATTCGAGATATAGAACAAGATGCAAATCCAAGTAGTCTAACCCCAGATGAAAAATCTACTTTGAAGAGAATATTAGCTGACCGCATTAAACAAGCAAGTACTACTGAAAACATATTAACGAAATATCTAAATGATGCAGGAACCATACTCTCTATATGGGCGAATTGGGGCTCGAAGGAAGAAGAATCAAACTACCTTGAAGGCCTATTTATACAAGATCCAAAACAAATTATCTTGCTTTTAAACTGTGTAGTTCCTACTGAATGGGAGATGGGCAACGGAATAGGTAAAAAATCGGACTTAGATCGACCTGTATATGACTACCTTGATAAAATAATAGATGCGACGAAAGTAATGACAATTCTAGAAAAAATATACGGTAGCGAGTTATTCACAAAAGAATATCCAGATGAAGAGTCAGGAGAAAATGTTGACCTTAGGTTAGCACAGCAGTTCGCATGGATATATAAAATCATACACAAAGAAACTGAATAATTTCTTTTGATAGACCCCATTCTGGTTACTGGTAGGATCGCTGCGATATACGAGGTGAATTATTTCTCCCTCGCCCCATCCCTTTCTTAATCCACTCACTTTTTATCTTCTGTGAAACATTGTATACATGTTTCACAGAATTTCGACACGGAGGGATATGGGGGAAATGAGGGTGTTGAAAAGAGCGATAAGTAAACACAACTAATAGAGAAATCCATCAAAAACCAGAGGCATTCGCTCAAAATAAGCATTTAGAGTATAAGACTGGTATGTATCAGGGTCTTTTAGGCC
>Ga0315283_10007134_pt1 | contig 10029 bp, 10 predicted proteins | sample YL17G09_0_MG_FD_204541 | JGI IMG/M metagenome (GOLD analysis project Ga0315283, IMG submission 204541) | Sediment microbial communities from Yellowstone Lake, YNP, Wyoming, USA - YL17G09_0 | ecosystem: Environmental > Aquatic > Freshwater > Lake > Sediment | place: USA: Wyoming | collected...
CCTCTTCGAGCAAACACCGCTCGATCAGCTACTTTCCCGCGCCGTCACTGACCTCGATCCACCCGACGCGCATAACCAGATGAATTTATTCGAGTAACGTTGGGACACTACTGGTTTGATCAAACAACTAACAAAACTAAGGTCCGGTACCTTCCGTCTCAGTGCGGTAGATCCGCAGCCCGCGGGCCTCGTAGTTGGCCAGTGCGGCGGGGTGATCGAGGGTGCAGGTGTGCACCCACACGCGGTCCGGGCACAGACGCCAGGCTTCCTCCAGGGCCCGAGTGAGCAACGCGCCACCAAGGCCGCGACCGTAATGGCCCGGCAGCAGGCCAAAGTATTCAATCTCGATACCGCCCTGCCGGTCATCCCGGAGCTCAAAATAGCCGACCGTCTCGGCTCCCCACAGGGCGCGGAAGGTCAGCAGGCCGGGCGTCTCAGTGCGCTCGCGCCACTGCTCGTCCGTCCAGGCACGCTTGTCCTGCCAGCCGAAAGCCTCGCCAACGGTGCAGTACATGTGACAGTTGAAGCGCCAGTCCGGCGGGCTGACGGCCCGAACCTGGAACTGCTCGTCCTCCAAGTACAGGGGCCTCAGCTGGTCCGCCGCGAACATAGCCAGGTAGGTGGTGGTGACGGTCATGACGCTGGCGCGCATCCCCAGCCGTCCGACTGGCCGCCATACTCCCGCCCCAGCCGCGCCACCTGTCTCTCCAGCATCACGAGCTCCGCGTATACGGGTGCCATGTGTACCGTGAGACGGGCCTGCCACTTCTCGGTCTTCTCGTAGTGGGAAGTTTCGACGCGGAACCCGGGCCCCAAGTCGGCCTGGTTGGCGAAGGCGATGGCCTGATCCTTCAAATCGAAAATCAGGAAGAAATCGATGTATCGGGGCACAGACAGGTCATCGCCCTGTGACTGCATGAGGCGCAGAAGTTCGCCGGTTTCATCGTGGGGAAAATCCTGGGTCATGAGTTCGGTCTCGTGATGAAGCCCCGGCACACCGCCGCCAGCTTGTGGCCGTCCGGGTCCCGGGCATAGGCGGCGTAGAAGTCAGGCTGGTACTGGGGCCGCAGGGCCGGTGCACCTTCGGACGTGCCGCCAAACCGGAGGGCCGCCGCGTGGAAGTCGTCCACCTGCTGCCAGCTGCTGGCTTGTAACGCAATCATTGAGCCGTTTCCGACAGTGGCAGCGCGCTGGTCGAAGGGCGGGCAGACCCAGAGTGCCCTCTCCCGCGCGCCTTTGTCCTCGTAGATGCCCCAGCCCGCCCAGCCTTCCCATTCGCTCTCGTCCTGAACCACGCAGCGCCGGTGGCCGAGCGCGGCCATGACCGGGTCGTAGAAGCGGATGGCGCGCTCAAGGTTGTTGGTGCCGAGGCAGAGGTAGGTAAACATGGCGGGGCTTCTTGCTAGGTCGGTTCCTAGGTCGGCTGATCGTCCCAGTATTCCATGGTGACCGATTTCCGGTAGCCCTCGCCAGTCAGGCGCACGCCGACGCGCCCGGAATCCGGATAGACGATGACGTCGCTGGGGTTGCGCTCGCCGATGAGCAGATACCTGCAAGGCGCAGCCCCCTGGTTGATGAGGGCGTGAGCGGCTTTCTGCCCGGCGGGGAAGCAGGCGTAGTGCCCGGCAGACAATTCGTAGGTCTGGTCGCCGAGACGAAGCGTGAGGGAGCCTTCGAGAATCAGCAGATGCTCTTCCTCGAGCATGTGGTAGTGGGCCGGACAGGCTTGCTTGCCGGGCTCGAGGGTTTCCATGCACACGCCCACATGGGCCGCGCCGCCGAACTCGCCCAGCTGCTTGAAACGTGAGGCGAAGCGCTGGCCCTGGGAGAACTCTTCCGTCGGTACCCGGTCGATGTGGAAAGGCTCGAAGATGCCGCCCGCGTTGACGGAGGTGGGTTTTTCACTCATCGAATGTCACCGGGGACCTTGTCCCGTTGCTGTCTTCGACTTCCATGGGGACTGGGTCTTTCTTAATCTGCGTTGAGGTGAAACGTTGGTCAAGCGACTTGCATGTGCCATGGACCTGTGACCAGACTAGCCCTGCCGGCGACAATTTGGCACCGAAAATGGCTACTTTCCAATCCCGCACTCCGTGAACGATTACCCCCTAAGCCACTCGCAAGCGCTCGAGCCGACGCTGCCCCGCGATGCCTACGTCTCCGCGGCTGTCTTCGACGCCGAGCGCGAGCGGATCTTCGCACGGGAATGGGTCCTCGTGGGCCGTGAGGAATCGATCCCGGCGGAAGGTAACTACCTCGACGTCGATGTGCTGGGCGAATCGCTGCTCGTCGTACGTGACGGGGGCGGCGTGCTTCGCGCCTTCTTCAACGTCTGCCGTCATCGCGGCTGCGCGTTGGTGCTCCGGGAGAAACACGAAGGCGCCACCGAGGGCGTGCCCGTGGCCGGCCGGACCGGAAAGGCACTCCGCTGCCCTTATCACTCATGGACGTATGCGCTCGACGGCTCTCTCCGCTCTGCTCCCCTGCTTGAAGAAGCACTCGCCGGCCGGAAGCAGGAGTTCGGGCTGCATCCCGCCGGACTCGAGACATGGGGCGGATTCATCTTCGTTAACCTCGATCCCGCGGGCGCAAGCGCCCGGGGCATTACCCTCGAGTCACAGTTCGGCGTCTCCATGCAGCGACTGAAGAACTATCCGCTGGCCGATCTCCGACTGGGCCGTCGCATCGTTTACGATGTGGCGACGAACTGGAAGGTGATCCTCGAGAACTACAACGAGTGCTACCACTGCGGCGGTGTTCACCCCGAGCTCTGCAAGGTAGTGCCCGCCTTCCGCCAGAACAGCGGGATCTCGCTCGACTGGGAGCACGGTGTGCCGCACCGCGAAGGCGCGGTGACCTTCACCGCGAGCGGTCAGACCACACGCGCACCGTTCCCCGGCATCGACGCAAACGAGCTGGTAAGGCACAAGGGCGAGCTCATCTATCCGAACTTCATGATCTCTGCGTCGATGGACCACATTGCGGCCTTCACGATCTTCCCGCGCGATGCCGGCCACACCACCGTCATCTGCGATTTCCTCTTCCACCCGTCAGAGATCGCCAGGCCCGGGTTCGATCCGCTGGATGCGGTCGATTTCTGGGATGTCATCAATCGCCAGGACTGGGCAGTGTGCGAAGGAGTCCAGCGGGGAATGAACTCCCGCCGCTTCACGCACGGCTACTACGGGCCCATGGAGAGCGCGAGTCTCGACATCCGCAAATACATCGCGGAGCGGCTCGGTGACCTGGTGAACCTGTCAAAGCCGGCCGCACCGGGCGGCCGCTGATGCGCCGCGACTACGAATACATCGTCCTCGGACTCGGCGGACTCGGCAGCGCAGCCGCGTACTGGCTGTCCCGGCGGGCCGGCGCCAACGTTCTGGGTCTCGAACAGTTCGAGCTCGGGCACGTGCGCGGTGAATCGCAGGACCATTCACGCATCATCCGGCTCTCCTATCACGCACCGAATTACATTGCGCTCGCGAAACGCGCCTATGAATGCTGGGACGAGGTTTCGCGGGAAAACGGTGAGCCGTTAGTGCTCGTCACCGGCGGCCTCGACGTCGGGCCGAGAGTGAGCGCGATCCCGCTCGAGGCCTACTCAGAGAGCATGACCGCGGCTGGTGTCCCTTTTGAGTATCTGGACGCCGCCGAGATCATGCGGCGCTGGCCATTGTTTCGGCTCACCGACGACATCCACGGCCTTTATCAGCCGATGGGTGGCATTGCGATGGCCGCACGTGGCAACGCGGCGCACCAGCGGCTGGCACGCCAGCATGGTGCGACGCTCAGGGACCGCACGAGGGTCGAGCGAATTGAGCCGCAGCGAGATGGTGGCTTTGCCGTCACGGCGGGGGGGATATGCTATGGCTGCCGGCGGCTCGTAATCGCCGCCGGTCCCTGGTCGAACGCCGCACTCGCCCATTTCGACTGGCAGTTGCCGCTCGTGGTCACGCGCGAGCAGGTGACGTACTTCAAGTCGCCGCACCTCGACAGGTTCGCACCGGGGCGCTTCCCCGTCTGGATCTGGATGGATGATCCGTCCTTCTACGGATTCCCTGTCTTCGGCGAACCAGCCACGAAGGTAGCGCAGGACGCTGGTGGGAAGCCCACCACTGCCGACACGCGGGATTTCGAGCCGGACCCGGCGAACGCGGCAGGGGTCGTACGCTTCCTCGAGCGCTATCTCCCCGATGCCCTCGGGCCAGTGCACCTGATCAAGACCTGCCTGTACACGCTCACCCCCGATCGCGACTTCGTGCTCGACACCATTCCCGGCCATGACGGTGTGAGCATCGCCATCGGCGCCGGGCACGCCTACAAGTTCGCCTCGGTGATCGGACGCATTCTCTCCGAACTCGCAATCGATGGCGGAACACCGTCCGATGTCTCGGGGTTCCAGCTCAGCCGCCCCGTGCTGCAGCTGACAGACCCCCCTGTGAACTACATGGTGTAGCCCGATTCCCGCCGAGCTGAAGGGCGAGGGCGCACCGTCCGGCAACGCGCCAGGGCTCGCAACTGCGCGGCCGGCCATGGGGTTCCGCGACCTCGTGCTTTTTTGCGTGGTCACTGGGATCAGCGTGCGCTGGATCGGCACTGCGGCGGCGGCAGGCCCGTCTGCTATCACAATCTGGATGGGAGCCTGGCTGGTGTTCTACCTCCCACTCCTCGCGGCGGTGCTCGAACTCTCCTCGCGCTTCGGCGACGGTGACGGCGGTATCTATCACTGGAGCCAGCGCGTGCTCGGCGATTGGGCCGGATTCATGACCGGGTGGACGTACTGGACGTGCAATCTTCCCTTCTATCCGTCGATCCTTCTTTTCGCTGCCGGCGCAGGCGCGTACTTGATCCAGGGCGACGCCGCCGCGCTCGCGGCGAACCGCGGCTACGTGCTTGCCTTCTCGGTAACCGCGATGTGGATGGCGACGCTCCTCAACGTGTTTGGATTGCACATCGGCAAATGGCTACACAATCTCGGTGCGATAGGAAACTGGGTACCGGTCCTGATCTTCTTTGTCCTGGCTCCGATTGCCTGGTCCCACTACGGCTCCGCCACGTCGTGGACGCCGGGTGCGTTTGTGCCGCGCGCCAATCTGCGCGAAATGATTTTCTGGACCAGCCTCGTCTTCGCGCTCTCGGGCCTGGAGGCCGCCGCGTTCCTGCGGAGTGAAGTGAAGGACTTCAGGCATCTTTTTCCCAGGGCACTGCTCACCGGCGGCGCCCTGGTAATAACCGGCTATGTCTTCGGCACCATTGCCATCCTGATCATCCTGCCCGCGCACCAGTTGTCGAGCTTCACCGGCATCATGGAGACCGTGGTCGCCGGCACGCAGCGCATCGGGTGGGGAGGGCTGGTACCCATCATGGCGGCGCTTCTCGTCATCGCGAACGTGGGCGCAGTGGGGGCGTGGCTCACGGCATCTGCGCGACTGCCCTTCCTCGCGGGCATTGACCGCTACTTGCCAGAGCGCTTCGGGCGCATCCATCCACGGTGGGGAACGCCGCACATCGCCTTCTTCTGGCAGGCGGTCTTCGCGACCGGATTCATCCTGCTTGCCCAGGCCGGCGCTACCGTCGCCGGTGCCTATCAGATCCTCATCAGCATGAGCATCATCTCGTACTTCATGCCCTACCTTTTCACCTTCGTCGCGGTCCTGAAGGTGCAGAGCGTACCGGCAGCGCCCAATGTCATCCGCCCGCCGGGCGGCCGGGCGACGGCTATTGTGCTGGCGTCGGTGGGACTCACCGTCACCATTACGGCATTGCTCCTCGCTTGCGTGCCCGATGCCGCGGAGCCGAACAAGCCCCTCGCGGTGATCAAGGTGGTGGGAAGCATGGTGCTGCTGGTGGGGATCGGGCAGGTGGTCTATATGCGCGGAGCCCGGGAGCGGCGGGTTCGTTCGCCTGGCTAAGACAGGTCGGGGCTTCTACTCGACCGTCACGCTCTTCGCGAGATTCCGCGGCTGGTCCACGTCCGTGCCCCGCAATATGGCGACGTGATAGGCAAGCAGTTGCAACGGAATCGTGTAGACAATCGGCGCCTGCAAGTACGTAACGTGCTTGGGCATCTTGATCACCGTCACGCCGTCGCTGGATTCGAAGCCCGAATCCGGGTCCGCAAACACGAAAAGCTCGCCGCCCCGAGCGCGGACTTCCATCAGATTGCTCTTCAACTTTTCCAGCAGGTCGTTATTCGGCGCCACGGTGATGACGGGCATGTCCGCGTCCACCAGGGCCAGCGGGCCGTGCTTCAGTTCGCCCGCCGGGTACGCCTCGGCGTGAATGTAGGAGATCTCCTTCAGCTTCAGGGCGCCCTCCATTGCGATCGGATGCAGGATGCCGCGGCCGAGGAACAGGGCGTGGTGCTTGTCGGCGAAGCGCTCGGCGAGCTTCTTCATGACCGGGTCCAGCACCAGAGTCTTCTCGATCAGGCTGGGGATCTCGATGAGGCGCGTCACCAGACCCCGCTCCCGCTCCGCGTCGACGGCGCGGTGCTTCGCCAGCGCGATCACCAGCATGGTCAGCGCCGCAATCTGGGTGGTGAAGGCCTTGGTGGAGGCGACGCCGATCTCTGGGCCGGCGCGGGTGAGCATCACCAGACTGGACTCCCGCACCAGCGAGCTCTCCGGCACGTTACAGATGGCCAGTGTGGACAGGTAACCGCCCTCTTTGGCCAGCCTGAGAGCCGCCAGGGTGTCAGCCGTCTCGCCGGACTGGGAAATAGTGACAAACAGGGTGTTCTTGGGCACCACGGGGTTGCGATAGCGGTACTCGCTGGCGATGTCCACGTGGCAGGGCAGGCGACAAACCTGCTCGATCAGGTACCGGGCCACGGAGCCCGCGTGGAAGCTGGTGCCGCAGGCCACGATGTGCACGGCCTCGGTGCGACGGAAGATTTCAGTGGCACTGGGGCCGAAGGCGGCCTCCAGCAGCTTGCCATTGGCGACCCGTTCCTCGAGCGTCTGGCCCACGGCCCGGGGTTGCTCGTGGATCTCCTTCAACATGTAGTGGGCGTACTGGCCCTTCTCGGCGGCATCGGCGGAGAGCTCGCTTTCCTTCACCGGCCGGTGCGCAGGCTTGCCGTCCTTGTCAACCACACGCACATGGCTGCGGTGGATCTCGGCCACGTCACCCTCTTCGAGGAAGATGAAGCGGCGCGTGACGGGCAGCAGGGCGGAGACGTCGGAGGCCACGAAGTTTTCGCCGTCCCCGAGGCCGACGACCACCGGGCAACCGCAGCGGGCGAGGATCAGCTGGCCGGGATTGTCTTCGCTCATCACCACCAGCGCGTAGGCGCCCTGGAGCTGGGCGACCGTGGCCCGCACTGCCTCGAAGAGGCTCGGGGTTTTCTTCAGATGGTAGTGGATCCGGTGCGCGATGCACTCGGTGTCGGTGTCGGAGGCGAAGGTGTAGCCGAGGGCCTTGAGCTCGTCCCGCAGCTGCTCGTGATTCTCGATGATGCCGTTATGGACGATCGCGAGACCGTCGTGGGAAATATGGGGGTGGGCGTTCTTCTCGCTGGGGATCCCGTGAGTGGCCCAGCGGGTGTGAGCGATGCCGATCGTCGAGTGCAGCGGATCCGCATCCAGGGCCAACTGGAGTTCCGCCACCTTGCCCTGCCGGCGCTGGCGGCGCAGATGCCCGTTGCTCAAGACTGCCAGGCCCGCCGAGTCGTAGCCCCTGTATTCGAGACGCCGCAGTCCCTCCATCAGAATGGGGACGACGTTCCGGTCAGCGATGGCTCCAACGATTCCGCACATGTTTTGGATTATGGCTTAGGGGGGCGGTTCGGGCGCGACTATCGCCCGGAGCGGGGTTACGAAGCTGTAACGCAGGTCGCGGTTTGGAATCCGGGAAATCGGGGTCAGACTGGTAATTCCAGTATTTCCGACAAGAAAAGCAAGGGAATTGCCAGTCTGACCCCGATTTTCCTACGGGCGCTTTACCGGCCGTTTCCAGCCCGGGATGCTGAGCTGCTTCGCCCGGGCGACCGTTAGGCCACCGGCAGGCACGGCTCTGGTGACGGTTGAGCCAGCCGCAATTGTCGCGCCCGCACCCACGATGATCGGGGCTACAAGAACTGAATTGGACCCTGTATGGGCATCGTCACCGATGCTCGTCCGGTGCTTATTGGCCCCATCGTAGTTCGCGACGATCGTTCCGGCACCAACGTTGACGTTCGACCCCAGGGTGGCATCGCCGATGTAGCTCAGGTGGTTCACCTTGCTGCCGCGACCGATCACGCTCTTCTTCACCTCAACGAAGTTGCCGAGCTTGGCGCCCTCAGCCAGCTCCACCCCGGGGCGCATGCGGGCGTAAGGGCCGATCTCGCAGCGGGGGCCGATGACCCCGTCCTCGAGCAGGCAGTGGGGATGGATCACCGTGCCGGCACCAACGAGCGTATTGCGGATCAGGGTAAAGGACCCGATGCGCACACCGTCGCCGATGTGCACCACGCCCTCGAAGATCACGTCGGGATCTATCACCACGTCCCGGCCACAAACGAGTTCGCCGCGGATGTCGATGCGCTCCGGGTCGGTCAGGGTCACGCCCGCAGCCATCAGCTCGTTGCTGAGCCGGCGACGAAGAATCTTCTCGGCGGACGCCAGCTGGCCCTTGTCGTTGATGCCCAGCACCTCGTCCTCCGACTCGGCGCGGACGGTGGCCACGGTTACCTTGTCCCTGACCGCCAGCCCGATCACGTCGGTGAGGTAGTACTCCTTCTGGGCGTTGTCCGGCTTCAGCCGGCCGATCCATTTCGCCAGGCGACCCGCCGGACAGGCGAGCAGACCGGTGCTGATCTCGCGGATCTGCCGCTGCTTGGCCGTGGCGTCCTTCTCCTCGACGATGGCAGTGATGGCACCACGATTGCCCCGCAGGATCCGGCCGTAGCCGGTGGGGTTGGCCATCTCGGTGGTGAGCACCGCAAGCTGACCCTTCGCCGCCCTGGCTACCAGCTTCTTCAGCGTGGCCGGCTGCACTAGCGGCACGTCACCGTAGAGGATCAGAGCCACGTCCCCGGTTGGGATCTTCGGCAGGGCCTGTTGCACCGCGTGACCGGTGCCCTTCTGCTCGAACTGGTGGAACCAGCTGATGGGCTGGCCCAGGAAGGCGGCCTGCACCTGCCCGCCGCCGTGCCCGTGGACCACGCGGATCTCCCGGGGTTTCAGGGCGTTGGCTGAGGCCAGAACGTGCTGGAGAAGAGGGCGGCCCGCGAGGGGGTGCAGGACCTTCGGCAGGTCCGAGCGCATACGCTTGCCCTGGCCGGCGGCGAGGATGATGACGGTCGTGGGCATAGCGGCATTCTAGCGTTTGCAGGCCACGCTTTAGGAGCGTCGACCGGCGCGAGGCATGGCGAGGTCGCCGCTCATGCGGAGGTCTGGCTCAGGAGCTGCGCTTGCCCTTGAGCTTCTGCGCCGCCCGGTACCGGGCAGAGGCCTCGACCAGCTGCCCCTGGGCGTGTGCCAGATCTTCCTTGTTGAGGGTTCCCTTGAGCGCCTCCTCTGCCCTCTTGCGAGCATCGTCCGCGGCGGACTCGTCCAGCTGATCGGCCCGCAGCGCCGTGTCCGCCAGCACGGTGACCTGCTTCGGCTGCACTTCCAGTATGCCGCCGGTCACGTAGAAGTAGAGCTCTTCCTGGCCGTCCCGCTGTACCCGGAGATCACCGGGACGGAGCGTCGTCAGCATCGGCGCGTGGCGGGGCGCAATACCCACGTCGCCCATGCGGGCAGACGCGATCACCAGGTTGGCTTCGCCGGACCAGATGGCGCCTTCGGCGCTCACAATGTCGACGCGGATAGTGGCCATTACTGTAACGTCTTCGCCTTGGCAACAGCCTCTTCGATTGTGCCGACCATGTAGAAGGCCTGCTCCGGCAGGTTGTCGTAGTCGCCAGCCACGATGCCCTTGAAGCCCCGGATGGTGTCCTTCAGCGATACGTACTTGCCCTCCTGGCCCGTGAAGGTCTGCGCCACGAAGAAGGGCTGGGACAGGAAGCGCTGGACCTTGCGGGCCCGGGTCACGGTCTGC
>Ga0315283_10007137_pt1 | contig 10027 bp, 8 predicted proteins | sample YL17G09_0_MG_FD_204541 | JGI IMG/M metagenome (GOLD analysis project Ga0315283, IMG submission 204541) | Sediment microbial communities from Yellowstone Lake, YNP, Wyoming, USA - YL17G09_0 | ecosystem: Environmental > Aquatic > Freshwater > Lake > Sediment | place: USA: Wyoming | collected...
GCGGCGTCGAGGAGGTCGTTGAAGGCCACGCAGGCCCACCCGGCGAGCCGGTCGAAGTGCGTCAGCATGGACTCGCGCTGTGAGTTGGCGTGGCGCGCCTCGGCGTCGCCGCAGTACAGCAGGGCCAGAGGCGCGCAGCGCATGAGGCTGCCGTTGTCGGCCGTGGGGCTGCCGAGGATCTCGAAGGCGCGACGTGAAGCGAGGTCCCACTGCGTGCCGGAGCGGAAGCTCAGCAGCACGGTACGGACCGTCAGGCTCACGTCGCGCGGCGTGCCGTCGAACCACGCCAGATAGCGCTCCATGACGTCCTCGGGGTCGAAGCCGCCCACGTCGGCCAGGCTTTCCGCCAGACAAAGCATCATGTCGGTGGCGTCGGTGGTCTCGCCGGGCGCGACGTCGTGGCAGCCGCCGCCCAGCATCTCGGTGATGACGCCGTGACGTTCCTCGATCTGCGCCGCGGTGAGGAAGTCGGCCGGCGCGCCCAGGGCCTCGCCGACGGCGAGGCCGAGCAGCGCGCCGCGGAAGCGGTCGCGCAGCACGGGACTCGCGAGGCGCAGCGGCATCAGGCGAGCAAGTCCCTGGCGAGCCGCTCGAAGAACAGCGCCTGGTAGGTGACGTCCTCGAGGCGGATGCGTTCGTCGGGCTCGTGGTCGCGGCCGCCCTGCATGGCGTGGAAGCTCTCGGCCACGTACGGGGCGAAACCGTAGGCGATGCAGTCCGGGAAGTACTCGCGCACCCAGCGCGAGTCGGTGAAGCTGCCGGAGCACATGGGCGCCAGCAACGCGCCCGGCACGTCCCTGCGAAGCACGCGCGCGATGCTCTCGCTGAGCGCGGTCGGCGCCGGCGACGCGTTGGGGGTGGTCACATCGACCCACTCGAACTCCCAATCGAGGCCCAGCGGGTCGAGCACCGCGGCCACGAGCTCACGGGTGCCGGCGGCGGTCATCTCCGGCAGGATGCGGCAGTCGACGCAGGCCTCGGCACGCGTCGGGATGACGTTCACGGCCCGGCCGGCGTCGAGCATGGTGGGGGTGAACGTGGCGCCGAGCAGAGGCTCGACCAGCGCTGCGACTTCCGCGTCGAGCCGGCGCAGCTCGGCGCCGGCGGCGCGCGCCGTCTGTGGGTCTTTGAGGCGCGCGCGCAGGTCGGCAGCGGTGACGACGGCGTCGATGAACTGCGCTGTGAGCGGCGAGACGATGGCCGGCGGGTCATAGAGGCCGAGGGCGACGACGGCGCGCGCCAGGTCGATGACCGCGCTGCGCTCCTTCTCGGGCACCGAGGCGTGACCGCCGCGGCCGCGCGTGCGGATGCGGAACTGCGCGAAGGCCTTCTCGGCGACGGCCAGCAGAAAGACCTTCGCGCCGTCCACGAGCAGCCACAGGCCGCCCATGCCCTCATTGACGAGGTACTCGGAGCGCAGCGTGTCGGGCTCGTTCTGGCAGAGCCAGCGCACGCCGCAATGGTCGCCGACTTCCTCGTCGACCGTGGCCGCGTACTTGACGGTGCCGGCGAAGTCGGCGCCCGAGCGCTTGAGGCGCGCCAGCGCCACGGCCTCGGCGGCCACCTGGTTCTTCATGTCGGTGGCGCCGCAGCCCCACACGTAGCCGTCCTTCACGAGGCCGCCGAAGGGAGGCATGCTCCATTCGGCGACGTCGGCCGGCACGACGTCCATGTGACCCATCAAGGTCAGCGTGGGGCCGGGGCGGGCGCCGTCGAGGCGCGCGACGAGGTTCTGGCGCGCGGGCAGCTCGCCGACGAGAGTGCTCGCGATGCCGTTGCCCGCCAGGTAGTCCTTGAGGACGAGGGCGCAGGCGGTCTCGTCGCCGGGTGGGTTGGTGGTGTCGACGCGCAGCAGGGCGGTGAAGAGGTCGACGACTTCACGCTCAAGAGCGTTCCAGTCGTCGGTCTCGAGACCGTACAACGCCACCGTCGCCATCCTTGCCCGCGGGGAAGAGAGACTCGCCGGCACCCATGATAGCGGTCTGTACTTCGCGCTGCGAACCGCTTAGGCTCAGGCTCAGATAGTCCCCCGTCCGAGCGTGGAGGAGGAAACCTCATGAGGATCGCCATCCGCCCCGAGATCGACGGGATCGTGGTCGGCGACTACCACGAGGAGCAGGCGCGGGCGGTCGCGACCGCGCAGGGCGGCGGCAAGGCCAAGGCGGTCTTCGTCGACGCGCGCGACGCACAGAGCGTGAGGACAGCCATCGCCGGCTGCGACGCCCTGGTCAACGCCACGCAGCACTTCTGGAACATCACTGTGATGCACGCCGCGGCGGCCGCCGGGGTGCACTACACCGACATGGGCGGCCTCTTTCACGTGACCAAGCAGCAGGTCGAGCTGGCCGGCGAGTTCGAGAAGGCCGGCGTCACCGCCGTGATCGCCATGGGTGGCGCCCCCGGCGTCACCAGCATCCTCGCCAAGTACGGGGCCGAGCAGCTGGACGTGGTGGAAGAGGCGCACGCCCTGTGCGGCAACGTCGACGACACCGGCTGGAGCACCCACGAGGGCTGGGTCGTCCCGTACTCCCTCGAGACCCTGTGCGACGAGTTCAGCGTCACGGCGCCGAAGTTCGTGGGCGGCCACTGGAACATGGACGTCACCGGCGGCGAGGGGCAGGAGGACCTCGACTTCGGCGCGCCGGCCGGCATCCTCGAGGCGCACTACACGATCCGCTCCGAGCCGTTCACCTTGTGGCACACGTGGAAGGACCAGGGGCTCAGGAGCGCCACCTTCAAGCTGTCGCTGCCGGCGGAGTCCACCGCCCAGATGCGCGAGGTCCTCGCGGCGCCGGAGGGCTGAGCGATGCCCGCGCCGGCGCGTCGAACCCTGGCGCTGCCGCGCCTCAGAGGTCCAGCGCGGCCTGCGCGGCGCCGGTCTCCACGTCGAGCAGCTGCGCCATGCGCCGCGCGTTGCGCATGCCCCAGTCCTCGTAGTTGTTGTTGAAGAGGACGTGGACGGCCCGGGTCTGCCGGGCCAGTTCGCGCACCTGCGGGACCCACTCGCGGAGCTCGTCGTCGCCGTAGAGGTACTTGAAGCGGTCCGCGGCGACCTTGGTCTTCGCGTCCCAGGTGCTCGCGTTACGCCCGTGGAGCCGCACGATCGCCAAGGGCGCGGTGGCGGCGACGGTCGCCGGCGTGCTCGAACGGAAGCCTTGCGGCTCGTCGACGCTCACGTAGGCGAGCCCGGCGTCCTCTAGCAGGCGGAGCGTGCCGGCGGCGACCTGCTGGTCCATCCAGCCGCCGCCGCGGAACTCCACGGCGAGCGTCCAGCCCGGCAGCCGCTGTGGCAGCTCGCGCACGTAGGCGGCGTTGGCCTCTGAGCTCACGAACCAGGGCGGGAACTGGAAGAGCACGGCGCCGAGCTTGCCGGCGTCGGCCAGAGGCGCCAGAGCGCGTCGATGCAGCTCCCAGAGCTTGTCCACGGCGTCCTCGGCGACGTCCTTGCGGTAGACGTTCTTCTTGGCGAGCGCTTCGGCGGGCAGTGTCTCGCGGAGCCACGCCGGCAGGCGCTCGGCGCGCGCCGGGTGCCCCGTGAGCAGAGCGTAGGCTTTCACGTTGAAGACGAAGCCTTCGGGGGTGCGCGCCGCCCAGAGAGCGCTGTTGCGCTCAGATGGCGGCGCGTAGTAGGTCGAGTCGACCTCGACGATGGGGAACTGCTCGGCGTAGTACCGCAGCCGCGCTTCGGCGCTGGTCACGCCCGGCGGGTAGAAGCGCCCGCTGGCGATCAGCGTGGGGTCGGTCCACGAACAGCTGCCCACAAGGATGCGCGCGCTCATCTCGGCCTCCGACGATCCTCTGTTCCGACGATCCTCTGTTTTACCGCGCAACCAACGTTGTTCCACCAACGGGCCCGCTCTATACTACGGGCGACTGAAGAGTAGTCGGCGCCATGGTCTCTGCAGGCCACAGCCTCGAGAACGAAGGGGCACCGAAGGGGGCGCCGCCGATGGGCGGGATCTGCGCAGCAGGCACCCGCCCATCGTCATGAGCGGCGCCCGTGGGGCGGGCCGCCTCGCGTTGAAGTTCGCCCGCGACTTTCCTATACTCTGCTTCCCTCAGTGTCGGAATGGCGGAATTGGTAGACGCGCTAGGTTGAGGGCCTAGTGAGGGTATAACCTCATGGGGGTTCAAGTCCCCCTTCCGACACCACCTTCCTTCCTTGACTCCCGCGCAGCTGTGCGGCGACCCGCGCCCGCCTGGGCGAGATTGGCCGCGCACCGGTAGCGGTATCACCCCGGCATGAGATCCCTTTGGACAAGCCTGACGGCTGTCGGCGCGGCGGCGCTCATGGCGCTCTGCGCCTTCGCCGCCGCGTCGCCGGCCGACGCCCACGTGCCGTTCCTCGAGCCGGACCGGCCTTCCGACGCACCCGCCGTCCAGGGCGATCCGTTCCCCGGAGCCATCCGCTTGCCCGACGTCGCCGTGTCGCGCGCCGTCTACGGGACGCTGGCGCCGTGGGAGTCCTTCGACGCGTATCGCCTCACGGTCTCCCGGCCGGCGAACACGCCGGTGGAGATGCTGGTGCCCAAGAGAGGCAAGTACCGGGACTTTCGCCCGGCGTTCGCGCTCATCGGGCCGGGCCTGCCGGCGACAGGCGGCCCCCCGCCGTCGTTCATAGCGGAGCGCCTGCGCACTGCGTACACCGCCGTGTCGCTTACCCCCGGCGCGTATCCGCGGGTGCTGATCGTCCCCGACCCGGGGGCGGCTGAGCGGGCGCGGTTCTACGAGCCGTTCAGCTTCACCAGCTACTACCGTGGCGGCGCCACGCGCGTCGAGCTCAAGCCGGGCGTGACGTACTACCTCGTGGTCTATGTCTCTGCGGGGCAGACCGGCGAGTACGCCCTCGGCATCGGGGAGGCCGAGAAGTTCACTGCCGGCGACGCGCTGCGCTCCGTGGTCGCGGTGGTCCGCATCAAGCTCGGCCTCTACGGTCAGGGGGCCTTCAACTGGCTCAATGCGGTCATCATGGCGGCGTTGCTCGGCGGGCTGATCGCCCTGGTCGTGCTCCTGGTGCGCCGCCGCGTCAGAGCCCGCGCCAGAGCGGCAGGCCGGTGACCTCGTCGTGGCCGCGCTCGAGCGGTTCGCCGACCAGCTCCTGGAGGATGAGCTCGCAGGCGAAGATGCGGCAGCCGGGGACAACGTGGCCGCCGACGCAGGCGCCGTCGTGGCCGGCGAGCGTCGCGTGGGCGTGCACGGCTGTGGCGCCGTCGCGCCGCGAGACGTTGCCGAGCAGGCCCAGCAGCTCCACGGCGCCGTCCACGTCGAACTCGCCGTACGCCTTGGTCTCCTGGTCGTAGAAGGCCAGGCGAGCCTCGCTGAGAGCGCCGATGGCGCGCAGCTCGGCGGTCGCCATGCTGTGCTCGTCGGCCACGGCGGCGATCTCCGCCAGCAGGTCACCGCCGTGCGGCAGACGCGCCACGACGCGCCGCCCGCGTGCAAACTCCCGTGAACCCATGACGCCTCCTCGTGCCGATACCGCCGCCCTCTGGGCGGCTCCGTCGGCCCGCAGTCTACCCTGCCGGCGGCGTCGATCGGGCGGTTGTGAAGCCGGAAGGCTGGGTATGAGCCGAGAGGAGCGGCATCACGAATCCGGAGGACCGATGAGCGAGACCCGCAACCTGCGAAACCCCGGGGCCGGCGACGTCGACGCGTGGCGCGCCGAGTTCGACGAGCTCGAGCTGCGCACGGACGCGCTGCGCCAGGCCTTCCTCGACGGCGTACGCTCGTTCACCATGACGGACGAAGCGGTGGAACGCATCCATGCACGCTTCGATGACCTCGGTGAGCAGCTGCACAAGATGCACTGCACCTACCCGTTCGGCGGCTGGCCGGGGCAGGAGGACTGCCGCTTCGAGCCGCCGGTGACCTACGACAGCGACGCGCGCAAGCCGGCGGATGTCTGACGAGGAGCACCGCGCGGAGCGTCACGGCAGTCGCGTCTCGGCGGAGTTCCGCGGCGGAGTGTGCGTGGTGCGGTGGGGCCGCGGCTCCGGCGGCGATCTGGCCGACGATCTGCGCGTTGAGCTTGAGTTCTGCCGAGAGTCCGGAGCTACCGACATCGTCCTCGACGTGGATCCCGGCTCCACGCTCGGCTGCGAGGAGTTGAGCCTTCTCCAGGCGGCCGCGGAGAGCGTCCACCGCGAGGGCGGGGAGTTCGTGGTCGCCGTCGAAGAGCTTGAGGCCAAGGCGGCGCTTGCGGAAGCGGGCCTCGTGCGGCCGCCGCTGCCGCATCCGTCAGCGGAGGTAGCCGCCGGCGACGCGCGTGTGGCGCTGCCGGCCATGCCGCTGTGGGAGCACGAGTTCACCTTCGCGGCGAGCGCGGAAGCGCTGCCTGTCGCGCGCCGCCGCGTCACGGCCTTCGCGGAGGTGGCCGGGCTTGGCGGCGCCGATCTGTTCGAGTTCAGCGTCGCGGTGGCCGAGGCCCTCACCAACGCTCTTGTGCACGGATCACCTCACAGCGGCGACGACGACATCCGCGTGCGGTTCTTCTGCTACGACGACGAGGTGGCCGTGGAGGTCGCCGACGGCGGCGGCGGCCTCGACGCCACGCCCATCTGCGTGCCCGAGGCGTTGGAGAGCAGCGGCCGCGGCATCCACTTCATGCGCTCCTTGTGCGATGCGGTGCAATTCACCTGCGGCCCTCTGGGCACTCATGTCCTGCTGGTGAAGCGCCGCGGGTAGGGGAGCGCGGGCCGCCGGCGCCGAAGCGGCTCGACCAGGGCGCCCGCTGACGGAGAGGGGTGTCGCGATGGCGCAGGGGGCCTGGGAGTAGAATCGTCACAGTGGCCGACCCATCTCTCGAGAACCGCCTCTTCCTGCTCGACGGCAGCAGTCTTGCCTACCGGGCCTTCTTCGCGCTGCCCGAGAGCATCACCACGCGCGACGGCTTTCCCACCAACGCCATCTACGGACTCAGCCAGATGCTGCTCAAGATCGTCACCGAGTATCGCCCGGCAAGCATCGTCGTCGCTTGGGACGCGCGCGAGAAGACCTTCCGCCACGAGGAGTTTGAGGAGTACAAGGCGCAGCGGCCGCACATGCCGGAGCCGCTGTCGCAGCAGTGGAGCCGCTTTCCCGAGCTCGTTGAGGCATTCGGCATCGTCAATCTGGTGAAGCCCGGCTTCGAGGCCGACGACATCCTCGGTACGCTCGCCGAGGAGGCCAAGCGGCAGGGCGTGGGCTCGATCGTCGTCACCGGCGACCGCGACGCCATGCAGGTCGTCGACGACGACATCTGGGTGATGAGCACCGGGCGCGGCATCACCGATGTCAAGATCTACACGCCGGCGGCCGTGCTGGAGCGTTTCGGCGTGACGCCGGCCGCCATCCCCGACTACATCGGGCTCAAGGGCGACACCAGCGACAACATCCCCGGCGTGCCCGGCGTGGGCGAGAAGACGGCGGCGGCGCTGCTGCAGCAGTTCGGCAGCATCGACGCGCTGTACGAGCGTCTGGATGAGGTCAAGAGCGACAAGCGGCGCGCGCTGCTGGCCGAGCACGAAGGCAGCGCGCGGCTCTCCAAACGCCTGGCGACGATGGTGCTCGACGTGCCGCTCGAGGAGGACCTCGTCGAGCTCGTGGCGCGCGGCGGCTACGTGCTGCCCGTGGAGAGCGTCGACGCCGTCTTCGAGAAGTACGAGTTCCGCGCCCTGCGGCGCCGGCTGCGGGAGGTGGCCGGCTCCGACGCCCGCTCCGCGGGCACGCAGGCCGGCGTTCAAGCCGGCGCGGCTGCGGGTGCGCAGACGGGCCCCGGCGCGCGCCTTGTGCACGAGCCCGACGTGGGCCCGCTGGCGGCGGCGCTCGAGCGCGCGCAGACGGCTGTGGCGTTCGCGCCGCGTGAGGACGGCGAAGACGGCTTTGCCGTCGCCGTCCATTCCGGCGGCGAGGCCGTGCAGGTGGCCGCCGCCGGCTCCGACCGGCTGGCCGCGCTGTGGCTCCTCGCCGCGCACGCGGTGGTGCACGACGCCAAGGCGCAGCCGGGCTACACGGCGGCGCCGTGCGGGCCCGCGTTCGACACGGCCGTGGCCGCGTACCTGCTCGCGCCGGAACTGCCCGAGAAGGAGCGTGGCCTGTTCACCCTGGCCGGCGCCGACGACGGCGCCGTGCTGGTCGAAGGCCCGCACGCGGAGGCGGCCGCAGCCACGCGCGCCGTGCTCACGTGGCGCGTGGCCGCGGCCCAGCGCCCTCGCCTCGTCGAGCTCGGCCTCGAACGACTCTTCCGCGAGATCGAGTTGCCGCTCGTGCACGTGCTGGCGCGCATGGAGGCCGCCGGCGTCAAGATGGACCCGTACCGGCTCGGCGAGATCACCGCTCGCCTGCGCGACCGCGTGGACGAGCTGCACGACGAGATCATCCGTCTGGCCGGCGCGGACTTCACCGTGGCCTCGCCGCAGCAGCTCGCCGAGATCCTCTTCGTGCGCCTCGGCCTGTTGCCCGGCAAGAAGGGCAAGACCGGGTATTCCACCGACGCGCGCGTGCTCCGCGGCTTGCGCGGGCAGCATCCCATCGTCCCGGCCGTCGAGGAATGGCGCGAGCTCACCAAGCTGCTCAACACCTACCTCGAGCCGCTGCCGGAGCACATCGACCCGCGCACGGGGCGCGTGCACAGCACCTTCAAGCAGACGGTCGCCGCGACCGGGCGTCTCTCCAGCATCGATCCCAACCTGCAGAACATCCCCGTGCGCACCGACCTGGGGGCTGAGATCCGCGCCTGTTTCGTGGCCGAAGACGGCTGCAGGCTCGTGGTGGCCGACTACTCGCAGATCGAACTGCGCCTCATGGCGCTGCTCTCGCAGGAGCCGGCGCTGCTCGACGCCTACCACCGCGGCGAGGACGTCCACCGCGTCACCGCGGCGGCCGTCGCCGGCATCCCGCCGGAAGAGGTCACCAAGCGCCAGCGCGAGCACGCCAAAGCCACCAACTTCGGCATCATGTACGGCCTCTCCGCGTTCGGCCTGTCGGAACAGGTCGACATCCCGGTGGAGGAGGCCAAGGCGTTCATCGACGCCTATTTCGCCAAGTACCCCAAGGTCCGCGAGTTCCGCGAACGCGTGATCGCCCAGGCGACGCGGGACGGCTACGTCACCACGCTGTTCGGGCGGCGCAGGGCCGTGCCGGAGCTGCGCTCCGGCAACTTCCGCTTGCGCTCGCTGGGCGAGCGCCTGGCGGTCAACACGGTGCTGCAGGGCACGGCCGCCGACATCATCAAGGTAGCCATGGTGACGGTGAGCCGCGAGCTCGCCCGGCGCAAGCTGGGCTCGCGGCTCGTCCTCCAGGTGCACGACGAGCTCGTCCTCGAGTGCCCCGCGGCCGAGGTCGAGGAGTGCGTGCCCCTGCTGCGCGACGCCATGTGCGGAGCCTACGAGATGGATCCGGCGCTCGAGGTCGAGGTGGGCGTGGGCGCCGACTGGGTGGCGGCCAAGGGTTAGGTGAACGGCCGCGGCCCTCGCGGCTGCCCTCAAGCCCGTGCTATACTCCCATGGTTTCGGCCCGCTGCGGTCCGCGGGCCTTTTGTAATCCTGCAAACGAGGGGCCGCATCCTTGACCGGGAGGCAACGACACCACATGGCAGACAAACCTATCGACACACAGCTCGCGGCGGCCAACGACCCCAGGATCGTGGAGGGCAGCGAAGGCTACCTCATCGAGGTCGACGGCGAGATCGTCCCCAACTACGACATCACCATGACGGTGTTCGGCGAGGGCGACATCGTCACCGGCAACGTCGTGCGCATCGACAAGGACGAGGTCCTCGTCGACATCGGCTACAAGTCCGAGGGCGTCATCCCGGTCAACGAGCTGAGCATCCGCAAGAACGTCAACACCTCCGAAGAGGTCACGCTGGGCGAGGAGATCGACGCCCTCGTGATGACCAAGGAAGACGCCGACGGGCGCCTCATCCTCAGCAAGAAGCGCGCCCGCTTCGAGAAGGCGTGGAAGCGCATCGAGGGCGCCTTCGAGAGCGGCGAGCCGGTCACCGGCACCGTCATCGAGGTCGTCAAGGGCGGCCTCATCCTCGACCTCG
>Ga0315283_10007141_pt1 | contig 10025 bp, 10 predicted proteins | sample YL17G09_0_MG_FD_204541 | JGI IMG/M metagenome (GOLD analysis project Ga0315283, IMG submission 204541) | Sediment microbial communities from Yellowstone Lake, YNP, Wyoming, USA - YL17G09_0 | ecosystem: Environmental > Aquatic > Freshwater > Lake > Sediment | place: USA: Wyoming | collected...
CTGTTCCGGCGATCCAGGCTCTTAATACTAAACAGGATGGAACCAATGCGCTTCTTGCCCAGATCAACGCCAAAACACTCCCAGGCGGTCAGGTTAATCCGATCCCTGCGATCCAGGCACTCAATGTAAAGCAGGCGGGTGCGAACGCGTTCCTCGCCCAACTTAAAACGCAAGTGGTCACAAGCGCGAATGGGGTCAAGAAGCAGGTCGCCGCGTCGAGCAATGCACAACAGGCAAAGATTCAAGGAGTCACCACCGCCATTAACAATCTTTCGGCAAAGTTTACTGCTGGAATGCCGGTAAGGGTTATCAACACTCCTACGGTTAAGTTTGACATGGGAGGTGTCGGGCCAGTTGGTGGTGGCATCGGCGGTTTCCCAAAGACATCCGGTTATGGGATGCGCTGGGGCAAGATGCACAAGGGTAACGACTACGGGATGCCGGTTGGTACGAAACTCGGTATAGGCGGTCCGGGCAAAGTGCTTGGCGCCGGTAACTGGGGAGGATATGGCAATGCGATGGATATCGGCGGGCCTGGCGGAATGGTCTACCGATTCGCTCACCTAAGTAAGATCAACGCCCCGGTAGGCGCTAACTTGCCGCCAGGATACCCGTTCGCGCTGTCAGGTAACACAGGCCGATCCACCGGTCCTCACCTGCACTTCGAAGCACGACCTGGCGGTGGCGGTCCGGTTCCTCCTGACGCCTTCGCTAGCATCATCCGCGCTAATTTCGCTGGAACCGCGATCGGCCCACTGATGGGCGCGATGCAAAACGAGATGAAAGGAATGCCGTACGGCGCGCAACTTGCCGTGGCCAACTCCGACGAGATCTTCATGAAGCCCAAGCAGATGGCGGGAGTCATTGAGGGCGCAGCACGTGCTGGAGCTGAAGGAACCGGCAATATCACAACGGGTCCAATCACGATCTCCATCGACGGCTATAATAAAGATCCCAAGGAGCTTACGGAGGTGATCGCCTCGCAACTCATCAACGCGATGTACCGTAAGTCACGTTCCGAAGTACTGACGAGCTGATATGGATGTAGGAAAGTTAACGCAGCCATTTGTTAAATTGACTTGGGGGGACCTCGATTTAACCGAATTTTCGTCCGGGGGAATGCGTCCCCAACCTATCTTCTACAATGTCAAGATGCAGTTGGAGAAGACGTCCGCGGCTCCCACTCTCGAGTTCAACTTTAGCCCGAGCCCGCCAGCTTTCCAGGCATTTGTAGAATGCAAAAACGATAGGGTCGACCAGCCAATAACACTTGAGATCGGATATGCCATGGGAAATGTCATGGCGATTAAGTTCTTTTATGCCGGGTGCGCGTTTGCTACAGGGCATGAGATGGACATCACTGTCTACGCAGTCGCCCCAATCAAAGGCGCCTGGACAAATAATCGTATAAACTTTACGATGGAAAAAGAAGTGGCGTTAAAAGATTTTCCGGCGCTCGTCAAAGAGAAGTGTGGTGAAGCTTGTAAGGATATTCAATTTGAATTTGTTGGTGCTGCCAAAGAAGACGCTGCAAAGATTATGATAAAACACGCCGCTATCAATCAAACACCCCATCGCACAATTGTTGATATCGCCCGCGCGAACGGAATGCTAGCATCTATCAATCCAGACGGAAAACTCATCATACACTACTCCTATAATTATAAAGCCGAAAAAGAGAAAGATAAGCCAGGCGACCCCGCAAAACCAAAGTATGATGGGGTGGTGCGCAATGTCTATATTGCGGGACCTGGACTTCTCAACTCTTTTCGGCGAGAACAACGTTTTCAGGTCGGTAATACCACATTCGACCTTGATGCATCATTCTCATCACCAGTCGCCTTCGAACAAGATAACGCAAAAATCGTCCAAGCTAACACAAAGTCTGGTGCAAGCGTCGCTAAACCCCCAACTACCGCTGCGACAGGCGGTCAAAGTCAACCCTCATTCGCACAATCCGGCACTGCAAAAGCCGCTGCTTCGCTAAAAGATGCTAGAGCGGCGTGGGCTCAACAATCAAATACTACAGGCAGTGGCAGTTTTTTCATGGTACCGTATTTAGCTGGCGTCAAACCGCGCGACATACTATGCATTCCTTCGCTTAATGCTGATGATCCATACTTCGAAGACTGGATCATTGAAACCGTCACCTATGAGCAAAAAGACGAAGGAGGGGTGGAAATCGCTGTAAGTTGTACGCGTCCTTTCCCCGGAGAAGGTTTAATTCTTGCGGAGAAAGACGCGAAAGCTGTGGAAGATGTGTTAAAAACTCTTAAGACGACTAAAGATTGGCACAACCTTTATTGGAGCGTTGAGGCTGCGGATGCACCTGCTCAATAATGCGATCGCTCTCGCTTGAGAAAAGTTTTTCGAGCTCGAGAGTGCGCACGGCAATTTACCAAGAGAATTTAGGTGTATAATGCTCTTGAGCGTTACCGGCAATAGGGTCGGAGCAAAAGCGCTTTTTATTTAGAGTCTAACGTGAAAAACGTAAAGATCAACATCGCTTTGGACGAACGCAATCGCGCGCGTCTCGAGACTAAGTCCTACGATCGGGCTTACGTCGACGTGCCAAATCGCGCGCTTCCTGCTGCCCTCAAAGAGGAGCTAAGTGTGATTCACGCGGCGCTAACCGGAAACGAATTGCCTGAGGAAGGCAGTACTTTCACTGTTCGCGCTGACGCATCCGGTACTTTCAAGCGACTGTATAGCCCCACAGTATTCTCCACTGAGGAGAAAGGGCTGATTATCCGTTGGGGCACTGACGATGTTCCGCTTGCCGTCACTGGCGGTAAGATCGGCGCTGTTAATGCTGACAAGAAGACGAAATTCGCATTCAAGGAAGAGCAGATCGGTAAGTACGGCGAGACCGTGCTGAGTGTATCTATCGCTAAGGATGGTACACTGTACACGATGCCCTTTCCGGTGAAGGCAGCTGATTGGGAAGCGGGCGTAAGTCCGGACGTTCTCGACGTTCTCCTCGATGAGAATCCCGATGCCATCGCCGAACAGATCGCTGTCGCCTCGGATCCATCTAAGCGTGGAGAAGGCACCGGCGGTCCTCGACTGCAGGGTCACATCATCAAAGTCGCCGAGCTTCCTATCGGCACTTACACCATCACGAGCTACCGCGTTCGGGAGACTTCCTACGGTACGGACTACATGATCCAAGCGATCGTAGACGAACCTTTTGTAGCTACTACACGGGTCAAAGACGAAGCGACTGAGGAGTGGGGTGATGCTGAAGTAGAGGTGAGCGGTTTCGCGATTGTGAAGCCTAACACGGCACTGAAGAAGCTATTCGCTGCTGAACCTATCATCGACGATGCTAATCCCGGAACTTTAGAGGTGACGGCGCACGGTGAGTGGAATGGATTTAAGACGGCAAAAGTGCTTCTTAAGTGTTCCGCATTCAAGCAGGATGATGGCTCGTTTGATATCGACTTCTGATCGGTTGTAAGCTAAGCGGAGGGACCTCGTGTCCCTCTTTTCATATGAATACATTTTGGCTTTCACTGCTTGTCGTATTGATTATAGTTTCAGCCGCTTTACCGGATGAGATTGCGATCATACTCGGCTTTATTGACATCGGGTTCCAAGCAGTCAAAGTCTGGGTTAGAAGCCTACCTCTTCGAATTTTGCTTTGGCTTAGGCTAAAGTGGGATGGTTCTTGGTTCGCTTGGCGACTGTGGGTGATTAGACAACAAGCCAAGCATAATAAAAACAACACAAAAGAAGGTAACGAATGACTGATAAGTTTAGTGGAAAGGCATTCACTGATCCGCAAAGTGATAGTATTCGCCGCACCGCGAAAGCCCGGCGTTTCTCTACGAAAAAAGATGAGGCGGGAGACGATAAGAAGAAAGCGCCGACCAACCTGTCTGAACTATACAATAAAGGTGTAGAGCACCTTCGGACTTTCAACTTTTACGTTGAACTTTGCGAGACGGGAGACCACATCAAACACCGGATTCTAAAGCCGGCTCCCCCAACTCAGATCTCGGGTATCAACTATCCGGCAAGTTTTCAACCGTTACAAGACGTCTCGACCCTCGAAGACTTTCAGCGGATCGAGCGGGCATTCGAGTCAGCTGAAACAGAGGTTCGTGATTTTTGGACTCCACTCTTTCGCCCGAAGGGTGGTGATACCGACCTTAGCAACTTTGCTGTAAGGCTGCTGTCGATGAAGCGCATCCAGCAGAATATTAGTATACACGAGACACTCGATTACGGCCACACTTTTGACCCTGATGGGTCTATTTGTGGCTATGGCTTTGTACGTAACCCGCGCGTGTGGGTTCCTGCAAAAGAGTGGTTCGATAAAAAACTACAAAGTGTTACGCTCAAGGACGTATTCACTATCTTTCCTGAAGCGGAAGTGGAGATGCTTAAGATGATCCTTGGGCGCGTTGGTGTCGGTCGTTCAAACCACTTGCCACCTAACTTTCCTAAACCAATCGATCACACGGCTCGCATGGCGGCTGTGATTGTTGGTAAGGACGCCGGTCTTGGAAAGTCAACTATATTCAACGGACTGACCGCCGCGCTATCAAAGTGTGGTTTCTCAACTCATACCTTTAAGTCAACGGAAGATCGGTTTGGTCTAAAGGCGGCGGCCCTTGCGAATATCGCCTACAAAGACGACACGGCGATGAAATCCCTAAAACAGTTTCTTGCCGCAGAAGAAACAAAGATTCTTATCACAAACGGTCTATTTCAGACAGAGGAGAAGTTTCAAAACGCTGAGCAAATTTGGCCACAGTGCGTTTTACTTGTTAACTCTAACGATTGGGACGCTCACTTCGCCTATGATCTCGACCCGGGGATTGACATGCTAGTCCCCCTGAGCGGCAACGTTCAGTAAACACACACTCTAAACGGGGAAACTCCGAACTTATCAATAGGGTAAAAACTAGATAGATTCTGGACAATCCCGTGCTAAGTGGAATTTACGCTCTTTCTTTTTCAGGTGTTCAACGCTATCTTGGAAGTTCTATAGATCTTTCTCGGCGTTATAGACAACACCTAAACCTCCTAAGACGAAACGCTCATTGCAACTCCAAACTTCAAAACTATTACAATAAACACGGCGAACCGACTCTTGTGATTATTGAAGTTATAGAAGCTGCGACTGAGAAAGAAGTTCAAGAATTAGAGCAAAACTATTTAGATGCTCTAAACTTTTCTGAATTTTGCAATCTTAGTAAGACCGCCGGGGGCGGACGTTTATCCGACGAGATAAACGAAAAAAGGAAGGCTTCGCTGAAAAAATTCTTCGCGGATAATCCGGATGTTGTCTACGGCAAGAATAATCCATTCTATGACCGTAAACATTCTGAGAAAACAAAGATTGCCATTGGCAATGCTAACCGCGGGTTGAAGCGAAGCGAAGACTGGAAAGAGCAAAAAGCTGCTGATATGAGAAGCCGACGAGGCAAATTCCATTCCGAAGAGCATAAACAACAGCTCAGTAAAAGATGGAGTGGCAGCGGTAATCCCTGCGTTCAACCTATTGAGCACAAGGGGGTTCTTTATTCTTGCAAAAAGGAATTGATGAATGCCCTGGGATTGGCTAATTATTATCAGTTGTATAAGTTCCTAAACGCCGAACGACTATCCCAAACGGGAGTAGAGTCAAGTGACTCGAAACGAGTGTCCCCCTCGGAAGAAGGGTGAAGATATAGTCTGCTCTGCATGGTAACATGCAGCTGGGTTCGTCCCGGGGAAAGATTAACGACCTTTCTTGAACACCTGGTATCGACCGCATCAAGATCCTTTCCACTTATCGCGAGTATGAAGTACTTAAAAACCGTAAGATTCTGGCAGGTACTGTTAGTGATGGCACTCCTGATCTTCGCCCACGCGCTCATATCCCCTTCCTTGCTGATAAGCTTGGGGTATCTGCTGATGCTCTGTATCTTTGGTGTTTGCGCCTTTCTACTGATCGATTCTGGGAGATAATTAACGATATCGCAGACCCAACGATCAACCGTCTACAGCTAGAAGTACGGTATTGGACTACTCGTCAGCGTATCCGCTTCAAAGCAGACACATCGCAGGCTCTAGTCAATGCGATGGCGATATGCTCAGCTGTTCGGTCTGGAGATACCGGTTACAGCATGCCTGAGCTCACACCAGAAGTTCTTACAAGGCACCTCCGCGACTTGCTCTTTATCGGAGTTGATAAAAGCGGCAAAAAACTCATGACAAATATGAAAGCTCGGTGGGAAGCTGCCGGGCGGCCATCCACCCACTTTTACCAAGGATTGCGAGAGATTCGATGGGAGTCTGTACAGCTCGCCATTGATACTTTTATCAACGCGCAGCATTACGGCGGCAAATCGCCAAGCGAAGTTGTTAAAGAGGTGATGGGCAAGTTAGTTATGCGCGACGGGTTCAAAATCTCAACGGGTCTATCTTACGTGATCGAGGATTGGAATACTTGCCGATATGCTCTTGGAGAAATTATCGAAGAAGCTAAATCACTTACAACCGCACTTTCTGAGACACAACGTGAACGACTCTGTGACCGTAGCATCGAACCAACCCGCGACTGGCTTTCTGACCCTAACTACTCTCCAGACCGCGCGGAAGAGATCCGACCTGACATGGAGTAAACTTTCGAGGGTAAACCAAACAAAGCCCTACTCTCGGGGCGAAGTTGAAGACCCCGAAACCATGGATGCTTACATTTACGAGCAAGATAAACAAAAGCGGCTTTATGATGAACTCACAGCCGAAGGTTATACTCTTGCGGACGACCCAGCGAAACTCGAAGGACTAATCGGACAAACTGCAGAAATAAGCGTCTTTTGCGAGATGTGGACACCACGCCTACTCTGCAAGTTATTCGTAAGCGGCACTGAGCATATCGAGCATTCATTTCACTTGGTGCCCCTTCATCAAATTGTGAAGTGGCTGTATCAAGTGCCAGCGCCCAGTGACACTTTCTCAGGAAAATTCGTCATCGGCGTACGAAGGGTTGGGGAAGGAAAGTATGTTCCCGCCTTGCGCCTCCCGCTAAAATAGGGGTAAGTCACTTCGCATCGACCAAACAACAATGGACCAAGACATCACGGCGATCCTCGATGGAATTAAGCAGTCCGTAGAGGCGGTAGGTCGCTCAGGGCGAGACGAGATCCACCTTGACAATATTTTCTTTCGGACCGATGCTTCTTCGCTAAATGTCCCGTTAGACAGTGACTTACTGAGGAGCCGCGAGGATCTAGAGATTCTACTTGACGCTTTCGACATCAGTTATTATGATCTCGAAACGAGTAATATCTTCACAAATGACACCGAGGTTGAGTCGGGTGTCGTCGCGTTTCTAACACAGCCTGCCGAATTGGGGCCGAAGGGTTTACGTATCGATATGACAGTGGTCATCTCGACAGCCGATGTGACTAACGAACTTCCCCAGACCGTGCTTACGAGTCAATTGTTCCTACGTGCCCTGGCCGAACAACTCGAAGTAAACCCTGGTCGTGTCACCTTTAATATCGCTTACGCATATGTTCTATGGGACGATGTCGAACAATTAGTAGAATTTGAGATCGAGATACCGCGCTAGATTTACGTCTGCCTTGATCGGCTACAATACTTCAAAGAAAACAACACATGGAATTCGACTACGTCAAGTTTGTTAATGAAGGCTTCGACGCCCAGGAGAAATATGCTAAGAAGGTCGGTGACCCCGGGCCGACCGGCCTAATGCTGATTGAGAAGATCAATGGTAAGCTTCATGAGGCCGACTTAGAATTTCGCTACACGAAGATCATCGAGTACTTCGGTCATTTAATGGAGGAAGCGATCGAAGCTCGGGTGTATGTACCTCGCCGCAGTTGGAAGAATGGTGAGCAGAGTTATCTCGACAGTCCCGAGCTTCGTAAGGAATTTATCGCCGAGTGTTATGACATTTTGCTCTTTCACCGCGCGATCCTCGCGTACGCCGGCGTGACTGGAGAGGAGTTCGCTGAGATCGCTGCGGAGAAACAAGCGTATAACCAAGTTCGGAAAGATCACAATGTGAATGGCATGGAAAAGGTGAATGCTACGCCCAGCGAGGAGCTCGCCGGGAAGTGCGCCTCCGCTGGATTTGCTAATAACAGTTACGATCGGGACTAATGGCTCAAAGCACATTCTTCGTAAAACTCATCAACCAGGGCCGGGTGATTGAGACAACCGTACAGGCGCACACCCAGCCCGAAGCGCGTAAGTTCGCTGAGAACATGTATCCTGGCTACAGAGCGATGAGCGCCCAGAGGGTCGGGTGATGACCCAGCTTCTCGATAAGACCAGATACTACTACGACTTTCTCGATTACTACAAGAAGGCGAAAACGCAGCAGGAAACTAGTAATCTCGGCACAGTCCCTCACTCCAAATCCGGGGTGGGGGACGCCCTTATGCAAAATGTAGAGTTGTACGATGTGGTCGAGCGGAAATACGCCGGCTTCAGCCAGATCGTCAATGACATCTTTTACGGTTGGACTGACTCCCATCCCTACTACGAGAAGATGGAAGCGGGATTTGTCACTGACCAACGGCGCGAGGTGGCAAATAACTGGACGGGGAAACAACTCGAGGAAGCGGATTGGATCTATCTCATGTTGCTTCACCGCGTGACAGGTTCCGCGATCAACTACGCAAAGATCCCGTCCGGCTATCATAACACGCTTCTCTTTCACCTTCACGATTGCGATACGATCGAGGAGATGACGGAGGTTGTTAGGACCCATCTAACACCATTCTACACATCAGTCGGATATCAATTCCCCGCGTTTCCGAAGCCCCCTGAAGGCTATAAACGTGGTGGTGACTACTACCTCTGCGAATTCGCGCCTGAACTTGCCCGAGCATTCACGAACTGGGTTCGCAGCGGCAAACCTAAGACGTTTCGTCAGATGGGCGACTGGTTATTTGAGTGGAATGTCCAGCATGGGTTGAGAAAGTATAAGTTCCAATACGCCGCGTTCGTCGCAGACATCGCTGATTGGTTCCCGGAATATGTCGAACGTGACAGTCTGTTCTACTACGGAACAAATGCGATCGAGTGTATCTCGTACTTGGCAAAACCAAAGGTGAAGATGCCGAAAGAACAATTCCTCGACGAGGTGATGCTCGAAATCTACCGCGAGACCAACTCACTGCCATACAACGCTGAGGACGTCTGTTGCGACTACATCCGCTGGGTGGAAAACTATATTAAACCAGGCAGTCACTACGATTATCTCGACCGCGACAAGGTTTGGAACTCATCGTCGATCATCGATCATCCCTACGGTCGTCAGAAACCGATGCTCGAACTCGGTTTAATCAACTCATTCAACACACTTTCCGTTCACCCATCCGATGATTACGTTATCTCCCGCGCGGGAATCGACCGAGAAGAGTACCACAGGCGGGTTCATCGAGCTCGAGGACACCGACCCCAACATTCCAATCGGATCGAATGGTAAGCCACAGGACTCGTACTTTCGTCACTGGCCCCTCGAAAGGCGGATCGAAAAGTATATGGAGTTCAATCGTAAGTTTGACCTCCGAGAAGATCCTGATCTAGTCGAGGGATTTTCCCATCGACTTCACTGGCATGAACATCCCGCGGTGTGGCGTCTTCGTGAAGCGAATTTAAGTCTTGAGGAGCGTATCGCCGTCACGATTCATTTCAGCTTTTCGAATGAGAAGTGGACTAATCTAACTACGATTCTTGATGAGGGTTGGGACGCCTTGCGAGATCTTTTTGCTACGGAGCGACACGCCCGCTCAGACCTATTCCAGATCTACTACCCGAAGGGTACCATAGTCAAAGAGTGGTTGGTCACCGAACCGCCTAAGATCGCGAAGATTCTCGCTCCCATAGTTGAAGCATACGATCGTCCATTGTCGATGATGGAGTTCGCGAAGATGCAGGAGTGGGTGCTGAAAGATCACTTTGGTTTTCGCTCTCCGCTGTATCCGTCAAAGAACACGGCGCGGTATATCGCTATGCCACGTCCGGACCTTGTGGATCCTGACTCAGTCTTGATC
>Ga0315283_10007143_pt1 | contig 10025 bp, 11 predicted proteins | sample YL17G09_0_MG_FD_204541 | JGI IMG/M metagenome (GOLD analysis project Ga0315283, IMG submission 204541) | Sediment microbial communities from Yellowstone Lake, YNP, Wyoming, USA - YL17G09_0 | ecosystem: Environmental > Aquatic > Freshwater > Lake > Sediment | place: USA: Wyoming | collected...
CGTGGTCACTGGCATCATCAGAAATATCAAGTATAGAATCAACACCCAATATATCCGGAAGTACAAAAAAATATAAGTGCAATGCGTGATCCCTGATCATAAGAGCGTCATAAGCAAGACGCTTTAAAATTTTGGTTTGTTCGCTGACTTCAATTCCCTGCGACATTTCGATGGCTTTAAGCGAAGCAAAAAGATGGGCTACAGAGCATGTTCCGCATATCCGCGACAGAAATGAGGGGGCTGCAATAATGGGTTTTCCTTTGACCGCCTGTGTATAAAACCTCCTGAAATCCTTGAGGATGAATTTGAGGTCTTTTACGCTGTCATTCTCGATTACAACTTTGAGCCCCGCGGTCCCCTCAACCTTGGTAATATTTTCAATTGTGATCTCTCCGCTGTGCATAATTTCTAATTAGGCTAAATTAAATACCTTCAGGTATTTGCCAAGTATCTCTATAAATGTTTGCGCATTCATGGGACACCCTGGAACCATATCGTCAACTTTGACAACATCGTCAAGTTTCCTGACTTTCGGGGAATAATCAAAGTTTTGCATATATAAGTTGATGCGTTCCGTTATATCAGCCGGTGTAAATGCATTTCGGCTGGCTGAAGGCATCCCCGTACACGCACAAGATCCGATTGCGACCACATATTTTGAATTTTCCCTGATCTTTTTTACCTCCTCGGCCTGTTTGTCTGAAGAAATCGCGCCTTCAATGAAAGCAACGTCAATGCCTTCAAGGACATTTTTTGTTTTTAAGGCTTTTACATGCCTGAACTCAACCAATTTCTTCCATTCATCAAGATGGTCATTTAATAGTTCCGTAAAAAGGATTGTTGAATCCTCAGAGCAGGTAAACGAAAACCATCCGACAACCATTTTCTTTTTATCTGAAGTGCCGTCCATACTCAATTATGATAACATATTTAAAAGTAATCCAGTTTTGACTTTTGATGCTACGACTATGCTCAGCATCCCTTCGGTCTGAGCACTCAGGGTCGAAGACAATACTGAGCTTGCTGAAGGTATTGAGTTTTAAGTTTTAAATTTATCGTTATGTGTTTAGCCATACCCGGTCAAACCACCAAAGTTGAAGGCCACAAAGTGACTGTAAAATATCCAGGAGAAGAAAGAAGTGTTTTAGTAGGAGATGAAAAAGTAAAAAAGGGTGACTTCGTGATGGTACAAATGGGGGTTATCGTAAAAATTCTTTCAAGAAAAGAGGCAGCAGCACTTAAGGCAGAGAGCATATACAAATCATATTCTTAAAAATCCGGATATAATTAAATTCAATGCTTGCTCCTCGGTTAAACCCCTCATTCTCAAATAATTCAACTGCTCTTCCGAAACCTTACCGATTGAGGCTTCATGAGTAACTTGTGCTTCCTTTTCCTCACATAAAACTTCCGGCACAAGAGAAACTTTTGCACTATCAGCCGTAATCAAACTTTGACAATCAAGATGGCCCATTGAGGCGGATTTTGCAAAGATTAAAGAATGTGCTTTGATATTACTATTCTCCCCCGCAATGAACCTCAACCTACTAATTCCGGACGACCCTTTACCTTTTAGCACTATTGCATCTTCAGTAAAAAATTCGGTGTTTTTACAGTCTACTAAAATTTTTATTGATACTTTTGCTCCTTTTAGACAGGTAATTTTATTCTTAACCTTCAGAATTCTTGGGGTATGTGTGGTTTTATAAACATAATCCAGCTGTGCATTTTCCTCTAATAAAAACTCATAGTTCGGTTCTATTATATTATCCGGTTCCCAGGAATGGATATGTCTATAAGTAACGCTTGAATTTCTTTTAATATATATACTTCCTTGCGCCAGATGGGCACCATTAAAACAGGCCGCAACGTTTCCACAAAAACCCTCCAATTCTATTTTCAAACCTTCTTCTACAACAAGTAAGTTTGTCATAATCTGTTTGATATTTTTTGCAACAATATTTACACAAGTCTGAAGCGGTATATTCGGCTGTTGCCTTACCCAAACAAAATAACCCTCCTCCGGTTTACGGCGGAAATATTTTCGGCTCCAGATATATTTCTCCCAGGCACTCGGGCTAGACAGAACTTCGACCTGTTTTACTTCTGCAATTCTTTTTACCTTGTGGTCAACTTGCCAAAAATGGGCATTTTTTGCATTTTTCATATCCGTATTTACTAATGGTTTTTAATATCCCTTTATAATCCTTATTTCTACAGATAATCTTTCCATCCACCATCACGGAGGTCATATCCGGCTTTAAAAGTTCCAAAATCTTCCCGGAGTGAGTAATTATCAAAACGGAAGTTTTTTTACCAATTAGTTCTTTTTTAACAATATCAACTAATTTTTTCAAATTTCTGATATCCAAACCGGAATCCAGCTCATCAAGGATCGCCAATTTGGGTTTAAGCAATAAGATCTGCAATAATTCAGTAAGTTTTTTTTCTCCTCCCGAATAATCCAGATTAACATCTCTTGATAATAGCTTTGGGGCAATTTTGAATTTATCCTCAACTTCACTTCCCGAAATAATCTTCAGAAGCACTTCAAGAGGCACGCCTTTAAGCACCGGCGGATGCTGAAACGCCAAAGCCAACCCCAACTTAACCCTCTCCTCAGGATGTGTGCCATTAAGAACTTTTCCTCCAAATACAATCTTTCCTTTGGTAATTTCGTATTTAGGATCACCTAAAATAATGTGTGCCAGGGATGATTTACCGCTCCCGTTAGGGCCTAAAAGAGCATAAACTTTTCCTTTTTCAATCGCCATGCCTACCCCATGCAATATTTTTTTATCCTCATATGTTGATGCATGGAGGTTGGTAATTTTAAGTAAATGTTTTGACTTCATACTTTCTCTTCTTTTAACACATCATTAATTTCATTTATCATACGCTTGATTTCTTTATCCGTCATTCCGTGAAGTTTAGCTCCTGCCTCTATATTCTCAAACTGACCAAAAAAACATGTCGAACACGTGAGGCCATAGTCTTCTAAAACTTTAACAGCCCGGGGAGATTTTTGAACTATTTCAGATATCAGAGAGTCTTTTTTAATAATGTATTTCATATTAATATTTGCGCATCGTTTATTATAGCAACGAGTATAAATAATTTAATACGACAAATGTAGTCTACTCTACCCTACGCCGTCATAACCTTAGTGGTATGCAAAGGTTGCAAACAAAAGACATACTAATCTACAATGATTTGATATGCTGATGATATTTCTGTCGGTTGTTATACCCACAGCGAATTTAATGATACTTCTCTTTCTGATATATCGTTCCTGGCAAGTTCAAAAAGAGAAAAAGTTTCTGGAGGAGAGGGTAAACGAATTGACAAAAAAGGAGGCCTCTATCGATAGCGATTATCACAAAATTATCGATAATTCGCTAAGTACTGAAAGGAATATCTTAAATGATGCAACAAAGGAAGCAAATTCGATCCTAACCAACACGCAATATGTCAGCAATTCATTAAAAGAGGCTATCGACAAGGTTTTGCTGAAAATGATCCAGGACGCTCAACAGCAAGCAATTGTCTCCTCAAATGACATCATGGTTAAACATAAAAGTACCCTGAGTCAGCTGTCGGGAAAATCTCTTGAAAATTTCCAAAATATCTCCAAACAATTTGAGCTGGACATGCAAAAGCAGATGAGTGGCTACCGTGAGACGCTTCTTTTCAACCTCCAGAAGGAAATTGCCGATTATAAACAGCAAAAAATAAAGGAGTCAGACAAAATAGTTAACAAGATAATTGCTGAGGTTGCCCAAAGCGTGCTTAACAAATCAATACCCCTTGAAGATCAGCAGAATCTAATTATCGAGTCGTTGGAAAAGTCACAAAAAGAAGGTATTTTTGACTAATATGGGAGAATTAATTTTATCAGATTTTTTCACTACAAAATCTCAGGCGAATAATTTCTCAGCCCGCCTGAGTGCTATCATGGAAAAGATCTTTGAGCTGGATTTTAATCTGGAAAAGAATTTACAGGAACAGTTTGGAAATAAAAAAAAGGATAAGTTTATTTCGCTGCTCACAGAAAATGAAATTCCTCTCGAATCCAGCTCCCATCTTAATAAATTCTTCGGCCAAATTCAGGAAACGGTATCTGCGCTGCCCCTGGCCAGTTTAACATTTGCAATCGAGCCCACTGAGCAAATTCTAAAAAGCGTATCTGATTGGTTCTTACTAAACTTAAAAAAACAGGTATTAATCGAGCCGGAGATCGATCCAAGCCTAATTGCCGGAGCTGTTGTTGCCTTCCAAGGAAAACGATTAGATTCCTCGATTAGATCCGTATTTGAACAGATCTGTGCCAATATTTTTCAAAGCACACCGGTAAAACAATGATGCTGGGTTCATCACTTTTTATATTCCATTATGAAAGCAACTTTTGATCAATTATTAAAACAAATTGGAGAATACGGGGTCGTTTATCAGGTCAGTCACCCCATTGTCATGATCGATGGACTACCAAAGGTAAAATCGAGTGAAGTAATACTTTTTGAAAACGGGCAAAGGGGTGAGGTATATGCCATTAATCGGGGAAAAATTGAGGCAAGGGTATTTTCCCGCGAACCTATCAAGGTCGGTACCAAGGTCGTAAGAACTAACGAGCTTCTGTCCATTCCGATAGGGGTAGAACTATTAGGACAAAGCATTAACCCTTTAGGAGAAGCTTTTGATGAATCAAGACCTTTTAAACCACCTAAAGAGATGCGCGAACTGGATGTTAGACCGATTGGAATCTCGGGAAGGCGCAAGATAACTTCCCAATTGGCTACAGGTATTTCCCTGATTGACATGCTGGTTCCGTTGGGAAAAGGGCAACGGGAACTTGTTATCGGAGAGCGTAAAACCGGCAAGACCTCCCTACTTCTGACGATGATAAAAAAACAGGTCAATGAAGGCACGGTTGTCATTTATGCTGCCATCGGTAAAAAAAAGAGTGAAATTAAAAAGATAGAGGGATTTTTTGCACAGGAAAATTTATTGGGGCGAATAATTATGGTTGCAACAAGCTCTTACGACTCGCCTAGCCTGATCTTCCATACTCCTTATGCAGCTATGACTATTGCAGAATATTTTAGGGATAAAGGTATCAACTGCCTTATCATCATGGATGATATGTCCACACACGCAAAATTTTACAGAGAACTTTCTCTGCTATCCAGGCGGTTCCCCGGACGTGATTCATACCCGGGAGATGTTTTTTATATCCATTCAAAACTTTTTGAAAGAGCCGGTAATTTTATACATCCTGTTACAAAAGAGGTATCTATAACCTGCCTGCCTATCGTCGAGATCATCGAGGGTGATTTTACGGGTTACATTTCAACTAATCTCATGGGTATTACCGACGGACATATTTACCTTGATAGTAATATTTACTATCAGGGAATGAGGCCTGCGGTTAATGTCTCGTTATCCGTCACCCGTGTCGGAAGACAAACTTTAGGCAAGCTCCCCCGCGAAGTTCATAAAATTCTAATAGCATTTTTATCACGGTACGATAAACTTCAAAATCTTTCTCATTTCGGACAGGAATTGACCGATGATGTTAAAAAGGCTCTCAACATGGGCGATTTGATATATAAATTTTTTAAACAACCCTACGAAGAAACTGTTCCTATTGTTATTCAAATGATCGTTTTATCAATGATTTTTAATAAAATTATCGACACGAATGAGCTCTTAAACCGGGTAAAAAGGGGCTTAATGGCAGCCTATAACGAACCAGTCAAACAGAAAGAACTTATTAATATCACGGCAACAAATAGTCTGGATGTATTTAACGAAAATATCCTGAAAAATAAAGATGCACTAATAAAGTTGGCGTCGTAATCAAATCATATGGCTCAAAAAAAGGTAATTTTGGAAGAGATGCAGGCTTTGGACAGCCTGAAAAATCTGGCAGAAAGCTACGAAGAAATTGCAGCAACAAAGATGCAAAGAATCAGAGATACCGTCTTGGCAACACGTGATTTCTTATCCGAACTTTCTGATGTTTTTGTAGACCTGAAATCATCATACCCCAAAGAGGTCAAGGATTTTCTTGAAAGAAGAAAGATAGGCGACAAAACCATTGCACCCTTCTTACAAAAAAACGGCAAAGTATTGATGGTATATCTGTCTTCTAATGGCAGACTGTATGGACCTGTTACCAAAAAGACCTTTGACCTTTTCATTCACGACCTTAAGGAGAAAAACAAAGACAAGATTGACGTTCTTGTGATCGGAAATGCGGGCAAGGAAATGTTTGAAAACTCAAGCTATACGAGACCGTTTACTTATGTCAATGTCCCAGACGACGAAGTGACAATAGATGACCTCAGAAAACTTATGAAGATATATTTAAAATATGAAGGGGTTAATATCTATTACGGTAAATTTGGCAATGTCGTCCGTCAAAATGCAATCTCAACCAGTATTACCGGGGATGACATCTTCGAGACAGAGGTCCCCTCCACCATTCTTAGGGAGGACAGGTTTATTTTCGAGCCGCTATTTGAAAAGGTCTTTAACTTCTTTGAAACACAGATCATGTCCAATCTGTTTAAGCAAACATTTCATGAAAACCAGCTGGCACGTCAGGCATCCAGAGTAAACGCAATGGAAGAGGCACTGATTCATATCGAAGAAGAAACAAAGAAACTGGTCAAGCAAAAAATACGCGCAAAGCATATATTGCAGAATAAAAAACAATTGGAGACGATATCCGGATTTTTACTTTGGGAAATTTCCTAAAATAGATGCCAGGTAGTCGAAATGTTGAAACTTATGAATAATGGAGCTAATCTTTATTCCAGGTCCATCTTATGATATCAGGAAAAATTATCAGCGTTAAAGGTCAAATAGTAGAAGTGGAATTTTCAGAAGATAAGCCGCGTATTCACGATGTACTGGAGTCAAAAGAAGATCCGACCGTCAAACTCGAGGTCTATACTTCTGCTTCACCTAATAGTTTCTATTGTTTAGCGTTGACAAACACGACAAAATTACACTACGGCTCGAAAGTAATCAGTACCGAGCAACAAATCAAGGTTCCGGTCGGAAAAGAAATGCTTGGAAGGGTAATTGATACTTTTGGAGAACCTCAGGACGGTTTAGGTAAAATTACAGCAAAAGATTTTAATCCAATTGTAGCCCAGGACATCAAGTTCGCAGATGTTTATGTACCCAAAGAAATTCTTGAAACCGGCATTAAAGCTATCGATTTCTTCACGCCAATTATGAGGGGCGGAAAGGCCGGTTTGTTCGGCGGAGCGGGAGTCGGCAAAACCGTGATTCTTTCTGAAATAATTTATAACATTGTTATTCTAAACCCCGAAAAAAACGTTTCGGTATTCACCGGTGTGGGAGAAAGAACCAGGGAGGGAGAAGAGCTTTATTCTACATTAAAAGAAAACAAAGTCATGCAGGGGGTAACTCTAATTTACGGAAGCATGGGCGAAAATCCCGCCGTCAGGTTCCGGACCGCCTTTGCCGGAGTCACCCTTGCGGAGTATTACCGTGATATGCTCGGAAAGAACGTTTTGTTCTTTATCGACAATATATTTCGTTTTGCCCAGTCTGGGTACGAATTGTCTACATTAATGAATGTTCTCCCCTCAGAAGGGGGATATCAAGCGACCTTAAGTTCCGAGATGGCATCTTTTCATGAAAGACTTGCTTCAACGAAAAAAAACACTATCACAACCATGGAAGCAATCTATGTTCCGGCCGACGATCTAACCGACAGCGGCGTACAATCCATCTTCCCCTATCTGGATTCGGACATCATTCTATCCCGATCGGTGTATCAGGAAGGCCGTTTTCCGGCCATTGACATACTGGCCTCAAACTCTTCCGCACTAAACGAAGAAACAGTGGGGAAAAACCATTATCAAACTGCCCTGGATGCCCAGACAACATTAAAAAAAGCTTTAGCCCTTGAAAGGATCGTTGCTCTGATCGGCGAATCCGAACTTTCGGTTCAGGATCAAATTCTTTACAAAAGAGCAAAATTTATTAAAAATTACATGACTCAAAATTTTACTGTTGTAGAATCGCAAACCGAAAAGAAAGGTGTACGGGTTTCAACGAAAGATACCGTCTCCGATGTCAGAGCAATACTGGATGGGAAGGTTGATTCTCTTGTCCCTGAAGATCTTTTGTATATCGGAACCTTAAGAGATATCGAAGATAAGCTGACTTCCCAGTCTTCTCAACCAGTAACTGCCAACGAGAAACCAGTAGAACCAACCGTAGCAGCTTCTCAAAAAATTCAAAAATAATATGCCAGACAATAAATATTTTAAATTAAAAGTTCGTGACGCCCAAAAAATTGTTTTCGAAGGTGAGGTCGACAGAATCAGCTCTTTTAATGAAGTCGGCCCTTTTGACGTCTACCCTACTCATGCCAACTTTATATCAATAATAAAAAAGGGGCTTTCTATTTATAAGAATGGGGAAAAAATTCAGGAAATAAAACTTGAACAGGCTGTTTTAAAAGTAAAACAAGATACTGCCAAAGTTTTCTTAGGGATCGAAGCCATTCTTTTAGATGGAAGTATTCAAGATATCAAGAAGCCTCCCCTCGAAAAAAAATGATCTTTTTAATTTAATCTTTGATACCACAAAATTTGCATTTCGTTATTTTATGATGAGTAATTATATTGTGCAATATTTCAAAAATGAATAAAATAAGATCATATTGATACTATATGTAAAACAACTTATATTTATAATATGGATTCTGCCCATCCGATAGTTTCAAATAATTTTTTTACATTAAAACAGACCGCTGAAATATTGTCTGTACCGGTTGGTGTACTCCTTGAATGGAATGAAAATAACATTCTTAAACCTACGATCACCCAAGATGGAGAAGTTGGATATACACAGGAACAAATCAGTAAGTTTCTTGCAATTAAGGAGATCCTGCAAAGCCGCAATACGGAATATGGAAAGGTAAACATACCCCAACAAGGTCAATCTTTGTTTCTTAAACCAGAGAAGGACACTCTTCCGCATAACAACAATTTAACGGAACTAACTACACTTCCCTATTCATCACCGCAACCAACTTCCATTCAAAGCAGTGGTAAAAAAATATATACCGAATCTAAATTTATGAAGTCATCCAAAAAAGGAAACGGGCTAATCACCTTTGGAATTATCTCTCTTTTTCTAATCATAATCCTTCCGCTTACAGTTATCTTTTTCAAAGGAAATAAATTAAGGTCCCCTACAAGCCCCAACACGCCTGCTTCTGAAAAAATAACCGTCAATAACAAAACAGTATCCGCTTCTAAAATAAGTAGCGTCAATTTTTTAGAATCTACCACCCCTGCTCTCCAAAAACCAATGGAAAATAAAACTGCCTCCGATAACAACCTTGACAGAACTGACATGACTGTTCCCGAAAATAGACTCGCCACACTGTATCCGATTACCGAAGAAGAGTCTGCGACGACCGCGGCTACGGGTAATCAAATACAAGCCATACCTCAGGAACAAATAAGTGACACGGACAATAAGGATAAAGGCATCCTGGGTGCCATCAGTGTAAACTACGGCACAATTGCAAACTATGCTTCAAGGTCTAATTTCAAAGACAATGATACGGCAGTATTTGATAATGAAGGAAATCTCAAAGGTGATGCCTCTTCCGACCTTTTAGCTACAACACTTGGAACCACAGCTGTGCTTCGAAGCGACAAGCTTCTGAGACAAACCATGAACCCGTACATCCTATTAGCCTTTTTAACCCTGGGTTTATTTTTGGTTATTTTCGGATATAAAAAGCAGCTGGATTACTCCGTAGCAAAAGCAAACGCTACTCTCGTTTTATATCCTGACACGATCAACAATACTCACCAACAAAGGATTTTTGAAATTGACCAAAAAACAGACGGAACGGTTGTTTTATGTTTCCAGGAAGAGGAATACAAAATCTGCAAACCGGAGTTGAATAGTGAATCGGACCAATTTATTGAAAGATTATTAGGGTTTGCCACTGAGGACGTTAA
>Ga0315283_10007144_pt1 | contig 10023 bp, 18 predicted proteins | sample YL17G09_0_MG_FD_204541 | JGI IMG/M metagenome (GOLD analysis project Ga0315283, IMG submission 204541) | Sediment microbial communities from Yellowstone Lake, YNP, Wyoming, USA - YL17G09_0 | ecosystem: Environmental > Aquatic > Freshwater > Lake > Sediment | place: USA: Wyoming | collected...
AACCCATTTTGTAGCATCCTCCCTGTTAAACTAGAAGCCCTGCCTGCCCCCACTGTTGCCAGTCGTACAAGCAGGGCTTCACCACTAAACCACTTCTCTTCTTTTACTCTCCGCCAGTTCCGCCAATGCCCAACTTCTTGGCGCCAGAGTACCCTGCCAGCCCTACGCCGGAGAAGGCGATAACGACCAGAATCAACATCGGAACTATCTTCAGGACTGACTCCAGACCTGTATAGTCGCCAATGTTGGGGGAAGCTAGAACTGTGGCTACACTATCAAGGATTATAGTGTAAAAGGTCAAGGAAATGACCATCATAATCAATCCCATTATGATGCCGAAGTTCCAGTTATCACCCTTCTTCGCGGTGATGTAGGATTGGACTACGGCTCCACCCAGGAGGGCGAATACCACGACCACTAATATGATTAGTGGCACTATTGGCGCTATGCTCGCTAGCCCTGTGAACTGGCTTATGTTGCCCCCTGTGCCAGTCCAGCCCATGATGCCGTCCACGGAGGTCACGACCATCGGGAACACGAGCATGGCGATTACCAATCCCAGCATCAGGTAGATCGGTTTCATGTCAAACTTACCCATTTCTCACCTCCTCTCTTTTATAGATTCAATCGCTTTAAGCAGCCGGTTGGCTACTTGTCGCCTTTATTATTTATGCTTGCGCTTGGAATGATGTTTGGTCGTCTTGGCTTTCACTGTTCGCCGACTGACCTTCATGTTCCTACCACTGATTACTACCTCTTTCCTCGGCATATCTCACCTTCTCTCTTTTATGTACTTACAGTTCGCCACCGCGAATCGTGTAGCCAGTTACCGCCTAACAGAACTCCAGATGAGACCACCGCCAGCGGCCAAAAACATTAACCCTATCAGAAATGGGAGGAAGGGTTGAAATGTAGAGAGTAGGGAATCTTCGCGGGCGGTTAGGTAAGTCACAGTTACAGCGCGAGTAGAATCATCGGTTAAGCCGCCTACTGTGAGCGTGGTATTAACAGAGCTGTAGGAATCAGGAGCCGGGTTATCAGTGATTAGGGTAGAGGTTATTGCGGATACATTGTCCAGGTTCTCGTCGTAAAGTTCCGAGCCGAGTACAACATCTCCGGACGTTGCGCCAGTAGTGACTATGGTGCGAGTTGTGGTAGCTGCGGCGTATGCCCAGGAGTCAACGGCGGTGAGCAGGGTGCCAAACATAATAATTCCAACCAGGATGACGATAGCCCCCAGTGCAACGCCACCTTTACCGTGCATCTAAACCTCCTGAATAAACAAAAAACGATAGACCTAAAATGGCCTATCGTTCCTCGATTCGGCTGATATTCAGTTATTGGTGATTAGTCTTCTAGTTTATAGGTTTTCTCCAGAACGACGGTACAGGGCTTACCTGCCCTAACCCGGACTTCAATCTTACAAAATGGAACCGCAGACCAGTTGATGTTCTTTATCTGCGAGATAATTCTATCTTCTTCCGTGAGGGATAGTTGAGACAAGTTTAGCTCATTGAATACGCCAAGACCTATCGGGCTTTGGTTATTCTGCATTGGTTAACCTACGTACTAAGTATAACAGGGTTGTCAAGTGGTTAGCCAACATAGTCTCATTGGCAAGCTAGTACGATTTTAACATACCCAAATTTGTAATACTTTTGTAATGTTTTTCTATTGACACCCTATACTAGGCTGTGCTAGACTATCCCTAGAAAGTAAGGGAGGGAGAAAAGACAATGAACTTCACCCACGAGGCCAGCCGGACAGAGTACACCCAAGAACACCATGACTTCAGCAGCGTTGACCGCTTCGGTAGGAAAATAGGAGCCTGGATAATAACCTATGAAATAGACTTCGTGCAGGCTCCACCTGAATCTAATAGCGGATATACAATAGAGGCAGGTCACTACTTTGCGCTAAGGGTATCTGCAACACGAAACGGCGAGAGTTACGGAGCTTCACAGCCTTCAGGTCATTTCAAGACAATAAATGAGAGACAAATAGCAATTAACAAGTATTTAGCCAGCGCCCAGAAACGCGCGACTAAAATCGAGTGTAGCCATACGTTTTAGTCCTCGTCCTGGGGCTTCGTGCCCCAGTGGTTAGGGGATTAAAAAAGGAGGAAAGACAAATGCAATCAGCACAGTGTTCCAAATGCGGTAAGATGGTTAGCACAACTCACAGGATGCAAACTATCCGAGCGCAGATGATAGCGCACCTGAGAAGTCACGGCCTCACTAAGCAAGCGGCGAAGATAGAGTTCTATAAAACCACTTAGTCCTCTTACGTCCTGGCCCTCCGGGGCCAGTGGTAAGCAGGATTAAAAAAAGGAGGGTAAACATGGAAAAGAAGGCAACAATACAGGAGTTGAACCTGGAGCTAATTCGGCGGGCCTCGTTCAATAACTTCGACGGGGAACGGGTGGCCGAAGACCTGCTTGCCAACCAAATACTGTGGCAAGGCGTGGTCATGGACAGAGGGGCTTATGGTAAGGACATAGACCTTATCAAGCTACGGGACATAGCCGATAACTACTGGAATGTGGATACCCTGTTCATCCTGGCCGCAGAAGGCAAGGAAGAGGAGCTGATGGACTTGGCTAAGTCTTGGGATGCCAATGAAGTAAACTGGATGATTAAGCCCAATCTGGGCGGCGGTGATGGCAAGGTACTCAGCGTATGGTGGGACTAAAATAAAAAGGAGGAAAGACAAATGCACGGAACCATTAGCGAAATAACCTATGGTGAGCTAGAACGAATACTTGACCACCTCGGAAGTGCGCTTGAGATACGATGGCAAAACCAATTACAAGCGCAAGCATTCATTCATCGGATAAAACTTGACCTCGAAGCGAATGACCAAACCGCCATTGAACGAATGTCGAAGTTTTAACCCTCTTACGTCCTGGGGCTTCGTGCCCCAGTGGTTAGGGGGTTAAAGAGTGCTTTAACAACTGAATAGTGGGCAGTAAAGAGAAGCCGAGGGAGACAAGACGCGCACCCTAGCGGTAGTACCTGAGTAGCGAACAGTGCTGGTTGGCTCACGCCTTATGCCAGCCCTCTTCGGAGATAGCAAAAGGGGAATCGGGATTAGGCTCTGTGAGATAGAGGCAAGCCACATCTGGGGCGCGGTAGCCAATCCGTAGTCACTGCGGTGACTTAAAAGCCAGCGACTCAGCCCTCGGAGCGAGCTTGATAACAAATCGGCTGGCGTAATATCTGCCCACTACTGAGAGGTTAAAGCTAGATAAAAAGGAGGGAATCATGGAAAACACACAGGGCGTAGATTTCGACAGGGTGAGGGAAAAGGTCTGGGGATTGCCAGGATTTGTTCCGGCGATCTCCACCATACCCTCAAAGGGAGATACTTGGCTTCCACAAGCAGAGTACATCGTGGAGACGATCCGGTATCAGGAAGAAGGGAAATCACAGTACATCTTATTCCTTCGCTGGATTGGCGGGCAAGGTTCTGGCCGGATTGTGCTTCCAACAAAGGTAATGGAGGCCATTTATCGGCAACGCGAACAGGTAATATCTAAAGGTCGTAAGAATACCGCTAGGAGAGTACATGAAACCCTAAAGACTAAGGCGGCGAATCTGGCGAGGGAGGTTGTTAAAGATGACCAAACTGGCAATAAGTAGTCGCCCAAGCTGTCCTGAACCCAAGTGTGGCACCCCCATGCACAAGGCTGGCTCTATTTGGTCAGGGCGGAATAAAGTACCGCGCTGGCGCTGCCCTAAGTGCGGAAGGACGACAACGAAAGGAGAACGGTAAGATGGAGAGGTTTGCGATAGTGGCAAATGGATTAGTGGGGCTATTGACAATCCCCTAAACATGTGTTATATATATCCGTAGAAAAAAACTACAGTTAAGAAACAATAGCGAGGGTATCATGGTAGAAAAAACAAACACTTTGGTAGCTCTAGTAAAGGCGCTGGAGGCAATTCAGCGGAAAGAGAAACTGAACGATGGTGAGTTTGCTCAGTTACTCGCTATTACTCCCGCAGCCTGGTCTTACATTACCCGGGGCGAAAGAGGCATTGGGATTGACATACTCCGCAACATCGTCAATTCCTTCCCCGAGCTAGAGCCACTCGCCATTGCTTACATTAGAAGCGATGGAAGCAACAAGAACGAGAAGTAGGGGAGATTCAATGCAACTAACGCCACACCGCGCAGAACTTGTACTAGAGGCATTGCAACTCCGGGAGTTCGGTTATACCCAGCAACAGATAGCCGACACCCTGAGCACCCCCGCCGATGCCGCCGATGCCGCCTATGCCGCCGATGCCACCAGATTAAAAACACTTGCTAAATGTGCCGATATAGCAAGGCAATATTACCCGGTTGCACCAAAATTAAAGGACAAATAGGCTTAACTAATCCATTAAAACTGCCCTTGCGTGGATAAGAGAAATCCAACCGAAAGAGGGTGAAATGGGTAGACCGAGCAAACATACCGTTGAATACTTCTCCCATGATGCCGACGCTAGTGAGGGGAAGACCTTATCAATACTTTTCAATCATTTCGGACATGAAGGCATAAGTGCATGGTGGTTGCTATTAGAGCGCATTTCTAGGACAAGAAACCACGTTATCAGTACCAGAAACTCCGAAGATATGGAATTTCTTGCCGCCAAGATGCACTTCAAGCCGGATAGGCTCAAGGAAATATTAACTAAGATGGCGGAGCTAGAGGCCATAGACCCTCCACTTTTTGAACGTGGTCTAATCTGGAGCCAAAACCTTGTAGACCGCCTGGAATCCGTCTATAAATCACGCAAACAGACACCCCCCACTAGACCGTCATTATCAGTACCAGAAACTACAGCGGCAGCAAGAGATGGGGGGTTATCAGGCAAAGAAACGGGGTTATCAGTACCAGAAACACCACAAAGTAAACTAAAGGAAACTAAACTAAAGGAAAGTAAAGTATATCCCCCTACCCCCACGATATTTTCTTTCTGGGAAACGGAAATGAAAAGGCCCCTAGGCTCCACGGAAACCATGCAACTTTCTGAGGCGTTAAAAGTCTACCCCGTTTCTTGGATAGAGCAAGCCATCAAAGATGCAGCCGACCATGACGCCAAAAGTTGGCGGTATGTTGAAAAGGTATTACTTAACCGGGAAGATGCTGGCCGCAAGCCTCGTACCAGTACGAAACCCATCGGTGATTATGCCTATAACGAAGCAGCGCACCAGGATTAGAAGATGATAGAAGAATTAACGCGATTAACCCCCGCAGACCTCGATAGTGAAGAAGCTGTACTCGGCTCGATACTCATAGACCCCGAGGCCATATTCAAGATTGCCGCCTCACTCAAGCCGGAAGACTTTTTCCGCGAAAAGAATCGCTGGACTTATGAGGCGTGCCTTGCCCGGAAGGGCGAGGGAATCAATCAGCTCACAGTGGCACATGAGTTGGCAAGGGTGGGTAAGTTAGAGGCCGCTGGCGGCGCCGCTTATCTATCCCACCTTGTAAGTCAGGTCCCGACCTCCGTTCATGTTGAACACTATGCCAAGATTGTCGCTGACTTTGCAACGAAACGAAGGCTTATCACCGTAGCCAATCAGATAGCCGAATCTGCATATAACCCCAATGTTACCCCGGATGAGGCGGTGGACAAGGCTCGAATGGCTATTGAGCGCCTGGGTAGCATAGACGATTCTAAGGACGCAATGCTATTTTCAGATGAGGCGTGGTTAAGTTACCCGGAGCACCTCGCAGCAAGGGCACAGGACAAGAATAAAAAACGCTTAACGATGGGATGGGGGAGGTTCGATAACCTCGTCAAGATGAGGAATGGAACGCTGACGATAGTAGCCGGACAGCCAGGATACGGCAAGACAATCATCGCGGAGCACATTTACGAAAGAGCTTTGGAGGAAGGATTGAATGCAGCCTTATTCCACAATGAGCTTCTTAACCGGCAGTTTCAGAACCGTGAGGCTTGTCGGTATGTGCAAATGGCTGACGAGGACGGGCATAAAAGGACTCCCAGGTTTACCGAGTTCGAGGATGGTTGTTACCACGATCACGAGGCGATATTTGAGCTCCAGGAAAAGATGCTGGCGCGAGAAGGGAAGGGTGTTTGGGTAGAGTGCGCTGGCTGGCACATGAGCAAAATCTGCGGGATGATCTACAAGCTGGCGCATAAGGGGTATGCAGATGTGATTATTCTTGACTATCTTCAGTGCGTGCCGCTTGACGATCTCACCGGGCGTAGTGGGCAGAATATGGCCCAGGCCATCGGTACGGCTTGCCAGATGCTCAAGGACACCTCGTTGCGGCTCCCTAATCAGCCCCCGGTGATTCTCATGTCCCAGCTTAATTATGATGGCGAGGCACGCAATTCAGGAGAACCGAAGGAAAAGGGGAATGTTTATATCAAGATTGGGGCTCCCTGGCGAGAGAGCAAAGAGAAGTGTCTTACGGGTTGCCCGATGGGTAAAGAGGCTATCTGCAAACACCACTGCATAAAGGCCGTGGTCGAAAAGAATACCTTTGGCCCAACAGGGCAATTCGACTTATGGCATGATCCCCCAAGATTCAGATTCTACGAGGGGAAGTGCGAGGAATGAAGCGTCTTTCTTTCCGGTACTACTGCCGTAAATGCCAATGCTGGCACAAGAGTTGGTCGAAACTGGGAAGTAAGCATAAACGGTACATCGGATGGTAGGAGTGAAGGGTTGGAACCTTACTCGGCAATCCCTATGAGGACATCGGATGGTGAAGGAATGAAGGTCTATTACGAGGACTCGGCAGTACAGATATTTCACGGTGATTGTAGGGATATTCTGCCCCAGTTGCCGAAGGTGGATTTGGTGCTGACTGACCCAGATTACAATGCCGATGCCATAGTCTATGAATCAGAAGTTAGCAAGATGTCCGAAGTAGAGTACAAACAGTGGTGCCAAGACTGGTTTGCCCTTGTAATGTTTAATGCCCCGAAGTTAGTCTTTACTCCTGGGATCCAAAATATGTGGAATTATCCGAAGCCAAGATGGATTGTCATTTGGTATAAGAGTGCATCCCCTTGCAAAAGCGGAGTTGGCGGTTTCAACGTATGGGAGCCAATTTATATTTACGGTCCAGTAATATGCCGATTCGGGCACGATCTACTCAACTATCAGCCATTGAACTTCGGCACGGCTGAATGGGACCGTGAACACCCATGCCCCAAACAATACCATTTATGGAAAGAGCTTGTATATCGGACATCAAAAGAGAATGAGTTAATCCTCGACCCTTTCATGGGAAGTGGCACAACGCTCAGAGCAGCGAAAGACCTCGGAAGAAAAGCCATCGGAATAGAAATCGAGGAGCGTTATTGTGAGATAGCAGCCAAGAGAATGTCTCAGATGGTGCTCCCCCTATGAGGACAGCGAAGGGAGAGAAAATGAAAGAACATCCAATTTTATTCAGCACCGAGATGGTCAAGGCAATTCTTGAAGGTAGAAAGACACAGACAAGGCGGACACTTAAACCACAACCTATTGATGTGTTGCCTATGAATGTACCTGATGAGTGGGTTGCACTTACAGAAGTCAATCCTAATCATGGCAAGATAATCAAGTGCAGGTTTGGGCAAGTAGGCGATAGGCTATGGTTAAGAGAGGCGTTCTGTAATCTATGTCCTGATGACCAAGGCTTCTGTTACAAAGCTGACAGAGAACACAATCCTGCCTCTGACTTATGCGCAGCAGAGTGGAAGCCTTCAATCTTCATGCCTCGATGGGCGAGCCGAATCACGCTGGAGATTACAGGGATAAGAGTTGAGAGGGTGCAGGAGATAACCCATGAAGATGCCATTGCGGAAGGGGCTGAGTTTATGCCTGCTGCCAAATTGCGTAAGGAACGGCTGACTGTTCCCCAGATAGTATTTGCTGGGCTTTGGGACTCAATCAATCAGAAGTATCCGTGGTCGAGCAATCCTTGGTGCTGGTGCATTGAATTTAAGAGATTAAGCCTATGAGGACAGTAACCCGCAGGCGTCACTGTAACGAGGACGCTCTATCTCTGGCGCATGAAAGGCTCTACCCGTACTGCCGGAAGTGTAGCCGATGGGTAGGGACTGGGGGACATATACATCACAGCCCTAGGCTCGGAATGGGAGGCACAACGAGAGTTTACACGGACGACCAGAGTGCACCATACCACATTTCAAAGTTATGCGGTGATTGCCATAGGGCAGAACACGGGGAAAAGTGAAAGGAGAGGCATGAGTATAGAGCCATTGCAGCCAGAAGAGGGTGAGCTTGCGCCATGTCCTTTTCTGATTGGAGGAACAAGAATATGTGAGAAACCTAAGTTTGGGAGACATGAAACTTGTATTACATCTAATTGTGCAGTAATTGAAGGAATAAAAGCCCAACTTGCCCACGATAAGCAGAGGATGGTGAAGTTGCCGAGCGAGGACGAGTTGTCCGAAATGGTGCGAGTCTTTCTATGCCTTCCCGCCAAAGAGACAGCTCATGGACTTCTCAAGTTGCTGAAAGGAGAGAGGGCATGACGCGCCTTACCGGGGGCAACAAATACCACGCAAAAAGAACATGGTCTATTCTGTGCCAGCGAGAGTTTGATTCAAGGGCAGAGGCAATGTATGGCGATAACTTATTCCTCATGCAGAAGGCGGGGGAGATAAGCCAACTGGAATTTCAGCACAAATTCGTACTGTGCGAGAAACCCAAGATAACTATTACGATTGACTTTCGCTATTTTAATCAACATGACTATTACTGGACTTATGAGGACGTCAAAGGTGTTATGACGAGGGACACGAGGACGAAGCTGGCATGGTTAAAAGAAAAGCATGGGATTGATGTCAGGATTATCAAGGCGTAGCAATCAGAATCCAAGAGGCGAAAGGAGAGTAATGGAACGAATAGACTTGTTATGGGATGCATGGGAAGACTGTTCGTGCAAAGAGCAACTCAGAGCCGAGTTCGACAGGCTCAAGAGCGAGGTTCAGGAACGAGACAGACTTGCACAGAAGTTAGTCCAGGAGGTGGATAGGTATATAAACATAGCCTATGACTACAAAACCGAGCGAGATGAGGCGCAGGCAGAGGTGGAGAGGCTACTCCAAATAAATCAAGAAGCCAATAGGAGCATTTGGCGACTTCAATCCTGGCTCGACAGGATAAGTGCGCCGATAAAAGGTACTCAGAGAAGTTCCACTAGGGGCGGGCGAGGATGTTCAGATTCAGATAGGGAAGCAGTCGATAGAATCTGCGCTTACCTCGACTCGCAGAAGCCGAGCGAGAAGCAACCAAAATTCCATGATGCGATTCGGTCAAATATACAGGGGCTAAAAGATTATAGGGGTGTCTGGCATGAAGGCGGAATAGAGGATTGCCCTATCTGCAACCCGAAATGCGAACACAAGAACATAGGTGTTGAATGGGAGTCACAGAATAAAAGGTGGTGCCCTGATTGTCACGAATGGGTTGAGAAGCCAAACCATATCCACAGTGATGACAGTGGTATCTTCTGGGAAGGGGCTGAAAAGGATTGCCCTATGTGTAACCCAAAGCCCCTCACCCAATGCCCTGAATGTCACGGAACAAAGTATATCAACCGAGTAGTCGCTGTGACAGACTGGGAACTGCACCCAGTCTACGTGATTGTGGATTGCCTTAACTGTTCAGGGGCGAAGTGAAAGGAGGGGAAATGAAGAAGCTTATAGCTAAGAAGCCACCTTACTTCTGTAGTCGCTGTAATGAGTATGCTATCTGCGGCTTGGAAAATAAGAGTTATCCCGGACTCGTGGTTAATGTATGTCAAGTTCATTTTATCGAGATGATGGGTAGAGAACCAGAGGCAAAGGAGATACTACAGAGTGTACTCCCCCTATGAAGGGGGGAGCTGGTATAGAAACGTCATAAGGGAGAGGCCAATGCCGGCTGGGAACTGCAACCGGAAGAAGCACAAAGCGAAAATGAAGGAATTGAAGAGGCTTGAGAAGCAATGCTGACTCCGCGTGAAACCGAGGTGCTCCAGCTTTTAGCACTTGGTTTGAA
>Ga0315283_10007146_pt1 | contig 10022 bp, 5 predicted proteins | sample YL17G09_0_MG_FD_204541 | JGI IMG/M metagenome (GOLD analysis project Ga0315283, IMG submission 204541) | Sediment microbial communities from Yellowstone Lake, YNP, Wyoming, USA - YL17G09_0 | ecosystem: Environmental > Aquatic > Freshwater > Lake > Sediment | place: USA: Wyoming | collected...
CCCGTGGTGGCAGCTCACGGTCCGTGACGGAGTGCTGACGACGACGAAAACACCGCCGGTTTGGAACTCCATTGCCGATGACGTACCTCATGGCGATCAGGAGCCGAATGGTGTGCCGGACGCTGACGAGATCAAGTACCCGGCGACGACCGTCAACCTCTCGGCGACGGTTCCCAAGAATCTCGGCAACCGGATCCAAACGTGGGATCTCTACTACCGTCGAGAGTTTGGTGGAGTGAGAATTCGCTCGCGTTGGACGGCCGGGCTCCGCTATCTGACTTTCGACGGGGCGATCGCCACCCCCGCTTGGGTGACGGGCGCCTCGAGCACGAGCGGCTTTGGTTACTCCGACGGTTCGCAACTCGATCTGATCCTCATGCAGCAATCGACGAGTGGCTGGGGGCCGCTGGGTTCGGGTGAGATCGATTTCAATTTCTTCCGGCAGCGCCTGACCCTTTACGCTCTGGTGCAGGCCGCGTTCATCTTGGAATCGCTCGACACGGATTCAGGGACGTTCACGTACCTCGCGCGTGACCCGGCGGTCGTCGGCGCCTACTTTCCGGGCCCCGGTCACATTGAGGAAAGCCTCTCCAAATCGACCTGGAACACCACTTTCGAGGCGGGCATCCGCGTCAGACTCCTCGAGGGTTTCAACATGATCCTCGACTGGAACAGGACGGGGTATCTCGACGCCATGCTGCTTCCAACCGAACTTTCGATCCCGGACAACGCCTCGCAGATCGCGCTTGGAACGACGGCGCGATTCGTGTCGCGCGACTACGTCGTGTCGTCGATCAACTTAGGGCTCAGCTTCCAGTTCTAACGAGCGCAGCGAGGTCGTCCCAGAATCGGGGGTACGATTTCGCCACAACACCTGGGTCGTCGACGATCACCCCCGGGATGGCCAGTCCAGCCAACGCGAACGCCATCGCAATACGGTGGTCGTCCGCCACCCGGATCGTCCCCCCGTGGGACGCCCCTCGCTTCGGCGGAGTGATCGAGAGCGTGGCGGCCTCCACTGAGGCACGCGCTCCCAGGCGCGTGAGGTTCTCCTGGAGAACCGCCAGGCGGTCGGACTCCTTCAGCGTCAGGTGCTGCAGTCCGGATAGAGCGCACGGGCCTTCGGCAAACAACGCCAGCACCGCGGCCGTGGGGGCGAGGTCAGGCGCATCCGAGAGGTCCCAGGCAAACGGCGGCACGCGCCCGGAGCCCTCGACGACGATACCGTCATCGCCGTGGTCGACGCGGCACCCAAGGGTACCCAGATCACGCAGAAACCTCGCGTCGGGTTGGGCGCTGCCCGCGCGCAGCCCGCGAATGCGGGCCCGACCGCCGAGGATCGCCGCCCCTCCGAAAAGGTACGAAGCCGACGAGTGGTCGCCTTCGATCGAGACCGTCGTGCCTCGGAGCCGCTGCGGCGGCACCACAAATCGGGCTTCCCCCTCCGTGGAGACGCTTGCGCCGAAAGCCTCGAGCATCTCTACGGTCATGCGGACGTAGGAGAAGGACACGCGGGGTGGGGCGACTTCGAGTTGGAGACCCTGAAGAAATGACGGGGCCGCCAGGAGCAGAGCGCTCGCGAATTGACTGCTGCGCGCGCCGGAGAGGACCACCGTTCCGCCACGCACCGGGTCCCCGCCGGCGCGGAGGGGGAAACCCGACCCACGCGAAGCCTGGACGGTCGCGCCAAGGTCGGAGAGCGCCTGGATCAGTTCCTGCATGGGCCGCTCACGGAGGCGCAGGGAGCCATCGAGAATCGACGCCCTCTTGCCGAGGGTCGCTATCGCGGCGAGGAACCGCGCGGAAGTTCCGGAAGCACCCAGATCGATCGTTGCGCCGCCGGGGACCGCCCCCGCCCCGCCTTGGACCGCCCAAACGCGCTCCCGCTCCTCGATGCCGACCCCCAACGCCCGCAGACCCTGCAACGTCCGGCGCGTATCGTCGGAATCGAGCGGTTCGCGAATCTCGCTGAGGCCTTCCGCGAGGGCCGCCGCCACGAGCGCTCGGTGCGTCGCGCTCTTCGACGGCATCGCGAGGAAGTCCGCGTCAACCGGGCCTTTTGCGGGTTCGATGCAGCGCTTCGCCATGCCGAGCGAGTGTATTATGCGACGGCCCGCGCCGAGGAAAAGATCGTGGCGATCGGACGAGGGCGAGGGACGAGAATGACCATCCGGCACCGGCGGTGGCGCCTTTTCCTCGCGGCCGGTGTCGTCGTGATCGGGTTCTGTCTGCCCGCGCTCGCGGGCGACGCCACCGTCGACGAGCTCCTCCGCTTCGGTACGGGAATGGCCCGTGGCGGCAACTGGCGCGAGGCCAAGTTTCGTTGGGAACAGGCCCTGCGACAGGATCCTGCCGATCCCCGCGTCCTGAACAACCTGGCGATCGCCGAAGAGGCGCTGGGTGAACCCGACCGTGCCGGCGAGTACTACAAACGGGCCCTCGCCGCCGGCGGCAGAGACGCCCGCATTTACGACAATGCAGTGCGCTCGGCTACTTTCTGGGGACGTTCGTCCGATGCGCAAGTGTCCACCGTCCCGCCCGGGGAGGCTTCCTTCGAGTGGCGCAAGAAGCGAGGGCGCGACGTCATCGAAGTCGCCGTTTCGTTGCCACTGCCGCCCCGGCTCAAGCTCGACGGACTCAAGACCGTCCTGGTCGCGAGCTTCCTCGTCAACGACTCGGACTTGGTCGACGTCAACCGCGAGGTCGTCCGCTTCCTTCGCAACGAGTTCCGAAAGCACACCGCGTTCACGATCCAGAACATCACGCCTCCGCCGGCGGTTCCGGAGCAGACGCTCGAGGACATGGCGAGGAACGCGGAGTTCTTCAAATGGCTCGGGCATGAGCACGGATCCGACGTCATCGTCACCGGCGCGGTGCGCTTTTCGAAGCGCGACGCGTCAGGATTCGAAAACGTCGACATCGTGAGCGAAACAACGGGGCAGAAGGTCCGGCAGACGGTCTTCGTCGAGCAGGAGGAATTCACGTTCGAGTTGAATGCACTCTACTTCCGCGGCGCTGATGGATCGCTCCTGTTCCGAGATCGCCTGCAGCGGCAAGCGATCTTCCGTGGCACGGCCAACGACCCGATCAGCGCCTTTTACGAACTGGGGAACTCGATCGCGAGCGACGTGCTCTCCGTCGTCGCCTCGCGGACCCGGACGGATCAACGACTGCTCTTCAAGGGATGAGCTCGGAGCCTCTTATGACGATTCCCCATCGGAGGCGTGCGACCCAGTTCGTCGCCACTCTCGTTTTCGTTCTCGCGGCATGGAGCGCTCGCCCGGCGATGGCCCAGTTGAACGCGGTCTTCGGGCAGAACAAGATCGCTTACGACAACTTCCACTGGAAGGTCTACAAGTCGCCGCACTTCGACGTCTACTTCTACCCTGAGTCCGAGCCGTTTCTCGCGGAGGTCGTCTCGGACGCCGAGAGCGCCTACGTCCGACTGAGCAAGGAACTCGACCACGAACTGCGCTTCCGCATTCCCATGGTGATCTACAAAACCCATGGGGAGTTCGAGGAGACGAACGTCGTCCTCGAAGAGCTCCCCGAGGCGGTCGGAGCGTTCGCGGAATACGTGCAGAACCGGATCGTCCTTCCGATCGACGAGCCGCCGGACAAACTCTACAAACTGATCTCGCACGAGCTCACGCACATCTTCCAGTACTCGCTCTTCTTCGAGGGGTACCTCGGGCGGGCGCTGCGCGCCCGTATTCCCACGTGGCTCGTTGAGGGGATGGCGTCGTATTTCGGGCAGGACGAGGAGAGTCTCGACCGGATGGCCATTCGGGACGCGGTCGTCAATAACTTCATTCCTCCCATTCAGGCGTTCGACTCGCTGTCCTATCTGAGCTACCGCTTCGGCCATGCCGTCTTCGACTTCATCGAGCAGGACTACGGCACGGAGGGCGTTCACAACTTCATTTACGAGTACCGCAAGGTCCTCCTGACCGGCAACGTCGAAAAGGCGGTCAAGGAGGCGTTCGGCATCGACATGGACACCTTCAACCGGAACTTCCAGCGATACCTGAGAAAGAAGTACTTCCCGGTGCTCCTCGAAAAGAAGAGCCCCGACGACTATGGAACGGAAATCGGGATTCACAAGCAGGGCGTCTTCACGTTCTCGCCGACTCTTTCACCCTCTGGCGAACTGGTGGCGGCGCTCGCCTCCCCCAAGATGGATCTGGATCTCGTCGTACTCTCCGCCGAGGACGGGAAAGAGGTCAAGAACCTGACCAAGGGGTGGACCAACAAGTACCGGTATCTCGTCACCGAAGCGTTTTCCGGCCGGCGTGACCTCTCCTGGTCGCCGACCGGGGACCAGATCGCGGTCTTCGTTCGCAAGGAGAACACGCGGAAGATCGCGATCTACGATTCGCTGCACGGCAAGCTGGAGAAGATCATCAGTCTTCCCGGGATCGCGCAGGGAGCGAGCCCGGCATTTTCGCCCGACGGCAAACGCATCGCGTTCGCTGGAAACAAGAACGGCGTCGTCGACATCTTCGAGTTGGACCTGCAGACGAACGTGATCCGAAATCTCACCCAGGACAACGATTTCGACGCTAACCCCTGGTACGCCCAAGACGGCACGACCGTGCTGTACAACCGGCGGATCGGCATTTCGTGGAAGATCTTCTCAGTCGATCTCTCGGATGCTACGCAAAAGACCCAGTTGACCTTCGGACCCTCGGTCGACATCCAGCCGTCGTACTCGCGGGACGGCAAGACCGTCTTTTTCTCGTCGGATCGAGGCGGCTACGGCGTGTTCAACATTTTCGCGCTGGACCTCGCCTCGGGTGAAACCCGGCAATACACCGACGTCGTGGGGGGCTGCTTCGCGCCCGTCGAGATGGCGCCCCGAGCGGGAGAGCCCTATCTCGTCATGACCGCCTATTTCGACGGGACCTTCCGGTTGTATCGCATGGCGCTGAAGCCTTCGGAAGCGATCACGTCCGCCGAAACGGCCGTGGCCGGTGCCCCCGAGGCCGTGCCGTTCGAGCCGCCGCTCAACCTGAAGGTCGACCTCGCCACGATCAAGCCGTACAAGCTGAAGTGGGACTTCGAAGCTCCGTCGATCACCATCGGTGTCGCCAACGACGGAACCTTCCTCTCGAACGTCGTACTGCAATTCTCCGATCTGCTCGGCGACCATCGCATCGGTCTGCAGTACTACAGCGTGGCCACCTTCTCGAACTTCGTGGCCACGTACGTCAATCTCAAACATCGCAACCGCTGGGGCGTGACTCTGTTCGACTTGCGCGACTACTACCTGTCCAACGGGGGGTTTGACACCGATACTCGGCAGTCGCAGCGCAATTCAGGAGCGGAGTTTTTCGCCGAGTTCCCGATCGACCGCTACTACCGCATCGACGCCTCGGTCATGGCGTCCGACACCGCGCAGGACATCTTCGTCGGCTATAGCCTCGACGCCAACGGGTTCATCGTGTCGGATTTCGCGTCGGTGAACGATCGTTTTCTCACTTTCAAGACCTCTATCGTCGGCGACACCACGCGCTTCCAATCGTTCGGTCCATTCCAGGGGAAGCGCTTTGAGCTGGGAGTGACCTACGGCCTGAATCTCGGCGGCGACCTGGCCGGCAACGTTCTCCAGTATCAGCTGGACTTCCGCGCTTACAAGCAGCTGACGCGACGGTCCGTGCTTGCGTTTCGTACCGTGGGGATCGTCAACACGGGCACGCGCGACGTCTTCTACGGGGTCGGCGGCCTCAACACGTTGCGCGGCTACGACTTCCGGGATTTCTATGGGTCAAACGTCGCGGGCGCAAATCTCGAGCTGAGGTTTCCGTTTGTCGATGAGTTGAGGTTCCCGTTCGGGCCGATTCGCAACATCCGCGGAGTCGTCTTTCTCGACGCCGGTACCGCGTGGCTGTCGGGCGATCAGTTCTACGATCCGGACTTGCAGTTCGTGCGCGCGCAACCAATCTACGGCCCCAACGGGACGACAACATTCGCGAACATCCCGTTCAGCTGGTGGGACGGCACGAGGAATCAGTTGCAGGATCTGCGCGCCACGTACGGCGTGGGCTTCCAGATGTACCTCATCGGCGGACTGCAGTTCAATTGGTGCTGGGCGAAACGCCTGCCGTATACGCGCTACGTCAACGGATCCCCGATACCGGGCGTCATCGAACTCGTCCCGGTCGATGCCGACGTGAGCAGCGTGATCGGTGAGTTCTTCATCGCGTACGACTGGTAGGAGACGGTCTCAGCGCTCGAGGTCTCTCGCCTCCCGCACGGCGAACCAGGCGGACACGAACCCGAGCGCCGCCCCGACGAACACGACGAAGCACGACGGACCGAGCGGCAGCGGACTCCCCGCGGCCAGATCGAACAGCCCGCCGGGAATCGCCCCGGCGTAACCGCGCGCGGCGCGCCGCGCGGTTTCGACCAGGAGCAGCGCGAGCAGACCTCCCATGAGACCCTGCGCCGCGCCCGCGACGAGGAACGGCCCGCGCACGAGCATGGGCGGCGCTCCGACCAGATGCATGATGTCGATCTCGTCGCGTCGCGCATACACGGTCAAGCGCAGGACTCCCGACACGACGAACGCGACCGCCGTCAGTACGACGAGCCCGAGGCTCGCCCCGCCCCAGCGCGCGATGTCGAGCAGCGAGTCGATTCGGTCCAAGAACGCTTGGTCGTAGCGAGTTTCCTCGACGACCGTCGCTCCGGCGACGGCCTCGCCCACGGCTTGCGCCGTATCGCGCGCCTCCGGCCCGGAGTCGAGCACGACCTCGAGGGAGGCGGGGAGAGGATTCGTCCCGAGCTCCGAAGGGACGTCCGCCAGGTCTTTGAACGAGGCGCGGAAACGACGCAGTGCCTCGTCCTTGTCGACCCGCTCGACGCGCGCCACGCCGGACACCGCGGCCACTTTGGCGTAGAGGGCGTCCACGTCCGATGCGCGCGCCCCGTCGACGAGGTAGACCGAGACCCGCAGGTCGTTCTTCCAGCGGCCGACGTGCGCCTTGAGATTGGCGAGGATAAGGAAGTTCAATCCGGCGACGAACATGACGGCCGCAAGGGTGGCGGTCGCCAGGACGTTCGGGCCCGGACTGTGCCGCCACTCGTCCAACGCATCGGAGACGAAGTACCGAAGATGGGCGATGACGGGGCTCACGCGGTAGCCGATGGGTCGCTCACCCTGCCGTGCTCCAGCACGATCGTGCGTCGCTGCATGCGGCGGATCAGGTCGCGATCATGCGTGGCGACGACGACGGTCGTCCCGCGTGCGTTGATCTCGCGGAAGAGCCGCATGATCTCCACCGCGAGATCCGGATCGAGATTCCCGGTCGGCTCATCCGCGAGGAGCAACTCGGGCTCGTTGACGACGGCGCGCGCGATGGCGACGCGCTGTTGCTCGCCGCCGGACAACACGTCCGGGGTGACGTTCAATCGGTGCTGGAGGCCGACGCCCTTGAGGGCGAGGTAGGAGCGGCGCTTCTGCTCCCCGCGCGAGACACCGGCGACGTTGAGGACGTACGCGACGTTCTCGAGCGCCGACTTGCGGCGAATCAGCTTGAAATCCTGAAACACGACACCGATCGATCGTCTCAACTCGGGGATCTTCCACGACGGCAGCGACACGACGTTCCGGCCGTTCACGAGAATTTGGCCTTCCGTTGGAAGTTCCCGGCGCAGCATGAGACGGAGGAGAGTGGACTTCCCCGCGCCGGAGGGCCCGGTGATGAATACGAATTCGCCGCGGCCGACCTCGAAGCTGACATCTCTGAGCGCCGTGGCGCCCTCGGCGTAGCTCTTCGTCAGATGGTAGATCTTGATCAGGGCCAGCCTACCAACTCTGGTTGATCAGCAAGTCCTCGGCGAGAATCTCGCCGTCCTTGTTGAAGTAGACCTGCTCGGGCTCCTCGGCCACGATGAGCTTGAACGGCGTTTCAGCGCCCTGCACCAGCATCGGCTTCGAGGACTTCAGTTCCTTCCCGTTGAGGTCGACAAACGTCAACGGCGCGACGCCGCGATAGTAAACCCCCTTCAGCTCGATCTTGTCCGCACCCATGACCACGCGCTGTTTGATCGATCCCTCGACAACCCACTTGCCCTGTTCGTTCTGCCGCTTCTTCCAGAAGATCGCGTACTGCGGCGTGCCTACACCTCGGATCCATTGATCGAAGAACCAATCCATGTTCCCGCCGACGACTCGTTCCATCACGTCTTGAATCTGGCGGGTGACGATCTCTTGGTGTTGCAGTTCCTGCGCGAGCGCCTTCAGGAGCTCCTTGAACTTCGCATCACCGAAAGTGGACCGGAAGACGTGAAACGCGTACGGCCCCTTGTTGTAGATGTTGGCAACCGCTGGGCGGAATCTCTCTCCCTCTTCTCCTGCCCAGGTCGTGTAGCCATTTTGAACGCTCGTGAGCGGGTCGTTGTCCAGGATGACCTTACGCCAGTCGGCGACCTTCGCGAGGTAGGCCTTCTTGCCTTGAGTCTCCTCGACGTAAAGTGCGGACGACAGCTCGGCCATCGTCTCGACGAACCAGTAGTTTCGATCGTTGGCGTTGGTCACCAGGCCACCCCACCATTGGTGAGCGGTCTCGTGAGCGACGACGTCCTTGTTGAACTTGGAGATCCCGGATCCGCCGCCGAAAGACACCGCCACCGCGCCCTCACCCCGGAATACGCCGAAGCCGAGGTAGATGAGCGACGCCGGAGCCTGTCCGTAGAAACTCCCGAGCGGATCGGCCACGAGATCGAGCTTGGCAAACGGGTAGTCGACCCCGTAGGTCTCTTTGTAGAGATTCAGCGCCACCGACGCCTGGGTTGCGATCGCCTGTAACGCCGAAGCGCGAATGTCACGCGCACCACCTCCTTGGCCCGCGGCGTCCGCCAGCGCGGCCGTGCTTCCCTTATCGACGTAGACCCGGACCGGAATGACCGTGCCGTCGGTCTTGGTCGCCTTGTATTTTCCGGCGTCGTCGCTGATGTAGTCGCCGAAGATGACCGTCGGGAACGTCACCGGGTTGGGAGAGGTCCAGCGGGTGACCCGGACACCGTCCTTGATGGTTTCCGATTCCCTCTTGCCTACACCCAGGATTTCGTACTTCTCGGGCAGGCGGGTCGTCAGATCGAACTCGTCGATGAAATCACCGAAACGCACGAACGGTAGCCATCCACCTCGCGACAGACCGAAGAAGGAAGGATTCAGTGAATAGATCGCGTCGTAGTTGAGGAACTGAACTCGGAGGGTGATTACATCGCCGGCTTGCGCCGTCTTCGGCAACACGGCGAGTCCACCGAACGAGCTGAATCGGGTCCATGTGAGCTCGTTCCCGCTGCCATCCTGGACCGAGTTAATGAACAGCTTCGGGCTTCTCTCGGCTTCGCTTTCACCTGGGAATCTGACGCGCGCGATGTAGAACGGGAGCGTCTCGAGCTGCCGCTTGATCTTGATTTTGAACGTGATGTCGCCCGAGTAGGCCGCGGGATCTTCTAGGCCCAGATCGACCGTGCCCTTGAGGCCTATCAGATCGTAGTCGCGAGCCTCCTGGTCGCCACGTTCCTCGAGCAGCAGAGGATCGATTCCCTTGTTGCGGGTGTCTTCGCTGTAGTAGGCGAAGACCTGTCCGAAGTCTGTGGCGTAGTAGGACATCTGCCAGGGCTCGAGGTTGTCGTACCTCAGGCTCGCGTAATGCTCCTTCGAGCCGTCCCGCTTGAAGGTGAACACCCAATAGCGGTTGTCCGGGTCATTCACGCGGGAGAACCCGGTGGTCGGACTCTCTCGGCGGTCCTTCTTGTCTTCGTCCGTGGCCTCCTTGAGCCGCTTGAGCATGCGCGCCTGGGCGCCGCCACCAGAACCGCCGCCCTCGGGAAGCCCGACCTTCTGAAGGCCGGAGAAGACGGAGGTCATGAACTCGGCACAGGTCTTCGCGTCGCACTGAATGGCGAGTCTCTGGGGCTTGAACACGAGGTCGTTCGGATGGTCCTTGGCGATCTTCTTCAACAGCGCAGAGTAGTGACTGGTATCGGCGGTGTCTGCGGGAGGGTTG
>Ga0315283_10007149_pt1 | contig 10021 bp, 14 predicted proteins | sample YL17G09_0_MG_FD_204541 | JGI IMG/M metagenome (GOLD analysis project Ga0315283, IMG submission 204541) | Sediment microbial communities from Yellowstone Lake, YNP, Wyoming, USA - YL17G09_0 | ecosystem: Environmental > Aquatic > Freshwater > Lake > Sediment | place: USA: Wyoming | collected...
CGAGCGCTTCCTCAACATGCTGGGGACGATTGCCGCGATCGGGCCGCTGCTCGGCCTGCTCGGCACGGTCACGGGCATGATGCGCACGTTCAAGGCCATCACGCTCGCGGGAGTCGGCAACCCGACCGCCATGGCCGGCGGCATCTCGGAGGCACTCATCACCACTGTCGCGGGACTGCTGGTCGCCATTCCTGCGCTGGTCGCGTACCGGTACCTGCGGGGCCGGGTGGACTCGCTGGTGATCCAGATGGAGAAGGAGTCCATCAAGCTCGTGCAGGCGATCGACCGCGCGAGCGGCACGACGCCGCTGGCGGCGCAGGAAGGGACGGAGTGAGGTTCCAGCCGCGCCGCACCGAGGAGCCCGATCTCAACATGACGTCGCTGATCGACGTCGTGCTGCTGCTGCTGATCTTCTTCATGCTGTCCACCAAGTTCATCGACGAGGGACGGCTGAAGATCCGCCTGCCGGAGGCGGGGGTCGCGCCGGATGCGGAATCACAGCGCGAATCGATCGAGATCGACGTGACCGCCGAGGGCGCCTACCGCGTGAACGGGCGTCCGCTCATCAACAACAGCCCGGACACGCTGGCCGCGGCGCTCGGCAAGACCGCGCAGGGCGACCGTGCGACGCCGATCACGATTCGGGCCGACGCACGGGCCATGCACCAGTCGGTGGTGACCGCCATGGACGTTGCCGGGCGGGCCGGCTATCGCCAGATCAACATCGCCACGGTCAACGATGCGAATCAAGGCGACTAGCGGACTCAAGACGCCTGGCGACCACAACCTGCGGCTGCAGCCGGGCGCGCTTGGCACTTACCGCAGGCTCATCGGCTACCTGCGACCGCACCGGACGGTCTTCATGGTGGGCGTGCTCGGCATGGTGATGTCGGCGGCATCCGACGCCGGCTGGGCCGGCTTCATCAAGTTCTTTCTCGACGGGACCTTCGTCAACAAGGATCCGCGCATGACCTGGCTGGTGCCGGTCACGCTGATCGGGCTGTTCATGTTTCGCGGCATCGGGGATTTTCTGCAGACCTACTGCCCGGGTTCCGTGGGCCGACACATCGTGAAGACGATGCGCGCGCAGCTGTTCGACAGCTACCTGCACCTGCCGGTCAGCTTCTTCGACCGCGAGGCGTCGGGCGCGCTGCTCTCGCGCCTCACCTACAACACCGAGCAGGTTGCCCAGGCGACCACCGACTCGATCACGGTGTTCATCCGCGACACGCTCACGATCTTCGGGCTGGTCGGATACCTGCTGTGGCAGAACCCGCGCCTGACGCTGTTCAGCCTGACGGTCGGGCCGCTGATCGCTTTCATGATCCGCCGCATCAACCAGCTGTTCCGCCGCTACAGCCGGCGCATCCAGAACTCCATGGGCGACGTCACGCGCGTCGCAAAGGAGGCGATCGAGGCCCCGCGCGTGGTGCGGGTCTTCAACGCCCAGGCCTACGAGACGGATCTCTTCGAGCAGGTGATCGAGCACAATCGCCGAGCGTACATGCGGCTGATGCTCACCAAGGGCCTGAGCAATCCGGTCGTGATGCTCATCGCGTCGAGCGCGATGGCGGGCGTGCTCTACGTGGCGACCCAGGACGCCATGAAGGGCAACATGACGGTCGGCGACTTCACGTCATTCATCGTGGCACTCGCGCTCGTCACGGCCCCGCTGCGCCGGATGGTCAACGTCGCCGGTCCCCTGCAGCAGGGGATCGCGGCCGCACAGAGCATCTTCGAGGTGATGGACACTCCAGTCGAGGACCCAGGCGGCGGGCGCCCGATCACCCGCGCCCGCGGCGAAGTCGAGTATCGAGACGTGAACTTCCGCTACCCGACCGGCGCGAGCGACGTGCTTTCGGGCGTGAGCTTCAGGGTGAGCGCCGGCGAGACGCTCGCCATCGTCGGACGTTCGGGCAGCGGCAAGTCCACGATCGTCAACATGCTGCCGCGGTTCTACGACGTCGCCGCGGGCAACGTACTGCTCGACGGCCACGACGTGCGCGAGTACGGACTTGCGGACCTGCGCGCGCAGGTGAGCCTCGTGAGCCAGGACGTGGTGCTGTTCAACGAGTCCGTGCGGCGCAACATTGCCTTCGGATTTCCAGCGAGTGACGCCGAGATCGAGGCGGCAGCGCGCGCGGCGCGCGTGACGGAATTCACCGATGCGCTGCCGAAGGGGCTCGATACCGAGGTGGGCGACCGCGGTGTGCTGCTCTCCGGCGGCCAGCGCCAGCGCATCGCCATCGCCCGGGCCATGCTCCGCAACACCCCGGTGCTGATCCTCGACGAGGCGACGTCGGCGCTGGACACCGAACTCGAGCGGCAGATCCAGGAACAGCTCGACCAGCTCATGCACAGCCGCACGACGCTGGTGATCGCCCACCGGCTGTCCACGGTCGAGAAGGCGAACCGCATCCTGGTCATGGACGGCGGGCGGGTGATCGAGACCGGCACGCACGAGGAGTTGCTGGCCCGCGACGGCCAGTATGCGGTGCTCTACCGCATGCAGTTCAACGAATGAGCGTTGCGGCCCGGTTGCAGGATCTCTGGTACGGGCCTGCCTGGCGCAGCATTCCGCTCTGGCCGCTCTCGTGGATCTTCGGTTTCGGCGTGGCGACACGCCGCGGTCTTTACGCGGCCGGACTGCTGCGGAGCGTGCGGATCGGCGTGCCCGTCGTGGTGGTGGGTAACCTCACCGTCGGCGGCACGGGCAAGACCCCGGTGGCCGCATGGCTGGTTCGCGAACTCACACGGCGGGGCCACCGCGTCGGCGTCGTGCTGCGCGGTTATGGCGGGAGGCATTCGGACCGCGTCCGGGTGGCCGCGGCGGGCGACGATGCAGCCGAGGTCGGCGACGAGGCGCTGGTGCATGCCCGCAACGGCCCGCACGTGGTCGTGATTGGCGCGGACAGGGTCGCGGCCGCGCGCATGGCCGAACAGGAGGGCGCGGAGATCGTAGTCTGTGACGACGGCCTGCAGCACCTGCACCTCGCGCGCGACTACTCGATCGTCGTGGTGGACGCGGCGCGCGGATTCGGCAACGGGTGGCTGCTGCCCGCCGGCCCGATGCGCGAGCCGGCGCGAAGGCTGGAGCGGGCCGACGCCGTCGTCCTGACGCGGCGTGGCGCGGACGACGGCTCGCGCGTGCAGCCGGGACGTCCCTTCGTCGCGGAGGCGCGGCTTTCGCCGGGTGCGGCGGTGAACCTGCTGTCCGGCGAGAGACGGGAACTCGCGGGTTTCGGCGGGGAGCGCGTGCACGCGCTGGCCGCAGTGGGCAATCCGCAGGCGTTCTTCGCTGCGTTGCGTGACGCCGGGCTCGAGGTCGTCGCGCACCCCCTGCCGGACCACGCGCCGATCGATCCGGGGGCCCCACCGTTCCCGGCGGACGCGACGGTCCTGATGACGGAGAAAGATGCCGTAAAATGTGCCCGGTACGCGCGGCCCGGATGGTGGTACGTGGAATTCGACGTGAGCGTCGAGCGCGGGACTGCCAGGGACCTGCTCGCCCTCGTCCTCGAACGCGCCGGGTTGACCGGCGCCGGAGTCCATCTTGGATAGCAGACTGCTCGACATTCTCGCCTGTCCCGTGTGCAAGGGGCCACTGCAGTGGCATCGTGACGTGCCATGCCTGGTCTGCCGCGCGGACCGGCTGTCCTATCCCGTGCGGGATGGCATTCCCGTGATGCTGGAAGAGGAGGCGACGGCGCTTGCCGCGGACGACGCGTTGCTGAAGGATTGACGGTGCCGTTCCACGTCGTCATTCCGGCGCGCTACGCCTCAACCCGGTTGCCCGGCAAGCCGCTGCTCGACATCGGCGGACGGCCGATGATCCAGCGCGTCGTCGAGCAGGCCTGCGCGAGCGGCGCGGCCCGGGTCGTGGTCGCGACCGACGACGCTCGCATCGCCGCCGCGGTCGGCGATCCCCGCGGCCGCGACCGCGTGGCCGCGGCGATGACCGATGCGACCCTGCCGTCGGGCGCGGACCGGGTCGCGGCGGTGGCCGTGGAGTTCGGGTGGGACGAGGACACGGTAGTCGTCAATCTCCAGGGCGACGAGCCGTTCATGCCGCCGACGCTGATCGATCAGGTCGCGGACCTGCTGCTCGGCGACGAATCGGCGGGAATAGCGACGCTCGCGACGCCCGTCAGGTCGCTCGAGGAATTCCTGGACCCGAACGTCGTCAAGGTCGTCGTCGCCGACGACGGTGCTGCCCTCTATTTCAGCCGCGCCCCGATTCCGTGGACCCGCCAGGACTCGCCGGAAGGCGCGGCCGGCCAGCGCGAGTTCGGCGGCGCGATGCGGCACGTCGGCCTCTACGCGTATCGCGTGGGCGTGCTCGGCCGGATCACTCGCCTGCCGCCGTCGAGCCTCGAGCAGCGCGAGAAACTCGAGCAGTTGCGGGCATTGCAGAACGGCATTCGCATCGTGGTCGGAACCTGCCGGGTCCCGCCGGGTGCAGGCGTGGACACGGAAAGGGACCTGCAGCGGGCACGCGAGCGCGCGGCCAGCCAGCGCCTCCAGCCTCCGGGAGAAATCGCATGAACCAGGTCCTGCTCGTGGCATTTGGCATCACCCTCACGCCCTGGAAGCTCGTCGGCTATCTCGGCGTCGTGCTGTTCGCCGGCCGGTGGTTCGTGCAGATGCTGTATTCGCGAGCGCACGGCAAGCCCGTCGTGCCGACGGCGTTCTGGTTCATGAGCATCTCGGGGAGCGTGCTGCTGCTCTCCTACTTCACGTTCGGCAAGAACGACTCGGTCGGCATCCTCTCGAACCTGTTTCCGGCCGGTGTCGCCGGGTACAACCTGTACCTGGACCTGCGCCACAGGCGCTCGCTCCGGGAGCCGCCCGGCGGCGGCTGAAGCGCCGGATCACTCGCCCGGCGGGACCGCGCGCGACCGCAGGCGGAGCGTCCTCGGCGATTTCACCAGCCCGCGGATTTCGACGGAAGTGAGGTTGCGCCACCGGCCCAGGGGCAGGTCGCCGAGCCGCAGGTGCATGATGCGCACGCGCTGCAGGCGGCGCACCGTGTACCCGAAGTGCTCGCACATGCGCCGGATCTGGCGGTTGAGTCCCTGCGTGAGCACGATGCGGAAGGTATTGCGCCCGACCTGGGTCAGGCTGCAGGGACTGGTCACCGTGCCGAGGACGGGCACGCCGCGCGCCATGCCGGCGAGGAACTCCGGCGTGAGCGGTCGGTCCACGGTCACGATGTACTCCTTCTCGTGCTCGTTCTCGGCGCGCAGCACGGTATTCACGATGTCGCCGTCGTTGGTGAGCAGGATCAGGCCCTCGGAGTCCTTGTCGAGCCGTCCGATGGGAAAGATGCGCTCGCCGTGGCCGACGAAGTCCACGATGTTGCCCGCCACCTCCCGGTCGGTCGTGCACTCGATGCCGACGGGCTTGTTGAGCGCGAGGTAGACACGAATCGGTCGCTCGCCGAGCGGCATTCCATCCACCAGCACCGCGTCGCCCTCGGCGACCTGCGTGCCGAGCACGGCCTGCGCGCCGTTCACCGTGACACGCCCGGCCTCGATCCACTGGTCGGCCTCGCGGCGTGAGCAGGCGCCGGATTCACCGAGGAACTTGTTGAGGCGCACTGGCGCTCAACCCCCCGATCGCCTGGCCGTGTAGCCGAGGGTGGCGAGCTCGGCGACGAGCGCGTCGCGATGATCGCCCTGGATCTCGATCACGTCTTCATGCACGGTGCCTCCCGATCCGCAGCGCTTCTTGAGGCGCGCGGCGAGTTCCTCGAGCGCTGCGCCCGCGAGCGGCAGGCCCGTGACGATGGTCACGCCCTTGCCCTTGCGCCCCTTGGTTTCCCGGCCGACGCGCACCACGCCGTCGCCCTTCGCCACGGCCGCAGCAGCCTGCGCCGGCTTGCTGCGACGGCAGCGGCACTCAGTCGCCGGGCGGGCGCATTCCGGGCAGAGCCGGCCCTGGCCGGTGGAGTAGACGAGTCTCGTGTTCGACATGCCTGTGCGGTGCGTCTACTTCCGCGGCGCCACGCGGTAGATCGCGCCGCCGTAATCGTCCGCGACGTACACAGCCCCGTCCGGTCCTTCGGCGACGCCCGCCGGGCGGCCTATGACGCCGGACTCGGCGAGAAACCCCGTCAGGAAGTTGCGCTCCTCGATCGAACCGTCCTCGCGCCAGTGCAGCGACACCACCTTGTAGCCGTCCGGCACCGAGCGGTTCCACGAGCCGTGCAGCGCGACGATCGCCGAGCGCTCGTATCCTGGCGGCCTCGCCGGCGAGCGCAGGAAGACGAGGCCGAGGGGAGCGTTGTGCGGACGGAATCCGTGGGCGGGCGGCGTCGCGGTCGCGAGCAGGGGCTCGTGACCGCGGCCGAAATCGGGGTCGAGGACGTTGAATCCATTGACGTACGGCCAACCGTAGAACGCTCCACGCTCCACCCGGTTCAGTTCGTCGGGCGGGAAGTCGTCGCCGAGCAGGTCGCGCCCGTTTTCGGTGGCGTATAGCGCGCTGTTCCAGGGCGCCCAGTCGAAACCGACGCTGTTGCGCAGTCCGGTCGCGTAGATCTCGCCCGCGGCGGCGGCGTCCGGCGCGAATCGCATCATCGCGGCGCGACGATGATCCTTCTCCTCGCACACGTTGCAGGTCGAGCCCTGCGAGAGGTAGAGCATTCCGTCGGGACCGAACCCGATGGTTCGCGTCACGTGCGCCCCGTCCCCGGTGAGTCCGGTGATGAAGTGCCGATACTGGCCGGTCGCCGCGCCGATCCCCTCGTCGAACGGCACTCGGCCGACCGCGGTCCGCTCGGCCACGTAGAGCCAGCCGTCCCGGATCGCGAGGCCGTGCGGCGCGTCGAGTCCCGTGAGCAGGACTCGGCGCCCGTCCGCATGTCCGTCGCCGTTGCGGTCCCGTGCGAGCAGCAGGACCTCGCCGGCGCGCGTGCGCGCCACCACGAGGTCGCCCGCGCTCGTGAATCGCAGCCAACGGGCGCCTGGGATGTCTCCCGCGTACAGGCCGACCTCGAATCCGGGCGCCGTGTGCAAGCGGCTCGCGATGACGTTGCGGGCAGGCGTGTCGACGCCGCGGCCGGTCAGCGAGGCGAGCAACACGCGGGCGTCGCTGATCTTCGCCGGGCCGAACCACGCATACGCAAGTACGGCGCAGGTCGTGAGCGCGAGGATGGCGGCGAGCGCGACGATTGCGCGCCTGGGACTCTTCGGCATGGGTCGGGCGGGCGGAGCGAGTGCCCTGGACCGTGGCAGGAGCGGGTCAGGCCACGGGGGGCGCCTGTGGCTCGTCTTTTCTCTGCTGGCGACGCTGCTGTTTATCATCACGCTTTTTCTTGGCGGCCTGCTCGCGCTGCTTCTTCTGATGCGAATAGTTCGGTTTGGCCATGAGCTTTCCACGTAGGTGAGGAGGACCGCGACAGCGTAGCGGGCAGCGGGTCGCGGGGATAGTCGGGGGCCCTGGAATTATGCCGGTGTCTACCATGGGGCAGCCAAGGTACATTGGCCGGTCGGTCGGCGACCCGATGGGAGACTACGAGCTTTCCGTAGAGTTCGAAGACGGCCGAAAAGCCGGCGCGGGAGGGTCTCTTGAGTGACTGGTGGGAGGATGATCGAGAGCGACCGCCGCCCGTGCCGGTGCCGTACACGGAGCTGTCGCAGGAAGCGCTGCGGGGTGTGATCGAATCCTTCGTGCTGCGCGAGGGGACGGACTACGGGGAGCGGGATGTGTCGCACGAGGACAAGGTGGCGGAGGTGACTCGACAGCTGGAACGAGGCGAGGCGCGCATCCTGTTTGATCCGCTCGACTCGACTGTCACCATCGTCGGCGTCAGGCCGGACGAGCGGCGGCGGTAATTCCAGTCATCAGGGGCGTAGGATGTGATGCTGGTCCGAGCAGCAGTTGCCGCGCCCGAGCGCTTGTGAGCCGAGCGCCATCGGCAGTTGATCTTCAACCTGGAGCAAAATCATGAAAGCCCTGTCTCTTGCCGCATTGCTGGCGGCCATCCCGCTCAGTTCGCTGGCCGACGGCAGCGTGACCATCAAGATGAACTTCGTCGACGAGAACGGCATCGGCTCGGGCGCCGGGACGGTGACGGTGACCGAGTTGAAATACGGCCTCGTATTCACGCCTGACCTCACCGGGCTGCCGGCGGGCCTGCACGGCTTTCACGTGCACGAGAATCCGAGCTGCCTGCCGGGCGAGAAGGACGGCAAGAAAGTGCCGGCGCTGGCCGCTGGCGGGCACTACGACCCGCAGAAGACCGGCACTCACGGGTTTCCGTGGGGCGACGGGCACCTGGGAGACCTGCCGGCCCTGTATGTGAATGCCGACGGCATCGCGAACCAGCCCGTCCTGGCCCCGCGGCTGAAGCTCGGCGATCTCGCCGGACATTCACTGATGGTGCACGCCGGTGGCGACAATCACGCAGATCACCCGGCAGCGCTGGGTGGCGGCGGCATCCGCATGGTCTGCGGCGTCATTCCCTGAGGTCATTCATGCTCATCGTTCACCATCTCGAAACCTCGCGGTCGCAGCGCATCCTGTGGCTGCTCGAGGAACTCGGCGTTCCCTACGAACTCAAGGTGTACCCGCGTAATCCGGCCACGCGGCTCGCGCCGCCGGAACTGAAGGCGATACACCCGCTCGGTAAGTCGCCGGTGATCACGGACGACGGCGTGGTGGTCGCCGAGTCCGGCGCCATCATCGAGTACCTCGTCGAGAAATACGGGGCGAAGGCCAGCGGCGAGCTGTCCAGGCTCGAGCCGCCCGCAGGCACGGCGGAGCGTCGGCAGTGCCGCTACTGGATGCACTACGCCGAAGGGTCGCTGATGAACTGGCTGGTGATGAAGCTCGTGTTCACGTCGATTCCAAAGCAGCCAATGCCGTTCTTCGCGCGACCCGTGGCGCGGGCGTTGTGCGCCAAGGTTCAGGCGCAGCTGGTCGACCCGAACCTGCGGGCAGCCACGGCGTTCATCGAGCATCACCTGTCGCGCCACCGCTGGTTTGCGGGTCCGGACCTGTCGATGGCGGATTTCCAGATGAGTTTTGCAGTCGAGGCACTGCTGTCGCGCGCAGACGGCCTGGGTGACTGCCCGAACCTGCGCGAGTACCTGGCGCGGATCAGGGCGCGCCCGGCGTACCAGCGCGCGGAGGCGAAGGGCGGGCCGGTGATCATGGCGACGTGAGGAGCGCGCCCGGCAAGATGATGCGCTACGGGGCGGCTAGCTCGTGGAGGATCCGGGATCGGTGACGACGACCACCCGGCGGCACTTGGGGCAGATGGCTATGGTCTCAAACCGCGGTGCCACCCATCTTCGCCCGCAGGAACACCGCGTGACGTAGAGCACCCGCAGCTCGCCCGGGACGATCTCCGGCTCAGAAACGTCAACTTCTTCCGGGGCGAACCGAAATCGCGCGGCAGGCACGCGCGCCCGGTAGGGTCCTTCGGGCGGGTCCGGTATGGCATGGAAATCAACGTATGTTTCGGGGTGCAGCTTGCCGCGAACGGTATCGACCCACTGATTGAGGTTCATAGGCACTCCGGGCAGAGGCGGCCAACGGGCGCGGAAAGATACTAGCGCTGGACTGCGTCAGGCGAAATTCGCGCCTTTACCTATGACCAATGCAGCGGCAAGGGCGGCAACACCGATGGACGACGTTCAGGACAGCCGGTAGGGAAGGGCTAACATCTGGCCTGGAGACCGCGGCCCTGCGCTTGAGCCCTGGCGTCGTTCCAAGGGGGCGATGCGCCTCAGGCCGGGAGCCGTGGAGACATGGTGGTGACACGCGGAGTCCGGACTGTCGTCAATAGGCTCATAAATGCCTGTTTATAGGGTTCTATTTGTCTGCATGGGCAACATCTGCAGATCGCCCACTGCAGAAGGCGTGTTCAGGCGCCTGGTTGCGGAACGCGCGCCAGATCTCGGTATTGAGATTGATTCCGCCGGCACCCACGATTACCACGTCGGCGACGCGCCGGATCGGCGTGCGATTGCCGCCGCGTCCCGGCGCGGGATCGACATTGGCGGTCTGCGGG
>Ga0315283_10007151_pt1 | contig 10020 bp, 4 predicted proteins | sample YL17G09_0_MG_FD_204541 | JGI IMG/M metagenome (GOLD analysis project Ga0315283, IMG submission 204541) | Sediment microbial communities from Yellowstone Lake, YNP, Wyoming, USA - YL17G09_0 | ecosystem: Environmental > Aquatic > Freshwater > Lake > Sediment | place: USA: Wyoming | collected...
TGTGTACACGCGGCACCCCGAGCGTCTGGCGCTGCCGATCCATTTCCTGGCCGGCGCCCACAACTACATCTTCAAGCCCGCCGGCACCGAGGCGACGCTCGACTGGCTCCGTGCCCACAACGACCCCACCCTGTACAGCTGTTCGTGGCTGGCCGACTACGCCCACCTCGACGGCATCATCGGTCGCGATGCCGCCATCGACGTCTTTCCCTCGGTGCTCGCCCACCTCGACGCCACGAACCCGGTGCCGGCCCGGTAGTGGCGCGACTGCCAACGTTCGCGCGCTTGTCGACCCGGCGCTGACATCTGGCGAACGGGCCCGGGTTCCCGTGGTTCTTCGCGCACTTCTCGGCCTCGTGGGCGCATTTGCGCGCGAAGAACGAGACCCGGGCGGGCGAGTCCGTGCTCAGATCGGGCTCGTGGCGATGGGCCGACCGACGCGCGTACGGACCGAGGCGAGGTCGAGCTCGTCGGCGACCTCGACCGCGGCGGCAGTGAGCTCGGCGGCGCGCTCGGCGTCGCCCGGAGCAGCCCGGGCTTCGAGCACCCGGGCCAACTCGATCTGGGAGAGTGCGATCCACGGCCGGGCGCCCATCGCCTGATGGCGCTCGAGGCCGGCCTCGAGGTCGGTCGCGGCGGTGTCCCACTCGCCCAGCACGCCGCTCAACACCCCTCGGTGGTGAGCCGCCGAGCCGAGGAAGGCGGCGATCCCGAGCACCGCGCAGTTGTCGCGGTAGGGCGTGATCAGGTCGCGAAGTTGGCGGGCATGCTCGACGTCGCCGAGTAGGGCGGCCGCGGTGCCGAGACCGACGACGTCGGCCCAGAACGTGTACCAGCGCTTCTCGGCGATGCCCTCGACCAGGTCGGGCACCTGCAACAGCGGCCGGGCCAGGTCGAGCTCGCCCGCCTCGGCGTGGAACCAGGCCCGGAAGGACCGCACGTCATCGAGCCCCAGCTCGTCGAGCATGGTGCGCACCGCCGCCGAGGTGCCCTTCAGGCCGAACCTCGGCACTCGTAGCAGGAGCTGGATCTCGGCGACCTGCGAGTGGTCGCCGGTGAGGGTGACAGTGAGGGCGTCGTTGACCAGCCGGCGGGCATCGTCGAATCGGCCCTCGAGGCTGGCCACGGTGGCATCCCACATGATGGCGATGCGCAGGTACTCGGGTTGGCGCAGGTGGTCGCCGAGGCGGCGAACGGTCGCGGCGATGTCGTGCGTTTCGGCCATGCGGCCGCTGGCGAACAGCCCCTGCAGCAGGAGCTTCCACCCGGCGAAGGCGAGCTCGTCGTCCTTGGTCTCACCACTCAGGGCGATGATGCGCTCGGCGACGGCGGGGATCAGCAGCGCGTCGTCGGGGCCGAGCATCGCCAGCGTGGCCGAGTTGAGCACCCAGCCGAGCACGGCCGGGTCGTCGAGCCGCTCGGCGATGGCGACCGCCTCGTCGACCAGGGCTCGTCGTTCGTCGTAGGTCGCCTCGCGGTGCAGCCACTCGGCCTGGCGGGTGAGGGCCCGGGCCCGCTCAGGCGAGTCCCCCGGGAACCGGGCGGCGACGACCCGCAGCAGCTCGACAGCTTCGAGGTCGGTCGGGGGTGCCGACGGCAGCACGCCCCCCAGGGCCAGACCGGCCTGGGCCAGCAGGTCGGGTCTGTCCTGACGCTGGGCCTCGATGGCAGCGAGGTGCAGGTGCCGGCGGCCGGTGCCCAACGCGCCGGATCGGTTGTGGGCATCGCCGGCGGCGATGAGCAGTTCGATACGGGGCCCGGCCGCCTCGGGGAACCGGTCGAGCACCCGGAGGGCCTGGTCGTAGTGGCGGGCGGCGTTCTCGAAGGCCATCTGATCGGTCGCCCGGTGGGCGGCACCGGTGGCGAACTCGACGGTTCGGTCCAGGTCGTCGGGCCCGGCGGCGATGCTCAGGTGGTGGGCGACGGCGGCGGGGTCGGGCTCGGGCTGCGCGAGCAGCACGTCGAGCACGCGGCGATGCAGGCGGTTGCGTTGTCGCGGCCGCAGTTGCTGATACAGGGCCTGGCGGACGAGATCGGTGCGGAAGCTGAACGACGCGTCGGTGCCGGTCACGTCGTCGACGTAGCCGGAGAGGACCGCGTCGTCGACGAGGTCATCGACCTCGTCGAGATCGGCTTCGAGCACGGCGGCGAGCATGGAGGTCTCGAAGGTGGTGCCGATCACCGACGCGACCGTCAGAGCCTCGGCGAGACGGTCGGAGCGGCGGGCGAGACGCCAGTGCACCAGATCACTGAGCGACCTGGGTGCCCCGAACTGCTCGAGGTCGGCGACCGAATGCTCACGACCGGCGTCATCGGGGGTGACGGACTCGTCGACCATCTGGAGCAGCTCGCGCAGGAAGAACGGGTTGCCACCGCTCCACTCGTGCAGCAGAAGCCGTGACCGGGGGGCGAGGGGAGTGCGGCCGGTGCGGGCGATCAGGGTCGCGGTCGCCTTGGTGCTGAGCCCGGCCAGGTCGATGCGCTCGAAGCCCGGTGAGCGCTGCAACTGCCCAAGGACGTGAGAGACCTCGTCGCCTTGGGTCAGCGCATCGGGCTGGTAGGTCACCACGATGACCAGCGGTGCCGGTCGCGGCGAGCGGGCCAGGTGCTGGATCATCTGCAGTGACGACGGGTCGGCCCATTGCAGGTCGTCGAGCCACAGCAGGACCGGCTGCACCGAGGCGACCTGCGACAGCCAGCTGTCGAGGGCGTCGAGCAGGCGGAAGCGATCGACGTCGGTGCCGCCGGCGCGGTCGTCGGCCTCGGTTGGAGTAACGGCGTCGAGGAAGGGGACCAGGTCGGCGAAGCGGATTCGTATCTCCGCCTGGTCGACCTGCTCGAGGTGTCGGGTGAACGCTTCTCGGAAGGCCTGGAAGTCGGTGATGCCCTGCTCGTCCCAGGCCCCGCGTAGGACCAGCCCGTCGGCGGCCACCACCTCGGCGGCCAGTTCGGCGACCAGGCGGCTCTTGCCGATTCCCTCGTCGCCGACGACCATCACCAGGCGCCGCTCGCCAGCCGATGCCGTGGCGAACTCGTCGCGTAGGCGGCCCAGTTCGTGCTCGCGCTCGACGATCGGGGAACTTCGGAAGCGCTGCAGGTCGGCCGGAAGCGACCGTTCACGAATGACGACCGGTCGCTCTTCAGCAAGGCCGAGGGGCGTCGGGCTGGCCACGAGGATCGACACGGTGGGGAGGTGGGGCAACAGCTCGGTGATGGCGTCGGCCAGCTCGCCGCCGAGGGTGCCACCTTCGAGCACGAGCAGCGCCTGCTGCCCGCGTAAGGCCTCGGCCATCTCGGCCATCCCGGCGATCGGGTCGATGGCGGTCGGGTCGATGGCGCTCGATGCGTTCGCCGTGACGGGCGAATCTGGCTGTTCGACGGCGATGCCGAGGGCGGCGGCGAGGGCGGGGGCCAGGTCGGTGCGCCGCTCGAGCGGGGCGAGGTCGAGGTGCCAGGCGCCGTGGGGGAAGCGCGGGTCGACCGAGCGGGCGACACCGAAGCAGATGCTGGCGGCCGAGCGGCCGACGGAGCTGACGACGGTGACGAGGCGGCTGGTGGCGAGCGCGTCGATGATCTCCTCGAGCTCGCGTTCGCGTCCGACGGCGGCGGAGTGGGACCGCGGGATGTTGCCGGCGCGACGGGACCGCAGCGGGGGGAAGTGGCTGGGCAGATCGGCGACGCTGACCTGCAGGATGTGCTCGGGGGTGAGCAGGTCCTTCAGTCGGTGACTGCCGAGCTCGCGCAGTTCGATGGTGGGCTCGCGGCCCGATCGCCACAGCGCAGCCGCCCGCGCCGAGATCAGTATCTGGCCGCCGTGCGCAGCGGTCATGATCCGTGCGCCACGGTTGACGACCGGCCCGAAGTAGTCGCCGCCGCGCTCCTCGGAGGTTCCGGTGTGGACGCCCATGCGCACGTTGATGGCGGTCTCGGCGTCGGCCAGATCGACTTGCAGGAGCCGCTGCACATCGATCGCGGCCCGCAGCGCGTCGTCGACGGTCGAGAAGGCCACACCGAATCCGTCGCCGCCGGTGGAGAAGATGTGTCCGTGGCGGGCAACCACGGTCGTGCGCACGAGCTCGTCGTGGCGGCGCAGGGCCATGGCCATGGCCTGAGGCCGCTCTTCCCAGAGTTGGGTCGAGCCCTCGATGTCGGTGAACAGGAACGTGACGGTGCCGCTGGGGGGCGGCGAGCCGGGGTCAGGTGGTTTCACGGTCACGGTCGATCACCAGCCCCGCGGCCCGACGGGCGGCTCGGAGCGCACGGCCGCGGTGCCTCGTTGGATGCGGCGCTCGAGCTGCTGGCGACGCTCTCGCACCGTCAGCGCGGCCAGATCGGCGATCTCGGCCCACGGTGTCGCGTCGGCGTCGATCGTGTCGAGGAGCCAGGCGCGCAGCGGCGTCGGTTCGTCACGGGGGTCGATCACGGCCGTCACGGCGACCCGGAAGTCATCCGGGTCGACCTCCTGGTGGTAGATGCTCAGGTCGACCACTTCGAGCTCGGAGCTGATCAGCACGACCGACGCGCCCTTGTTCGGCTCGGGGTGGACGGCGTCGACGACCCAGCCGCCGCTGTTGTGGGCGACGACGACTCCCGGGTATTCGCCGGGCTGACGTCGGGCGGCGAACGGCTTGTGGGTGTGGCCGAAGACGAAGTCGAGTCGCTTCGGCACCTCGTCGAACTCGTCGAGTAGCTGGCCGAGAACGGGGCCCTCGACGTAGTGGGTGAGCCCGGTGGTGGCGGCGGGAGAGAGCAGCTCGGCGTGGTGGCGTTCGCGGCTGGCGATCTCGGCCGAGGCGTGCCGGCCCGCCCGGCGCAGGGTCCAGCGCTGCGCTCGGCGCAACAGCGAGCGATTCCGGGGGAGGAACTCGTCGATGACGCGGTTGACGATGGCCTGCATGGCCGGCTGATCCTGGAGCAGCTCGTAGAGCACGGGGATCACCTCGTCGGCATCGCCCTCGCCGGAGCGGCCCATCGTCGACCAGAAGAAGTCGATCCAGGCCCAGTTGTCGGCCTCGAGTTGGGCGATGGTGAGGCGCGGCGGGCGCTTGGGGGAGATGGCGTTGTGCAGGTAGGTCATGGCCCGGTACATCGGCTCGAGGTAATGGCCGTGCGTGATCACGACGCCTCGCTCACCGCTCTCGTCGACCAGACCGAGGTTGGGGTAGAGCACCCGGAAGATGGGGCTCGCGATGCTGCTGTCGACGCCGAGGGCGCGGCGAGCGAACTCCCCCACGATCGGCTCGCGATCGGTGTCGGCGAGGCGATCCGGTCTCATGGCGGTCACGTGCACCATGGGCCGATTCCAGTTGGGCGACTGATGGAGATAGTCCTCGTACTGCTGCTCGCGGGTGATCTCCCACAGGTGGTGGTCGTGGTTGCCCGGCACGAACAGCACCTCGTAGGCGAAGAGGGGATCGTCGGGGTCACCCCAGGCCTCGGTGACCAGGTGACCGAACGTGTCGGCTGCGACCTCCATGGTCGTCAGCGCGAGCTCGAACAGATCGCCGTGCAACACGAGGGTCGGCGGAGTGGTGGTGCCCGAGTCCCGGATCAGCTTGCGCAGTCCGGCCAGCACGGCGGTGAGCAGCGGCGCCGGATCGCGGGGGCTGTGATTGCCCTCGGCATCGAGGTGCGTGAGCACGCTGGTGGCCGCCCCGAGGTGGAGATCAGAGAGGCAGACGTAGCGGATGTCCGGCACCGATGGCTCTCCTGCCTTCAATCGACCACCTTGATCGTCACCCGGTCGTGTCCCTGGTTCGTCGGCAATGTAGATGGTATTCGCCGGTATCGCTGCCTCACTCCCGACTGGATGTTCGATCCCGCACGTCTCGTCGGTGGCCAAGTGCCGCGTCAGCCATCCTTCGTCCGGTTCTCGAGCTGGCGATCAGACCCGCGATCGGGGACCGGCCCTGCTCCACATGCAGAGAGGGTCGTTCTGGGGGAGGGTGGCGACCACTCGACACGACCAACGCGCCGGTCTCGCCTCGACTCGTCGGGAGGCGAGCTCCTTCGACACGTTGGGTGCTCGACCACCTGTGGTGTGGCTGGGCACCCAACGTGGTGCCCGGTTCTCATCAGCGCGGCGCGAGGGGCCCGAGCTCGGCGGCACTCGCCATCGCAAGGGCCGCCTGACGTGGCCTAGCGTTCAGGCGTGGCCATCGACGACGACCTCACGACCCCGGTCGGCGGCCCTGCGGCTTCGACGGCGGCGCCCGAGGTGGCGAGGTCGGCCCGGTCGACCCACGACGCTTTCTTCGAGTCGGCGTGCCGGTCGCTTGGGTACGACAACGCGACCTTCGAGCTGTTGCTGTTGGCTGCTCGCGAGATCCGCTCCGAACTGCCGCTGCGCCGCGACGACGGTTCGATCGAGGTGTTCAACGCGTACCGCGTGCAGCACCACAACGCGAGAGGCCCCTACAAGGGCGGCCTGCGTTTCCATCCCGACGTAGACATCGACGAGGTGCGCGGCCTGGCCTGTCTCATGACGTTGAAGACCGCACTCGTCGACATCCCGTTCGGCGGGGCGAAGGGTGGCGTCGACTGCGACCCGGCCAGGCTGAGTGCCCGTGAGCTCGAGCAACTCACCCGCAAGTACACGAGCAAGTTCCACCGGTTGATCGGACCGAACCTCGATATCGCGGCTCCCGATATCGGCACCGATGCGCGGGTGATGGCGTGGATCCAGGACGAGTACTCGAAGATCTACGGCTACGACCCTGGCGTCGTGACGGGCAAGCCGGTGCTCACGGGAGGGTCCGTCGGCCGCGAGGAGGCGACCGGCCTCGGCGTCAGCCTGGTGCTCGACCGGCTGGTGACCGGACGGGGCGAGTCCTTGGCCGGTAGGACGGCGGCCATCCAGGGGTTCGGCAACGTCGGTTGCCATGCGGCTGATTTCCTCGACCGGCTCGGCATGCACATTGTCGCCATCAGCGACCACACCGGCGGCGTCGTCGACCCAGCCGGCCTGCCGATCGACGAGTGCATCCGTCGGGTCCGCGGCGGCGAGCACATCGCCGCCCTCGGGGCCGAGCCGATCGCCAACGCCGATCTGCTCGAGCTCGACGTCGACGTCCTGATCCCGGCGGCGATCAGCAGTGTGATCACGGCCTCCAACGCCCCGGCCGTTCGCGCCCGGCTGATCGTCGAGGCGGCCAACAGTCCGGTCACGGCGGCGGCCGATGCCCTGCTCACGGCGCGCGGGGTCGAAATCGTCCCCGACATCCTCGCGAACGCCGGTGGGGTGATCGTCAGCTACTACGAATGGGTCCAGAACCTGCAGCAGTTCTACTGGTCGCTCGACCAGGTCCATGAGCGCCTTGCCGTCCGGCTCGACTCCACAACGGACGCCGTCATCGACGAGGCCGACCGCGAGCAGATCTCGCTTCGGTCGGCCGCCTACCGGATCGCAACCCTGCGGGTGAAGGACGCGTTCTTCATCGCCGGCTTCTGACCCGACCGGTCCTGCGAGCGACGGCGATCACGTCGTTCACCCCTGGCGTCGACGACGGAGCAGAAGCCTTCGATCATGGTCGTTGCGTCACAGAGAGGTCTGGCTGACGAGAACGAGATCGGCCGAGTGGGTCAGCGCCTTGACCTTGCCGACGAAGCCAGTGATGTCGTCCTGGGACCGGAAGTGACGTCGAAGACCATGTAGGAGGGCGCCTTGTTGCGGGCGCCCTTCACGGTGGGGACTTCGAGCCGCAGGTTGACCACGTCATAGGGCTGGTGCTCGATGAGCTCCTCGAGCCGGCTTAGGAAGCGCTTTCCGCCGCATCTCGTGGACGTTGCGGCCGCACGTGATGTAGCAGAGCTGGCAGCCGATCCACGCGTCGGGGTCGACGGTGGGTCGCCACGGGATGTCCTCTCGGGGGATGCCGTGCCAGGATTCGGGTTTGCTCGTGGTCATCGTCACCTCGCGGGTCGGGGGGCGTGCCAGCCCTGGAGCAGTCGCGTGTAGTTGACCCGTTCCCAGTGGTGCGGGTCGGCGACGTTGTCGAGAGCCATCACCCCGCAGGCCTCGTCGACCCCCTGGTAGCCCATCTCGTCGAGCCATCCGTCGAGGTCGCGGCGCATGCCGGCAAGGTCCTCGGGGCCACCCTGCAGGAGGGCGGCGACGACCTGGACGATGGTGGCGCCGCACAGGATCGCCTTGGCCGCGTCGCGCCCGGTGTGCACCCCGCCGGTGGCGGCCAGCGACAAGGCGACTCGCCCGTGGAGCAGGGCGAGGGCATGGAGCCGCAGCGGCAGTTCGGCGGAGGTGGACAGGTGCAGGTGCCGGTCGAGATCGAGGGTGTCGGGGTCGACGTCGGGCTGGTAGAAGCGATTGAAGACCGACACACCGGCGGCGCCGGCCTGTTCGAGGCGGCGGACGAAGCTGGGCAACGCGGTGTAGAAGGGGGACAGCTTCACGGTGACCGGGATGTCGACGGTGGTGACGACCGACGCCACGACGTCGTGCTGCCGGTTTTCGATGTCGGCGCCGGTCTCGTCGAACCCGGTGGCGAGGTCATAGAGGTTGAGCTCGATCGCCGAGGCGCCGGCGGCTTCCATCTGCCCGGCGATGTCGGTCCATCCGCCGGGGGTGACGCCGTTGAGCGACGCGATCACCGGCACGTCGACGGCGGCGCGCACCCGCTCGAGGTGCGTCACCGCGAGTTCGGCACCGACGGGGAAGGTGCCCGACTCGGGCAGGAACGACCGGGCCTCGGCGTCGTTGTCGATGTGGCTGTCCATGAAGCGGTGGACGGCGAGCTGGTCGGCGAGGATCTGCTCCTCGAACACCGAGCGCAGCACCACCGCGCCGGCGCCGGCCTCGACGAGGGCGCGGAGCCCGGCGATGTCGTCGGCAAGCGGTGAGGCCCCGACGACGATCGGGCTCACCAATTCGAGCCCGAGCCAGGTGGTGGTGAGGTCAGCCATCGTGGGCCTCCGGGTCGGGGAGTCGGATCTGGGCGAGCTGTTCGTAGAAGGCGTGCCGGTCCCGGACGGCATCTTCGGCGGCGTGGACGAGTTGGGTGAAGCGCTCGGGGTCGCGCATCTCGACCATCCGGAACCGGGCCTCCTGTTCCATGTACGACCGGATCGGCAGCGAGGTCGGGTCGGCGTCGATCACCATGGGCGGCTCACCGGCGGACACCCGGCGGGGGTCGTAGCGGTACAGGGGCCACGCGCCGCTGTTGATGGCCCGGGCCTGCTGGGTGGGGGAATGGACGAGGTCGTAGCCATGGGCGATGCAGGGGCTGTGGGCGATCACGAGCGACGGGCCCGGGTAGCTCTCGGCCTCGAGGAGCGCCTTGAGCGTGTGGCGGCTACGGGCCTGCATCGCCACGCTGGCCACGTACACGTGCCCGTAGCTCATGGCCAGCAGGCCGAGGTCCTTCTTGCGGGTCTCCTTGCCGGCCGACGCGAACTTGGCCACGGCGCCGAGCGGGGTGGCCTTCGATTGCTGACCGCCGGTGTTGGAGTACACCTCGGTGTCGAGCACCAGCACATTCACGTTGCGGTTCGAGGCGAGGACATGGTCGAGGCCGCCGTAGCCGATGTCGTAGGCCCAGCCATCTCCGCCGACGGCCCACACGGAACGGGGCGCGAAGGCGTCGGCGATCTCGGCCAGGGCCCGGGCCTCGGGGTCGGGGATGCCGACGAGCAGGTCGCGTAGCTCGGTGATGGCCTCCCGTCGGATCTCGAGAGCCTCGTCGTCGGCCTCGCCCGGGGCGCCGAGCACGGTGACGAGCTCTGCCGGAAGGCGGGATGCGAGGGTCTGGAGCAGCGTGTGGGCGTGGCGCCCGGTGGCGTCGAGCCCGAGGCGCAGGCCGAGCCCGAACTCGGCGTTGTCCTCGAACAGCGAGTTGCTCCATGCCGGCCCTCGACCGTCGGCCCCGGTGGTGTAGGGGGTGGTGGGGAGGTTGCCGCCGTAGATCGACGAGCAGCCGGTCGCGTTGGCGATGACGAGGTGGTCGCCGAACAGCTGGGTCAGCGCCCGGATGTAGGGCGTCTCGCCGCAACCGGCGCAGGCCCCGG
>Ga0315283_10007155_pt1 | contig 10018 bp, 9 predicted proteins | sample YL17G09_0_MG_FD_204541 | JGI IMG/M metagenome (GOLD analysis project Ga0315283, IMG submission 204541) | Sediment microbial communities from Yellowstone Lake, YNP, Wyoming, USA - YL17G09_0 | ecosystem: Environmental > Aquatic > Freshwater > Lake > Sediment | place: USA: Wyoming | collected...
CGAGAGCCACGCCGCCCCCGCTCGCACCATCTTCTTGCACAACGCCGCCGATCATTGCGCAAACCTCTGCCCTCAGGTTGTCGCCGCGCTCGGGCGTGGGATACGATTTCGTCCACCTGTAGCAATCGTGGAATCGAAGGCTTCGTCGCAGCCAGGATGAGTGGGGCCCCGGGGGGCCGCTTCACCGGCCGGAGGCGCGCAGCCGCGGAGGTGACGTACGTGGAAGCGCAGGTCCCTACTCGAATGGGAGACGGCTCGCTCGTCGACATGACGCGCAGCCAGATCCGGGCCGAGATCGAAGACGGCACCCAGGCGGCGGCCAAGCGGGGCAAGGTCGAGCCACTCGCTCAGGACGAGCTCGACCACTTGCTCGACATCTTCGCCTCGGCGTCGCGCTTCACCGGCGTCGACATCGGCGACGAGGTGATCCTCAGCCAGGACGGCACCGGCCAGCCGCAGCAGGGCGGGACCGTCGACGCGCTCTACCAGACCGAGCAGATCATCTGCCAGGACTCGGTCGAGCTCTGTCACATGGACTACTCCTACCCGGCGATCAAGCCGCTGGTGCCGTTCGAGCAGCAGGCGATGAAAGAGGCGCAGGAGCGGCTCACGATCCCGGTGCACTATGGCGCCCAGCCCGACCTCGGGCGCTATTCGCGGCCGAGCGGTCCCTGCGGCAACTGGTCCGAGTTGCTGCCGCAGATGAAGATCGACGAGGCCCGTGCCGCCCAGGAAGAGGCGATGGCGATGGCGGTCGAAGACATGGTCTTCGTGGCCGAGAGCCTGTGGGAGGCCGGCGCCGACGGCATCGACTTCGATACCGCCGGCGCCGCCGGCGACGCCGACCTGCTGGCGGCCTTGTGCGCCACCGAGACGCTGCGCGCGCGGCACCCCGACATGGGCATCATGATCGGCATGGCCAGCGAGATGGTGCTCGGCATGCACGGCGAGCTCGAATACAAGGGCACGCGGCTCGCCGGCCTCAAACCGAAAGGCCAGCTGCAGGTCGTCCAGCAGGCTGGGGCGACGATCTACGGGCCGGCGATCAACACCAACACCGGCAAGTCGGTAGCCTGGAACAGCGCCCGGGCGCTCACCTACGTGAAGCCCTGCATGGATGTCGCCGAGATCCCTGTGCACCTCAACGCCGGCATGGGAGTCGGCGGCGTGCCGATGTTCGGCTTCGCTCCGGTCGACGCCGTCTCGCGGTGCTCCAAGGCAGCCGTCGACATCCTGAGACTCGATGGCTTGTAGGTAGGATCGGGTGACGCGCACGGAATGTCCGTGACGCACACGTGCGCTTCCGGCATGGGAGGATTGCGCGCCGCTGGAGACCTGGTGGCGAGGCTGCAGATGTCGAAGGGCATGAGGATCAAGGAGGCCAAGCAGTACGTGGCCGACAAGCTCGGCGTGACGCCGCGCGACCTGTCCGACAACCTCACGATGCACGAACTGCGCGGAGAGCTGCGCATGGGCCGCATCTTCGAGGGTGAGACGACGTACTTCAACGATCCCAGTCCGCTCGAGGCGAAGTATCACATCGCCGAGAACCTGGGCATCTCGATCAACTCGGTCAACCGCTTCAAGGTCGGCCTCGGTATCGGAGGGTGAGCACGGTTTGAGGTCGTTCTTGCAGGTATTGAGCACGGAGGAGCGCGAGCGCGTGCACGAGCACACGCTCGCGCTCCTCGAGAAGAAGGGCATGCGCGTCGACGCCGCTGAGGGCAGGCGTCTCATGGCGGAGGCGGGCGCCCTCGTCGACGACACTACCCACGTGGTCAGGTTCCCGACCGCGTTCGTCGAGGAGATGCTGGCGCGGACGACCAAGCGGTTCTCGCTCGGCGGCCGCCGGCCCGGCTTCTCCCTGCCAATGAACGCCGGCGAGACGGCGTTGCTCGTCGACGGCCCGACCGGCCAGATCCTCGACCATCGCACCGGCGTACGGCGCGACGCCACCGCCGACGACATGGCCGAGGCCCTGCGGCTCATCGACGCGATCGACGACATCGGGCTCTCGTGGGACATGGTCGATGCCGGGATCGACTACTCGACGCCGTCCGGCGCCATGACGATGCTGCAGATCCATGCGGCGAACTACTCGAAGCACGAGCAGGACTCGTTCGGCGACCCGGCGCTGGCGCGGTGGAAGCTCGAGGCGCTGGAGATCCTCCACGGCGGTCGCGAGAACATACGTGCGAACCATCCGTATTCGTTCCTGCTCACTCCCACGTCGCCGCTCGTCATCGAGGAGCACTACACCGAATCATGGCTGGCGTTGCGCGGCTACGACATCCCGGTGGCCGTCATGCCCATGCCGCTCATGGGCGCCACGGCGCCGGGCAGCATGATCTCGACGATCGTCCAGGTCAACGCCGAGGTCGTGGGCACGCTCTGTCTGGTGCAGGCGGCCGAACCGGGCACGCCGTTCATCTACGCGCCCGTCCTGGCTGCCATGGACCCACGGTCCGGCCGTCTCCACGGCGGCGGCATCGAACATGCCGTCATGGCGGTCGCCGGCATCGAGATGGCGCGCTACTACGGCGTGCCGGTGCTCGCCTCGGGTTGCGGGACGCACACCTACGCGACCGGCGTTCAGACGGCCTACGAGAAGACGTCGACGGCGATCATGCCGATGCTCGCCGCGCCCGACATCTTCGTGGGTCCGGGCTCGCTGGGCGGAGCCACCTTCTTCAGCTACGAGCAGCTCGTCATCGACGTCGAGATCCTGCGCATCTGTGCCAAGGCGCAACGCGGCATCGCCACCGATGACGACCTCTGGCTGCAGGACGTGCTCGAGCGTGTCGAGCCGGCCGGCAACTTCCTCAAGGAGTCCTCGACCCGCAAGAACGTCCGCGGTGGCGAGTGGTACATCAGCGACCTCGACATGCACGACTCGGCCGAGGTCTGGGAGGCCGCGGGCCGACCCGATGTGATGGACAACGCCCGCGCGAAGGTCGACCGCCTCTTGGCGGAGCACCGGCCCGTGCCCCTTGACGACGACGTCGTCAAGGAGCTCAGGAAGTTGCAGAAGAAGGCCGACGCGGCTTCGTAGGCGAGGTGCGACGGCCGGCGTGACGACGGCGGGGCCGCCCTGGGGGCGGCCCCGCCGTCGTCACGCGGGGCGGCCGCTCGCCTCGTCTCGCCCGGGATCTTCGCCGAGCAGGCAGGCTCTGGCCCCCGGCGGGCGAATTCATACGCGAGTCGCGAGACGCCGATACTGGTAGTGAGAGCGATAGCGGTCGGCGACCAGGAGAGCACCGGCCGATCGCCGAGGAGTGGTCGTGACGTACCTCGACTACATGGGCTACCACGGGGCGCTGGCAGCTTTCCTTGCGGCCGGGCGCGCAGCGTGGGCGGTAGGGGGTCTTCTCGTCGTCGTCGTCGTCGGGGTCTCGTTCCTCTATCTCCGCGAGCGAGCCCGCCTGGCACGCCTGGACGACACGGCTACGACGCATAGCGAACGTTCGCAACGCCTGCAGGCGGTCCTCGAACTGGGCACCGGCCTGCGCGCCAGCCACAGTGTCGAAGAAGTGGCCCGGATGGCCGGCGACGCGGTGCACGACACGCTGAACTACCGCGAGAACGCCATCTACCTGCTCGATCCCGATGACGACACGTTCGTGCCCGTAGTGGTGATCGGCGGGGACGAGTCCTACGACGAAGGGATCCGCGGCAGACGCATTCCCCTGCAGGTCGTCAAGGGCTTGCTCAAAGAGGAGTTCCGCACAGGCAACGTGTACTTCGTCGACCATCGCTTCTATCACTGGACCGCCGAGGAGCAGGAGTACTTCCCCTCGGCCGACTTCGACTACCCCGGACCCGGACACTTCCATCCCGAGGATGGCCTCTTCGTCCCCCTGCTCGACCACGACGATCGCGTCATCGGCCTCTTCGACCTCTACAACCCGGTCGACGGCCGTGTGCCGGCGCCTGAGACCTTCCAGGTGCTCGAGATCTTCGCCAACGTGACGGTGACGGCGATAGAGAACGCTCGCTACAGCGCTTCGCTGCAGCGTCTGGCGATCACCGACGGGCTCACAGGCCTGCACAACCACCGGCACTTCCAGGAGATACTCTCCCACGAGGTCGAGCGCGGCCTGCGCTACGGGTCGACGTTCACCCTGCTGATGATGGATCTCGACTTCTTCAAGAACGTCAATGACCGCCTCGGGCATCAGCGTGGAGACGACGTCCTGCGGCGGGTCTCCGAGGTGATCACGGTGGCGGCGCGCTCCTCCGACTTCGTGGCCCGCTATGGCGGCGAGGAGTTCGTCATGATCCTGCCCGAGACCCCGTCGCGACAGGCCGAGGCGGTGGCTCAGCGGGTGCGCCAGGGCGTCAAGAGGATCGTGCTCGAGGTGCCCAATCCTCCCGATCTCTCGATCAGCATCGGCGTGGCGGACTTTCCGTTCTGCGGCAAGGAACGCGAGAGTCTGATCGCCGCCGCCGATGCGGCTCTGATGTTCGCCAAGCGCTCGGGCCGGGACATGGTGACCCACTTCTCGGCCGTGACACCACTCGATTTCGACAGCGCCGCTCTGGAGGGTCTGACCTTCCGCCTCGAGGGGGCCGATCTGGTCACGCTCGAGGCGTTGGCGGCGGCGGTCGATGCTCGCGACACGTTCGACCGCGGTCACACGGCGCGAGTCGTCGAGACGGTCGAGAAGATCATCGGTCCGCTGGGGCTCGACGAGAGCGATCGCGACATCGTCAGGGCGGCGGCCCGCATCTACGACGTCGGCAAGCTGGTCATCCCGATCGAAGTGCTCAACCGCACCGATGGCCTGGGCGATGTTGAGCGCGAGGCCATCCGCCGTCATCCCGACGTGGGCCGGTCGCTTCTTGAAAGCACCATGAAACTCGCCCATCTGCTGCCCGTGGTCGGCCACCACCACGAATGCTGGGACGGCAGCGGCTATCCCGGCGGACTGAAGGGCGAGGAGATACCGCTGGCGGCGCGCGTGATCGCGATTTGCGACGCCTACCAGGCGATGGTCAGCGACCGTCCCTACCGCAAGGCGTTGAGTGGGGAAGAGGTCATCGCCGAGCTGCGCGCCGGCGCCGGGACGCAGTTCGACCCCGACCTGGTCGAGCGCTTCATCGCCGCGGTGGGGGCGAGTGGCGTGTAGCCGGAGCGGCTCCATCGGCAGAATGGAAACGAGACGGGGGCGGGGCTGCGCAGCAGCCCCGCCCCCGTCTCACCCGGCGGTCGCGAACAGCTCTACTTGGCCGCCGCGTGCACGTCCATGACCTGGTGCAACAGCTCGACGGCCTCGTCGTGAGGACGCTGGAACGAGTTTCGGCCCATGATCGTGCCGAAGCTGCCGCCGGCGGCGCACTGGCGGTTCTCTTCGAGGACATCGGCGGTGCCCTTGGCGGCGCCGCCGGAGAAGATCACTACGCGGCGACCGCCGAAGGCGCCCTGGATGACGTGGCGCACGCGGTCGGAGAGCGTGTCGAGCTTGACTCCGGCCTTGTCGAGGGCTGCGCCGGCGGTCTTGTCCCAGACGGGGTCGACCGGCGGCTTGACCTTGATGATGTGGGCGCCGAGCTGGGCGGCGATCTGGGCCGCATAGGCGGCGACGTCGACGGCCGACTCGGCCTCCTTGGGCAGTCCGCCGCGCGGGTAGGACCAGACGACGACCACGAGCCCGGCGGCCTTGGCCTCGAGGGCCAGATCGCGCAGCTCCTCGTACATCTCGGTGCGGGCGCCCGAGCCGGGGTAGATGGTGAAGCCGATGGCGCCGCAGCCGAGACGCAAGGCGTCTTCGACCGACGCCGTGACGGCCGGTAGCGGGGCACCCTCGGCCGTGTAGAGCAGATCGTGGTTGTTGGCCTTGAGGATCAGCGGGATCTGACCCGCGTATTCGGCCGCCCCGGCCTCGATGAAGCCCAGCGGCGCCGCGTATGCGTTGCAGCCGGCATCGATCGCGAGCTGGAAGTGGTAGCGCGGGTCGTATCCGGCGGCGTTAGGCGCGAAACTGCGTGCCGGACCGTGCTCGAAGCCCTGGTCGACGGGCAGGATCACCATCTTGCCGGTGCCTGCCAGGCGCCCGTGATCGAGCATGCGGTACAGGTTGGCGCGCGTACCGGGGTTGTCGGACTGATACCAGGAAAGGATCTCAGCGACTCTGTCGGCCATGCCGATCACTCCTTGTGTTGCGTGGTGTGTCGTGTGCTGCTGCGCATGTGCCGCCGGAGGCGGCGGAAGCCCCGCGATGATATCAGACAGTCTGTTCCCCGACCGGGTAGGATTCATCGTCATGCACATGTCGATGCCGACATCGCATACCGAGGTCGAGGCGCGCCTGCTCGACGACGCCCTCCCGACGGCCGGCGCGACGGTGCTCGAAGCCGGGTGCGGTCGCACCACGCGACTCACCGCCTGGCGCGACCGCATCGACACGCTGATCGGTGTCGACCTTGATGAGGATGCCGGAGCCCAGAACCGCACTCTCGACCGCTTCATCGCCGCCGACCTCTGTTCGCCGCTGCCGCTCGACGCCGCCTGCTGCGACCTGGTCTACAGCAACTTCGCCGTCGAACACCTGCAGCAGCCGTATCGGGCCTTCAGCGAGTGGCGGCGGGTGCTCAAGCCCGGCGCCGCCCTCGTGCTCCTGACCAGCAACGTGTCGAGCCCCTTCGTGGCCGCCGCACGGCGCCTGCCACGGCGCGCGGTGGTGAGCGTCAAGCGTGTCGGGGCAGGCGCCGCCGAGCCCGACGTGATCCCCACCGTCTACCGGGCCAACACGCCGCAGCGCCTCGACGACCTGCTGGTCTGCGCCGGGTTCACGTCCGTCGAACTGTGCCTGGTCGGCACCCTGCATCGGTATGCGGCCCGGGTGCCGCTGGCGCCGCGCCTGGTGAGCGCCGCCGAGGCGGCTCTGCCGGAGCGGCGGCGCTCGACCATGATCGCGTCGTATCGTGCGCGACCGGCCTAGACGTTTCCGGTCTCAGTCAATTGTTGCCGTTGCCCTTGCACAGCCTGAAAGGTATGCTACAGAAAATCCGTTGTAACAAAGACTAGACGGGCTTGAACTACGAAAGGAGACAGGCTATGGGTATGGGGCAACGTAGGATCGTCTTGCTGGTGCTTGCCGCGTTGGTGCTCGGGGGGTTGGTCTGGGTTCCAGCGGCTTCTGCGGCTGGTGAGGAAGCGAACATCCTCGGCTATGTCCAGGGTACCGGCTACAAGTTCACCACCCCGCTCCCCAACGCGTACCTCGAGCTGTGGCGAGCCGAGGGAACTCCAGGGTCGTGGACCTTCACTAACACGAACTTCACCGCCATCACGGACTGGTCGGGCTGGTATAACCTGACGACCGACGCCGCCCTTCCCCTGTACTACGGCGCCAATATGGCGTTCTGGCCCTTTGTGGAGAACTACGAGCAGGTGTTCTCGCCGATGTTCTCATTGGCACCCTACGAGGTCAAAGTCGTCAACATAAAGCTCCAGGTGCTTCCCAGCAACTGGAGTGGCAAGGTCGTCAAGAAGAAGGGCGGCGCTCCCCTTGGCAAGGTCAAGGTCGCGGTCGCCGGCAAGTATGTGTACACCGCCAACAACGGCAAGTGGAAGATCCCCGGCATGCTTCTCCAGCCGGGCGTCAAGTACAAGGTCACCTATACCAAGAGTGGCTACAAGAAGATTGAGAAGAGCTACATGAGCTCGCCGACCAACACGGGTGAGTACTTCGGTGTCGGCACCGTCAAGATGGTGAAGAAGTAGGCCGACCGTCTCTTCCGCCGCCCTCATCGGCGTGCGGCGCGACGTGTGAGGGGGCGGGGTCCGCAAGGACCCCGCCCCCTTCGTCATTGGGCCACGAGTGCCAGTCCGAAGGGCATACCGTGACGTATCCCACGATCGAACTGCACGTGCATCTCGAGGCGACGCTCGGACCTGAGCGGCTGCTCGAGCTTTCCCGGCGAAACGGGGTGGCACTGCCGGTGGATTCGGTGCAGGGGCTGCGTGAGTTCTGTCGCTTCAGCGACTTCCCTCACTTCGTCGACGTGTGGATCGCCACCACCAAGGTACTGCACGCGGCGCGCGACTTTCGCGAAGTCGTGCTCGACTACGCCGCCCAAGCCGCCGGGCACGGCTGTGTCTACGTTGAGGGCATCTTCTCCCCGGCCGAGCCGGTTCGTCGGGGAACCTCCTGGGATGAGGTCCTTGAGGGCTACTGCGACGGCGTCCAGGCGGCTCGTGAGCTCACTGGCGTCGACGTTCGCCTCACGCCTGAGATCACCCGCGACTTCCCGGTCGAAGAGGGGGAAGAGGTGGCGCGCCGGGCGGTGCGCTACCGCGAACGCGGCGTGGTCGCGGTCGGCCTCGGGGGCTCGGAGGATCTGTTCCCGCCGGCGCCGTTCGCGCGCGCCTTCGCCTTGGCCCGCGAGGGCGGTCTGGGCTCGACGCCACACGCCGGTGAGATCGCCGGTCCGGAGTCGATCCGCGGCGCGCTCGACGCTCTGGCGCCCGATCGCATCCGCCACGGCGTGCGCGCTGTCGAAGACCCTACGCTGCTGAAGGAGCTCGCCCGCCGCGGCATCGTCCTCGACGTCACGCCGATCTCGAACCTGCGCACCGGGGTCGTCGGCGATCTGAGCGAGCATCCGCTGCCGGCGCTGCTGCGCGCCGGCGTCGCCTGCTCGATCTCGACCGACGACCCCGCCCTCATGGACACCGATCTCTCGCGCGACTGCGCCGCGGCGGTGTCGCTGGGCCACACGCCGCGCGGCATGTTCGCGGCCGGCGTGCGAGGCGCGTTGTGCGACGAGCGGACCAGGGTCAAGTTGCAGAGCATCCTCGACGCGTATCCCTGGGGTGACGACTGAGGCGCGTTAGGCGGGCGGCTGCCGCCCGCGGCACGCGCCCCTCAGTCCATCGAAACGATGCGGTAGGCGTTCTCGCAGGGGCGGCCGGCGCAGACGTGCATGCGGCGCTCCTCGAGCTCGAATACCAGGCTTCCGGTGGTGGGGCCGTCCAGGGGATCGTCAGGCACCGGGTGGGCACAGATCGAGGTCGGCGCGTTGGCGTGGTCGCGCAGAACGCCGGCCACCAGCTCGAGAGGATCGTCGCCGCGCGCAACCCCTTCGGCGAGGAGTTCGCGCGCTCGCGCCAGGCGGTGACGGGAGCCCTGTGATCCGGAACGTTCCACGTCGCTCATCTCGTCGGCGGTGAAGTGATTGGTGTGCGCCAGCCAGGTCACCGGCTGCCCGTCGGCGCCGGCCGCGGGCGCGGGTTCGATGACGACAGACCGGTTGGCCGAGACCTCCACATCCCAGATCTGCCCTCCCGCCTGCGCGAAGAGATGGTTCGAACCTCGGGATCGTTCCGGCAGGCAGGCCCGGGCGTCGGCTTCGGCGCGGCCGGCCGCCTCTAGCATCCAGCGATGCTTGAACCCGTTGGCTACCCCGGCGCGCTCGTCCTGCGCGTAGATGGTGTTGCCCACGAAGGCGATGCCGTGCGAGTTCATGCCGCACATGGGCAGGTAGGCGGCGCCGGTCAGCGAGACGAAGCGCGTGCCGTCTGGGACGGTGACTTTCAGCAGCACCATGTTCTCGATGTCGGCCTCGATCCAGTCTTCGTTGTGACCGACCACGGTGCGCCCCGGCGTCGCCACGGCCATGCAGGTGCAGTGGTCCCGGGGACGCGGCGCGCAAAGGAGCTCTTCGCCGCAATTGGCCACCACCAGCTTGGCGAACGGAAGGCCCGCGCCCTCTGCCAGACCGGCGAGCTCCTCGACGTACTGCGGCAGGAAGCGCTCGGCATAGGGAAGCAGGGCCAGCGAGCGCCGCTCGGCCTCGGCGAGGCTCACGCCGGCCAGCCAGTCCATGTGTTCCTCGTTGAAAGCGATAGATCGCGCGATCTGCGCGCGCGCCGCCTCGCCGATCTGGCGGCCGATCTCGCGGTGGGTACCGCAAGCCTCGATGATTGGAAGGGGGGCGGCCACGGCGTGCCTCGCTCTCCAGTCGAACCTTGCCGATCGCCTCGAGTAGTTGGTGGACGAGGCTGGAGCCGACG
>Ga0315283_10007156_pt1 | contig 10018 bp, 8 predicted proteins | sample YL17G09_0_MG_FD_204541 | JGI IMG/M metagenome (GOLD analysis project Ga0315283, IMG submission 204541) | Sediment microbial communities from Yellowstone Lake, YNP, Wyoming, USA - YL17G09_0 | ecosystem: Environmental > Aquatic > Freshwater > Lake > Sediment | place: USA: Wyoming | collected...
AGGACCATCAGCCAAATTAATCTACGATTTTTCATAGAGCTGTTCCCGTTGATTATATCAAAGAGACTTGTTTCTAGTTTATCACATCCCATTTAGGTTTGTAATAAAAAAAACCCGTCCACATCCTTGAACGGGTCATTTTATTCTGGCGGAGAGAGAGGGATTTGAACCCTCGTTCCCTTGCGGGAAACACGCTCTCCAGGCGTGCGCGCTAGGCCAGACTACGCGATCTCTCCGAATAAAATTCGCTACGGTTTTCTCCCCATAGCGAAGCGCATTATACCATAAAGGGCACTTTGCCCTTTCTTGTAAAAATCTCCTCTGCCGAGTTCCAGCTCATCAATCTTCTGATTTGAGCTCAAAAACGAAGAGTGAAACATCCCAACTGCGTTGAAAACCCGCTATTTCCAGGCTGTCTAATACACCCGATTGGCTGGGTGCCACCCACCCGGCTGACTTATACCCCATTTCACCCATCAGCCTGCGGTAATCACCGAGCAGCTCGGACAGGTCGTCCACTGGGCAAGCCACCAGCTGGATCCCTGGAGCATGCCCGTCATCCTCCCGATCTTCCCAGATTGACAGGAAACCCTTGCCCCCCTTCCACCACCAGGCATGCCCTTCACCGATCGCCTCCTGGAAATGTTTAAGCTGTGGATTTGCGAATACCCAGCCCAAATTGATCAATCCCCACGACAAGTCAAGCATTGGGTTGCCAGAGACAAAATCCATTGCTCGTTGAGCTTCATCACTTTTCAGCGGTTCAAAATGATGCTCCCCTTCAAGCAAACATGGGGCGCGATATGGGATGAATTCTGCAATGCGTTTAAATCCTGTACGCTCACACATCTGGTGGACCTTAATATTATATGAGCCGGTCGTCAGACGGATGATCCCGCTCCCCATGCGGCGCCAGGTTTCGACCACATATTCGTGGATATGGGCTGCGATGCCTCTCCCCTGAACATCCGGATGAACACGCAGTCCTTCCATATACCATTCCAGCTCTTTGAATTTGGTCAGCTTAAAGATTCCGACCACACGCCCACCCATTTCTGCCACACCCAACATCCCATCCGGGTCTGCCAACCAATCATCCCACACCATTGGGATGTAATCGTCCCCATCCCAGATATGAGAGCAAAGCTCCATCACCTCATCTGTGTCTTTTCGAAGTGCCGGTCTGCACACAACGATGTCCAGTTTATTTAAATTATGCATGTTCCCTCATTATTTTACTGATCAGGGAATATTCCTGGAACGGCAGATGGTGCATAACGCCTGACCATCTCATCGGAGATCCCATTCTCCCGACATATCTCAGCATACAGGTCAGCGCTAGGTCTTTTATGTCTAGCCTGGTTCTCAATATCCAGTTCCCATAGACCAAACCGTTGCGTCCAACCGCGTTCCCATTCAAAATTATCCACCAGGGTCCAATGAAAATAACCTTTGATCGGCCAGTTAAAATTGACAGCCCGCCACACCTGGTGGATATGCTCCACCATATAACATGGGCGAACATGGTCATCGGAATCTTCAAACCCATTCTCTGTGACGATGATGGGAATATTGTATTGCAATCCCCATTTGAGTGCTTCGAACATACCCAAAGGCTCATTCGCCAGGAATCCTGTGCTGCTTAATTCGGCTCCTTTGCGGAAGAAACGGTGGCTGAATAGCTCACTAGGTTTTAGTAAATTGAAGCTCACATAATCCCTGGTATAGTAATCGATCCCGAGGAAATCTTGGGTCCCTTTTGCTTCTGGGATACGCTTGCGATGCGTAAGGAATCGCACAACCCCATCCTTTGCTGCAGCTGGGAAAGTTCCATTAAAACCCATCAAAAGATTGGTTACGAACCTGTCCAGAGGGAACCAGGTTTTTGCGGGTTGTAAACTTCGGTAATAATGTGCCATTCCGACCCGTGCTTGTGGTTGAATCTGGTGGATGGTATGGTAAGCAGCGGCATGGGCGCGTACGATATTGACCATGACTTTAAAAGTCAACGAGATCTCTTTCTTCCCGGGTGGAAATACTCCTAATAAAAATCCCAGGGTTGCATATCCATTTGGTTCATTAAACGTACACCAAAGATTGACGTAATCCTTTAATGCCAGGACAACTTTGTGAACATACTTTTCAAAATATCCCGCGGCAGTCTCATTCTCCCAACCACCTTTTTCCACAAACCATTGAGGGTCTGAATAGTGATGTAATGTGATAAGTGGGGTCATATTTAGCTCCACCAACCCCCGCACCATCTCAACATAGCGGTTTAAGGCGTCTTCATCCCATCGATCAGGTGCCGGTTGGATCCGGCTCCACTCGATGGACATTCGGTGCGCATTCTGATATCCTTCTGCTGCCCGGTGAAAATCCTCTCGCCAACGGCCATTCCACCAATCACAAGCCTGACCTGCTTTATCATTATGAATGATCCGTCCTGGTTCCTGTTCCCAGGCATACCAGTTGCTATTTAAATTGTTACCCTCCACCTGATATGCTGCGGTTGCAGTACCCCACAAAAATCCACGTGGAAAATGGAAAGTTGCTTTTACCATGCATACTCCTTGTTTTGTAATTCCTGTCTCAATTTTAGCTGTTTGAAGCATTCTTTGCAAACTTGTTTTTCTTCTGCAGGGTATATGCTCCTCGGATAAATATGGTATGCTATATATATCGTCTAAGGAGGTGTTGATATGACCGAAGCCTTCATCATTTCCGCTGTCCGCACTCCAGTTGGGCTTGGCAGACCTTCAGGAGCACTTGCTTCCTTATCACCCGTGGAATTGACGGCAATTGTATTGCGAGAAGCTGTGAATAGGGCTGGGATCGAACCAGGGCGAATCGAGGACGTGGTCTGGGGATGTGTCACTCCTATCGGTGACCAAGGCGCAAATCTGGCACGATTAGGGGTGCTAATGGCTGGTTTTCCCATGCATGTCCCTGCCATCACCCTCAGCCGGATGTGCGGATCAGGTCAACAAGCCATTCACTTTGCTGCTCAGGCCATCCTGGCTGGTGATATGGACCTTGTGATCGCGGGTGGTACCGAAATGATGTCACACCAACCACTGGGGGCTGATTATCCAAAAGAATGGCCAGATGGAATGCCCTACAAATTAGTACATCAGGGTATCAGCGCTGAGATGATGGCAGAAAAATACCACCTCACCCGAGAGGAGCTGGATGATTACGCCTATGGATCTCATATGCGCGCCATGCAGGCAATTCAGAATGGATATTTTGAGGGTCAGATTCTACCAATCACATTATCTGATGGTAGGGTGCTCAATACTGATGAGGGTGTGCGTATGCCACCCAATAGAGAGAAGATGGCATCTCTCCAGCCGGTATTCCGTCCAGACGGGGTGATCACAGCTGCAAATGCCAGCCAGATCAGTGATGGATCAGCGGCATTGGTACTGGCATCTGCGAAAGCCGTTGGTGCATACAACCTCACACCCCTTGCGCGGATTGTCACACGCTTTGTGACCGGTTCGGATCCGGTGCTCATGCTGGATGGTCCCATATACGCCACGCGAGAGGTATTAAAACGTTCTGGATTATCCTTGGAACAGATGGATATCATCGAAATCAATGAGGCTTTTGCTTCAGTCGTATTGGCATGGGCAAAGGAGATTAAACCAGACATCTCAAAAGTCAATCCGAATGGTGGAGCGATTGCTCATGGACATCCCTTAGGAGCTACAGGTGCCGTCCTGATGACCAAATTGGTTCATGAGCTCCACCGCATCCAAGGAACTTATGGGTTGCAAACGATGTGCATCGGTCACGGAATGGCGACAGCATCAATCATTGAACGGACCTAATAAGCAGTTTTCTGTCTAATAATTAATGACCCATATTATCTTTCTTTCACTTGGCAGTAACCTTGGTGATCGTCTTGATAATCTCCGAAAGGCTATTTCTTCACTACCTCCAAATATCCAACCAATAGCTCAATCATCGGTATATGTCACAGAACCTTGGGGATACTACGACCAACCCACCTTTTTAAACCTCGTAATAAAAGCAAGTACATCCCTCGATCCCTATGAGGTTTTTACATTTGTAAAAGAAATAGAAGTATCTATGGGTCGCCAGGAAACCTTCCGCTTTGGTCCTCGCTTGATAGACCTGGATATTTTATTCTATGATGAGCTTGTTTTAAACTCACCTGAGCTAACCATCCCCCACCCTCGCCTCGCCGAACGTGCTTTTGTCCTTATTCCACTGGCAGAAATTGCACCTGACCTGCATCATCCAATCCTTCGGATAACCATTCAACAGTTAATATCTAAGATAGACTCTACCAGTATAAAGCTATTTAAATCTGCTATGTCATGATTTGGAGCCAGAGCATGCCAACCATCATAAAATCCGGAACCATCATAACCGCATCCGACACATACCAGGCAGACATCATGATCAAAGGTGAGCAGATCGAGGCAATCGCAAAAGACCTGGATGTAAAGGGGGCAGATATTATCGATGCGACTGGCAAAATTGTGATGCCAGGTGGCGTGGATCCGCACACCCACTTCGCCCTACCTATGTTTGGAACAGTCTCTTCTGACGATCATTATACGGGGCATAAGGCGGCAGCTTTCGGGGGGACAACCACCGTGCTAGATTTTGTGCCGATGGATGAAGGATCCTTATCAGCAAGTATCAACGCATGGCATAAAAAGGCTGATCCAATCGCGGCGATCGATTATGGTTTCCATATGAATATTACCCGCTTTGATCACCAGGTAGCAAATGAAATCAATCTGTTACCCCAAATGGGGATCAGCTCGGTGAAAGTTTTTACTGCATACAATGACAGATTACGGTTGCAAGATGGAGAAATTTTCCAGGTTCTACGCCTGGCAAAAAAACATAACCTTCTCACCATGTTACATGCTGAAGATGGTGATGTAATCGATATTCTCATTGGAGATGCCTTGGCAAATGGTCATACGACGCCGGAATGGCATGCCCTCACCCGACCAGCATGGGGGGCTGTAGAAGCTGTATTACGTGGATCAGCACTGGCAGCTCAGACAGATGCCCCTCTTTATATCGTCCACATGAATGTAGCTGGAGAGGTTGATCAACTGCGCTACGCCCGCGAGCATGGGGTGCACGTGATGGGAGAAACCTGTCCTCAATACCTGTTTTTTTCAATGGATTTGCTGAAACGTGAAGATGGGGCGAAATGGGTCTGCTCTCCTCCACTACGAACCTCCGCTGATAATCTCCGATTATGGCAAGGTTTGGCGGAGGGCACTCTCCAAACCATTGGCACAGACCATTGTCCATTCTTCTTCGATGGAAGTAAGCCGATTTTATATGAAGACAACCTCATTGCCATACCTGGGAAGGAGCTGGGCAAGGAAGATTTTACAAAAATTCCAAACGGATTGCCATGTGTGGGGGATCGACTTCCTGTTTTATGGACTTATGCCGTGCGGTCCGGCAGGCTTTCTGCAAACCAGTTTGTGGCGCTAACAAGTACAAACCCCGCAAAAATATTTGGCCTGTATCCACGCAAAGGTACGCTGACACCAGGCTCAGATGCTGATATCGTAATTTGGGATCCTGATCGACACATCAGATATGGGGTTACCCACTCTCACCACCGCACCGATTACAATTTATTCGAGGATTGGGAATTAGTAGGCTTCCCCGAGAAAGTATTCCTGCGTGGATCCCTGATTGTTGATGGTGACCATTGGCTTGGGAAAGCTGGGATGGGTAAATATCTAGCTAGAAACCCTGGAATAATTTTATAAGCATTTCATCAGGGTCTTATGCTCATCCTACTGACTATATTTCTCCTTATATTCATCCCGGTTGCCATGCTGATCCTTTACGTTGCACGGCCAAAATTCAGCATTCAAGGATTTTTAGCTGTCCTGGCAGTCTTGGTTGGCTGGCTGCTGGTATTATTTGCCCGGTCGGATATTCCCCAAACGGTCGCATTGCTCTCCTGGCAGCCAGCGGTCTACTTTCCAAACTCTCCTTCTTTGTTAATTGATGATATTTCCTGGTATTTCTCAATCGCAATAATGTCCCTCGCACTAATATGTGTTGTTACTTCCATTGCACATTTAGGGCAGAGTCTCAAATCTGGACACGAACAAACCAATATTCGAATTGAAGTCATTGAAGTACAGGATCAAACAGATGTAGAAACAGCCGCTAACGAGCTTGCTCCTGTAGAAGAAATTAAAACTATCTCCAATTGGCAATCCTGGGCTGGAATATTGGTTCTGACTAGCTTAGGTCTGGTCGCAGTCACTGCCGGGAATGTACTTACCTTACTGATAGCATGGGCTGGTTTGGATCTACTCGAACTAGTTATACTATTGGCTCAATCACTCCAAAGCAAATCGCTCGTCCGCATTATCCTGGCATTTTCCACACGGATGGCCGGTATTGGGATGGTCTTGCTGGCATGTATCATTCCATGGTCACAAGGCTCATCCCTAAATATAAAAGACATTGGTCAATCCACCAGCATATATCTAATTCTAGCTGCTGGTATACGCTTGGGTGTTTTACCTCTTCAACTACCATTTATTCATCAGCTCCCCCAAAGGCGTGAGCTCGGGACAATTCTACACCTGGTTCCTGCAGCCGCAAGTTTTATCTTATTAGTAAGAGTATCAAACACTGGGGTTTTTGGTACAGCCAGCCTATTTTTGCTGGTTTTAACTGCAATAGCTGGCTTGTTTGCTGGCATTCAATGGGTTACAGCAGAGGATGAACTGACTGGTCAACCATATTGGGTGATTGGAACGTCATCTCTAGCAATTGCATCAGCCATTTCGAGTCAGCCTTTTGCATGCATCGCCTGGAGCATAGCAAGCCTACTCTCCGGTGGATTGATTTCTTCAATGTCAATTCGTCATAAGAACCTTCTTCCTATTGTCGTCCTCGGATTTGTGGGTTTCTCCACGCTTCCATTCAGCCCCACCTGGCTGGGAACAGAACTATATATATATCCTGAGGCCGCATCCAGTCCAATTTCTCAACCTCTATTTATCTTATTATCATTCACGTTTTTACTCATCCATTCACTTTTTCTTGCGGGCTTTTTCCGATTTATTTTAAGATCCGTTTCCCCCTTAGAAACGCAGATAAAAGTTCATGTTGAACCTTGGGTCTGGTTTTTGTACCCTATTGGACTGATCGTTATTATTGTGACCCACTATCTGATTGGCATAATGCTTTATCCTCCGCTGGTTGAAATTCCATTGACCGGGTGGATCATGGGAATTATTGCAGTAATTCTATCCGGGTTTATCTGGTATATACCCACGCGGTACTTTAAAGGTTTTAATCGCAGTAATCAATCTGTCATAACATCAGCGATTACTAAATTTCTATCATTGGAATGGTTATATTCCTTTTTATGGAGGTTATTTCGTGCACTTTCGAGGTTTGCTGCCATCATATCTGTCATATTGGAAGGTGATGGAGGTATTCTTTGGGCATTCGTTTTGTTTGCTTTGATATTCGTTTTCTTACTAAGGTAAAACCTACGCATGATATCTGAGCCACTTTTTCTGGGTGCTGTCTTATTAATCTCTTTGACATCTATTTTTATTCTAGTTAGCTTGGATTGGCGTTATTGCATCGCAGCCTTAGCAGCACAATACTTCGGTGTATTTCTATTGGTAAATGCGTCGTGGCCAGTTGAATTGGCAGTTGTAAAACTGGTAACCGGCTGGATGGCTGGGACTATCCTCGCAATAGCTATGAACAACGCAGGTGATATTTGGCAAAAACCTGAACATTCTATCAAATTCGGCCCCTTCTTCAGGATAATGGCAGCTGCAATTATTGTATTGGCGGTCACTTCTCTGGTTCTTAACTCAGAGAGCTTTCTATCGATGGTCAGAATACCAATCAGGTGGGGCAGCTTCATCTTGATCGGCATTGGATTGTTACAATTAAGCATGACCTCACATCCTCTGAGGGTTGTTATTGGTTTACTCACTGCATTATCTGGTTTCGAGATAATTTATGCCGTAATCGAAACATCAATATTAGTTACAGGATTGTTGGCTGGGGTTAATCTTGGGCTTGCCTTGGTAGGTGCATATTTATTGATTGCACCCACGATGGAGGCTTCCCAATGAGCTCACCAATCATTTGGATAGTTCTCCCAATCGTTCTTGGTGTGATTTTATTCATCACACGAGGTTATTACCGTCTCACCGTCTCAATTGGTACAGGCATTATGCTGTTATTAGCTGGATTTGCGTGGAAATTACCAATCAATGAGGTTATACAAATCGGCCCATGGTCTTTCACGGTCAATGAAACTCTCTTGGTATTGGGACGTCAGTTCGTGTTGGATAATACAGATCGTTCCTTGTTGGTAATAATATACCTCCTGGCTGCATTCTGGTTCGCAATGGTATTTGTTTCTCAATCGGGTCGTATGTTTGTACCATTGGGGATAATACTCATTGCAGTATTGACTGCTGCGCTGGCGGTAGAGCCATTCCTTTACGCAGCTCTCTTACTTGAGCTAGCCACCCTGATCTGTGTTCCCATCTTAGTACAACCTGGAAAAACCATAGGAAAAGGCGTATTACGTTTTTTAATTTTCCAATCATTAGGCATACCGTTCATTCTATTTTCAGGCTGGTTGCTTGCCGGGGTTGAAGCTAGCCCCGAGGAATTAACCCTGGTGACGCGTGCAGCTGTCTCTTTGGCTTTTGGTTTTGTCTTCTTATTAGCTATTTTCCCATTTCACACTTGGATCCCTATGTTGGCTGAAGAAAACCATCCATATGCAGTTGGTTTTATCCTGGTAATTCTGCCTTTAATGGTCACACTATTCGGCCTTGGATTTCTAGATCGATATACATGGTTGCGCAGCTCAGAAGCAGTTATCAAGATGTTACAACTTGGTGGAGCCATGATGGTATTTGTCGGTGGAGTATGGTCGGTTTTCCAGAGTCATTTGGGTCGGATGATGGGTTATGCATGTATGATTGGGATTGGCACATCTTTATTATCGATCACAGTTCCGTTAGGCGTGCCACTATTCTTCACTATGCTTCTACCATATACATTGTCAATTGGAGTTTGGGCGCTTGCGCTATCGTCCATATACAATACAAAAACACAACCCGATCATGAGACTTTGCGTTTCCATTCTTTACAAGGAATCGCTCGCCGTATGCCAGTCTCATCTCTTGGCTTGATCTTGGGTTGTTTTTCCGTGGCAGGAATGCCTCTGTTAGCAGGTTTTCCAGTCCATTTAGCGTTATGGAGAGGGTTGGCGATCAACTCACCTATCGTTACGGTTTTTACCCTCATAGGAAGTTTTGGCTTATTTTCCAGTGGACTTCGCACGATGGCGGTGATAACCATGGGGGAAAACGAAGAAAACTGGAACTTTCAAGAAAAACGAGGTCTTATCTTTTTCCTATCGATTGGATTGGTTTTAATGCTTATGGTGGGTATATTTCCACAATGGTTCCTTCCACCTCTCAACGATGTCGCCCAGGTTTTTACGCACCTGATTACCTGGCAAGTGCCATAATCCTACCTCATGCTATAATCGCCATATCCGACCTTCCATAAATGCCGGAGTGATCATTTCGTTTGCAAACAAAACCAGGAGCCTTCATGGATATTGAACAGCTACAAAAACGAATTCAATGGGTTGAAGAGGATCGCCGTAAAGAGAAAGACGCACTGGCCTTGCTTGAAAATAAATTTGCTTCTTTGGAAGGTAGTCTCAGCGCGTTGTTACATCAAGGCAAGGATTTAAGCAGCGAAATCACCCGCCTTTCTGCCATCATTTTGCGGATGGATCAATATGATCAGGGTTTGATCAAAGCGCGCGTGGAGAGCAAACAAGCCATCGAAGACCTGGAAAAAACCGTCAAATTACGATTTGACGAATCAGAGAAATTTCGTCATGCTGAATCCAAGTCCTTTGAAAGCAGTGTATTAGAGTTACTGAAACAATTGGAAGTGATTGGAAAATTAGTTAAAAATT
>Ga0315283_10007157_pt1 | contig 10017 bp, 4 predicted proteins | sample YL17G09_0_MG_FD_204541 | JGI IMG/M metagenome (GOLD analysis project Ga0315283, IMG submission 204541) | Sediment microbial communities from Yellowstone Lake, YNP, Wyoming, USA - YL17G09_0 | ecosystem: Environmental > Aquatic > Freshwater > Lake > Sediment | place: USA: Wyoming | collected...
TGCCGCCCTTGTCGACGACCTTGTAGGAGACCATCTTCATGTCGCGCTGGACCTCGCGGTCCTTGAACTTGCGCCCGATCAGGCGCTTGACGTCGTAGACCGTCCGCTCCGGGTTGGTGGTCGCCTGATTCTTGGCGGCGTCGCCGATCAGGCGCTCGCCGTCGGTGAAGGCGACGTAGGAGGGGGTGATGCGGTTGCCCTGAAGGAAGAGAGGAGGGAAGGTAGAGAGGAGGGAGAGAGAGGAGGTGAGAGAAGGTCGAGGAGAGGGCAGCGCGGGCGCGCGTTTCAAAAGGGTCTAGAGTTAGCGGTCGTTCCCCCAATTTCTCTCACCTGGTCATTCGCCACGATCTCGACGCGCCCGTTCTTGTAGACGCCGACGCACGAGTAGGTGGTCCCCAGGTCAATGCCGATGACGGTACCCATCTTCTCGGGCTCCTTGTCGGCGGCCTTCTTGTCCGCCTTCTCGGCGGCCGAGACGGCGGAGAAGAGGAGGGAGGAAAGCGCTGTTTTTTTTTTTCAGGGGTGGGAAAAAGGAGAGCGTGAAACAACAGAAGCAAGATGAGGTGGTCGGCGCGCCTATGCGGGCCGGGCACCCCCTCCAATGCCTCCTCCAGTATTCGGGGCGGCCACATGATGGGCGAGCGGGGGGTGAAGCGGGCACGCCGCGGCCATGGCGGGGCGCTCGATCGGAGGCTTGTTCGCCCGCCAAAACAGCAAAAGCCCATCAGCTTCCCCGTCAGTGCGAGCGCGCGGTCACCCCACCGCACGCGCGCTCCCACCCTCGCAGGCACCAAGGCATGGTCCGTGTCTTGCCAGCGGGCGAGGATGGAGGAGCAGACACGGGGTGCGACCGGGCGCCAACGCGCGCCAAAAAATGAACCCGAAGGAAGCAAAAAGAAAAGCGCGCGCTTCTCTGCTCAAGGGAGACAAGCGCACTTCCCTCTCGTCATTTGTTCCTACTCACCTAGCAGCACAATGGCCGCCTTGGCGGCCCGGCCGAGCGCCATGGTCGCAAGTGTGTGGAGTGGGTGTGGTGTGCGTGGAGTGGTGTGTGGTGCCCGCGTTGAAAAAAATGCAAAAGTGGCCCCGAGGCATTGCCGCCACCCCGTAGCACTCTTCCGGAACACGCGCTCTCCTTTTCTTTTTTCCCGCGTCTCACCCTCCATCCCCTGGGCACGGCCGCCCGTGTCACGTTCCTCAAAAATGCCCCGCCTCCTACGCGCCCTCATCCTTGCGGGGCTCGCGGCCCTGCTGCTTGCCGGCGGGCTGGGTGAGTTTTCAGAGTGGAGAGAGAAGCGCGTCTTGCGCTCTGGCCAGCGCGCGGTCGGGCTTCCCGCCCCTTTTTAGCGACGCATCCGCGCGCCCGCCCGTCACTGCCTACCCTGGGGCATGATGCCAGGTCATTTGCCGCATCGACGCGTGGGTGAAGACGGCCATTCCAGGGCACTCCCAGACTGGAAGCCGCCGTTGCTGAAAACCAATCAATCTTTCCGCTCTTTTTCCTCACCCTTTCTCTCTCACCACTCCTCTACCAGCACCCGCCTCCGCTAGCGATGCCAAGGCCGCCCCATCCAAGAGGTGAGCACATGCTGGAGGTGTGAGGGCGCGTAAGGAGGTGCGGAGAGCCACCGATCGCATTTTGGCGCGCCTTCTTTTTCTCTCCCCGTCCTTTGCTCGTTCGAAAACGCTCGACGCTCGCTCGACCCGCTCTTCACCCGCTCCTACTCCATCCATCTCACCCGCTCTACTCCATCCATCTCACCCGCTCCTACTCCATATCCATCTCATCACCCGATTCAGCCACCCCGGCGGCGAGCGCTTCGAGTTCCAGGCCGAGGTTTCCCGCCTCATGGACATCATCATCAACTCCCTCTACTCGAATGTACGAGCCAGTGCGCGCGCGCGAGAGAGAGACAGAGATACAGAACGGCCGCGCCCTCATTCCCCCAAACATCCCTTAACCCATCGAACCCACCCCACCCTCTCCTCCTTTGTTCTCTCTCTCCACATATTTTCAGACCGACATCTTCCTACGCGAGCTCATCTCCAACGCCGCGGACGCCCTGGACAAGCTCCGCCTGACCGCGCTGACGGACAAGGCCGCGATGGGTGGGGGTCCGCCGGAACTGGAGATCCGCCTGTCGTTCGACCCGGAGGCGCGCGTCCTTGAGATCCGGGACACGGGCGTGGGCATGGGCAAGGAGGAGCTGGTGGCCAACCTGGGCACCATCGCCAAGAGCGGGACGTCCGCTTTCCTGGACGCGCTCGGGGGCGGCGGCAAGGGCGGCGGCAAAGCCGACAAGGCGGCGCCTAAAAAAGGCGGGTCCGCGGCCACCTCCGATTCGGCGTCCCTCATCGGCCAGTTCGGGGTCGGCTTCTACTCCGCCTACCTGGTCGCGGACCGGGTGCAGGTCGTCTCCGCGCCCGCGTCGGGGGGCGGCAAGGCCCAGTTCGTGTGGGAGTCCGACGCGGACGGCGCGTTCGAGGTGTACGAGGACAAGGACGGCGAGCGGCTGGGGAGGGGCACGGCTGTCCGCCTCTTCCTGAAAGCAGACAAGCCGGAGTACGGCGACTTGGGCAAGCTGAAAGCCCTGGTCGCCAAGTACAGCGAGTTTGTGGGGCACCCCATCCTCCTGAACGCCTCCCGCACGGTGGAGGAGGAGGTGGAGGAGGCTGGCGCGAAGGAGGGCGGCGACACCAAAAAGGATGCCGCCGCCGAGTTCTCGATCGAGGATGAAGAGGAGGTGGAAGACACCGGGAGCGCGAAGCAAAAGAAACCCGCGACCGTCAAGAAGACTGTCTGGGCCTGGGAACGCCTGAACGACGTCGCCCCCGTCTGGCTGCGCCCGCCCTCCGACGTCTCGGAGGCCGACCACGCCGCCTTCTACTCCGCCCTCGCCAAGATGGGGCCCTCCGCGCCCCCGCCGCTGGCGCACGCCCACTTCAAGGCGGAGGGCGACGTTGAATTCCGGGCCATCCTGTATGTCCCGCCCACCCCGCCCCCTTCCTTTTACGAAAACTACTACTCCGCCGCGCCCTCCGTCCGCCTGTACGTGCGCCGCGTGTTCGTGGGCGACGACTTTGGCAAGGACCTCCTCCCCAAATACCTGGGCTTCCTGGCAGGCGTCGTCGACTCGGACTCCCTGCCCCTGTCGGTCTCGCGCGAAACGCTCCAGGCCGCGCCCGCCCTGCGCACGATCAAGAAAAAGGTCGTCCGGAAAGCCCTGGACGCCCTGAAAAAGCTGGCGGACGCCGAGGAGGCGACCACCGGGTCGGCCGGCAAGAAAGGCGGCCTGTTCGGCAAGAAGGCCGGCAAAAATGATGGCAAGGAAGAGGGGGGCCCGTACACCAAATTTTGGGCCGGGTTTGGGAAGGCGGTGAAGCTGGGCGTCATGGAGGACGCGCCCAACCGGGCCCGCCTGGCCAAATTGTTGCGGTTCGAGACGTCCGCCGCCGGCGTGGGCCCGCCCGGGGCGCCTAACTCGACCTCCCTCGCCGGGTACGTGGGCCGGATGAAGGACGGCCAGAAAGCCATTTTCTACCTAACGGGCGGGGACCGGGCGGCCCTGGAAAAGTCGCCCTTCGCCTCCCGCCTGGCAGCCTCCGGCGTGGAAGCCCTGTTCTTCACGGACGCCATCGACGAGTACCTGGCCCAGCACCTGACCGAGTTCGACGGCGTCAAGCTCCAGTCCGCGAGCAAGGAGGGGCTGGCACTGGGTGACGAGGACGGGGGTGACAAGGCGCAGGCAAAAGCCGTGCGGGCGGCCTTCAAGCCGCTGGCGGCCTGGTGGAAGGACACCCTGGGCGGGCCCTCCGTCGTCTCCGCCGTCCGCATCGTCCCCGCCGGCCTCGGGCACGCCCCCGCCGTCGTCACCACGTCCGCGTACGGCTGGTCCGCCCACATGGAGCGCATCATCAAAGCCCAGGCGCTGGCCGGGTCGGAGGGCGCTGCCCGGGCGGCGTACATGAAGGGCTCCAAGATCCTGGAGGTCAACCCCCGGCATGCCCTGGTGCGGGCGCTGTACGCGGCGCACGGGGCGGACCCGTCCGACCCGAAGGCGGCGTCCCTGGCGCGCCTCATCTGGGACGCCGCCCTGATGGAGTCCGGGTTTGAGGTCGAGGACACCCCCGCCTTTGCCGCCCGCCTGCACGCGGCGGCGGGCGCGGCGTACGGCGGGCTGGAGGCGGGTGCCGTGGGCGAGCTGGCGGACCCTGTCGTGCCGGAGCTGGTGGAGGAGGAGGAGGAGGTCAAGGCGCCGAAGAAGAAGGCGGCCAAAAAGGAGGAGGAGGGCGCTGGGCTGAGCCTCGACCTCGACGGCGGGGCGGACGAGGGCAAGGATGAGCTGTGAACGTCTTTTTTTTTGGGTGTGTGTGTGCGTGTGTGTGCATGTGTGTGTGTGTGCTGCTGGGGGCTGTGTGTGCTATGCGCTCTGTCCTGCGTGTTGATGTGTAAGAGATGAGCAGAACGAACAAGAACGGAGCGCGGAGAGGGGATGGGGTCAAGATTGATGATTAAGCGCGGCCGCGCGGCGCCGGCGCCTTCTTCGTTCCCTCCCACACACACACTTCTTTTCTTTCGCTTCGCTTTCCCCACTCCTCCGTCTCTTCTCATTACCATGGCCGTCACCATGTCCGCCAAGACCGTCTCCGCCCCTCGCGTTGGCGCCGCCGGTGAGTGTGTGGGTGGAACCAAGGCTGGGCGGGGAGGTCGCGCGCGGGCGAGAGGCGAAAATTGCACAGGAAAAGCCAAATAAGTCTCTCACCCTTTCCTTCCCTCTTCTCCCTCCCCCCAGCCGCCCGCCGCGCTGTCCGCCCGGCCCGCACCGCGGCCATCGTCGTCCGGTGAGTTCTATTGGGGTGTGTGTCTTGCGGACCAGGTCGCGTGGGCCCTGTGCCTACCCGCACCGGCGTGCGCGCGCGCGGGGGAGACCTGTTCAACCAGCAAAAAAAAAAAAAAACGGGCGCGTTTTCTCTTTGGCGGCGAGCGTGCTCGAGACGCTCGTCCGCAACTGCCGCGTTGCGTTCAGAGGGCTAGCGACACCAGGAGGCATGGAGGGCAGCCACCCAAGCTCCGACCTTGGGCTGAACGTGGCTCAACAGATGGGCCTGCCCCCTCCATGGACGGCGCCCGCAATCGGGAGTGCTGGCGCTGCAGGCGCCGCTCTCTCTCTCGTTGGCTCTCGCCCGCTCTCACCCTCTCGCTCTCTCTTTTCACGAAAAAAACACTCAGCGCCGAGAAGCGGTCCGTCGCCGAGCAGCTCCCCATCGCCCTGACTGTCGCGGTCGGCACCGCCATGGCGTCCCCCCTGGCCGCGCAGGTATGCGTGTGAGAAAGGAGGGCGAAGGAGAGAAGGAAACGGGCGGAAAGCGGGCCGCCGGCGGGGGGAGAGATCGGGAGAGCGGCGCCCGACCCATCTCATCCCCTCTCCTCCACCTCTCCCCCCCCCCCCCCGTGCCCATTCATTCAGGCCGCCGTCACCCCCTCCCTTAAGAACCTGCTGAACTCGGTCATCGCCGGCGGCGTTGTCCTGACCGCCATCGTCGTGGCCGTCTCCGCCGTGTCCGGGTTTGACCCCATCAACACCCGCAAGTAGAGAATGTGGTCTCATCTTTTTGTCTCGCTTGTTGTTGGGACGTGCGTGGCCGTAGCGGGGCAGTCGCGTCCAAAAAAAGGACAGAGCGCGTCATGCATGGGTGCGCTTCATGAGGAGGAGACACAGCGCGTCTCTCTGAATGCCGCACTTGTCATGTGTGGCCTGCTGCGTGTGCGTGTTTGTTCGTTCGGGGGATGAGAGGAGAGAGAGAAACGGGTCGGGCACCCCGCCCGTGGAGAAAAGCCAGAGAGGTGGCAGGTTTTTTGTGAATTGAATCTGTCCGTTCTCCCATCTTTTTTCTAACATAACATCAACCATCTCGAGTCACGGGCGCGGCAGGGGGCGGCGGTGGCAGTGGCGGTGCCGCCCCATTGGCGGAGGGCAGCGGCAGCGGCCCCGGCAGTGGCGGCAGCACACCTGCGCCCGCACCCACCCCGGCCGCCGCCCGCTCGACGTCGGCCAGCAACGGCTTCAGGCGCGGGAACAGCGCCGCCAGCACCAGGCGCACCGCCCCGTATCCCAGGGACAGGGCGAACGTGGGGCTGGCCACCATGTCGAGGACGTCCCCCACGCCCGACGCGTAGGCGCCCCGCCCGATGAGCCTGGCCCAGGCGGGCGGGTCTGCCAGCAGGCGGGCCCGCAGTTCGGCCGCCACCTCGGCCGCGTCGGCCGGCGCGGCGGCGGCCGGGTCCAGGAAGGTCGCCTCGGTCAGGGCCCTGGGCGGGCCGGGGGGAGGAGGAGGGAGCGGCGCCCCCGGCGGCAGGCCCGCGGCCGCCGCCGCGACCGCCCGCGTGATGAACACCCCGCCCGGCCACAGGATGCCGCGCAGCCGGCGCACGCCCGCGGCGACGCTGCCCGGCTCCCGCGCCGCCGCCAGCCGGCCCAGCAGCCAGTCATCGATGGCCCCGCCCGCCACCAGGGAGAGCAGCTGGCGGGCGACGCCCAGGACCTGGCGCCGGAAGAAGCCGCGGCGGTCCAGGTCAAAGATGGAGCCGACAAGCTCGTACAGCGGCCCCGCGACGCCGCCCGCCGCGCCCGCCCACTCGTCGCCGGCTGCGAGCGCGCCCCACCCATCCTCCCCGCGGTGGCCGCCGCCGCCGCCGTGGCCGGTGGCGGCCTCGACCGCGCCCTCCCACCAGGCGGGCGTGCGGCCGGGCGAGGCGGGGAACCCCGCGCCCGCGGCGGCGGCGGCGGTGGTGACCTGGACCGCGGCCGGGTCGAGGGCAGGCGCGGCGTGAGCGTGGGCGGCTTGGGCGTGGGCGTTGCCCGGCGCCGCCGCGCCCAGGTGGCCCAGGTGGCCGTCGTCGGGGGCGCCGGCGACATCTGGGGCAGGCGCGGTGAAGGCCAGGTCGGCGGGCGGAGGCGAGGCGCCGTCCGCATCGAGGCGCGCCTGCGGGGCGGCGTGCGGCAGGCTGGGCGGGGAGGAGGCGGCCCGGGGGTGGGGGTGGCCACCACGGCCCGCGCCCCCCCCGCCGCCGCCGCCGCCCGCCGACCCCACGCTCGAGCCGCCGCCACCACCCTCCGGGGACAGGCGGGCCAGCACGATGGCCCGCCGGGCGGCTGGGTGGGCGGAATCGTCGCCGTCCGAGGAGGAGGGGGAGCCGCGCGCTGTGGCAGATGCGCTGGCGGCCCGCCCGCCCGGCGGCGGCCGCCCGCGGCGGGGGGTGGGGGTCGGCGACGGGCCCCGGTGGGCGGCGCCGCCGCCGCCGCCCCTGCCCCCCGCCCCTCCCTTGCGCGCGGCGGCGCTCGGCGTGCGCCCGCCATCCTCATCGCCACGGTCGCGGTCGCCCCCGCCCCCGCCGACGAGGTCGACAAGGTCACCGACCGCCCCTCCGACCGCGCCGGCCGCGCCGGCCGCGCCCGCTGCGACCGCGCCCGCCGCCCGGCGCAGGGGTGTGGACGCCCCCCGCAGCGTGAGGCCCACCGTGGATACCGCCCGGGCCAGGCCGGACCCGCCGTCCGGGACGGGCGCCCCGCCCCAGGCGGACAGGAAGTCCCACACCTCGCGCCGCCCGGCCAGGGAGGGGTCGGCCAGGACCCGCCACAGGAAGGCGTCCAGCCCCCGCCGCCGCTCCTCCACCGCCTCCGGCGCGTGGCTGACCCCACCCAGCAGGGACCGCTTGGTCGGCGGGCGCAGGCGGTACCCCGGGACGACCTCCTTCAGCGCCCGGTGCATGGCCTCAAAGTGGCGGTGCCGGCGGGCGACCGCCCACTCGCCCCGCCCGTCCGCCACGCGCACCAAAAACAGGGCGACGTCCTTGGTGCCGCTCGTGTCGACGTGGGCCGCCACGACGGACGCGGTGGGGGTGCCCAGGAAGCCGTAGTAACCCGCCGCCGCGGGGCCGGTGGCGGAGGCGGGCAGGGGCGCGCGGTCGGCCCAGCCCGTGGGGAGCGGGGGGAGGGCCGCCGCGGCGGCCGCGGCCGCGGCGGTCGGCGTGGTCGGCGTGGTCGCCGCCGCCGCCGCCTTGGCCGCATCGGGCGGCAGGGGGGAGGCTGGCTGGCGGGGTGGGATGGCCGTACCGGCGGTGGCAGGGGCGCCGCCGCCGGCCTCCTCACCCGCCTCCCCCTCGTCCTCAACCACCCTCCCCCCCGCCGCGGCGGCGGCCGCCCGCAGGGAGGCGAGGCCCAATGGGTCCTCCCCCCCCCCCCCGCCGCCGCCGCCCGCCCCGGGCCCGCCGTAGGATTGCCACCCGCCTGCCCGTCGGGCGGCGGTGGCGGCGGGCGGCTGGCGGGCCGCCAGGAGGGGCGGAGGCAGGGCGGCGAATGTCACCGCCAGGGTGGGGTGGGGAGAGCCGTTTTCGGCAGCAGGCGGGCGGGGCAGGGGCGGGGGGGGAGGGGAGGCGCCGCCGCCGCCGCCACCCCTGTCGTCGCCCGACCCGGAGGCACGGGCGGGCGACCCGGCCTCGGGCGTCAGGCCGCGGGTGGGAGAGGCAGAGGCGGCCCGCCCAGGCGGAGGGGGTGGGGGCGAGACCGCCCGCCCGAGCGCGGCCGCCAGGCGGGAGGGGCCCACGGGCAGCAGGCTGGGGCCGGTGGGGGGCGGCCCGCCGCCGCCGCCGACGCTGGTGGCCTCCGATCCCTCTGACCCCCCACCCTCCGGGCGGAGGATGGAGGACGCGGGCGGGCGGGCGCGGCCCCGGCGTTCAGGGGAAGACGGGTTGGACGAGGACAGGCGGCCGTCGGTGGTCGCCAGCCCGCCTCCTTCGGCCGCACCGCCCGCCGCGCCCGCCCGCCCGGACTTGGTGCCCGCCCGCCCGCGGCGGCGCAGCGGGGTCAGCCCCCGCGTGGAGGCGGGTAAGGAGTCGGCAGGGACGGCAGCGTCGCCGCCGCAGCCGCCGCCGCGGTGGAGGGACGAGAGCCCTTGCTCCGAGGCGGACCGCGCGAGCGCCGTGGTCGGCGAGTGGAACCCGCCGCCGCCGCCCTCCTGCCCGCCCATTTGGGCGCGCGCCCAGGCAGGGGCGGGCGAGGACACACCCACCGGGGTGACGAGTGGCGCCCCCACCACCGCACCACGATCCGCCTTGCCCGCCGCCCGGGCCGCCTCCAGCCCGGCCGACCGGCGCACGCGCGCCTCAAACTCCCACGCCCCCTGGGTCGGGTGGAGGGACGCGGCGGCGGTGGGGAACAGCAGGGAGGTGGTGGTGGTCTTTGGCATGGTGGTGGCGCCGGCGGGCTTGCCGATGTGCCCCGAGTCCGTGCCCTCGGCGGCGGCGGCGTCGCCCGCACCCGCCGCAGCGGCCGCTGTCGCCGCAGCCACCGCGGCCGCCGCCTCCCGCTGGCGCGCGTCCGCCCCGCGCAGGGCGTTCAGGGCCATGCGAGCGATGGAGTGCGGGGCGAACAGCATCACGATGGGTTTCAGGACGGCAGAGGCCAGCAGCTCGCCAATCAGCGGGCGCAGAGCCGGGTGGTTGAAGTCCGGGCGGGTGAGGAGGCACGCTGCCAGGCCCGACCCGATCCGGCTCAGCACGGCGTGGTGCCCGCACGGCGCCCCGCCCGCCGCCGCCGCCGCGCCGGGGGGCAGCAGGGCCGGGTGCAGATTCCCGGACGCCCGTAGCTCCCGGGCCAAGGCGCGCTCCCGGGCGGCGGGCGGGAGGGCCGCCCAGGCGGCCTTGCCGCCGGGCAGGGAGCCGGCCACGGCCGCGCGCGCGTCGCGGAAGAGGAGGAGGTGGTCGGCCACCAGGTCGACCGCGTCCACCAGCGCGACGCGGCGGACATCAATGCCCCGGGCAGCGGCGGCTAGCTCGCCGAACGCGGAGTTGAGGGCGGCCCGGACGGACGCCGGGAAGGCCGTGTCCGGGGTGAGCCCCCCCCACCAGGCATCGTAAATGAATTCCTGGACGATGCCGCCCGAGATGCCCTCCCAGGCGGCGATGACGGCCGGCTCGCCCACAGCGGCCCGCCAGGCCGCGTCCGCCGCGGGCGAAGG
>Ga0315283_10007158_pt1 | contig 10017 bp, 8 predicted proteins | sample YL17G09_0_MG_FD_204541 | JGI IMG/M metagenome (GOLD analysis project Ga0315283, IMG submission 204541) | Sediment microbial communities from Yellowstone Lake, YNP, Wyoming, USA - YL17G09_0 | ecosystem: Environmental > Aquatic > Freshwater > Lake > Sediment | place: USA: Wyoming | collected...
TGTTGCAGGCCGGCGGCCTCCGCCGGGCTACCCTGCGCTACTTCCGCGATAAGAACGCCGGAGGAACGGGACAGGCCGTATTGCTGCTGAAGCTCCGGCGTGACGTCGACCAGGCCGATGCCAAGGTACGCCTGCTTGACGCTACCGTTGTTGATGAGCTGTTCGGCAACGGACGTCGCGGTGGTCGCAGGGATGGCGAAACCGATGCTTACCGCGCCCGTTTGGGCCGGCGGCTCGTAGGCCACATTGATCCCGATCACCTGTGCGCTCGCATCGGCCAGGGCACCACCGGAGTTGCCTGGGCTTATGGGCGCATCGGTCTGGATCAGGTTGCTGAGAGCGAGTGCCTCGGTACCCCTTGCCCCGTCCACCTGACGGGTGAGGCCGGAGACGATACCGAGAGTCACCGAGTTATCGTAGCCGAGGGGGCTACCGATGGCCACCGCGTATTCGCCCACAGCCGGCAGTTGTCCCGCGAATTTGGCCGCAGGCAGATCGCGGCTGGCGTTGACTTTGATGACCGCTATCTCGGTCGTCGGATCGCGGCCGACCAGGGTCCCGTCGAGCTGTTCGCCAGTAGCGAGGGTGACTTTGATGGCTGAGACCGCATTACCGGTGCTCTCGTCGGTGACAACGTGATTGTTTGTGATGATCATGCCGTCGGCACGGTAGATGACGCCCGAACCTTCGGCCCCGCCGCTCGAACCCCACGCGACCTTGATATTGACCACGCTCGGGCCGAGGACCTTGGCCACGTCTTGAGCGGGGCTGGCGTACGGCTGCGCCGCCGCTGCGGCCTGGCCGGTCGAGCTCAGCAGGACACCCGTTACGGCGACCACGACTAGGACCATCGCCAGCAACGCGACCACCCACCGGGTGCGCCGCGGCAATGAACCTAAGAATCTTCTTGCACTCGTCTTCTCCATGTCGATCCCTTCCGGAAGTAGCTGCTGGGCCGTGCGGCCGTGGGGACCGCTGAGCCTCAGATGGCAGCCTAGAGCGCCTAGTTCCCGCCAAGCCACGGTCTGGCGGCGCCCCTTATGCCGGCCTTATAGGCGCGGCCCTATCACGAGGCGCTGGGTAGCACTCGCCGAGGCGCCTACTTCTGCAGCAGTTCGTATCCGGCCGCTTCCCAGGCTTCGAAACCCCCATCCAGGTTGTAGAGGTTCGTGTAGCCGGCCTTGACCCACGCCTCCACCGAGATGCGGCTCATGCGATCGCTGCGACAGTAGACGACGATCTTGGCATTCTTGTCCGCCGGAAGCTGGTCCACCTGCTGGGCGGCCTGGTCGTAGGGCAGGAATAGGTCGGTCTGCTCGATCTCCCCCGCGTACGGGATGTGGACGTTGATGAAGAGGAAGTCCTTGCTCTCGAGCATGGCGGCGAGTTCGTCGGGGGTGATGTCGACGTAGGTGCCCGATCCATCCGAGGTGGCGACCACGACCCCCACCCCGCCGGGCCCAGGAGCTCCGACCTGTGTGCTGGTGCTACCGGTCGTCTCGCTGGGCTGACCGGGGCTCACGGTGCTGGCAGTAGTCGCGGCCGCGCCGTCGCCGCTGTTCGACGAGCAGGCCGACAGCAGGGGTAAGGTGAACAGCAGAGCCGCGATGACGAGAGCTGCAAACCACGCGGCGGCATTCCAGCGGTGTGAAGCGGATTGATGTAGTGCGGGTCCCATAGTGATGCGTCCTCCGGGGCTTTGGTCTGGCGGCGTTGACAGGCGGCGGTCGGCAGGCGCAATCGCGCCTTCGATGCACCATAACCCATTTTGACGTTCACCGACCTTGGACTGGTTTGACTTGGTGCCCGGACGGGCACAGAGTAGGGCGCGTGCCTGCCGTCGACGGGAAGGAACGAAGACCATGAACGCTTCCGACCATCTCATCAACACCATCATCGTCATGGGCACCGGCAAGGTGACCACGCCGCCCGACGAGGCGACCATCCAGGTCACCGTGGAGAACGACGGGGCGACGGCGGCCGAGGCCCTCGACGCGAACTCCAAAGACATGCAGAGAGTCCTTGACCGGCTGAAAGCAGAGGGCATCGCCGACGGCGCCATCGAGACCGCCAACGTCGTCGTCTATCCCAATCGCTACTACGACCAACAGTCCGGTCAGGAGAAGACTACGGGGTATCGGGCGCAGAACACGGTCACCGTCGCCTTCAGCGATCTCTCAATCATTGGAGATGTATACGCCGCCATGACCGAAGCCGGGGCGACCGGCGTTTCCGGCCCCAGCTGGCAGCTGTCGGAGGACAACCCCGCGGTGACTGCCGCCCTGTCAAGAGCGATCGCAAACGCCCGGGTCAAAGCGGAGGCCATCGCAGCCGACCAAGGGGTGCAGCTTGGAGAGGCTCTCGTCATAAGCGAGAGCTCCGTGTCACAGCCCTATCTGTTGTATGCCGAGAAGGCGGCGGCTGGAATGCGCTCCGACTCCTCGGTCACGCCACCGCCCATCAGTCCGGAAAACATGGAGGTCTCTGCAAGCGTGACGGTGACCTACCGGATGAGCCGATAGCCGCTAGCGCGGGCCCTGCGGAATAGTCGGGGCGAGGGGACGGGTCGAGGCCCCTAGCTCAGCGTGATCTCGTGGGCCCCCAGAGAGGCGTAGTCCGACGGATTACAACTCAGCACGATGATCTGCAGCCCGTGGGCCGCCCCCAGGTCCAACATACGCTGCAAGATACGGACCCGGTCTGGGTCGGAATAGGCGAACGAATCGTCAAAGACCACGGGCAGGCACCCGTCGTGATCCACACACAGCAGTTCGGCCACCGCGAGGCGAACGGCTGCGGCCACCTGTTCCCGAGTCCCTCCACTGAGATCGCCAAACTCTTCCGCCCCGGGTTGGTCGGGGCGCACCAGCCTGCAGCTCTGGAAGCCGTCGTCGAACTGAACCTCAGCTCTTGCCTCTGGCCCGAACAGGCATTGCAGGTAGCTGGTGATCTTGTCCGCAAGCGGCTTGGAATACTGATCGGCCAAGGAGCGTTGCTCGCGGTGGAAGAGATCGTCAAGCAGGACGATGGCTCTTGCCCGACGGCTCACGCTTTCCAGGTGTTGGCCCGCAGCCTGCGATCGCGCCTCGGCTTGAGCAAGAGCGGCTTGAGGGTCGCTCGTACCCTCAGAATGCAGGAGGGTCCGACTGACCGCCTGGTTCATCTGAGCGTCTTGCCGCTGCTTCTCAGCCACTTCGCGAGCTCGTTCCAGTCGCGCGGAGTCTTGTCGAAGAAGTTTGGGCTGCAACTCCTCGAGCGAAGCGCGAATGCGATCCAACTCGGCCTTGGCATCGTCTCTCGCCTTGCGGGCCTTCACCAGAGCACGGCTCCGGGTCTGATCGTCACCGTGGTCGGCCACGAGCATCCGCTCTTGAGCCTCTAGGCCGCCCAGCTCTTGAGTGCCCCCGAAGATGTCTGTCCGAGCGGCGAGGAGTTGGGTTTCAAGCTCACTCGCCTGCGAGCGAAGGGTGTCCCGCGTCGCCTTCAGCACGGTCTCCTCCGACTCGGCCGCTTCCAGGGCGGTCTCTACCGAAGAGAGCCCGGCTTGGGCCTCCGCAAGAGTCTGGGGTTCCTCTTCCCCGACCACCTGTTCCAGGCGCCGCCTCAGCTCCGCCTGGGCCGCGGTCACCTCGTCTTTGGCCCGACTGCGAGTAGCAGCAAGGTCCTCGGGGTCCCATTCCTTCAGGGCGGTCTCGGCAGCGTCCCGCCGCGTCTCCAGGCCATCTCGATGCGCCACGGCGGCGGCGGCGTGCGCGATCGACTCCAACCCGTGCTCGTCGAGCGTCCGCCGCAGACTCGCCTCGAGGGTCCGCACCTCCTCTCGGGCAGAGGCCAGGCTGTTTCCCCCTCCGGGTCTGATCCTCAGGTGAAGGAGGTCCCCCACCGTCACCTCGGTAGGGTCGGAAACGGTGCGGGTATCCCCCGCGGCCAGTTCGTCGTCGCCTACACGGACCGGCTCAGTCGTCGCCACCACCGCGACCTCGGTCGCCATGGCTTTGAGGGCGGCCGAGGCCTGACCGAGTCGGCTCTCGAGTTCTTGGAGCACCCGAAGACCCTTGCCGTCGATGGCGGGCAGTGCGGCGATCTCCTCGCGCAGCGCGACGAGTTGGTTCTGGAGAACCTGCACGTGTTCGTGGCGCTCGTCCAGTTGGCGACAGCGCTCCTGCGCGTCGAGTCGCTTCACATGGGCCGTGGCCAACTCTTTGCGCAACCGGACGGTCCGGGTGGTCTCCTGCGCCCCGTCGTGGGCCTGCTCCGCGGTCCTGGCCGCCTTCTGGCGTTCGGCGAACTGCGCTTCCAGGACATCTTGCGCTTCCTTCATCGGCGTGAGCGATGTTTCCAGTGCGCCGATGGATCCGCGGAGGTCGGCGATCTTCGCTTCCAGGCTCTCGAGAGAGGCAAGGTCCTTCTCTGCGCTGTCCAGGCCTGATGATTGGATCGTCTCGCGTTGCTCCAGGCCCGAAGCCTTGGCGATCTTCTCGTCGACTCCCTCGCGCTCCTCCGCGATCAGCTTCAGATCCGACGACGTCCGCTCGATGGTAGAGGCGGCCTGCAGGTAGGTCTTTACGGCTTGGCCGAGTGCCTCGACTTTCTCCCGGGCCGCGGTCAGCTCGACGCCGGCCTGCTCGGCGTCCGCCTGCGCCTTCTGCAGATCGGACCCCTTCTTGGGCGCATTCCCGCTCGTGAAGATCTGGTCTCGGACCTGAGCGAAGCGGGCGGCCACCTGGCCGTCAAGCTTCGACTGCATGGCCACAGCCCCTCCCACGCACTGCAGTTGCTGCAGCAGAGCGGCCTCCTCGGCGGCTACGTCTACCGAGGGATCGCTTCCGCTTTCACCCTGCCAGACCCACAGATGAGCCCATTGTTGATCGAGCGTGCCGGCCGTCGGCCGCCCGGGCTCGGCAACTCCCAGAAGGCCGGCCAGCCGTGCCTGAGCCTCTTCCCCCTGCCAGGTCTGTCCGCCGACCCGGGTGAGCTGGATCGTCCCGTTCTGGCCGGCGAACCGCTTGACCAACTGGTACTCCGCGCCCTCCGCTTGGAAGCGAAGTTGCACCTCTGGCTGTCCGGGAGAACGGCGGGACACCATGTCGTTCCTGGTCTTGCCGGTGACGGTCGCCTTGAGGAACAGCCCCCGGTGGATGGCCTGTATGAGCGTGCTCTTGCCGCTTTCGTTCGGGCCACCGATGAGCGTGCGGGCCCGGTCGAAGTCGACGGTGAGTTCGCGGTGGATCCGGTAGTTGCGGACGGTGGCCGAGAGCAGCCTCATCGCCCCGCCTCCTGCGTCCGAGCGTAATAGAGCTCGCGCAGGGCGACCCGAGCGTCGGCGGCTTCGGGACTGTCGCCGCCGCTGAGTCCTACAAGTTGGCCAGCCACCCTGGCGACGAGCGGGTCTCCCCCGCACTGGGTCAAGGCCTCGATCTCCTCGCTCGTGGGAGCAAGAGTGGTGCGATCGGCCAGCTTCAGCCGCAGGAGCCGGGCTTCGAGAGATTCGAGAACGCTTTCCAGCCGGCCGTACGCCTCGATACCCAGGACTCCATCCAAGGACAAGCGCAGCAGATCCTCGTTAGCCCTCTGCCCCAGAAGTGAGGCCAGTTGGATCTCAACCTTCGGGAGTTCGCTGTCGTCTGCAAACGAATACGACACGTCAAGCCAGCCCAGCTTGGCGGTGCGGACTTTGGTGACCCGGGGTGGAGTGCCGCGTCCAGCCTCGACCACGAGGACGTTGCCCGGGTCGTTGTCGGCCCCTTTGGCGAACCGGTCCGGCTCTGGAGTCCCCGAGTACCAGACTTTCGCACTCACCTGCTTCGTGCCATGCCAGTCGCCGAGAGCGACATAGTCCACCTCTGCGTCCGGCAAACGGTCCAGGTCGATGAGATTGGTCGTCGGCGTGGCTTCGCCCTCGTCTTCCCATTCGCCCGAGAAAGCCTGAGTGCTGCCGTGAGCGAGGACGATGCGGGGTTTGCCGGCCGGTAGGTCCTTGTAGGCACCGGGAGCGCGCAGCCATTCGGTAGGGTCGGCCACGACGGTCCGGCGTAGGAGCGGGCACGGCAGGATGACGGCAGAGTCCAGTTCGTACGGTGCAGGCTCAAGAAGGACGACGAGATTGGGCGCCAACTCGGCCTGCTCCCTCCGGAAGAAGTCCTGCTCCCATACACTGCCTGGACCACCGTTGTCGTGATTGCCGGGGATGACGATGACCGGCAGCCCCACTTGGCCGATGGCGCTGCACGCGTGCGACACGGAGCCTTTGTCCGCGCTTGGCGAGTCGAAGAGGTCGCCCACCACCAGGACGAACTGAGCCTGCTCCTCTCTGGCGACAGCCCCCATCCGCTTGATGACCTCGATGCGCGCCTGCTGCACGAGCGACCGCTTGTACGGATCGCTGATGCGCGCGAAAGGCGCACCGATCTGCCAGTCAGATGTATGGACGAACTTCATCGACCCCGTCCTATGAACGTCGCACGTCTTGCGCCACCCGCTGCCCGCACGCGGAGCACCCGCCGCATCTCAAGGTACCACCGCTGCCGGACGATTCGTCGACCTCGGCGGGCTGCACCGGATTCATGATGCGGGAGTTCGAGTGGTCCGTCGGTGAGCTTGAGGACCTCGAAGGAGGCAGCGCGTAGCATCGCGCAGGCCGGCTTGTCCCCCGTTTCCTGCCTACGCCCGCGCAACCCACTCCCAGAAGGCTCGGTGCTATTATGGCTCCAATACGGAACCACAGACGGAGTCCTGCGATGCCGGTTAGTCTCTCCATAAAGAGCGTCCCCGACGACGTGGCACGTCGCCTGCGCGAGCGCGCGGCCCGCAACCATCGCTCTCTTCAGAACGAACTGCTCGTGATCATCGAGTCGGCGGCGGATGAGGAGGAGTGCGTCACGGTCGACGGACTCCTTTCTGCCGCGCAGCGGCGAGGCCTGACCCCTGCCGACGAAGCCACGGCCATCGTTAGGGCCTCCCGCGACAGACACGCTGCCGATGCCTGATCCTGTCGTGATGGTGGTGGACGCTTCGGTACTGGCCGCCCTCGCCTTCGCGGAAGCCAGGGCCACCGAGGCAGCCGATCTGCTTCGTAGCAGACGTCTTTTCGCGCCTGGCTTGCTCTGGTACGAGATGAGCGAGGTGGCTCGGGTCAAGAGCGCCAGCCGGCCCGAGGAGACGGCCGCGATCATGGAGCAACTCGCGATGGCGCATCGGCTCCCAATCGTCCTGCGTAGCCCAGACTGGGCCAACCTGACCCAGTTCGCGCTCGACGCGAGCCTCACTGCTTATGACGCAGCCTACCTATCCTTGGCGATCTCCCTGGAAGCTCCGCTCGCAACGTTTGATCACCAGCTGAAGCAGGCCGCAGGCGACTTCCGACACTGACGTCCCCCGAAACGAGAGACGCTCTCGGAGCTATCCGGAGACGGAGGCCGCCCTTGCCGCCAGCGTCACCTGCAGAGTCCTGCTCTGGCCATTACGGTCGATGATCATTGAGACCGAGTCTCCTGCCTTCATCGTCGCGATGAGGCTGACGACCTGGTCTGCCTGGGTCACCGGCGTCCCGTTGACGCTGACGATGATGTCACCCTGCTGGATACCGGCTTTGAAAGCCGGCCCGCTGCCATCGACGGAGGTCACCAGGACCCCGGTCGAGCCCGAGAGGCCATACTGCTGCTGCAGTTGCGGGGTAACGGTCGCCACTCCCACACCGAGGTAGCCCTGCTGGGCGGACCCGCCGCTGGACTGAGACTGCGGGATGGGAACGATCTGGCCCTGGCCTTGTCCTTGCTGCGGTACGACCATCCGCCCGCCCTGATTGGGACAGCCCTGCCACTGATCGCCGCCTCGCTGGTTGGTCCCGCCTTGCCGACCGCCCTGTTCACGCGGGTTCATCCTCTGCTCGACGCTCTTCCCCCCGCCGCGGCGTCCGTCATCCCCTTGTGAGGACGCGAACCATCCGATCGTGAAAAAGGCGCCTGCAACCACGACCACGACGGCCGCGATTATGCCGCCGCGCGCCCATCCGTGGAACCAGCCATTCCGGCGCTGAGCGCTCTCAACCTGGGGCGGTGCAACCGGCTGAGGCGCCTGCGCGGGCGTCTCGGTCCCGGCGACGGTGCTCGTATCTTCCATATCGTTCAACGTAATCTCCTAGTCTTGCCTGATTGAACAGGAGGATACCCAGCGGCGAGTAAGGTCGCTGTAAGGCGCGAAGTTCGGCTTCTCCCTCTACTTGGGCATGAAGAAGTCGGGGAAGCCGAGGTGCAGTTCGGCAGCCGGCTTCGTACGGGGGCCTTCCACGTGTATCCGCGGCAGGATCGCTGGGAACGTCTGCTTGAGAGCTTCCGACCACTTCGACCGGCGATATCGTGGTCAGTCAGAGCTATTTATAACCGTGAGGAGCGATCACTATCTGTTGATAGTGAAGCCCAAATAATCATCCGGCCAGCCGCATGGGGAAACCGGGCCCCCTCAATCCTTCTCTGGGGGAAAGAATCGTCTCACCCGGTCAATCTCGTCGAGGGCACTACAACTAGGCCTCCGGAGCCTTGGGCACCTTGGGCGCCTTCGGAGCTTTGGGCTTCTTGGGGCCTTTCGGCTTCTTGACGGCCTTGGAACCTTTGTCCTTTGAGCCAAGCTGGAATTCCAAGTGATGCTCCCTCTGGGTCGAAACGTGATCGGAGCGTAAGACTATAGCGGCATGTGGAGTCAAGAGGCTGGCTCGCGTTTTCCGGACCGGTAGTGTGGCGACTCACTGATAAGTCATCAGTGGTCAACAACCACGCAGTTCTAGAGCCGGGCCTCCTTGCCCACTCGCTCCCACGCAGCGTCGCGGCCCTTGCCCAGAGCACGGATCTTACCCTCTTTGCGCAGACTCTGAAGAACCCGGTTGATTGTTGGCCGACTCACCCCGGGCGACATCTTTTCCACGTCCCGCACCCTAAACGGGACCGGGAGACGTTCAACGGCTTGGATAACCCGCTGCGACTGCCCTCCACGCCGGCTGGTTATGACCCCGGCCCGGGCCTCAAACTCCCTATAGGCGCTGAGGACGACTACTCCCAGGAAGTATTCCCACCAGGGGACGAGGGTATGGATACCTTCATGCCACCCCTGTGATGACTTGGCTAGGGCGTCGTAGTAGCTCTCCCGCGTCTCTTCGACCTTCTTCTCCAGGCTGATGAAGCGACCGACTCCGTAGCCGGCATGGTAGAGAAGGAGCAGCGTCAGAAGACGGGAAAGGCGACCGTTACCGTCCAAGAACGGGTGCACACAAAGGAAGTCGAAGACATAGGTGGCCAGAACCAGTAACGGCTCGATCTGGTTCTCACTCCAGGCAGCAGAGAAACCCCGTTGCAGACCTTCCATCGCTTCGGACGTCATGAATGCTCGGACTGGTTCGAAGCGCACCGCGATGGTGCCATCCGAGCGTCGCTCGGTGATCCGATTATCGGTGACCTTCCACTCGCCGCCCCGAACGATTGTGTACTGGAATAGGTCTCGGTGCAACTGGCGGACAAGGCCCAGGCCGAAGGTCATGTTGGCATGGTTGGCGTGAATGGTGGCAAGGACATCTCGGTAGCCGGCGATTTCTTGTTCAGGGCGGTTCTGCGGCTGGACGCGCTTCTCAGCCAAGCCCACCAAGCGCTCGTGGGGCGCCGTGATTCCCTCCAATCTATTCGATGACTCGGTGCTTTCGATGATGGCCTCATCCCGCAGAGCTTCGAGCACTTGAGGCGACTGCTGCTCGTAGAGTCGCTCTTGCCCCTTGTACTCGCCTATGAGCCGGATACTCTGCAGGAGCGGTTGGGATATCGGCTGGGATTCGATGAAGCCCGGTCTGAAGGAATTCATGAGCTCTCCAGGCAGTCAATATGATCATTAGACCACTTGATGATCATATTAATTGCACGGCGATAGTGTTTGTGTCAAGACGGCACCGGAACCGCTGGTAACGTCACCGCGGTTGCACCCCGGACAACGAAACGCCACAAGTACGGCACCAAAACGTTATCAAGATAGCCTCTTATG
>Ga0315283_10007160_pt1 | contig 10015 bp, 8 predicted proteins | sample YL17G09_0_MG_FD_204541 | JGI IMG/M metagenome (GOLD analysis project Ga0315283, IMG submission 204541) | Sediment microbial communities from Yellowstone Lake, YNP, Wyoming, USA - YL17G09_0 | ecosystem: Environmental > Aquatic > Freshwater > Lake > Sediment | place: USA: Wyoming | collected...
ATGATGAAAGCCAAAATGGAGGCTGAGAACCCCGGACATGGTGGTTGGTTCCGGATAGGCGAAGAACTTGTAATAAAAGGCAGTCTATTCAGAGTAAGAACTATAACCCCGACGCAACTTCGTCTCAAACTTGTTTGCAGAAAACAATAAATATTTTCCGGGCGTATTCCCTCTCGCTTCTAACGAGCTGAAAGGATAATTGGATACATGCAGGTTCAAGTCCTGTCGCCTGGACTTAATACAAATTTCTAAGTTGGAGAGTGGTATGAAAAAACGATACTTCGTATGGTCGATCAGGGATAGGTTCAAGACCTACGAAAACGCACTCACAGAAATTGGACACATGCCAACCAGAGATCTTTCTCAGGCTGGCTTTTGTTTTTATGATATAGAGAACGAAAGAAAGTGGAAAGTAATAAAACCCCCGCATAGAAGAAATATCCCCTATTTTATTTACCCGCATAGTCCGACCTCGCATGTATGGTGGGACAGTATGTACCCGGCGTGGCCAGTTGTGACCAATTTCGTGAATGCAGAGGGTCAGAAGAAAGTAATGGAAACTTATGGATATCCCTACCCGATAACTGTTATAGGTTGGACCTCCTCAGATATACTTCCTTTTACTCCTACTTCAAAAGTAAAGACATTGTTATTGGCTCCCATGCATCCATTGTTGAGTAGGGGATATCCAAAAGAAGAAGGTGAATATAACCCGGTCGTGCTGCAAAAACTTCTTGACCTTGAAAAGCATTATGACAAGTTGATTATTCGTTATGGCGGAGATCTAGCTTCGCACAATTTTGGTAATTTACTTCATCATCCAAAAGTGCAGTTACAGGCAGCTCAATACACTAAGGCAAGTAGCATTCAGTCGATCCTTGATTCGAATGTAGACGTGATCATTTCAACAAGTACACACGGATATACAGCAGTCGCTCTTGGAAAACCAACCCTTTTCTTTTATGAGGATCTACCGATTCACGAATGGAATATGTATCCAAAACACCAGAATGAATACAAACCATTTCGCAGATTCCCGATCAACTTCGATGGAACCTGGGATAGTATTATGGCGGCTTCGGTATATAATGAAAAAGTAGAAAATTGGAAGAAACTATTTATAGGTGAACCTTTCGACAAAAAATTATTTATAGACACGGTGAGGAAAAATATCACATGACCACCAGACAAGAAGAATATGATAAATTCTATACAGACAATCCAGAAAAATGGGCAGATAGTAAACGTAATGTTTTTGCTTACGGGATCCTCAGAAAGCATTTCGAAGAACCTCCTAAAAGTTTTATTGATATTGGTTGCGGCAATGGTCATACCGTTCAGTATTTCTCAAAAATATGGCCTGATGCAAAAGCCTATGGTTTGGATCTATCCCCGGTAGCCATAAACCTTGCAAAAAGGAAAGTACCCCAGGGTGAGTTTATTATTTCCAACTTGGAAGATTGTTCAGAACCTCCTACTTGCGATCTCGTTATGTCTCTTGGTGTTTTTGAACATTTTGAAAATATAAACGTCTCGCTCAAGAAGTTGAAACAGTTTGTTGGAAATCTGATGTATGTCGAAGTCCCGAACTGTATCGGATATCCGGGAAGTGAAAAGAAAGAAGGATATCGCCGTCTCAATCGTGGTAATCGACAAATGGAATGGCATCTTTACCGGGAAACGTGGGAAAAGTTCTTTTGTAATAACGGGTACAGAATAGTCGATAAGATCGTTGGCCCAAGTGTTTACACTGAATTTATATGGGTACTGACAACATGAAAGCTGGAATCGTCTACATATCCTTTGGGATCGAAGCCGCAGAAACCGCAAAAAGAAGTATTGATTCCATAAAAAAACTCGGTATCAACATTCCAATCGTTTCAATCGGATCCACGAAAGTGATCGGTACAGATTTTATAAAATGGACTGGCAACAATCCATGGAGAAATGAAACACTATCCCCAAAACTATGGTTTGCAGCTGGCGAAGTAAAACCCCATCTTTATGATCTAAGTCCATTCGAGTACACACTTTACCTGGACGCAGATACCATGATCCGTAAAGATCTCACTCTCGGATTCTCATTTTTAGATGACTACGATATTTGTGTAGCCAATCATTATGGAGATATGCGTTTGAAAAATGTGTGGAAAGACCCACGTTACTTTTCCCCAGAACACAGTGACAAACGTGCCGAAAGAGATGCAACCATCAAGTTGTTAGGTGATGAAAATACTCCTTTTATCAACTCGGGAGTTATTTTCTTTAAGAAGAATTATGCCGTACAGCAAGTATTCACTGATTGGTATTTGGAATGGATAAAGTATCGTGCGTGGGATGAACAAATGGCACTCCATAGAGCCATTCATAAATGTCCTAGAATAAAAGTTCGTTATATGCCTGAAATATGGAATAAGAAGTTTGAGGATGATCAAACCATCATCTGGCACAAAATGGGTGGCGGTAGTGCCAGAAATAAACCAGTGAAAAGGAAGATAAGATGAAAAAACAAAGAGTAAGACCCCCGTCGAAATTGACAGATAAACCAGACCTTCTTTTGCCAAATCCGAATCTTTTGAAACTCAAATTCTTTCAACCAGACCGGATAGAGAACCTGATACTCAATGAGATCGATGTTGACTATCGCTTCGAGGAACTTGGTTTGAAACCAGAGAGTATTGTTATCGATATCGGAGCGCATACTGGCGTTGTTTCAATGTCGATCGCCAAAAAATATGGTTGTCGTGTGCATTGTTTTGAACCGGCACTTTATAATTACGATCGTCTGTGCCAGAACATAACAAGAAATGGTCTTGAAGAACTTGTTTTTCCGCATCATCTTGCAGTTACAGGGGATGGTAGGGATGTGATCATTGGCAACGATGGTTGGAATTGGGGTGCGAACAATATCTATGGCGATAAGGGCGATAAAGTGAAAAGTATCGCTATTTCAGATGTTATAAAGGCGTACTCAAAGAATGGTCATGTAGATCTCTTGAAGATCGACTGCGAAAAGGCAGAATTTGAGATTCTTGGGAATATGGAATTGCTCAAGGGTGTTCAGGCGATTCGAGGCGAGTTCCACTGTATTGTCTTAGGTGATATCGAGGAACTTCTTGCCAAAGTCAAAACAGTTGTCCCAAACACAAGAGTTACCATGCAGTATTCAAACAGACAAAAGAAAAATATGGAAAGAATCGCACTTGAGAAGGGAAATGCAAAAACTACCTTATAAACCCTCTGGTACCCCCGATTCCTGGGAGAAACCAGTAGACTTTTTTGCCCGTAGAGAACATTATCTTGACCATATAGCAGGTACTTGGTTGGCTTTACCAAAAGAATATCGTGGATCTTTCTATGTACCAGAGTACATGGCAAAATACTCCAAGAAGTACAATTTTGAAATAGTTCCCTTGAAACATAAATCAAATACTCCTATTATGGTACATATACCAGTTGGTGGCGGACCCATGGTAGTTCCTGCTTATGGGGATATGCAAAAAGCGTATATAACTGACCAGAATAGACCTTACTTTCTGACAGAACATGGTGTCGGACTTACTTTCAAACATCCTGGTTATGCGGGTGGGGAAGGAAGTAGACGGTTTATCAGTTTCTTTCTTTGCCCGAATAAACATACATATGACAAAAACAGAAAAACTTATCCCGCTGCAGCGATCGCAATAACTGGAACTCCAAAATTAGATAAGTGGTTCAATGCTCCTGTTAAAAAACGTGATGATCCTCCAACGGTTGCCATCTCTTTTCACTGGGATGGACATATGATATGCCCGGAGGCTGGAAATGCTTTTTTTTATTACAAAGACGTTATTCCTGAACTAAAGAAACATTTTAATCTTATTGGTCATTCACATCCTCTGATCGCAGATAAGTTATACCCATTTTACGAATCTCATGGGATAAAGATAGAAAGAAGTTTTGATAAAGTCATGGAAATGGCGGATTTATATGTGAATGATTGTTCCTCTACGATGTACGAGTTTTGTGTGACAGGAAAACCAGTGGTTATTCTAAACTCGCCGCATTTTAGAAAACACATAGATCAGGGTATCAGATTTTGGGAATATACCGATATTGGTCCTATGGTCGAAGATCCAAAAGACTTAATACCTGCCATAAACGAAGCATTATCGTGTACACTATATAAAAGTAACATTGAAAAAATGATCGCAGACCTTTATCCTCACTTCGGAAACGCAGCCAATACGACTGCCGAAGCCATAGTTAATTTTGTGGAAGGAAAAAGACGATGAAGAAAGGACTTTTACTTTCGAGAACAGAAGAAACGGAAAATAAGTATTATCTTGGCAAGATACCTGAATGGATCGATTTTGCAGTAGTCGATATGGGTAAAGGTAAATACGACGAACATTTGAAAACCGTTGCTGCGAATCTCTTGATTTATCCAGATCTTCAACACAGGATCTACATTTCTCCAACTTGGAGAAAAGAAGAAATTGACCTTACTGGAATAATGGAATATTTGGAAGAATGGGGGATACGTCACATTTATGTCCGTATCCGAGAAAGTGAACCATTTAATTGTCTTAAATTTATCAAGGCAATTTGCAGTGTTGTAAGCGACCCGATTTTTTATCTTTATGGTGCTTATTCGTATCCTTCAGCAAGTTCAATGATGCTTGAATTTGCACAAGCATCTGTTGATTCTGAAACTCTCAATAGTCTTATATTTTCTCCTCTGGTAGTTTGGCAACATATGGAAGATCCAGAAATCTCTAAAAAACACAAAAACAAGGGTTATTCGCCAGGTCTTTATATTGGCGATCATGAAAACAAAAACCTTGCTCTACTTTTCCAGAAAGCGGAAAAGTTATATCCAGAAGTGTTTCTATTTCCCGCAGAAGGGATAGAACATTATGAGGTGATTGAAATGGCTACTACAAAAAAGAAAACAAAAAACAAATCAGATAACAAGGGATTGGTATGGACTTGCGTAAGAACTGTTGCTTTACGTCAAGCTCCCTCTCCTGCATCCAGGATACTCGGACGTCTTCAAGTCGGAGATATTGTGGAGATTGTTGAAAGAGAAACGATCGATACGACCATTTATGGTAAAACTCTCAAGGGTGAATGGGTTATGATTTCCAGAAATGGAACTGATTGCTTAATATATAAATAGGAGTCCGTATGTCTCACTCAAAAAGAATCGTCCTGACAGTTACGCCTAATAAGAAGGTGGACGTGGACAAACGGGCAGAGTTCGACAGAGAAGGTACTGTTTTACTTTTTCTATCTCTACGTATAAAACCTGGCAGTACCGAAGGTGATGCAAATAAATTCTACTTTATATTTGATCGTGATGAGATCAAGGATGCACAGAATAAAATGGCATCTAACTCTGAAATTCTTGTAGATTATAGGGACGTAATCTTAGCAAGAGAAATGTGGCAAAATGTTTATGGGATATACAGGGATCGTCGTCACGAATTGGAACAATAATGTACTCGTTAACACCAGCAGAGATTGAAATATTTGAGAAGGGTGCTACTGACCCCAATATCTTTATGGATTATTGGTTCAGAAAACCTGGTCAAGAACATGGTTGGATGTTTGATGCTAACTTTGAGGAGGCCGGAAAATGGCAGGAAACGATGTGTATGGCTTCTCAACCATTTATAGTTGCAATCTGCGGTATTGCTTGTGCTTCCATTGATAGTAGAGTTTATGACACAGAACTCAAGAGGTATATTTCCTTTGAAGAATTATTAAAGTTAGATCGTGCACCTATAGTTCTCGCAAGAGGACTTCACGGTTGGAAAAAAGTTCAAGCAACCCACCCATTCCTAAAAGGTAAAGCTAAAGCGGTAAAAATAACATTGTCCGATGGCAACTCAATCAAAGTTTCTCTTGATCATCGTTTTCTAACTGCCACCCAAGGTTTTGTACATACTCGAGATCTAAAAGTTGGAGTTGCTTTAATCGCTCCTCATACTTCTTCTTTGTTATCTCCCAGTGATAAAGAAGATGTTCAGAATTGTTTGGAAAAACCATCAAATTATCAGGGTCGTTATTCTTTCCATTGTCATCAATATGGTGAACGACTTCTTTCTCAGTCAAAAGACGTCCAAGTTTCTGTTCCATTACAAAACGATGTTCAGCAATCCAACCATTCGATTTCCTCTTTCCTAAATAATTTGCGAGGGCAGGAACAAAAACATAAGTATCATCCCTCCTCGAATAATAAAGACCATCAACATAAGTCGAAGAATGTAATCCTTGACCACCGTGAATCTTATTCCTTTGTACCCCAATCTTCATCAATTGACGACGTACTTGTTCGGGATCGCAATTCAATCCAAGGGCATCAACAATTCTCCGACAACTCCAACCAAGAGATGCAAGATGTTTCAAAACAGGTTGATATTTGTCCAGTTTTGAACCTTTCTTCTTACGACGATTCTTATCAAAAACAATATTCCAATGGTTCTTCTTTATCAAATAAGAAAGACATTGTTGAGTTACTTCAAGATTCTTCGCAACTGCCGTTATGGTCCCGAATTGGTCAACAAGTTCTTGAAGTTCATTCTGATCCATTTCAATCTCCTTGTGATAATACGTTGAATTATTATACACCTATAATAACAAATATTGAAGATATTGGAGAAATAGATTTATACGATATCCATGTTCCTCAATATGAAAACTATGTAATGGAGGGAGTAGTTTCAAAAAATACCGGAAAAACTTTGGGTATTGGTATGGGGGGAGCATACCATGGTGCAATGTCACAACATTTCAAGTTTTTGAATGTTGGACCAACGGCATGGCAGTCCAACCTTATGTTTCGTGGAATATTGGAACAAGCGGAGGATACGCCTTTTGAGAACCTGATTGCAGGTAAACCAAGTCGTCCGTGGCCATCAATTCGTATCGAATTCATGGTTGATGGAATAAAACACTCATCTTTATTGGAATTTATGTCTCTTGGCGAAAAAGGTACTGCTGACCACATCTTCTCTTATCGTGGTGATTGGATAAATATCGATGAAGCAGGAAAAATAGATGGTCTTAATGATGTAGTCACAAACCTGGTTACTCGTCTTACCGGTAGTACCGCAGAGGGTAGAAAGTATCTTGGTCGATTATCTCTGACCTCAAACCCTTGGGAAAATATCGATATGTGGACTTTCTACGATTCCTGTGCCAGAGATGCCCAAGATGGTCTGGTATTCAATATCGATACCACTGCCAATAAAAACGTATCTGAAAAACAAGTTCGTTTTGCTTTGAAGATGATCCCCGAAGAATTACATGATAAGTTTATGACCGGACGTAGACCGGAAGGTAAAGGTAACTATTTCTCGTCTACTATCGTAAATCCATGTGAGAACCGATTACTCTCACAGATCATCCAAACCAATATCGAAAATGGCATAAAGGGATACGAAGCCCAATCAGTGCCTCATATGGGTTACTTTTATGTACATCAACCTCGCATTTTAGGTCGGGAATATATTATTCTTGGAGATCCTGGAACTGGTACTGCTCCCTCTCGTAATGCTCCTTGTATCATCTGTTATGACGTTACTGATGCACCATCTTCTGTTTATGTACATTCTTTCTGGTGGGGTAATGGCGGTGGATCCATCATGCCATTTGTTACTCGAATGTTCGCATGGCTGGACGAATATCAACCAACCATACTTGGAGTTGATAATACCGGACCTCAAAAGAACACTGCGGAATTGCTGGAATTGGAATATATTGAAGGACAGAACAAATCAGTCGCAGGAATTACGGGAATGGACTTTTCTTCTGGTAAGAGAATGTCGTACCTGGTTGCCCTCAGACTCATGATAGAATCAAGAGCGATACAGTGGCCTCATATTATTACGGGAATAGGAGCCCAATTAAAAAACTATGACCCGATTCTGGATCGTGCTCAAGGGAAACTTGCTCAAGATATTGTCGCAACTATGGCTATGGGTGCATTTGCTATACGTGCGTATTACAATTTCAATACCGAGGAAGATAGCGAAAGCGATGGTAAAAACCGGACTACGAATCGAGAAACGCGTCGATATAGCCGCACTACGATACGCACCAGAAGCAGAACAATCGGCAAGAGAGTACCGGTCCCCAACCAGAGCAAAACGTAATTTAAATAGGAAATAGGAGACAGGAAGTGGAGATCAAAACAGACAAAAAAATAAGGGCTAAAGATATATTTGAGATTAAATCAAGTGATGGAGAACTTATTGTTGGCAATACTATCCCAATCCACAATATGAATAAAGATATTATCGGTTTTGCCCTTGTTCAAAAACACTATAAGCCAGATCCAGCACTCTTTTTGATAAAAATAACGTTTCTTGTGTCTTCAAAAAAGGTTTAGGATAAAAGAGTTCCTAGTTGGAAAACTTGACAATAGTACCTTTACCACGTATTATGTAAAAGTAATACCATACAACACTAGACTAGAGAATAGACCAAAATCGCGTCTGTTCTCTTTTAATTTAGGAAAATATGAATATTCAACCTACACCGATATCTGGTCCGTACTTTTTACAAGATCTAAAAGATTTTCCATATATGTCATGGAGTAATCAACTATCGGTATACACTGCACTTAAATCCTGGTACGATGGTGACTTTCTCAATGCTACAGTACCAGACGCATCCTCTGGAACAGAAATAGAAAAGTACCCTGTCAAGATAAATCCTTTACGGGGTACTTGTGAAAAACATGCTGTTACTCTTTTTGGTCAAACCCTGGATAGTATCCGTTATAGTGGTATCCCTATAAAAATATTACCTAAGTTAGACAAGGAAGATAAAGTAAGAAGTGAAAAAATAGTCAACGCTCTTTCAAAGGTTTTTGACGATAACGGTATGGGTGGTTTATTTGTATCGAATGGAAAGATCTCACAATATTTAGGTGGATGCGTATTTGCGGCAAACTACAATTTTGAGCAAAAGCGTATTATATCTACCGCTCCATCCCCCAAGGATGTGTACCTGATTCCAGAGGGTTTGGATTACTGGAATATACGCGAAGCGTGGATCGTAAAAGAGATTACTTATGATGTAGCCAAATCGTATATTCCGAAAATTCCTGGAAGTGAAACCGACAAATATTACTATATAGAACACTGGACAAAAACAACCTATAGTGTGCAAGTGAATGGTGTAACAATAGAAACAAATGGAGTGAAAGCAGAAGGTGCACACCCATATGGAATAGTACCGATTATGTACATCCCCCATATTCGTGAAGATAAGTTCCTTGGGGAAAGTATCATTACAGAAATGGTGAAAGGTCTTATCCGGGAAATAAATATGCGAACTGCCGATATTGGTGATGCCGTATCAGATGATTCGCACAAACCAATCTTTATCCGCAATATTCGTGGTGCTTTACAGATGAAAGAGATTGATGGTCGTAAGGTCATCGATCTCGGATCCGGTACGAACCTGGCTGGGAATGAGGCACAACCAGATATGGATGCTGTTGCTGTAGGAACCGCATCAACCACAATGATTGATTTCGAGAAAGAACTTTACAAAATGTATCGTAGAGAAGTAAGTCATCCTGCAGTAGCCGACGGCGAGGATGAGGGTTCTCAAAGATCATCTCTTACTCTTACAACTCGTATGTGGCCTCTTGTCAGTCACGTTGAACTTGAACGTGTGTTCTGGTCAATTGGTATCTCAAAGTTTTGCAAAATTCTTCTTACAATGATGGAGAAAAAGAAACTATTTGGTATCACAAAAGAAGATGTAGATGTTGAATTAACGATCGAGTGGGCACCAATGTTACCTGTGAATCGTACCGAACTTGTGAACGAGGTTACAATGCGTGCCAAAGATAAACTCGGATCGAAGAAACATCTTCTTGAATTACTTGGAGATACACGTGATGTCGATGAGGAACTTGCCTTAATAGAACAAGAGGCACAGAAAGCGGCTGAATTGTTACAGAAAACAAATGCTGCTAAATTTGGAGCAAGTAACAGTGGTGGACCCGCTGGAA
>Ga0315283_10007163_pt1 | contig 10013 bp, 10 predicted proteins | sample YL17G09_0_MG_FD_204541 | JGI IMG/M metagenome (GOLD analysis project Ga0315283, IMG submission 204541) | Sediment microbial communities from Yellowstone Lake, YNP, Wyoming, USA - YL17G09_0 | ecosystem: Environmental > Aquatic > Freshwater > Lake > Sediment | place: USA: Wyoming | collected...
TTCGTGATCCTGGCTTTCGAGACGAGCTGGTCGAGCGGGATACCGCCCACGGTCGTTGCCGACACGACGGGGACCATCTGGTCGCCGTGGCCGCCGAGCACGGTCGCGGTCACCTCTTTCACCGACAACCCGGTCTCCTGTGCGATGAAGCACTCGAACCGTGCCGTGTCGAGGATGCCGGCCATGCCGAGGACGCGCTCGCGCGGGAACTTCGACACCGACTTCGCGACGTGGCACATCGCGTCGAGCGGGTTCGACACGACCACGAGGACGGCGTTCTTCGACCGCTTCGCGACCTCGCGGGTGACCTCGGCGACGATCGCCTCGTTCGTCTTGACGAGGTCGTCGCGGCTCATGCCGGGCTTGCGCGGCAGACCCGCCGTGATCACGATCACGTCCGATCCGGCGGTGGCCGCGTACCCGGAGGCGTCGACGCCGACGGCGGTGGGCTCGTACCCGAGCACCGATCCTGCCTGGTTGATGTCGAGCGCTTTGCCTGCGGCCAGGTTCGGCTTGACGTCGACGAGCACGACGTCCGCGTAGTCGCGCCTCGCGACTTCCTGTGCACACGTGGCGCCGACGTTGCCTGCCCCGACGACGGTGACCTTCTTCCGTCCGTTCACGACGAGCTCCTTTCTCTAGAGGCTTGATGAGCGGCGTCAGCCGCTCATCAGCTTGTCGATGATCGCATCTGCGTACTCCGCGGTACCGACGGCGGTCGGGTCGTCGCGGGACGGCTTCAGGTCGTAGGTCACGTTCTCGCCCTCGGCGATCACGGCCGCTACCGCCGCCTCGAGCCGCCGTGCAGCGTCGCGCTCCCCGAGGTGCTCGAGCATCAGCTTGCCCGAGAGGATCATCGCGGTCGGGTTGACCCTGTTCTGGCCCTTGTACTTGGGGGCAGAGCCGTGCGTGGCCTCGAACACCGCCGCCGAGGTGCCGATGTTGCCGCCGGGCGCGACGCCGAGCCCTCCCACGAGCCCCGCGGTGAGATCGCTGATGATGTCGCCGTACAGGTTCGGGAGCACGAGCACGTCGAACTCCTCGGGGCGCTGCACGAGCCCCATGCAGAGAGCGTCGACCAGAGTCTCCCAGGCCTCGATCTCCGGGTAGTTCGTGGCGACCTCCCGGAAGACCGCGAGGAAGAGCCCGTCCGTGAACTTCATGATGTTCGCCTTGGTGATGCACGAGACGCGGCGGCGCCCGTTCGCGCGCGCGTACTCGAACGCGTAGCGGATGATCCGCTCGGAGCCCTCCGGACTGATCGGCTTCACGGAGATCCCGGAGGTCGGCACGATCTGCTTCTTCTGCATCCCGTTGAGCATCGCGATCACCCGGGCCGCCTCCGGCGAGCCCGACTCGTACTCGATGCCCGCGTACAGATCCTCGGTGTTCTCCCGGATCACGACGAGGTCGACGTGCTCGTAGCGTGTGCGCACACCCGGGTAGGTCTTGCAGGGGCGGACACAGGCGTAGAGGCCGAGCTCGTGCCGGAGCGCCACGTTGACGGAGCGAAAGCCGGTGCCGATCGGCGTGGTGATCGGCCCCTTGATCGCGACGCCGTTGCGCCTCACGGACTCGAGCGTGGCTTCGGGGAGCGGCGTGCCGGCCTTCTCCATGACGTCGACGCCGGCCTCCTGGACCTCCCACTCGAACGGGACGCCTGTGGCCTCGAGGACGCGGCGCGTCGCCTCCGTGAGCTCCGGGCCGGTGCCGTCGCCGGGGATCAGGGTGACGCGGTGGGTCATGGCCCGAGCATAGTGACACGACACGGAACGCCGGTCAGGTACCGTCTCGGTGAGGTACAGCACTTCGCGACGAAGGAGTCGGATGAGCGAGTTCAAGCCGGGCCTCGAGGGCGTCGTCGCCTTCGAGACGGAGATTGCCGAGCCAGATCGGGACGGCGGTGCTCTCCGGTACCGCGGTGTCGACATCGAGGATCTCGTCGGGGTCGTTCCGTTCGAGCAGGTGTGGGGACTGCTCGTCGACGACAGTCTGGAGCCGGGGCTCGTCGCCGCGGCGCCGTACCACCCCCGTGGCCTCACGGGCTCAGCTCCGGCCGATCTCCAGGCGGTGACGGCGCATCTCGGGGCGGAGTGGGGGCTGGGTCAGCTGATCGACATCTCCGATGCGCAGGCCGAGGACGACCTGCGGCGTCTGTCCGCGACGATGATCTCGATCGTTGCGCAGTCCGCGCGTGTCGCCGACGGCCATACGACGCCGGTCGATCCGGCCGTCGTGGCCCGGGGCGCGACGGCGGCCGAGCGCTTCCTGCTGGAGTGGCGCGGCGAGGCCGACCCGAAGCACGTGCAGGCGATCGACACGTACTGGATCTGCACTGCCGAGCACGGCCTCAATGCGTCCACGTTCACCGCGCGCATCGTCGCCTCGACGGGCGCCGATTGCGCCGCCGCGCTGTCTGCCGCCGTCGGTGCGTTGTCTGGCCCGCTGCACGGCGGGGCGCCGGCCCGCGTGCTGCCGATGCTGGACGGTGCCGCGGCTGCTGACTCGGTCGAGAGCTACGTCGTTCACCAGCTCGACACCGGCGGGCGGATGATGGGCTTCGGTCACCGTGTCTACCGCGCCGAGGATCCGCGCGCCCGCCTTCTGCGAGGAACCGCCCGGGAGCTCGGGTCGCCCCGCTTCGCGGTCGCAGAGGAGCTCGAGAACGTCGCCCTCGCCGAGCTGCACCGGCGCAAGCCCGACCGCGTGCTTGCCACCAACGTCGAGTTCTGGTCGGCGGTCGTACTCGACGTCGCGGAGATCCCGCCGAAGCTCGCACCTGCGATGTTCGCGTGCTCACGTACCGCTGGGTGGTCGGCGCACGTCATGGAGCAGAAGCGGCTCGAGCGGCTCGTGCGGCCGTCGGCGACCTACGTCGGCCCGGGGCCCCGGACGCTGCCCGGCGCCTGATGGAGCTCGCAGAGGCAGCGGCGCTCGCCGACGAGTACGCGGGGAGCGGCCGCGAGCGTGAGCTCGCGCTCCTTCGTTCGGAGTGGGACGACGAGCTCGAGGCCGCGGCACGGAACCCCGACTACAGGGTGCGGGCAGTCGCGTACCGTGCCCTCGCCCAGTTCCGCTTTCGCCAGAAGCTGCTGCTGCTGCGGCGCGGGTTCGAGGACGAGAGCCCTGCGGTGCGCGGGTCGGCTCTGATCGCGCTGGAGGGGCTGTCGCGCACCCATCCGGGTGACGTCAATCAGTTCCGTCCGCTGCTGCACGAGCTCGCCGTGCGCGACGACAACGTCGCGGTGCGCCGTCTCGCGATCGTCTGTTTCAAGAACGGCACTCCCACGAGGGAGACGGTTCAGCTGCTCGACGGGATCGCGGGCAACGACGAGATCGACGCGGAGGTGCGCAAGACGGCCCGCTCGGTCTCGCTGCTGCTCGTGAAGAAGCAGAACACGAAGGCGCGGTAGGTGGCCGACGCGCCGCTCGTCGGGCTGATCATGGGCTCGCGCTCGGACTGGGAGACGATGCGCCATGCAGCAGAGACCCTCGACGCGCTCGGGGTTCCGTACGAGCAGCGCGTCGTCTCGGCGCACCGCACGCCCGACCTGCTGTTCGAGTACGCCGGATCGGCGGAGGAGCGTGGCCTGCACGTGCTGATCGCGGGCGCCGGGGGCGCAGCCCACCTGCCGGGCATGGCTGCGGCGAAGACGGCGCTGCCGGTGCTTGGCGTCCCGGTCGAGTCGAAGACGCTCAAGGGCATGGATTCCCTCCTTTCGATCGTGCAGATGCCGGCCGGGATCCCGGTCGGCACGCTTGCGATCGGCCGCGCAGGGGCCGTCAATGCGGCGTTGCTCGCGGCCGCGATCCTCGCCCGCGGTGACGAGGGGATCCGCGAGCGCCTGGCGGCGTTCCGCGCAGCACAGACGCAGTCGGTGCTCGACGCACCCGATCCCGCCGCGTGACCGCGTCGGTGTGACACTCGTCGCCTGCATCGGGGGCGGCCAGCTGGGCCGCATGCTCGGGCTCGCCGGAATCCCGCTCGGGCTGCGCTTCCGCTTTCTCGACCCCTGTGCCGACGCCCCGGCGCTGGACGTGGGCGAGCTCGTGGTCGGCGCCTACGACGACCCTGCTGCACTCGGCCGGCTTGCCCGCGGCGCCGCTGTGGTCACGTTCGAGTTCGAGAACGTCCCCGTGGAGGCGGCGCGCTCGGTCGGGGCGCTGCCGCCGCCGCTCGCCCTCGAGCTGGGGCAGGACCGCCTGACGGAGAAGGAGTTGTTCAGCCGCCTCGGGATTCCGACCGCCGCCTTCGGCTCCACGGTAGACACCGGCTTGCCCGCGCTCGTCAAGTCCCGGCGGCTCGGCTACGACGGGAAGGGCCAGCGTCTTGTTGCCGCCCACGAGCAGATCGGAGACGGGGAGCTCGCCGAGGAGCTCGTTGCGTTCGACCGTGAGCTGTCGATCGTCGCCGCCCGCGGCCACGACGGTGACACGCGCTTCTGGCCGCTCGCGGAGAACGTGCATCGCGACGGGATCCTGCGGGTCACCCGTGCGCCGGCCGTGGCCGCCCCGCAGGCCGCGGCCGAGGGGCTCGTGACTCGCCTCCTGGACGAACTCGGCTACGTCGGCGTGATCGCGCTCGAGCTGTTCGAGGAGGGCGGCCGCCTGCTCGCGAACGAGTTCGCGCCCCGAGTCCACAACACCGGTCACTGGACGATCGACGGAGCCGAGACGAGCCAGTTCGAGAATCACCTGCGCGCCATCCTAGGCCTGCCGCTCGGCTCGACCGCGGCCCGCGCGCCGTCGGTGATGGTGAACCTGATCGGCGGCGTGCCACCCCTTGCGGAGCTGCTCGCGCTACCCGGCGCGCACGTCCATCTCTACGGCAAGAAACCGCGCCCGGGCCGCAAGGTCGGGCACGTGACGCTCGTGGGTGCCCCCGACGACGCGGTGGCCAGAGCGATCGAACTGGCCGCTGCAGCCGTCGCCTAGTGCGGCCGCCCACACCGATCACGAGTTTCGAGTGAACGTTCGGAGAGGCCGCACCAGGGCGAATCTGACCATACGGCACCCGGGACAACGCTTGTGGCTCTGAGCCACAAGCGCTCGCGCCTACGCGCTGTCGTCGCTCGCGGGCGCCGTGCGCCGGCCCGCGTGGGGGTGGGCGCTGAAGTACGTCTCGCGGCGGCGCCGGTCGGACACATGCGTGTAGCGCTCCGTCGTCGAGAGGTCGGCATGCCCGAGCATCTCCTGTACCGATCTGAGGTCGGCACCGCCCTCGAGCAGGTGCGTCGCGAACGAGTGGCGCAGCAGGTGCGGGTGCACGCGCCCCGGCTCGAGCCCGGCCTTCTCCGCGAGCTTCCGCAGGATCAGGAAGGCGCCGGCGCGCGTGAGCGAGCCGCCGCGGGCGTTCAGGAACAGGTCGGGCCGGTGCCGCCGGTCGAGGTGCGGACGGCCGAGCGCGAGGTATCGCCGCACGGCCTCGGCGGCAGGCCGGCCGAGCGGCACGAGCCGCTCCTTGTCACCCTTCCCGAGCACGCGCACGATGCGAGCGTCGAGATCGACCGACGTCCGGGCGAGCCCGACGGTCTCGGACACCCGGAGCCCGGAGCCGTACATCAGCTCGACGAGCGCGCGATCCCGCATTCCGCGCGGCGTCGTCCCGACGGCTGCGTCGATCAGCCGCTCCGACTCGGACGGGGAGAGGGTGCGTGGAAGCTTGCGTGGCCGGCGCGGCAGCGTCAGCTCGGCTGCCGGGTTGTCGGCGCGCGCGGCGAGCAGCATCTGATGGCGGTAGAACGACCGCACGGCGGCGATGCGGCGCGCGATCGTGGATCCTGCGAGCCCGTCGGCACGCATCTCCGCCACCCAGCTCTCGAGCTCGACTGTCGTGGCGTCTCCGACCGGTCCCCCTCGGAACACCCCGAGCCCGGCGAGATCGCGGCTGTAGGCGTCCACCGTGCGCGGAGAGCGGCGGGCGGCCAGGAGGAGCAAGAAGCTCTCGACGTCGGGATCGCGGATCGTCACAGCGGCCAGGAGGGATTCGTCGCAGCGCCTGCGGCTCCTGCGACGGGGGCCGCGGCCAGGCTGAAGCCTGGCTCCGGCGTCAGGCTGAAGCTGCCTGGCGCATGACCTGTCAGGACCGCGGGTGACTCCGGTCGTAGACGCGGCGCAGCCGCTTCCCGTCGACGTGGCTGTAGATCTGCGTCGTCGAGAGGGAGGCGTGGCCGAGGAGCTCCTGGATCGTGCGGAGGTCGGCACCCCCCTCGAGCAGGTGGGTGGCGTAGGCGTGGCGCAGGCTGTGCGGGTTGGGCAGCAGCCGGCGCAGGGTCGAGGTGTCGAGGCGGCGGCCCCGGGCCGACAGGAAGAGCGCGTCGGCCGCACCTGTCGCAAGGTGCGGCCGGCCGCCCCTGAGGTAGCGGGCGACCTGGAGCGCCGCCTCCTCTCCGAGAGGCACGACGCGCTCCTTGCCGCCCTTGCCGCGTACGTGGAGAGACTCCTGGTCGAAGTCGACGTCACCGAGGTCGAGCGTGACCGCCTCTGCGCTGCGCAGGCCGCACGAGTAGGTGAGCTCGAGCAGCGCGCGGTTGCGGAGCGCGAGCGGAGAGTCGCCGGAAATGGTGTCGAGGGTGGCCTCGACCTCCGCCAGCCTGGGGGCATGGGGCAGGCGCCGCCGGCTGCGGGGCGCCATGATCCCCTCGGGAACGCGCGCCGGGCCGAGAGTGAAGCGCAGGAACGAGCGCACGGCGGACAGCCGGCGCGCAATCGTGGCGGGCGAGAGGCCGTTGCGCGCCCGCCCGAGCTCGGCCGTGTAGTCGGCGAGAGCACGGACGTCCACCTGCTCGAGGCCGGTACCGCGCCGTTGCAGCCAGGCGGCGAAATGGCGTACGTCGGAGCCGTAGGCCCGCCGGGTAGACTCGGACAGCGCCGGACTGCCCAGGAACCGGTCGATTGCGGGGGACATCTCCACCCGCCCGGATTCGCCCTCGTCGTCCGCTCGCCTTCCCGCCGATGCGCTCCACCACCCTGTTCGCAGCCCTCCTCGTGGTCGTCGCCGTCGCCGCGTTGCTCTCCGTGCGCCGCCATGGCGAGGCTACGCCGCGCCCCGGCGGCACGGTGTCCCTCGTCGGGGACTCGCTCAACGTGGGCGTCGAGCCCTACCTTGCCGGTGCGCTTCCCGGCTGGCAGATCGTTGCGAACGACCGGGTCGGCCGGCGGACGAGCGAGGGCATCGGGGAGATCACTGCGGGGCGGGCGCGCCTCGCCCCGTACGTCGTCGTCAGCCTGGGCACCAACGATCCGCCCGGCTCCGCCGACACGTTCCGCGACGACGTGGCGCGTGTGGAACGGCTCGTGGGCTCGAACCGGTGCCTCGTGTGGGCGACGATCTGGCGGGACGGCAAGCCGGACGACGCCTTCAACGATGTCCTCCGCGACACGGCTGCTGCGAACCGGAGGCTGCGTGTGGTCGAATGGGCGAAGATGGTGGAGCAGCATCCCGACTGGCTGGCGCCCGACGGCCTGCACGGCAGCGAGACCGGCTACCGCGAGCGGGCGGGCGCGATCGCGAGCGCCGTCCGGGGCTGTGCGCCCGGGCAGACCGTGGTGGAGGGATGACACGTATCGTGCCGCTCGGAACCGGAGCCGACGTGCGACTCCGCAACGAGGGCGCGCCCGTCGCCGTTGTGCTCCTCAACGGTGGCACCGCGCGGGCGGTGCCCGGGACGTGGAGCGCCACGAGTGAGCTGCTCGCCGACGAGCTCGCCCCACGGTTTCCCGGCGTCATGTTCGCCGAGGTGCGCTATCGGGTGAAGACGTGGAACGAGCTGCCCTCGTGCATCGCCGACGCCGACGCCGCACTCGACCTCGCGGGCAGGAAGAGCCTGCTCGTCGGGTTCTCGATGGGTGGGGCGGTCTCGATCGGCGTCGCGGCCCACGAGGCTGCTGTGGGGGTCGTCGGGCTGGCGCCGTGGATCCCCGACCGGCTCGAGCTCGACGGGTTGCGCGGCAAGCGGTTCGACGTCATCCACGGCTCCTGGGACCGCTATTTCCCGGGCATCCCGGGAGTCAGCGCCTCGAGCTCGCGGAGGGGCTTCGAGCGTGCGCGGGCCCTCGGGGTGGAGGGCTCCTACGCGCTGATCCCGCGTGGCCTCCACGGTGCGGCGGTGCGCCGCCGCTCGGGTCAGATCCTGCGCCTGCCTCGCTGGCGGGCGTGGGTCGAGCACGTCGCCGAGCGGTTGACCGGGCTCCAGTAGTGCGGCCTCCCACGCCGACAACGAGTTTCAATGTCGAACGTTTGGGGACGGAGCACTAGCCTGGGCGAGCCTGCGGCGCGCGCGCTGAGCCGTGCTCGGCAGGCGCACGTCCCAGGCGAGGCCGAGCTTCTCCAGTGCGTGGATCGTCCACCACGAGATGTCCACCTGGAAGCGGTCGATGCCGTGGCGGGCGGACGCGGGAAAGGCGTGGTGGTTGTTGTGCCAGCCCTCTCCGAAGGTGAGCGCCGCGACGACCCAGTTGTTGCGGCTCTCGTCCCGCGACCGGTAGGCGCGGCGGCCGAACAGGTGACAGATCGAGTTCACCGAGAACGTGGCGTGCTGGTAGGCGAAGACGCGGATCAGCCCGCCCCACACGAGCGCCTGCAGACCGAGTCGCCAGCTGAGCCCGCCGGCGAGATAGCCGACGGCGAACGGCAGCGCGAAACTGACGAACACCCAGAGGAAGTAGAGGCGGTCGATGCGCCGGATCAGACTGTCCTCGTAGAGGTCCTTGCCGTAGTGCTCGCCGCGCTCCATCCCCTTCGCGTGGAACAGCCAGCCCAGGTGCGCGTGGCAGAAGCCCTGCAGGGCTCCCCGGGCGTTCGGGGCGAACCCCGCGTGCGGTGAGTGGGGGTCGCCTGCCTCATCGGAGAGCGCGTGGTGCTTGCGGTGATCCGTGACCCACTGCGTCACCGGCCCCTGCACCGTCATCGAGCCGAGGATCGCGAACGCCGCACGCACGGTCTTCGTCGTCTCGAAGCTGCGGTGCGTGAACAGCCGGTGGTAGCCCACCGTCGTCCCGAGACCCGAGACCACGTAGAGGACGAGGAAGAGCACGACGTCGACAGGCGAGAGTGCGACGCCCCAGAGCCCCACGGCGACGGCCAGGAGCCCGAGCGGCGGGATCACGACGGCGAGGAGCGTGACGACCTGGCTTGCGCGCGTGGTGCTCTCGCGCACTGTCGCAACGGCGACTTCGGCTACTTCCGACATGATCGTGTCATCCGGTCGACTGGCAGGGGCGAATCACGCAGTGATGAAGATAGCGATCATCGGGACGGGCGTTGCAGGGCTCGGCGCGGCCTACGCGCTCGCGCGAGCCCACGAGGTCGAGTTGTTCGAGGCGAACACGTATCCCGGCGGGCACACGAACACCGTCACGGCGGGCTCGCACGAGGTCGACACGGGGTTCATCGTGCACAACGAGGCGAACTACCCGAATCTGACCCGGTTCTTCCGGGAGCTCGGCGTTGTCACTCAGCCCTCGGAGATGTCGTTCTCGATGACGTGCGGCTGCGGCGTCGAGTGGTCGAGCCGGCGGCCGTGGCGAGCCGGGCGCAGGTTGCTCGGTGAGATCCTCCGTTTCCTCCGCACAGCCGGGGACGCCGACGCGGCGGGGAAGACATTCGACCGGTTCCTGCGGGACGAGGGCTACTCCGACTCGTTCCGCTGGCATTACCTCGTGCCGATGACCTCGGCGCTGTGGTCGGTGGCTCCCGGCCGGGCGCTCGAGCTCCCGGCCGCCTACGGGATCGACTTCTTCCGCACCCACTCGATGCTCGGCCTGCGCCGCCGTCACTGGCGCACCGTCACCGGCGGCAGCCGTACCTATGTCCGCGCGGTCGTCGAGCGGATCGGGGCGCCGCTGCACCTGGGCCTGCCCGTGCGCTCGGTGGCCCGTGTGGAGGGCGGGGTGGACCTGCGCACGGGCGACGGCGAGGTGCGCCGCTTCGACGGCGTCGTCGTCGCGACGCACGCGCCCGAGGCGCTGGCGCTCCTCTCCGACCCGTCCGACGACGAGCGCCGCGTGCTCGG